>Ga0315542_1000151_pt1 | contig 38604 bp, 28 predicted proteins | sample SalMarSW160120MG_FD_202541 | JGI IMG/M metagenome (GOLD analysis project Ga0315542, IMG submission 202541) | Salt marsh sediment microbial communities from the Plum Island Ecosystem LTER, Massachusetts, United States - Salt Marsh Sediment SW1601-20 ...
TGAATATATTACTGCCTGTTCAAAATCTCCTTTGAACGGCATCTTTCCGGCTAACATTTCATACATTATAATGCCCAATGACCAAATATCTGTCCGATGATCTACATGTTCTCCTCGAGCCTGTTCGGGAGACATATATGCCGTAGTTCCTAAAGTCGTTCCAAACTTTGTAATCTGACTCGTTCCTCTTACTTTGGCTAGTCCAAAATCCATTATCTTTACATTTCCACTTTTAGTAATCATTATATTACTGCTTTTTATATCCCGGTGTGTTATTCCTTTTTGGTGAGCTACTTGGAGACCTTCTGCAATTTGCCCTATTATTGCTATTGTTTGATCTACACTTGTTTTCTCCTTACTTATCTGTTCTTTTAATTCTTTTCCCTCTATATATTCCATTACTATAAAAACTTCTTCATTTGACTCCTCTATTGCATGGATGGTTGCTATATTCGGATGATTCAATGCTGCTGCAGCTTGCGCTTCTATTTTAAATCTCTGCCGTTCCTCCTCATTTGCGGAAATGTGATGAGGCAGAAATTTAATTGCTACTTCTCTTTTTAATTTAGTATCTTCTGCACGGTACACTATACCCATGCCGCCCTCGCCTAATTTCTCTATTATTTTGTAATGGAGAATAGTATTATTAATCATTAAATGCCTCAAACGTATTAATAGAATAGATAATTAGTTTTAAGTTGTGGTAATTTAATTTTAATTAAAAGATCAGTATTTCCAATAAACCATCTCCTTTAAAAAAAAAGGATAAATCATTTTAACAGCATAAAGAATAATTATTATTAGGGATCTCTAAAATTTTAGTTTATTAGTTTCCGCAATATTTTAATAATCTAACCTAACTTACACAACTGTAATGCTGAGCTCGATTCAGCATCTTAAAATAGCCTAATAATGCGGAATCCGAATCAAGTTCGAAATGACAACGGCTGATTTTTTCTTATTTTATGTAACTTTATTAATCTAATTTAATTTTTATAAAAAGCTTTTACCGGTTACTATATTATACAATTCTACTTTTAAATCTTCCGAAGTTTTTACCCTTGCTTTGTAATCTTTTTCAAGCGACATTTTCCACAGATATAATTGTGAAAAAGTATGCTTTATCTTCTCCGTCAATTCTTTAAATTTGCCGCTTGCTTCATATTCGTCGGCATCTTCTTTTCTATCCCATATTGTTACGGAAATAAACTCATTTTTTTCACTTACACTTTCCGTTAAGTAAATATACCTGCATCCTTTTATTGATCTTAAAGAAGGTATAATAATATCGGAATAAAGTTTTTTAAATTCTTCAACCTTGTCTTCCTGAATTATTAACGAAAGAACCCGAACATACATATTTGAGGAATGGATTAAGAAGTTTTCGCTTTCCAAATTCTGTGCTGTTACTACGTACTTTTTGATAACCGGTTCTTCATCTACGGGACCGTATTTCAATTCCATATCTTCGGAAAGCTGAATTTTCCACTCTGCCGACTCAGTAAAGTATGCTCTTGCCTGATTGAATAGTTTTTTAAATGCCCCGGTTGTTTCATAATTTTCAGCTTGTTCCCGTGTCTCCCAAAAGGTTAAGGAAATAAATTCATTTTCTTCGGGCTTAGATTTTATTAATCCGGCAAATAGACAGCCCGGAGTATTATGGAGTTCGTGCATAACATCCGATTCATAAAATTCCTTAAAATCGTTAATGTTATCAGGTTTAAGCTTTAACTGAAGAAAACGCATGAACATTTTTTTACCTCCTTTCCAGGAGAAATTAAATTAAAAATGTTAGTGCAGTAATTTATCCGCTAATTTTTTTTCGAAGGATATAATAAAAACAGAAAATATTAATTAATTTTAATTCCTTTTTATTACCACTAAAGTCATATCGTCCATTTGGTCTACATCACCGGCGTGTTTGTTTACCGTATTTATGACTTTATCAATTAGCTCGGAAGCTGATAATTGCCGGTTTTCCTTAATCAAATTTATGAGTCTTTCCTCGCCAAATTCTTCTTCTTTACTATCCATAGCTTCAGTGATTCCATCCGAGTAAACAACTAAAACATCACCGGAGGGAAAGTCAATCGTTTTTTCTTCATAAGTAATTTCCGGTAAAGCACCGACTATAATTCCCCCCTCTTTTAATCTATCCACATTCCCTTTATAATCAATTAGAATAGGCTCATTATGTCCGGCATTACAAAATGTAATCTTATCGGTAGAAGAGTGGAGAACTCCGTAGAATAAAGTAGCATATTTATTTACATCTGTGCTGCGGTAAAGAAGGTTGTTTGTAAATGTTACGCAGTCTTTACAAGGAATATCCATTAAAGTTTGTCCTCTTAATGACGCTTGAAGATTCGCCATTAAAAGTGCGGCAGGAATACCCTTGCCTGAAATATCGCCAAGGCAGAAAACTAAATTATCATCTTTTAAGGGAATAAAGTCATAATAATCCCCGCCCACATCTTTTGCAGGAATACTTTTGCCTGCAATTTGGTAACCCTCGATTTGCGGATTAGATTTAGGAAGGAGATTTACCTGTATATCATTTGCAAGCCTCATTTCTTCTTGAAGTCTTATAAGTGCCTGTTCTCTTTCATAAAGGCGTGCGTTTTCAATTATATGTGAAGATTGTGCTGCAAGAATAGATAATAATCTTTGGTCCTCAATTGTAAATCCCGCTTCAGAATGTTTATTGAAAACCGTTAAAAGTCCAACCATTTTACCTTTTAACAGCATTGGAACACTTAACAATGAGTTTATTGGAAAATCTTTTTTAACTACAAATTTAAATCTTTCATCATTTTGGAAATCATTGATCATAAGCGGACTTCTATTCTTAAGCATCCAGCCAGTTAATTGAGTATCCAATCTGTATGGTAACAAATCAGAAATGGATTCCTGCTTTCTAATCATTGTATGAAAAGGATTTACCATATCTTTTTCATCAAGGAGCATCACAACGGTTTGTTGAACCTTTAAATGCTTTATGCACTTTCTTACTATTAAATCAATAACATCCTCAACAGATTGATTTGAGGAAATTGCAGTCGCTACATCATTTAAAGCCGATAATTCTTCTATAGCAATTTTTAATCTATGATTTTCTTCTTCAAGGGTTTTTATTCTTGAGGTATCCGTAACTTCCATTAATATTACTTTCAGATTATTGATATTTTATTTTCCCGCTTTATTCCACAGGAAATTACTATATGTGAAACAGACTTACCTTTTTTTATTTTGAAATGAAAACTTTGGTTTTGTATTTACATAACAGGAATAACACTCGTAAAATATTACAAAATAATAAGTATAAATGCTACTATTTTTAAAAATAAATCAAGGGAATTGTCTTAATAAGCACAAAAATTATTTCATACTCGCAATTAAATAATTAGACCGGATAATGTAAATTAAATTTAAATTATCCGGTAAACGACAATATAGAGATTAGTAAGAATTAAAATCTTAAGTATTTTTCAGTTGAACAACCAAAGCAGATTTCCATATCCGTCTTTGGCCATTTCATCTTTGGGAATGAACTTGAGTGCAGCCGAATTTATACAGTATCTTAAATGTGTAGGCGCAGGACCATCGTCAAATAAATGCCCCAGATGCGAATTACCGAATCTGCTTCTTACTTCTATTCTCACTATTCCCAATGAATTATCAATTCTTTTAACGATATACCTGGGATCGATTGGCTGAGTGAAGCTAGGCCATCCGGTGCCTGAGTTAAATTTATCGGTGGAAGAGAAAAGCGGCTCGCCTGAAACTACATCTACATATATCCCTTCTTTGTGATTATTCCAATATTTATTTTGAAATGCAATTTCAGTTGCTCCGTTTTGTGTAACATCATATTGTAAAGGAGTTAATTTTTCCTTAATAATTTTTTCCGACGGCTTTTTGTATTTATCAATATTTTCATCACCCCAGACAGCCATAATAAAAGCGTCTCTTCCCGAAGCCTTTCTATATTCTTCATAACTGATCGGATTCTTTTTATAATAATCCTGATGGTATTGTTCTGCAGGGTAAAAGGTTGTGAATTTACGAATTTCAGTAGCGATAGGTTTCTTAAATATACCTGATTTATCAAGCAGCATCTTCGATTTTTCAGCAACTTCTTTTTGAGTTTCATCATTATAAAAAATTACTGTTTTATATTGCGGACCCCTGTCGTAAAACTGTCCGCCTGCATCTGTAGGGTCAAATTGTTTCCAGTAAATATCAAGAATTTCCGAATAGCTGATTATTGCAGGATTGAAAACTACCTGTACAGATTCGACATAACCGGTAGTGCCGGTAGAAACTTCTTGGTATGTGGGATCTTTCATTTTCCCTCCCGCATATCCGGCTGTTACTTTTTCAACTCCCTGTAAATTTTCGAACGGAGCCTGCATGCACCAGAAACATCCGCCGGCAAAAGTTGCCGTCTCTTCTTCTCCACCTGCCAAATTCAATAGGGCATTATTTTCAGTTTCGGAAGATATTTTAGCACATCCTATAAGAATTAAAGCAGGTATAATAAACATAAATAATAACTTCATCTTAAACATTTGATCACCTCCGATAAATAAATCTTACCGCAAATTTATAAGCATGGTTTCACAAAAAGATCACGAAATTATTGAACTTTTAAAATGGAATAATTCGGAACGTTTAATTCGATAAAAATTCATTGGTTAATAAATATAGTCAGGCTTAGATCAGGAATTAATTATATCCGTTAAGTCTTATTATTCAAACTCGCTGTTCGAAATAAAATTTGAAGCCGTTAAAACGGCTGTTATTTTGATATTCTTCTTAAGCAGTGTTAAGTTTTAAATCAATCGGTATTTTCAAAATAAACGAAGTGCCTTTATTTACTTCGCTTTTAATTTCAATAATTATAGAATGAAGATCGGCAATTTTTTTAACTATTGCTAATCCCAAACCTGTACCTTCAGAACTGCCTTTGGAAACTCGTTTTATCCGGTAATATCTGTCAAAAATATACGGCAGATCGTTTTCGGCTATACCCTGCCCGCTGTCGGCAATTTCAACAATAACTGCGTGCTCATTCTTTTTAAGTTTGATATTTATTTCGCCTCCCGCCGGAGTAAATTTCAATGAGTTATCAAGCAGATTCTGAAAAACTTTTTCCATCATGCCTATATCGGCAGTTATAAAAGGAATGTTGTTTTCAAAATTCAAATTGAATTTTATTTTTTTTGTCTCGGCAGTTAACAAATTTTTCTGATGTATATCCTGCAGAAGTTCCGCGAGTGAGAAAGTTTCTTTATCCGGTAAACTTTCTTTTGCTTCCAGCTTGGATAGCTCAAACAATTCTTCAACAAGATTTAACAGCCTGTCTGTTCCGCTCAATATTGTTTCCAGGTATTTTCTTCTTTCTGCTTTAGATAATTGATCTTCTTTAATAAGAACTGTTTCCACATAACCTCGAATTATAGAAATTGGCGTTCTTAAATCGTGTGAAACATTAGCAACAAGATCTCTTCTCTGATTATCCATGCGCTTTATTTTATCTATATTGCCGACAATTGTATCCGCCATATCGTTAAACGAAGAAGCAAACTCATTTAATTCCCCCCCGCCGTCTAAATTTATCCTTGCTTGCAGGTTGCCGTTTTTAAAATCTCTAATTACATACACTATCTTACGGATGTTTCGAATTATAAAACCGATTGATATAATTCCTATAATCAAAGCCATAATCAAAGCAATTATCATTGACCTCAAGCTCAGTTTTAAAATATAACTCCCAAAGAGAAGCTGCGAAGCATTTTCATACTCCCTGCCGCCAAGAATAACATAGATATAACCCTTAAATTCATTATGATAATAAACTTTAGCCGCAGAAAAAGCCTTTTGCTTATCCGGATTTTTCGGATCGACTCCTAAAAGGAATCGATTATCATTTGAGGCAATAAATTTATTAATCGGCCCCAGCGGAACTCTTTTTAATTTTACCGTATGATTCGGTGCGTAGTAGGCGAGAATATTTCCTTCAGTATTTAAAAGATAAACTTCAATGCTCGGATTTATAACCATAACATTATGAAATACCTGTCTTAATGCGGAAGTGTTAACGGTATCGTCCATATAGATAGGGTTATCTGCTGCTATATGCCGGGCGATATTATTATTAAGCTTCTGTCTCGTTTCCTGGAAGTACATTTGCGCGGTTGTAACGGATATATAAATGTAAACGATACTCATTACAATAAGAATGAGTAAAAATGTTGAAGATATTTTCCAGAAAAGAGAACTGAAAAATTTTTTCATATGCTTGTTTCTTTAAATATCAGTTTTAAATTTGGTCATTAAATCTATAACCGACTCCCCAGCTAGTTATTATATATTTCGGATCGGATATATCCTTTTCAATCTTATTGCGCAGCCTGTTTATATGAGAATTAACCGTATGTTCGTAACCGCTGTACTGTGTTCCCCAAATTAAATTCAGCAAATTTTCGCGCGTATAAATTTTTCCCGGGTGTGATGCCATTAAGAAAAGAAGATCGAATTCTTTAGGTGTTAGATCAACAGTTTCGTTATTAAGAAACACCCGTCTTTTATCCAAGTCAATAACAAGAGCATCAAACACAAGTTTTTTCTTTTCCGTTCCGCTTCCGGAAAATTCATTAACTCTTCTAAAAATTGCTTTAACCCGCGCAATAAATTCCCTTAGACTAAATGGTTTGGTTAAATAATCATCCGCGCCGAATTCAAGCCCAAGGACTTTGTCTGTTTCCTCTGATTTTGATGTCAACATTAAAATCGGTGTTTTTAATTCGGCTTTCCTTATTTCCCTGCAAACTTCAAAGCCGTCCATTTTAGGCAGCATCACGTCCAAAATTATAAGATCAAAGGAATTTGATTTGGCATTTTGCAGTCCTGAGATGCCGTCATAAACTTTATCAATCGAACATTCCAGATCTTTTAAGTGGATCTCAAGGAGATCGGATATCTCTTTATCGTCTTCTATTATTAGTACTCTTTTCATATAACCTAATTTTTATTGATCAATATAAATATTAATTGTAACAAAAATATCACAAAAGCCTTAATAAAAACTAAATGGGAAAGTTGAAGCAGTAATTATATTTCAATTTTATAATATATAACCCGTTGTGTGTATTAAATAATAACTCACGTTACGCACAAATTGGGAAATAAAACATGATGTCATTCCGAACTTGATTCGGAATCTCTTTTTTTTGCTATTTTTGAGATGCTGAATCAAGTTCAGCATGACCTTTGCTTAACATGACTAATAATATATTAAATGAATTTTTCGATATAAAAATATTTTCAAAAGCGCGTTAAATTGTCACCGTGAGCGTGGTCGAACGGTGAATACAAGTCTTCGACTACGCTCAGACCGACATAAGTGTTTATTAATTCACTTATTTTTAATTCACACAACTGCTAATATATAATTCGAAATTATATTAAAATTTTCATTTTAATTTCAGATTTACAGTAAACTTATTATTCGTTAAATTTGTAAAGTCTTCTTAAGTAAAATAATGTTGATATTAAAGGCTAAATGAACCATGTTGATAATGATTTATTCTGCTGCCGATATACCGGTTGTTTTAAAAAGATTATATAGTAAAATTCTGCTGAGAATAGGAGTGCAATGAATAAACTAGTATTCTTAATATTATGTTTTTTTACTGCAGAACTCAATTGTCAGATCATAAATTCCGATTCGACAAAAATTAAAAAAGACAGCACTTATTATTTTTTCTATAATTCGGATTTAAATTTTATTCCCGGAAACAACTTTCAAATTAACAAAATTAATACTCTAAACAATTTATACCTCTTAACTCAGGACAGTTTGTTTAATAATGTCTCATATTTTAATTATAAAAACGAACCGTTACCATCGGGTAATATTTATTCGGCAAATGAAAATCTTTATAATAATACTATGGAAATGAAAAATTATTTCCGCAATTTTTATTTAAAATCAAGGCCATCAACATTCCAGAAAATAATGTATGATGTAGATTTTTCAGGAGCAATTATATTGGCAGGTTATCATGTCTGGAAGTACTATATAAAAAAGCCGAAGAAATAAATAATCCTATCATAAATTAACTCTTATTTTTTACCTAATAATTAACTGAAGTTACACATAATTAATAAAAAATATCTTTTGTCATTCCGAACTTGATTCGGAATCTTCATTTTTTCAACATTATTAGATGCTGAATCTAGTTCAGCATGACAATTGTGTAACTTCATTAATTCATTAAATAAGAAGTTATAATCGCACATGAATTTTAACAAATCGGCTTAAATACAATAATAACCATTTGATTATTTAACTTTTTCGATTGATAAAGATCACTTCAGCTTACCGGATTATTAAAAATATAATAATTGATATAAAAATATTTGATTATTTAATCCTATATTAACCATCAATTTTTATCGCGGATAATCTTTATAAGTTAAATATTTACATTATAATTTAATATTAATAACAACTTATCCATCTCTCAATGGGAAAAAAATTATTGTTCTTTCCAGCTCTTATTTTTATTTTCATAAATTTAATGCAGAATTCAATATTCGGACAGACAAATAAAAATATTATTCCAGACTCAACCCTTTCCTATTTAAATATTAATAATTTTAGAACAGATTATAATAATGTAAATACAAAGTGGTATCAGATGTTTTCCAATATTCCTTCCGATTATTTGAGCTTTTTTAAACAGTCCTTTACGGTTAAAAAAATTCCAACTTTACTAACAATCGGTGCGTTAACCGGATCGTTGATGCTGGTTGATCAGCAAGGGTGGAAAGCTGAAAATAAAATGTTTAGAAAATCTTTAATCGACCATAGGATAGCAGATATAGCTGTAAATATGGGAAACGGACGATATCAGTTTTTATCGGCAGCAGCATTTGCAATACCCGGATTAATTTTTCATGATCAGAGAGCCGTAAAAACCGGGAGCAATATAGTAGAAGCAATATTATCTACCGGCATTTTAGTACAAGTCTTAAAAAGAATAACCGGAAGACAAAGTCCTTCGGCATCAACTGAAAACGGCGGAGATTGGGATCCTTTCCCAAGTATTAGACAATATCAAAAAGATCAGCCGGCCTTTTATTCTTTCCCTTCAGGTCATCTTTCTACTGCCACAGCAATTCTTACTGTTATTGCAAACAATTATCCCGAAGAAAAATGGATAAAGCCTGTCGGTTATCCGCTGCTTGGATTGTTAGGCGCATCATTAGTCAGTAAAGGAATGCATTGGTACAGCGATTTACCTTTGGCTTTCTTTCTTGGATATTCATTCGGAAACATTATTGCTCCGGAAAAAGATTTAGCACCTCAAACCATTAGCGGTCCGTCGTTACGAATATTTCCTGCATTAACTTTTAACGGTGTACAGTTGGGAATTAATTATAGATTTTGACATAAATGAAAAGACTATTTTAAATTTCTTAACCAAAAAGGGGATAATAAATCCACCTTCAGTCGACATCCGGTCTTTAATGGACAAAAATATTTTTGACAACAAAATTACTATAATTTCTTTTTCAAAAACTTTTTTTTATATTGATATCGGTCTCGATAAAGGACTTTCCCTGCCCTTTATCGGTTAGAGACTAAGCCCGTCTGGCACCCCCATCAGATGGGCTTTTTTTATTATAATGTTTTAGTTATTAAAGTTAAAAAGTTTACAAAAGAATTGGGAAAAACTGAGGTAAGGATTTTTAATGCACGAATTTCTCAGGGAATTATTCTAATCTCTAATTTTTTGCGTTATTCAAATTTATTTTTATTTGCATAAGTAGAATTTGGCAGAGCTTCCTGTTTCTATTCTGCAAATCGTTTTCTCAAAAATATTTCCTTTAGCATCAAACAATTTTAATTTTTTCTGCAGCAGATTTGAAGAAATCTTTTGACCAAAGTTCCAACGACCTTTTATTATCTACGAAAGGTTCTACTTCTTCCTTTGCTTTTACTACATCAAGTTCATCTATGGAATTATCAAGCAGCTGCTTAAAATTATGTTCTGTCAATGGTTCTTTCTTTATATAATCTTTGGACTGCCTCATCCTGTTTTCCAGATGTTTAAGGCTTAATTCCGGATACTTTCCGACATACCATGCAAAATCATACCAATCTCTTCCCTTTACCCTGGTCTTCCATTTCCTGCACAGGATTGCATGCATTTTTCCGGCGAATAATGAAGGTAGTGTAAACGATTTAACAGCAAACTGAATCGGAGAAAAAACATATTTCATTTCCAAACCAAAACCGGAAGGTGGATTTGTATCTATTTCTAATTTTACCTTCAATACTTTCTGTTTATCAAAATGTGAAGTTATACTTGAAGGTGTTTCTATCACAATTAATTGTCGAAGAGTATTTGCTTTTATAAAAGCCGATTCAATTTCAGAATTTGTACTTTTCCTTTTTACTTCAAAACCGACCTTAAATCCAAAAGCTTCCAATTCCCTTATAATCGAGTTGCCGTATTTTTTAAATGAAAAATTATTGTTTGGTCTTAGTAATGAGAAGTCAAGGTCTTCGGAAAATCTATCCAGGCCGTATAGAATTCTCAATGCAGTACCTCCGTAAAAAGCAGCATGTTCAAAAAAGCTTGAACGCCACAAAGCCAATAATGCCAAAGACTGCAGCGATTCTCTTAAAAGCTGTAATATTTCTTGTTCCGAATCAGGCAGCGGCTTAGATATAAGTTGTTTTAACAGATCATTCATTTTGCCGAAAATTCCTTTATTAAAAATTCTGTTAACCAATTAATTTTTCGAGCAGAATAAACACCGGCAAGCTGTTCAATAAAATCTCTTTCAATGTAATCTTTCAAAATATCCGCATCAATTCTTAAATCATCAAATAGATATATTTTATAGGATTTTGGCGAAGTCGGCAGAAATCTTTTATCAAGCCAAATTTTATCGGCTAAAGCCTTTAACGGGTTAGCCGAAAAATATCTGCTGTTTCCCGACTCATGAATTTCTACACCGAATCCGAATCTATTACTGCTCAACTGCTTGTAAGTATAATTACCAAAAGGAGTCTCAAACTTACGTGATCTTCCGGTTGTTACCGAAGTTATCGTTGTAACCTTTTCCGGGATTAAACCGGAGTTTGAAAGTACAAAATCTGCGCTTATTACCGATGGCCCATAAATCAGATTTGCCAGTAACTCTCTGCTGTACGGCACCCTGCGCCAAATATCTCCGAAAACATATAAACCTTTTTTTACGCGGATAATGTCTTCGCTTTTTAAAAGGGTGTTAATTACATCGCGGGGCTTTTTATAATCCTTAAGTACTTCCATTACCTGCGTGTAATTAAATTCTTCCTGAGTTATGTTTTGTCTTATTTTTTGAATGGCTCTCATAACTTGCTGCTTATGTCCATATTTTTTGGACTTACCATACAAAAATAGTGGGTTTTCTCTCCATATTCAATATTAAATCTAAGTTTAATTATACAATATCATACTATGCGGAATTCCATCGTTTAAATATTAGTTAAAAGAGGAGTGTCTTTATTAAGTTTCGGCTGTAGCTGATCAGCTTTGGCTGAAAAGAATTGTTGAATCATTCCGAGTTGACGGTTCTGCCGGAAGATTTGCGTAAAACTCAAACCTGCCCGTCCGTTGGAGGGTGTATTTCCACTTACAAAGACAAAATTTGATGGATGCGGTTAATTTATTATAAGCATAAATGCCCGAATTTCTCCGGGCATTTTATTAATTTCCCGTTTTATTTCATCAAAACTAACTTCTTTGTTGCTACAAAATCACCTGCCTGCATCCTATAAAAATATATTCCACTTGTAAGATGATAAGTGTCAGCAGAAAATTGAACACTATATCTTCCTTGCGGTTTTTCTTCATTCACTAGGGTTGTTACTTCTTTCCCTAAAATGTTATATAACTTTATTATGACCAAACTCGTTTTAGGTACTTCATAATTAATTGTTGTTGTTGGATTGAATGGATTAGGAAAGTTTTGCAATATAGCATATGTTTTAACAACAGAATTATCAAATCCTTTCACTGATGAAACTTTTGAAAAGTTTGCCGTTTCAGTAATTGGACTATTCATGGTTATACTTACGGAATCTTTTGCGCCACTATAGGATACTGTTCCCGAACCTGACCAACCATCAAATGTATAACCCTCATTGGCTATTGCACTTATTGATACAGATTTAGCACTGTCATAATAGCTACCTGTAGGTGGTGAGACTGTTCCATTTGAAGGTGTAATCATTGTAAGATAGTACTGGGTTTTAAAGTTTGCAGTTGCAGTTTTGGGCCCATTCATCGTTATTGCATTAGATTGTGCATAGTTACTTCCACTTGCATCCGTTCCCCAAGATGAAAACACATATTGTATTCCTGTCTCCCCGGAGAAAGTCTTGTCATTTAAACTCGCATAAGCAATTTTCCCTTTTTCATACCATCCAGAACCCTTAGCTGATCCATGATCTGAATTCACTGTTAAATAATATTGTGTAGTGAAATTTGCTGTATAAGTAGCATTACTGGATGGTGCTGTAATTGTATGAGATAATGCACCACCGTCACTCCAATTGTTCCAAACGAATTGAGTATCACTTCCTCCATCCTGCGTACTAGTTGTGGCTATTGTATGATTTAACCCTGGTGTCCAGCTAAATGACTGGGGTGCTGTATAGTTTTGACCATCTACAGTTATACTTCTTCCTGCGGGATCTGTTGTTACTGTCGTAGTTGGATTAGTACTAAACCCAGCGGTTTCTTGTATTGGTCCATTTATATAAATTAGATTTGGATTATTTGGCCCTGTATATGAGCCTGAACCATTTCCGGTCCAGCCATTAAAATAATATCCACTATTTTCAGTTGCTTGAATCTGGACTTGATCCCCAGAGTTATGCCAACCGCTCTGAGGGCTTACAGTTCCACCATTTGACAGATTTGCTGACATTATAAGATAATACTGGGTGTTGAAATTAGCTGTATATGTTGCTGCGTAGTTCGGGACAGTAATATTATGATTAATTGATCCTCCATCTGACCAATTACTCCATGTATATTGAATTCCTGTTCCTCCAGACTGCAGTGATGTAGTACCGATACTATGTGATGAACCAGCCCCCCAACTAAATGTCTGTGGTGCTGTAAAGGTTTGCCCATCTGCAGTTATATTACGTCCAGATGGGACAGTTTGAATTGTAATTTGAACATTTGGAATTACCTGAATATTATTATCTAAACTGGCAGGAATATTAAATGTTTTTCCAGCATTACTGGCTGGCCAGCCCCATCCTCCGGAAACATTTACTTGTGGTCTAACTGTTCCTCCATTAACACCTTTTACGTAGAAATAATAGTATTGATACCCACCAGGAGCTATAGTCCCCAAGTTTTGGGTTGCACTTCCGACAATTGACAAAGTGCTTCCAAGAGAACTAGCAATCAAATTTACACTTCCATTTTGCATACTAACCACAGTACTTGGATTTGTGACTTTAACTGTTATTTTACTTTGCTGATTAATATTTAAAGAATATAATGAAGCGGTCATATTAATTTGTGGATTTGGAATTTCGTCTCCACGTACATATTGTACATTTAGTGGGATTGTACCTATATAAGAAGCTGAAATATCACCCAACTGATCGGTATAACCTCCATAAATAGGTAGGTTTAAAAAACAGCCACCAACTTCTGTCCCTCCATTTTCAACTCGTACCACAAAATTACTGAGATTTAATGTGCCCCCATTTGCAAAAACTCCTCTATAAGTAGTAGTAAATATAGAAGGAAGATAAACTTCATCTAATAGAGAAATCAGTCTCCCATTTTGATCACCTGGTGTTAAAATTAGTGGTACAGAATTGTCAGTAGGTGGTGATATTGAAATTCCAACATTATCGTAGCTTACACTAAAGGATACATTCCATGGAGAGTTCTGTTGGTCATTCATCTGTAATGAATAAGAACCAGTGTTAAAATGATCTACTGTCCCAGAAATTCCAATTGCACTTCCATATGGTTTGGTTTTATCTCCAAGTGTCCCACCACTACCAAAAATTACATTAGGGTAAACCGGTGGTGGAATACCTGTTGGATTTGCCGTTGAACATGAGACATTTGCGGTAACTGTTAGTGTTCCATCATTCGTCTGAGAAGAAATATATGGTGCCACCTCTGCACTTGCTGTTACGGTCCAATGAACCTCAACAGTACCCGTTTGCAATAAATTGGTCACTGTTGTATAACCACTTATACTGTTTGAATTACTTGAATTAAAACTTGCGGTTGACATGCCTGCAGAGTTTGTAGATAAAGGTTGTTTAGATATTTTATTTGATACATTTGTTAAGAAACCTGAAAGAATCTTTTCGTAAATTAGTTTTCCTTTATTATTAACTATACCGAACGATTCTAGCTGGCGACTTTGTCCAGAAATTATTACTTGCCATTTTATAGAACATATCGTTAATGAACTTTGTTCCAAATTTTTCATTAATGAATTCACCCAATTATCCAATGAACTTGACAAGACATCTTTATACTGGTTTTTAAAGAATGCAGACAAAGGATTGTATATAATTTGATTTATTGAGGTATAAGCAATAATTTCAACGTTTTGTACCTCCATTTTTGATCCAATAAGTGAAGCATCACTAAGGAGTTGTGTTTTTACAGATTGAATATTTAATGATACATTTTGGGGCCTTTGTGAAGATTGAATAGTATTTAACAAATTCTTCAAGGCATTTTGAATCTGTGCTTCATTAGGAACTTTGATCGTTTTAGGTGAATTATTTTGTGAAAACGTTAATCCACAAAAAAGTAATGAAACGAAAAACACTTTAATAGTATTTATATTCATTTTTTCCCTCTAAAAATTGATCTAAAATATTTTTTTAATTTTTATATTCCTTTAGTGCCTTGTTACTAAAGAATTCCCATTGGAAGAAAATCAAATCAATTATTCTTAATTGCACATTATCCCGTCATTAACAATGTGCAAAATTCCTTAGAATTTATAAATCCAAAGTTGTTTTGTTCATTTTTTTCCAAAATTATATTTAATTTACAATCTCGTAACTTTTATTCTTACCCCAAAAGCAATATTTGATTGAGATGCAGTTAATTTATTATAAACAAAAATGCCCGAATATCTCCGGGCATTTTGACTTTAATATTTAAATCATTTTAACAGAACTAATTTTTTAGTTGATATGAAGTTCCCTGCCCTCATTTGATAAAAATAAATTCCACTGGCTAACTTGTCTGCGTTAAATTCAATTTTATAATTACCGGCTGTCTTTTGCTCATTAACTAAAGTTTCTACTTCTTTACCTAAAATATCGTAAATTTTTATTGTTACCGTACTACTTTTAGGAACAGAGTAATTTATTGTAGTTGTCGGATTGAAAGGATTAGGATAATTTTGTTCAAGTTCATATTTTTTAGGCATTGAATTAATAGGTTCTTTCACCCCGACTATATGAGTTACGACAAAAACAGGATCCCAAAAGCCTGCCTCCATATCAAAAGAATTATTTACTGAGGATCCAATTATTGTTTGCCCAACCGTTGAGGATATGTTGAAACTAGCATTTGAAATTGTTGAACCACCATTACCAAATGAATTAACGGCTATTTGATATTGCCCAAAAATGTTTCTTGACATTAAAATTAGGGATATAATGAAAAATACAAATTTCATATTTAAAACCTTTTAATATTTTAATCTGTTTTTTTTATGGTTATTTTTTTAATTGGTAATAATCTTAATACAAGCTATCCCTACTGAAAAATTTAAGCTACCAGTATAACTATTATAAATACTAAAGGTCCATGTTTTACCATCGTTACCTCGCGAAGAGCTGACTACCCTTATATATTCTGCAGCAGCTCCGCTGCTAGAATTCCACAAAGCGCTTGCAGCCACCCATGGAGATGGGCAACTAACCGTTATGTTATTAGTCGTACCTGGTGAAAGAGTAAGATCTTGCCAGATGTTTTCATAGTCGATTCCAATAGCACTAGGAGCAATAGATGGGTTGGGATAGGTGCCGGTTAAATCTCCACCTGCATTCCCAGAAGGTGTTCCACCTGAATTGTCTGTACCTGGTGCCCATTGAGATCCATCCCACTTTAATACCTGTCCATTTGTAGGTTCATTTGAAGATACTGGTTCACCTTGTATTCTTGCAGAGTTAAAACTATATGCTGAAGTTGAAAGTTTAATGCGAGGCAAGGTAGTACCGCTAACTATTACTTGAAGCCAATAAGGTACATCAAATGGAACATTGGTTATTGGTGTTACACTACCAAGTAAAACGTTAAAAATACCATTAGTAACATTTACGTTTTGTTGTGTTTCATTCCATATTGGTGTACCTCCATTTGAAGTATTGTACAAGTCAAAAGTCATTGTAAATGATCCATTTTGTAGAATGCCATTATTGTTCTTTAGTATTCCTTGATAAGAGATAGTACTTGGAACTTGCGAGAACAAAAGAAAAGAATTTAGAATAATAAAAAGAGATGCTTTTATTAATGCTCTAAATATACTGCTATAACTATTTAACATGCTTACCTCCATTTTAGAGAAAATATTATTTTGTCTAATGCATTCTATTTAGGAAAACTAATTTCAATAGATGGTTTTAATAATAAATATATTTTAATTATAAGAAATCAACATACTTACTATTAAGTATACTTTAATTTGTATTAAGTAATTTTATACTTAATCCGAATAATTAAATGGAATTATTAAGAAGTGCTACTAATTCCCCCGTTGAATTTATTGAAGTCTTCTCCAATATATTTCTTCTATGTGTATTTACAGTATGCTTACTTATGAAGAGTATTTCTCCTATTTCTTTACTCGATTTTCCCTGCAGTAATAATTTAACTATTTCAATTTCGCGATCTGTCAATGAATATTGATTCTTTAATTTATCAGCGAATAGAATCTTTTGATTTTCCTTTTTTGAATTTATAAATTTATCTATTCGTTTAACTGTGAACCTATTTATTGTCTCTTTTAACTCATCTATGTCAACCGGCTTAAGCAGGAAATCAAAAGCAGCATTGCGTATAGCTTTAATTGCATATTGCTCATAAGCTGTTACGAAAATGAAAGTAGGATAAACTTTTTGATTTCTAATTTCTTTTACAATTTCAAATCCATTCTTTCTTGGCATTTCAATATCGGCAAAAACTAATTCCGGCTTTAAATCTATAACCTTTTTAATTCCTCTTTCTGAATCTGTTTCTTTTTTTATTACTGTTACTCCTTCAATCTTTTTTAAAAGACTTTCAAGTCTGTCACATGCTTCAATTTCATCATCTATAATAATGCATTCAATTTCTTTTTTAATAGCATTCATTATCCTGCCTTTTGCGGAATGTGAATTTTTATTTCTGTTCCTGCCGGTTTTTTATAACTATCAATAAGGTCTTTAATTTCATAAGTAATTCTTATCTTCATTAAATCATAATAAATATCTAGAATTTGATTTAGTATATTTAATCCTTTACCTGTATTATCAAATTCTATTTCCTTCGCTCTTTCTCTGCCGATACCGTTATCATTTATTGTTACCAAATAATCTTTTGAATTACTTTCTATTGAAATTTCCAATTCACCGGGTTTCTCCAAATGTCTAATGCCGTGCTTAATTGCATTTTCAACAAAAGTATGTATAAGCATTTTTGGTATTTTAAGGTTTTTATTTACCTCTTCTTTTACACCAATGTTCCAGTTGAATTTATTCCCGTTCCTAAATTGTTCTAACTCTAAGTAACTGCTTACATAATCCAACTCCTCTTCTAAAGAAGTTACAATTCTATCCGAGTTTAGAATTGTTGATCTTAAGAGATTACTATATTTGGTTAATATATAATCCGCTTTTTCACTGTCTTGTTTATAAATTAACGAGCCGATCGAATTAATAATATTAAATGTAAAATGAGGGTCAATTTGATTTTTAATAGCCTTAAGCTGTAGGCCAGCAATTTTTCTTTCCGATTCATATTTTAATTCTGCTCTATATCTTTGTAGCCTTTCTAATATAATTATCAATACCAAAACTATTAAATAAATTGCTGCATACAACGGATATCTTAAATAATACATATAATTAAATTTGTACAATAAACTAAGTTGCTCTCTATTTGAACTTAATATTAATACCTTATCTCTGTTACCATTTAATTTAATGGAAAATTTTCTAATAGTGCCAAATTTCTCAATATTTTTAGTGACAATATCTGAGAAATTGCTTCTAGTGATTATTACTTTACTTAAATCTGCACTTTGAAAAACTAATTCCTCTTTATAATCGTTTGCCAGTTCTGTTATGTAAGGTATTGCACTTGTAATTGCAGGAATATGTATTTTATCAACAAATTTTAAATTCGAATTATATTTTTCTATAACTCCGTCTTTCTTAATAACGTAAAAATAATTTGAATTATTATTTGGAGAATATAAAATGGATCTATCCCAATCTTTGGTATATGGAAATTTTATCTTTTTTATAATCTCCTGTTTATAATTAAATAATATAATTGAACATTGGTATTTTCCTGTACCTTGGTAAATATTCATTACAACAAAATACTTTTTATTATTACTCATGACAGAAGCTATATAAGACATTGAAGGATAAAAACCTATTTTTACAGGTTTATATTGTAAATTTAGATCTTTATTAAAATCTAAAATCCATGATAACATATCTGAGTAAGTGTCTTTAACAGAGGTATTTCCGGTTGCTAATGTAGAAAAGATTATATCTAATTTTTTTCCTGTAGTATCAACAAGGAAGGAATCATTAAGATGAGAATAATTCTTGCAAGAAATATAAATAGAATCATTTGCCGGATTAAATTTAAACAAATTCCTTGGCTGTTCGGAATAATCTGCTTCTAATTCAAAATAAAATTCTTTTATCCCGTCTTTATTTGAATCAAAAAATGTACAAGGATAAGCATTACAATCCAAATATTTATTTTTAGGAAAGTAGTTAACTACAAATTTATCCTTAGTTATAAATTTATTTTCAAACGGGTTTAAACATTCAAGATAAATTTTATTATTTCTGAATAAGAAAAAATAAAGGCATTTTAGGCTATCTTTTGCAATATTTGAAACAGCTATGTTTTGCATGTCTATAAATTCGCCGACAAAATTCCATTGGTTTATTACTTTACCGCTTTCACTTACTGTTAATGAGAAAAAGTTCTTGTCGATCTTTTTTATTTCTATTTTTTCACTTCTTCCGTCATTGTTTAACTCGGCATAATAATATTCCCTATCGGCTGGAATTACATCTCGCCGGATAGTTTTAATTTCATATTTATTGAAGATTTTAGGAAGGGTTAAAATTATAATTAAAGAAATAATAAAACTTAAAAAGAAATGATTTGCAGCTAAATTTAAAAGCTTATTTTTTATTTCCCCCTTATGTTCTTCATTTTTATAAAAATTCAATAAACAATACCCCCGGGTGAGCAGTATAACATTTCTAATTTACTGCAAATTATATGATTAAAGTAATATATTCAAGAAATTTCTATAAAATTTTACATTTATAAAAGAAATTGAATCTGTTATAAAAATCTTAAAAATATCCGGTTGTAACTTGAATGAATTATAATTTCCAGTTATCCCTACTCAATCAGTAATTTTATTTTGGCGAGCAGAAATAAAAGGCTTAACTTATTAGAATTATTAAACAACACTAAAAAAATACCCGAGTAGTACCGGGTATTTTAATAAAGAATGAAAATTCTAAAATTAAATTATATTATTTTAGTACAACCCGTCAATCGAAAGGTATCTTTCACCAGTATCATAATTGAAAGTAAGTACTTTTTTGCCTTTAGGAATTTCTTTTAATTTTTTTGATACTGCTGCTAAAGCTGCACCGGATGATATACCGACAAATAATCCTTCTTCTTTTGCAGCTCTTTGAGCGAAGCTATATGCTTCTTCTTTCGATACCGTAATTGCACCGTCAAGAACTTTTGTATCGAGATTTTCGGGTATAAATCCTGCACCGATTCCCTGCAGAGGATGTGGTCCCGGTTTGCCGCCGGAAATAACTGGAGACTGCTCCGGTTCAACTGCAAATACTTTTAAATTTTTAAATTTCTCTTTTAATACCCTTCCGACTCCTGTTATATGTCCGCCTGTACCGACTCCGGTTATTAAATAATCTAATCCTTCGGGAAAATCAGCTAAAATTTCCTGTGCAGTATTCTTTACATGTGCATCAATATTTGCAGGATTATTAAACTGCTGCGGCATCCATGCATTTTTATTCCCTGCTACAAGTTCACCGGCTTTTTCAATAGCGCCTTTCATTCCAAGCTCTCGAGGAGTTAACTCAAATTCTGCTCCGTAAGCCGCCATTAGTTTTCTTCTTTCTATCGACATGGATTCCGGCATTACAAGAATAATTTTATATCCTTTAACTGCTGCTACCATTGCTAAGCCTATACCGGTATTGCCTGACGTAGGCTCAACTATAATGCTATCTTTTTTCAATATACCCTTTTTCTCAGCATCTTCTATCATTGAAAGTCCGATTCTGTCTTTAATACTTCCGCCGGGATTTGCCTTTTCCAATTTAATCCAGACTTCATGATCGCTGCCGAAAAGTTTATTAATTTTTACATGAGGTGTTTTTCCTATGACTTCCAAAATATTGTTGTATTTCATATCTGCTCCTTAAATTATGAATTCCATTTGATCAAAATAATTTTCATTTGAACGAACCTTAGTCTCCATTTTGCTGTACACTACGGAATTCGGAGGAACGCTTTGTGTAATCCATGCATTTCCGCCGATTATGCTTCCCTGCCCCACAACAGTTTCACCACCGAGAATTACTGCCTGAGAATATATAATTACATCATCCTGTATTGTAGGATGACGTTTAACATCCGAGAGCGATTTTCTGACACTTAAAGCACCAAGCGTAACACCTTGATACATTTTAACATTCTTCCCGATCTTAGTTGTTTCGCCTATCACTATTCCGGTTCCGTGATCAATGAAAAACGGGCAGCCTATTTCAGCTCCGGGATGAATATCAATCCCCGTTATTTCATGAGCATGCTCGGTTAAAATCCTCGGAATAATTGCAACATCCCATTTATAAAGTTCATGGGCAAGCCTGTAAATTGCAATAGCCATAAAACCAGGATAAGCGAGAATCACTTCATCAATACTTTCAGCGGCCGGATCACCCTGGAAAATTGCCTCTGCATCCAGCCAGAGCATGTCATGAACTTTGGGAATTTCCGAGATAAAACTTTTTGCAATTTCAGCGGCATTGATCTTTGTTTCCGGCTTGCCGCTCCCGTTTACATTTCTTAAAAGTGAAATTAAATTTCTTTCCATCAACTGGAGCTTAGCAACTATATCCTCAGGTGAATAATATACTTTACTTGAGAAATGCGGAAAGAGTAAATCAATAATCTCATCTAAAAAATCTATTGATTCTTTTTTTAATGAGGAATTGCATGTATGTATCTCTCTTTTACTCAAAAGGTTTTCAGCAAATCCTTTGAATTGAAAATTTTTTGTTTCAGTCATTTCTAATGCCTAAAATATTTTAAAAACACTTTGGAACTTTCTTAATCTATATATCTTATAGATTATCTGCAGCTGCGATAAATTAATTAATATTATAATAATGGAGCTATACAAAAATAATTATTTTTGATAACTAATTTGATTAACCCGCAATTCAAGTATAGATAAATTTATTCAATTTATCACATTTAAATTGTGATCTCAATATAACAGAACATATTTAACTCTTAATTTCAATAATTATTAAAGATTCAGTATTTTTAAAACAGTTTTAAAAAAATTTACAAATTTATTGAATTATTTTAGCGGGAAATACAAATGGAAACAAAAATAATCTGGACAAAAATTGACGAAGCCCCGGCTTTAGCTACATATTGCTTACTCCCAATAGTAAAATCATACTTAAAAGGGACAGGAATCGAGATTGAACAAAAGGATATCTCTCTTGCAGGAAGAATTCTAGCAAACTTCCCGGATAATCTTACCGAAGAACAAAAAATTCCGGACTACCTAACCGAATTGGGAGAGCTTACACAAAAACCTGAAGCTAACATTATAAAACTGCCTAACATAAGTGCATCTATTCCTCAGCTTAAAGCGGCAATAAAAGAATTAAATGAAAAAGGATATAAAGTTCCCGATTACCCTGAAGAACCGAGAACCGAGGAAGAAAAAGTTCTTAAAACAAGATTTGCTAAAGTGCTGGGTTCTGCCGTAAATCCTGTAATAAGAGAAGGTAACTCCGATAGACGAGCAGCGGCATCGGTTAAAAAGTTTGCAAAAAAATCACCTCATAAAATGATGAAGCCGTGGCCGAAATCCGGCTCGAAGACTCGTGTTACACATATGAACCAAAAAGATTTTTACGGCTCTGAAAAATCCGTTACATTGGATAAAGCCGACGTAGTTAAAATTGAATATGTTGACCAGAATGGAAATACAACTATTTTAAAGGAAAATCTTAGACTGCTTAACGGTGAAGTGATAGATGCTGCAGTAATGAACGTAAAAGAGTTAAGAAAATTTTATGCGGAACAAATAGACGAAGCAAAAAAAGACGGTGTTCTTCTTTCGCTGCATCTTAAGGCCACAATGATGAAAATATCCGATCCGATAATGTTCGGTCATGCCGTTGCTGTTTATTATAAGGATGCACTCGAAAAACATGCTGATGTTCTTAAAGAAATCGGTGCAAATGTAAATAACGGTCTTATGGATGTACTTGATAAAATAAAGCAGCTGCCGGATGAAAAAAGGAAAGAGATTGAAGCCGATATTGATAAAGTCTATGAATCAAGACCGCAGCTTGCAATGGTTGATACGAGAATCGGTAAAACAAATCTTCATGTACCTAACGATATAATTGTGGATGCATCTATGCCTAATGTAGTCCGTGACGGCGGTAAAATGTGGAACCGGAAAGATGAGCTACAGGATTGCATAGCGATGATTCCGGACAGATCATATGCAACCATGTATAAAGAAATAATGGAAAACGCAAAAGCAAACGGTCAGTTCGATCCGTCAACTATGGGTTCGGTTTCTAATGTCGGATTGATGGCGCAGAAAGCCGAAGAATACGGCTCTCATGATAAAACATTTGAGGCAAAAGGAAACGGAATTATCCGTGTTGTAAATTCCGAAGGTAAAACTTTACTTGAACAAAAAGTTGAAACCGGGGATATATTCAGAATGTGCCAGGCTAAAGATGAACCGATAAAAGACTGGGTAAAGCTGGCCGTTACAAGAGCTAAAGCAACATCTTCCCCGGCTATTTTCTGGTTGGATGAAAATAGAGGTCATGATAAAGAAATCATTGCAAAGGTTAAAAAATATTTGCCTGAACATGACACCACCGGTTTAGAAATAAAAATTCTAAAGCCTGTCGATGCTATGAAGTTCACTCTTGAAAGAGTAAGAAAAGGATTGGATACAATATCCGTTACAGGTAATGTACTTCGCGATTATTTAACAGATTTATTCCCAATTCTTGAATTAGGAACAAGTGCTAGGATGTTATCGATAGTTCCATTATTAAAGGGAGGCGGATTATTTGAAACCGGCGCCGGCGGCTCCGCCCCAAAGCATGTGCAGCAGCTTCTAAAAGAAAATCATTTAAGATGGGATTCACTCGGCGAGTACTGCGCTCTTGTACCTTCGCTTGAAATGATAGCAAATAAAACAGGAAATAAAAGAGCAGCACTGCTCGCAGAAACTCTTGATGCGGCAATCGGAAAATATCTTGAGAACGGTCGTATGCCTTCAAGGAAAGCAGGAGAAATAGATAACAGAGGAAGTTCTTTTTACTTGGCAATGTACTGGGCGGAAGAATTAGCGGAACAGGATAAAGATGCAGAGTTGAAGTCCCGCTTTGAAAAAATATATAAAGCACTAAAAGCGAATGAAGAGAAAATTGTAAATGATTTAATCTCCGTGCAGGGTAAGCCTGTTGATCTCGGCGGTTATTATGTAACCGATGTAAAAAAGACTGCTGATGTTATGCGCCCAAGTTCAACATTTAATAAAATAATTGATGAAATGTAATTTAATATTTTAATTTATTTCTCTAATTTATTTCTAAACGGATGTGGGAAATTTCCCCATCCGTTTTTATTTAGCAGATATACTCAGTGTTACCTCAGTGAAACTCTGTGACCCAAAAATGTTTCTCTTACACTAAGTAACAACTCAAGTAGTAAACCGTGTGATTTCTTAAAATTTTTTTCTAATTATATCTTTAATCCTGCAATAATCTGTAATGCAGTATTTGCCTGATGCCCTGCAGTTATCATCACTCTTGGCGCCATAATGCCGTTTGATTTCAAAGGTTTGGTTTTATTATCCCCGCATATAAAGACATTTCTTGAAATATTTTTTGTTCTAATATTGTTAGCAGATGAATACCCGGCCACTCCTGAACCTGTAATTAAATATTTTTCTTTAAATCTCGAATCAGAGAAGGTTTTAATTATCATAGATTTTGATGCAACAGTATCGAATGCCTCAATTACAATTTTACATTTATCAAAAACTTTATACACATTATTTTTATTTAATCTAATCTTATATTTTTTAATTTTAATGTATGGATTAATTGATTTAAGAATCTTTTCAAGTGAATCGACTTTAAATTTACCCAAATCCCCTAACGCGTATTGCTGTCTGTTTAAATTTGATATTTCTACTGTGTCGGAATCGACTATTACAATATTTTGAATCCCTGCTCTGGCTAATGCAATAGCCGCATTGGAACCTAATCCTCCGCAGCCGGCTATACCGATTGTTATTCCTTTAATATTTTTTTTAATTATGGAAGCATTTTTCGAAGTGAATTTAGAATAAAAATCTTCTTTAATAATTCCCTTTTTCAAATTAACCGCCGCCTGTTGGAAGAAATAATTTTACCTTATCTCCTTCTTTAAGAACGTTTGACTTTTTTATCTCCGAACCGTTAACGAAACAAGAGATATATTTCTGATGTTCCTTTTTAAGTTTTAATTTATCAAAAAGATTTGATACTGTAGAATTATTTTCAAGTTCAACAAAACTTTTGTTCTTTATTTCATGAATATGCAGCAAACCTGTCCATTCAACATAAATTTTCATCGTAAATAAATTATTTTATCTCATCATAATTTAATCTTAGGTGATTAATTTTTTTACCGAAAGCCAAGGCCTGAATTTCAGTCATGATACTAAGGGCAATTTCGTTGGGAGAATCGCCTCCGATTTCTGCTCCAATGGGAGCATAAAGATTATTTAAATTCAATTTATGGTTAAATTTATTTTTAATAAATGCTAATCCTTCTTTAACTTTTCTTTTTGAACCGATCATTCCGATATATTTCATACCGGGATAATTTTTATAAATAAATTCCAATACCTGTAAATCATTTACATGATTGTGGGTGAGTATTACTGCATAGCCATTAATTTCGAGAGGCAGGTAATCCTTTTCTTTTAAATTCAAGCTGGAGAGATCTGCTAATTTTTTTTGATCAAAGGAATCCCGGACCAGTTCTTCAAGAATATTTGCGCGGTCATCAAATATTATAACATAATATCCTAACTGTTTTGCAAGCCTTGCCGTAGCTTGTCCCACATGTCCGGCTCCAAATAAATAAATAGTTTTTGAGGATTTATAAACTTCATAAAATAATGTTACCTCGCCGCCGCATAAAGCATTAATTTCTACCTGGTTGTTTTTTTTTACTTCAATATTATTTATTTCATTTCCTATTAGTGAGTCTTTTAATATTAAAGTTTCCGTAAAATTATTACCGCCTTTTTCAAGTAATTCTTTGGATTTACCGACAGCATAGTATTCAACTCCGCCGCCGCCGACTGTACCGGCAATTCTTCCTTCAGAGCCTACCAGCATTTTAAAACCGGCTTTACCAGGCGTGCTGCCTTTCATATCAACAATAGTAACCAGCACAGAGGCCCGGTTGGCTTCAATTCTTTCTTCCAAAGCTTTAAAAACTTCAATCATAATAAGCCGGCTTCTTTATTAAATTCTTTTATGAGTTCATCAATTTTGGGAGTTAAATTTCTAATTTTTCCCCAATAAGCATCATAATCATACCATTGGGCATTCAATTCAGTTAAATCCTTCTGCTGCTGTTCAATCCATGTAAAATATTTAAGGTTGTGAATTCTCTTTCTATCATAATAATTTAATTCAAGCATAGAAGAAGTATTTGTTCCCATCAAATTTTTATTATAGATTCTTACGGCATCATCGTGATTAAATTTACCAAATTTATCATTCAATTCCTTTAAACGCGAACCATAAAGGTCCATAGAATCCGTAAGAATAGTGAACACAATATCATCTTCCTTCAATTCAAAATATTTTGCAAACTTAATTGCCGAGAGAATATTTGCAACGCCAGAAATCCCAATGATATCCAGCTTCGAAGCGATTTCATCTGAGATTCCCATTTTTACAAGATAGTTTTTTCCTTCTTCTTCATTAAATAACCGGATTAATTCTATACAATCATTATCGTCAATTGCAATAACAGCATCAGTATTCCTAACATTATGAATCCATGGAACATGCTTGTCGCCTATTCCTTCAATTCGGTGGCCGCCGTAACCATTTAAAAGAAGAGTAGGACATTGAAGAGCTTCGGAAGCTGCAATTTTAAGATAAGGAAATTTTAATTTAAGATAATCACCCGCAGCAATTGTTCCTCCCGACCCGGTTGCGGAAATAAATCCGGCGATATTGCCTTTTGATTTTAAATTTCTACGGTATACTTCTTCAATTGCATTTCCCGTTACTTCATAATGCCAAAGGTAATTTCCGAATTCATCGAACTGGTTAAATATTTTCACATCCTTTCTTGTGGCTTTAAGCTCCCAGCATTTGTCGAATATTTCTTTAACATTACTTTCACAACCTGGGGTTGCAATTACTTCGCCTGCGAGATTACGAAGCCATTCGAATCTTTCCGCACTCATTTCTTCAGGCAATATGGCAATAGACTGGCAGCCTAACAATGCTGAGTTGAATGATCCACCCCGACAGTAATTACCGGTTGAAGGCCACACAGCCTTTTCCCATGTAGAATCAAAATTTCCGGTTACTAATGAAGGAGCCAGGCATCCGTAAGTTGCACCAACCTTATGTGCTCCGGTCGGGAACCATTTACCAACCAACGCAATAATTTTTGCTTTAACTCCGGTTAATTCTTCGGGCAGCTCAATATAATTTACATCACCGAATCCTCCTCCAAATCCTTTAGGTTGATTTTTCCAGGTTATTCTAAAAAGATTCAGCGGATTAACATCCCAGAGACCTACATTTTTTAAATGTTCAACGATACTTGAAGGAACCTTTGAAGGATCTTTCATTTGTTCATATGTAGGATAAATTATATTCTTCTCAATACATCTATTAATATTATTTTTTCTTGATTTTGCATTAATTTTTAATTCAATCATTTAATTTCCTTAATGTAAGTTTTTTAAATTTTCCATATAAGATTTAGCCGCCTGAAGGTCGCTAAAATTATCTATATCCATACCTATTCCCTTATCAGAAACAGTACAAAATTTATGTTTATAATTTTGAAGTACATCTTTTAAAATTTCATCGTCAGCACTTTGAAGGATATTTTCTTTAATTGTTGATTTAATTAAAACAGGGTGACCGCCTGAAACTCTCGGTTCCTTATCTATTTCTTCATCTTCAATTAATGTAACAGGAGAGTAAACTTCTGCTTCATTATCCTCGGAAAAACATTCTATCAGCTTTTGATAAGTGCTAAATAAAACAAACGGTATGTCTCCAAGAGTAATAAAAATTCCTTCACTCTGATCGGAAGTATTTTGCAGCCCGCTTTTAACCGAAGAAAGCATTCCATTAATATAGTTCTTATTTTCAATCAAGCTAATTTTATTTTTTAATGAGTCTGATAGAATTGTAGTACTCTCAACCAGATTAACCAAAGCACTATAGTTATGGCCTCCAACTACGGTTACCTTTGAACAAATATTTACCATAGGGACAATCGTTCTTATTAAAATCGGAACATCTCCTATTTCAATTTTAGGCTTCCATTCGTTCATTCTTGTCGATAGGCCCGCGGCAAGTATAATTCCTTCAAATTTATTATAATCGATCATTTTCTCTTCCCCGATATTTTATTTTAAATTTATATTATCTAATATATAATCGATATCTGCCTTAAAAGCTTTAGGAAATTTAATCGATTTTACTGCAGAATCAATATCTTTAAGCCCGTGTCCCGTTAATAATAAAACTACAGTTTTATTTTTATCAATACTTTCTTGTAATTTAAGAAATCCGGCAAATGAAGCAGCTGAGGAAGGTTCACAAAATATACCGCTCATTTTGGAAAGGTAATTTTGCGCATACAATATTTCATCATCACTTACCGTTGCCATTTCTCCTTTAGCTGTTTTTAAATCCTTCACTGCCGAGTAACCATTTCGTGCCGCATTCACCGATATTGAATCGGCAATTGTTGAAGCTTTATAATTCAGATCAAAATTTCCTTTATACAATGCATTATAAATGAAAGAGCTCCCTTCAGCCTGCACTCCGATTATTTTAGGAAATTTTTTAATTGCTCCCAAAAACATCAAATCGGAAAATCCTTTAATTACACCGCTCAAAATTACTCCATCGCCTACCGGCAAAAACAAATAATCAATTTCGTTCCCGGCTAATTGTTCATATAACTCAAATGCGACTGTTTTCTTGCCTTCAATTGTTAAAGGATTATAAGCCGTATTGCGATTAAGAAATCCTGTCCTCTTAGAAAATTCTAAAGATAGATCGAATGCGGTATCATAATCGCCGTTTACAATAATTAGTTCGGCACCATACTGTAGGCACTGAACCAGTTTTGCCTTCGGAGCAGATTTAGGCATAAAGATAAATGTCTTTTGTCCCGCCGCTGCTGCAATTCCTGCCATAGATGAAGCAGCGTTGCCTGTGGATGCAACAACAATTTCATTAATATTGCTTTTTTTTGCAAAGGCAGAAACTAAATATGATGCTCTGTCTTTAAATGAACCGGTGGGATTTGTGCCGTCAAATTTTAAATAAATTTTATCAAAGTTTAATTCTTTTTGAATATTCTTTGCTTCAATAAGAGGAGTATTACCTACACTAATCGGAGGAAAGTATTTTTCTTCAACCGGAAGAAAATCGGAAATATTAATTTTTCTTCCATCTATTAAAATATTTTTTTGCTCGGCAGGCAATTGAACTTTAAGTATGCCTTTTAACGGCTTGCCTTTTATAACTTCTTCCCGGCAGTTAGGACACAGCATAATATTTTTTTCTATACTATAAATCCGCCCGCAGTTATCGCATATATATTTGAAATCTTTTTTCATTAAAATATTACATTGTCAATGCCATAGTTGCCTTAGCCGTATGAAGTCTGTTTTCGGCCTCATCAAATACTATAGAGATTTCGGGGTTATCCAAAATTTCATCAGTTACTTCATGACCTCTATCTGCAGGCAAAGCATGCATGAGTTTTACATTTTTATCGGCAAGCTTTATCTTTTTCTCATCGCAAATCCACCCTTTGTACTTCTCCAGATTTGATTTCATTTCTTTTTTACAAGCTTCTTCGTTCCGTAAATAATCATTAATATCGTAATAGCCAAAGCCGCCCCAGTTTTTAGGAATTACAATATTTGCACCTTCAAAAGCTTCATCCATATTATTAGTAAACTTAATACTGCCTCCGCCTTCTTCGGCATTTTTAGACGCCTTCTGCATAATATCTTTACTTAAAGGAAATTCTTTCGGATGAGCTACGGTTACATTTAATCCGTAACGGGGGAAAAGTAAAATCTGAGTTTGCGGCACTGATAAAGGTTTTGAATGAGTATCTGCATAAGCCCAGGAAACGGTAACATTAAGTCCTTTAGAGTTTTTACCAAAATATTCAAAAATTGTCATCAAGTCAGCCAGCCCTTGAAATGGATGATAAATATCATCTTGTAAAGACATAACCGGTTTTGTAGAATACTTAGCCATCTCATTTAAATAATTATTTCCTATCCCGTAAAAGCAATTTCTCGAAGCAATTCCGTGTCCCATCCTTGAAAGAATTATAGCAGTATCTTTGGGAGCTTCGCCGTGAGAGATTTGCATTTTGTCGGCTGTAAGATCGTGAGCATGTCCGCCTAGCTGCGTCATTCCGGCTTCCATAGAATTTCTTGTACGTGTTGATTGTTCAAAAAATATCATGAACAATGTTTTATCCGGTAAATATCTAGTCGGAATTTCTTTTGCAAATTTATCTTTCAAATCGAATGCAGTATCAAATGCTTTATCTAATTCTGGTTTAGACCAATCATCGCATGTAAGGAAGTGTTTCCCCTTCAATTTTGAATTCATTATTTCCCTTTAATTTTTAATAAAATGTTAATTAATAAGTCGAACAATAATAAGCATAAAATGCAGAAGCTTTAACCAAATGTTCAACCGGAACTTTTTCGTTTGGGGCATGAGCCAAAACTTCATTGCCGGGACCAAAGCCGATTACCGGTATATTATAAATCCCGTTTATCACAACGCCGTTAGTTGAAAATGTCCATTTGTCAATTTTAGGATTTTTATTAAACAATTTCTTAAAAGTATTTACTCCGGTTTGAATAACAGGATGATTTTCTTCAATTGACCAGGTCGGATAATATTTCTCCATTCCGTATTCTAATCCGGTGTAAGCTTTCTGCTTGTAATTCAATAATTCTACTTTAGCATTCATCCCTTTAACAATTTCTTCAATTTGATTTAATGCTAATTTTTTATCTTCGCCCTTGGTTAATCTTCTATCAAGATGTATTTTGCAGAAATCCGAAACTGCACAGAGCGAAGGGCTGGACGAGATAATTTCCGAAATAGTAACAGATCCTTTGCCCAAAAAGTCATCAACAATTAATTTTTCATTAAGCTTTTCAATTTCCAGTGCAGCTTTAGATGCCATGTAAATAGCATTCTTTCCACGTTCAGGAGCAGAACCATGAGCAGATAATCCGTAAAAAGAAACTTCAATTTCCATCCGCCCTCTATGACCGCGGTAAATGTTTAAATTTGTAGGTTCAGTTACGATTACGCAATCCGGTTTAATTTTATCTTCTTCCACAATATATTTCCAGCATAAACCATCGCAGTCTTCTTCCATAACGGAACCGACGAAATAAATAGCGACATCATTATCAATGTTAAGCTCTTTTAAAATTCTTCCTGCGGTAATAAAAGCTGCCGGGCCTCCGGTTTGATCGGTACTGCCTAGTCCGTGCACGTATCCGTCTTTTATTTCACCGCCGAAAGGGTCAAAATCCCAGTTATTAATATTGCCTACATCAACAGTATCTATATGACCGTCAATAGCAATGATTCTTTTCCCGTTTCCGATTCTTCCGATTACATTTCCAAGCCCATCAATTTTAGTTTCATCGAAGCCGGCTTCATCCATCATTTTTTTTATTAATGATGCGACTTCCTTTTCTCCGCTGCTTAAGGATTTTAATTTGATTAGTCTGGAAAGATTTTCAGCAGTATACGGCTCATATTTTTTTGCAAGATCTAAAATTTTTTCTGAAGAATTCATAATAATTAATTTCTATCTAAAATAATTAAATTAAATTTCTAATATTTTATCGGAAATAATTCGGGAAATCTTTCGGTTTAGGCTCCCCGATTGAATATTTTTTACTTACTAAACAAATTTATTGTACAAAACTAAAAAAAAATATTCTAATTAGTTAACAAAAAATAATTATTTTTTTTGAGTTTCTTACTTTATATTAATTATAGGAGATTAAGTTGATTTAATCATTTTACAGTTAAAAATAGCCGGAATAAATAAAAGGGATTGTATGTCAGACAGAATGCAGCCTGTATCTTTGAGAAATTTGCTGAATTGGATTCTAAAGGAATACCAGGATCACCAAACAATATTAGGAATACCTTTTTCAAAATTCTTTTTAAAAAAAGGCAATTACTCTTTAAATATATTTAATGAAAAATTAGATTTGCCTATCGGACCGGCTGCCGGACCGCATACTCAACTATCGCAAAATATAATAGCATCCTTTTTAACAGGAGGTAGATTCTTCGAACTTAAAACAGTTCAGAAGTTAGATAAATTAAAAATTGATAAGCCATGTATTGATGTACAGGATGAGGGCTATAATGTCGAATGGTCGCAGGAACTTGATTTAGAACAGTCATTTATTGAATATTTAAATGCCTGGTTTGTCCTGCATTTTATCAACTCACTCTTCCCCTTTTCACCAAATTACGAAAAAGGTTTTGTTTTTAATATGAGTGTCGGTTATGATCTTGACGGAATTAAGTCAGATAAGATGGACAATTTTATTGAGAACCTGAAGAACGCTTCTAAGACTAAAGAATTCCGGGATAATCAAAAAATTATAAATGAATTTATTAAAAATGAAAAGACAATAAAACTTTTAAAAAATATATTCTTTAAAGGATCAAACTTTAAATTTAACTTAGATAGAATATTAGATCTTAATAAAGATGTCAGTCCTAATATCTCAAACTCCGTAACACTTTCAACAATGCACGGCTGCCCTTCAAATGAAATTGAATCCATCGCAAAATACCTAATTGAAGAAAAGAAATTACATACATATATAAAACTAAATCCCACACTATTAGGATTCGATTACGTTAAAGGGGCCTTATCAAACCATGGATATAATTATATTGAATTAGATAAAAGTTCTTTTGCTCATGATCTTCAATTCGGCGAAGCCGTCCCGATGATAAAGAGATTGAAAGAATTTGCTTCAAAAAATAAAAGAGATTTTGGTATAAAACTTTCCAATACTTTGGGAGTGAATAACACCGGAAAATCTTTACCCGGTGAACAAATGTATATGTCGGGACGTTCATTATATCCTTTGACTATAAATCTTGCATACAAAATTGCAGAGGAATTTAACGGAGAAATTAATATTTCATATTCCGGCGGTGCCAATATTTATAATGTAGAACAAATTTTAAATACCGGGATCTACCCTGTTACTCTTGTAACCGAACTTCTCAAGCCGGGCGGTTATTTAAGACTAACTCAAATTTCAGATGTAATTGATGAATCATTTTCCCATTCCGCAAATATTTCTTCAAAAATTAATTTATCAAAACTTAAAGAGCTCGCAGATGATGCGCTTTTAAACAAAGAATATAAAAAGAGGAATATGGATTCATTAAAAATTAATAAGAGGCTTCCGAAATTCGACTGTTATATCTCTCCATGCCAGGAAGTATGCCCAATAAATCAGGATGTCGCCGAGTATATTAATTTAATTAATGAAGAAAATTACAAGGATGCATTCGAAATAATTACGAATAAAAATCCACTGCCTCACATTACAGGTAATATTTGTGATCACCAATGTATGACTAAATGCACCCGGCTGGATTATGAAGGAGCAATTGAGATTAGAGAATTAAAAAAGGAAGCCGCGGAAAAGGGATTTAGTGATCATTTCAAAAATCCAGGAACTAAAATACCGGTAAATAAGAATGGAATAAAAGCAGTTGTAATCGGCGCAGGACCAGCCGGACTTTCTGCAGCCTATTTTTTATCTAAAGCCGGGTTTAATGTTACTATATTCGAAAAAACAGAAAAAGCAGGCGGAACGGTTAAACATGTAATTCCAGGTTTCAGATTACCTGAATCAGCAATTGACAATGATATTGAATTCATCAAAAAGTTCGGAGTAAAAATAAAATACAAAAGCGATTCGAATTTTTCTATTTCTGAGTTAAATAATAAAGGTTTCAAATATATTTTTATCGGGATCGGAGCACCGAAGTCGAATCAGTTCAATATTAAATCAGATGGGATTAATATTTACAATGCTGTCGAATTCTTAAAATCTTTTAATCAAAAAGAAAAAATTGAACTTGGAGAAAATGTGGCTGTTATAGGCGGGGGCAACTCTGCAATGGATGCAGCGAGAGCATCTTCAAGAATAATGGGCGTAAAAAAGGTATACATTATTTATAGAAGGACAAAAGAATTTATGCCTGCCGATTTGGAAGAGTTCGACGCATGTATAAAAGAAGGTGTTGAATTCAAAGAACTTCTGCTTCCGTTTGAATTTCAAAATAGAGTTTTAAAATGCCAGAAAATGAAATTAGGCGATATCGATAAAGACCACCGAAGAAAGGTCGTTCCTATAAAAAACGAATTTGAAGAATTTACAGTTGATTCAATTATTTCTGCTATCGGTGAACATGTCGATTTAGATATATTAAAAGAGAACAACATTGTTAATTTAAATAATGAATTATTAAACATAAACTTTGAAACAAATGAGACGATAATTCCAAATGTTTATATTGGCGGTGATGCCCTAAGAGGTCCATCAACAGTTGTAGAGTCTATTGCAGACGGAAAGAAAGCTGCCGAAGCAATTATTCAAAAGGAAAAAATAAAGTTAAATAAAGCGAATAATCTTGTAAACAATTTTACAAAAGCAGATCATATTAAATCCATCGAAGAGAAAAGAGGAAATATTTTTTTCAATACTTACTCAGACATAAAATTGGAAGCTGAGAAATGTCTTGAATGTAATTTACTTTGTAATAAATGTGTCGAGGTATGCCCCAACAGAGCCAATGTTGCTGTTAAAAGTGATGGTTATGAGAATAAAGATTTTTACCAAATTTTGCATTTAGATGGTTTATGTAATGAGTGCGGAAATTGTGAAACTTTTTGTCCATACAATGACGCTCCTTATAAAGTAAAAACGACATTATTCTGGACTGAAGAAGATTTTTCAAACAGCACTAATGACGGATTTTATCTTAGCGAAAAGACAAATGATCAATATAATTTTAATATAAGATATAATTCTCAAACCGGTAGTCTTAAACTTGATATTAAAGGAAATTTTATTTCATCATCAATTAAAGATGATTCAAATGATTTCAAACTGTTCGCAAATTTTGTAGAAAATATTTATCAAAATTATAATTATTTTATCGATATTGATGTATAAATAATTTTTTGATCCGGCTTAATTAAAATATTTATTTATGTGAGTTAAAATATGATCATATTAAAAAATGCAAACTTAGTTCAATTAAATCCGCCTAAAATCGTTAGCAACGTTGATGTTGTTATTGATAACGAATTGATTATCGATATAGGTAAAGATGCGGGAGATAATTACAAGGCAGAAAAAGTATTTGATTTAACTAACAAATATGTTTCGGCAGGTTTGGTCTGTTCTCATAATCATTTTTATTCTGCATTGGCACGCGGCATAATTGCGGATATTAAACCATCGACCGATTTTGTTAGTATATTAAACAATCTTTGGTGGAGACTTGATAGAGCATTGGATGAAGATTCGCTGTACTTTAGCGGTTTGATAGGTGCCCTGGAATCAATTAAAGCAGGAACAACTTCTGTATTTGATCATAATGCATCGCCTTCTTTTATTAACGGATCACTCTCAACATTAAAGAAAGCATTTGAGCGGATAGGATTGAGGGGAGTTTTAGCCTATGAAATTACAGACAGGAACGGTACTGAAGGGATGACCGATGGAATTAATGAGTCTTTGGAATTTATAAAAAAAATTGAGGATGAAAAAAATTCTGAGAATTCAAATCACCTAATCGAAGCTGCGATTGGTGCTCATGCACCTTTTACTTTAAGCAATAATTCTTTTGAGCAAATTTATGATGCATTAATAAATACTAACCGGGGACTTCATATCCATGTTGCCGAAGATCAGTATGATCCTTCTTATTCGCACCACCATTTCGGGAAAGATGTTTTGCATAGGCTGGATGAACTGTGGCTGTTAAATGAAAAATCTTTAATAGTTCACGGGGTGCATCTCACGGAAAATGATATCTCAATTTTAAATGAAAGAAATTCTTTCTTAATACATAATCCCAGATCAAATATGAATAACGGCGTCGGTTATATGAGTAACCTGCATAAAGTTAAAAATGCCGCTTTAGGGACGGATGGGATCGGATCAAATATGTTTGAAGAATTAAAATTCGGGTTTTTTAAAAATAATGACGTTAAAGGAAAATTAACTCCGGATGATTTCTTAAAATATTTGCAGAACGGGAATGTGCTGTTAGAGAGATATTTCGATAAAAAATTCGGTAAAATAGAAAAAGGATACGTAGCTGATTTGGTTATATATGATTACGATCCGCCTACAAATTTTGTTGATGAAAATATAGCAGGCCATTTCATTTACGGATTTTCTTCAAGAGATGTTGAAACCGTGATAATTAACGGCTCAGTAGTTTATGAAAACAGAAAATTCCCTTTCGATATTAATGAGATTTATTCCGAAGCGAGATCAGCTGCTAAAAAATTATGGGAGAGAATTAACCAGATAAATTGAATCAGCTGTTTAATCATAATATAAAGTCTGTCAAATACTCACAGCTGAATTAATTTCCCGTCTGCATGCTTCTAAAATTAGCGATGTTGTTTTACCTATTGAAATTTCCTCAATCTCAATGTATTTGGGCTGTTCAATTTTAAAATAATTTTTGACTTCACCAGCAGCATCATTCCGGACAACAAGAATTATAATTTTATTATATTTAACTAATAACTCCTTTATTGATTCGGCCCAGCCTTTCCCTTTAAGTTCCAAAGGGCCTACCTCGTCAATTATAATTAAATCTTTGTCGAATACTTTTTCATAAAATAATGCTGCTCGCCCAAAAGCAAGGCCTTCTTTAGTAAATTTAAACCTGCCGATTTCTTCCACTCCATTTTCTATATCCATGCCGCAAAGTATTTTTCTTTCATTTGTAGCAATATCAACAATATCAAATTTTGACCTGATATTATTCTGCCAGTAACCGGGCGCTAAAATACCGTCTGCTTTTAATCCTTCTTTTTGCAGAATTGAAACAACTTCCGTTATAAATGTAGTCTTGCCTCCACCTTTTTTGCCTGTTATAAAAAAGACAAGTGGACTGCCGTTAACCTGTTTTTGTATTTTTTCAAGCCACATATCCGTCTTGCCGATTAGCCGGGAAATAATGCTAAAAGGTTTTCTTAAATAATTTTTTTCTTCCGAAAGATTAGCAACCATAAAAGGTAAAATCTTAAATGCTGCTTCCAGCGATATTGATAGCTGTCCCATTCCCTTTTTCTTAAAGTAATTTTCTATTTTAGGATTTCGAAGCTCAATGCTTATACTTGAAAATCCGAAAATCATCAAAAATGCTCTTATATTCATTTCCAGACCGATTAAAAATCCGGGTAGATAATTACTTTTACCATTGGTTTTTAATTCACTCAGCAATAAACCCGATAGAATTATAATTGTAATTAAGAATACCCAGAACTTTATATTCTTAAGTCTGTTAAGGTTCTGTTTATAAAAGAAGATACACAAAACGACATATACTGAAACAGTGACAGCAGATATCCATAGCGGAAATGTATCAAGTAGAATCAAGCCGAAGATTATAAAAATAAAATGAAATATTAACCTGATTATAGAATAACTTTGTTTTAAATTTTTCGGAACAAAATTAGAACTAATTTTTGAAAAGGAACCGTCATCACTTCCGCTGTAGAGAAATTTATCCTTACTTTTTCCAATTCTTATTCCTATAATTGAGGCTAAAGCACCTAAAATCATGAACAAAATAAATAGCAAAAGAATTAGAGACCATGGACTTAAATCCGGAAAATTTAAATGATTTATGGAGAATTTATATAAGCTTGAATATAAATCAATAATATTGGGACCATAAATTAAAATCAATCCTATTATTTTATAAAACAAGCTCCAGGAAACTGCTAACCCGCCGCCGATCATATATCCCGCCCAATTTTTCCCAAGAACTCTCACACTTGCTTCAAGCAAAAATGCCTCGGCTGCTATACTTATCATCGGTCCTAAAATATCAGCACTTGGAGAAATAGTTTTCATTAAAGCACAAATTATACCCGCACGCCAAATAATTCCTTTCTCATTCCAATTTCGGCTTCCGGCAACAAGAAATATTATTCCGATTCCCGATAAAATCGTTCCCGAAAAAGGCACCTTTAAATTGTGCAGAAAACTACCCAGGATAATCTCACTGGATGCCCAAAGACTTCCGAGTACGGTCGCTTTTAACCAAACCGGGTTAAGAATATTCTCCTTTTGCAATTACTAACCTTATTGTTTTAATGATTATTTTAGAACATGAATATTTTAAATTTATTTTTTCCAAGATCTTATAAGTATGAAAAAAATTACTTCCTAATAAATACCTTTTGCTTGAAAGTTCAAAAAGTTAAATTTATTTTAGAAATAAAAATTACGGGGAGATGAATTTGGACATCTCAATAAAATTTATTTGTAATGAGAATTTAGTAACTACTTCGTTACATCCGGCTATAACGGTCTTAGATTTTTTAAGAAAAC
>Ga0315542_1000152_pt1 | contig 38592 bp, 34 predicted proteins | sample SalMarSW160120MG_FD_202541 | JGI IMG/M metagenome (GOLD analysis project Ga0315542, IMG submission 202541) | Salt marsh sediment microbial communities from the Plum Island Ecosystem LTER, Massachusetts, United States - Salt Marsh Sediment SW1601-20 ...
ATTAGTTTTAGATTATGATGTAATGCTGGAAAACATCAAAAAAATGTCTGAATTTGTAAAAAGTACAAAAGTGACCTTACGACCACATCTCAAAACTGCTAAGATGCCCTTGATAGCACATATGATCTTAAAAGAGGGAGGCGCAAGAGGAATCGCGGTGGCAAAGGTTGGAGAAGCTGAGGTTTTTGCTCAATCAGGAATAGAAGATATCTTAATTGCTAATCAAGTTATTGATCCCGAACATATAAAGAGATTAATTAGGCTAAATAAATACATATTAGCAAGGTGTGCTGTAGATTCAAAAAAGAATATATTAGATTTAAGTAAATATGCAATTCAATCGAATAGTGAACTTGAAGTTTTACTTGAAATTAATTTAGGATTGGGAAGAGCTGGTGTAAAGCCCGAAGATCCTGCTTTAGAAATCGCTAAATTCATTAGAGCCACTCCAGGTGTAAATTTGGTTGGTTTGCAAGGTTATGAAGGCCATTTAACTCCGATGATGAATGCAGAACAACGAGAGGAGATGACTAACGATTGCATGAAAACACTCATTGATACTAAAAATTTGTTAATCAATGAAGGATTCAAAATCGATATTGTATCCACCTCTGGATCAGCAACTTACATGTATTCAGCAAAATATCCAGGAGTCACAGAAATTCAACCCGGAACGTATTACTTTTCTGATGAGCATTTACACAGGGTTAATCCAGTCTTTGACATTGCGGTAACTGTATTAACTACCATCCAAAATCAAACGGGAAAGAAGGAATTTACAGCCGATGCAGGTACAAAAGCAATAGCAACAGGAGATGGAAAGCCAGAAGTTAAAGGGTTTCCAAAAATTAGATTTCGAGTAATAAATGAAGAACATTCGCAAATGAAGAGCATTGGTGCAGATCTAGAAATAGGACAAAAGATAGAATTTATCCCAGCACATGTATGTACTACTATTAATCTATATGATTTCATTCATGTCGTTAAAGATAATGAATATATTGGTAAATGGCAAATTCCTGCTCGAGGTAAAAATTATTAATTCTAAATAAAATATATGGTAAAAAAATATGGTCGAATTAGAACATATAAATCCAGGCACTCCCGTAGCTGGTCCTTACACTCCTGGAGTAAAGGTAGGAGATTTATTATTTATCTCTGGTCAAGGTCCAAAACAGGGTGCAACCGAAATTAAAGAACAAACATACACTGTATTAGAGAACATCAAAGCAATTGTTGAAGCTGCTGGAGGATCAGTGGCTAATATTGTCCACATTAAAGTTTATTTGAGAGATATGAATGATTTTGGCAAGATGAACAGAACATATAAAAAGTTTTTTAATGAAAACGGAGTTACTGAAAAATATCCCTCACGCTCAACACTTGAGGTTTCAAATCTTCCAGTAGCATCTATGCTTTTGGAACTTGATGCAGTGGCTTTGATTTAATCTATCTTTATTTTTTATTTTTTTTAAAAGTAGAAGAAGAAAGGGATCTTGCATTTTAAGTTCAAATATAAAATGATAAAGATAAATCAACTATTTTAATTAATGATATAGGTAAACTGATGCACAATTTTTATTCAATACAAATAACCTTGAAAGTAATGAAAAAATCATTGAAATCCTTGAAAACGTACTTAAATTAATGACCAAATATTAAATACTAGCAAATTGAATTCTTCAATAAAAAGGTGAAAATTATGCCAAATGGATATATGGGAAAAATTTTGTGGGTAGACCTTTCTAATCAAAAATTTGAAGATATGCAATTGACAGATGAGGTTTATAGGAATTATATAGGAGGTTATGGGCTCGCTACTAAAGTAATTTATGAACATACCCCCAAAAATTTCGATCCATTAAGTTCGGATTCGGTTTTTGGGTTTTTTCCAGGATTACTTACGGGCACTGTCGCACCGTTGACTGGTCGTTTTATGGTTGCCGGTAAATCTCCATTAACAGGAACTTGGGGAGATTCGAATTGTGGGGGTTATTTTGGACCAGAAATAAAGAAGTGTGGATATGATGCTATTTTGATTAAGGGAGCATCAAATACGCCAAAAATGGTCACTATAATAAATGATGATAAGTCAATTGTAGATGCTTCAGAGTATTGGGGATTAGACGTCGTAGAAACAGAAAAAAAAATCAAAGATAAATATGGAAATGTACAAGTCGCTAGTATTGGACAGTCGGGGGAAAAACTTTCGTTAATTTCGGGAATTGTAAATGATCAAGCGAGGATTGCGGGGAGATCCGGGTTTGGGGCTGTTATGGGATCTAAAAAGCTAAAAGCAATAATTTTGAGAGGTAACAAAAAGATTGAACAAGCTGATAAAGATAGCACATTAAAGCATACAAAAGAATACAATGAAGGCATTAAAGCAGCTACAAGTGGTGCTATACAAGCCTGGAGTACGATGGGAACGACATTTGGAAATACAGTATCTCCTTCAATTGGAGATACACCCATTAAAAACTGGGGAGGGACTAAAAATGAAGATTTTCCCGACGAAAAATTGAATAAAATATCAGGATTGGAAATTTTAAAATATAAACAAAAAGACTATGGTTGTTTTTCTTGCCCAGTCCAATGTGGAGCAATCCTAAAAATTCCAGATGCTAATTTAGATGAAACACACCGACCAGAATATGAAACTTGCGCTAGTTTTGGACCTTTGTTATTAAATGATGATCTTCAATCTATATTTGTAATAAATGATCTTTGTAATAGAGCAGGGATCGATACGATCTCTGCGGGAGCTACCATTGGATTTGCGATAGAATGTTTTGAGAATGGGATTATCGATTTAGAAGATACTGGAGGAATTTCCCTCAAATGGGGGAATTCAGAAGCGATATTAAAAATCTTAAAGAAAATGATTAACCGGGAAGGTTTCGGTGATATTTTAGCAGATGGTTCTAAAATCGCTTCAGAAAAGATTGGTCAAGATAGTGAAAAATATGCAATGCATTCATTAGGACAGGAGCTTGGAATGCACTCTCCAAAATATTATAAAAATATGGGTGCTTCTTTTGCTTTTGATCCCACTCCTGGAAGACATACGACAGCAAGCATTGAAATGATGGCTGGGGGTCCTTTAATTAAACCAAATGGCTTATTTGAGGGATTCTCATTACCAAAACGATTTAAAAGGCCAGGAGATGACAGATATGAAGCCGCAAAGCTATTGATAGGATTATGGCAAAGCTTTTCAAGTGTTGGATTGTGTGAATTTGCATTATTCTTTCAAAAATATCCCTTACTTGAACTGATAAAATCAGTAGTTGGATGGGATATGGCGATGGAAGAATTCATAAATATTGGAATAAGAATTCAGACCTTAAGGCAAGCATTTACTCTCCGAGAAGGAGTCAATCTTATTAAGAATGAACTCCCAGAAAGGACATATGATTTTGATTATCTCTCTGACTATAAGGGATATTGTGAAAAAATAGGCTGGAATCCAGAGAATGGTGTTCCTTTAGAAAAAACTCTTCATGAATTAAATCTCGAGTTTGTTATAGATGATCTATACTAAATAGTAATTTTCAAATTTTTTTTTTTATTATTTATTTAAGCTAAGTGATTTTTATGAAGCAAAAATATATTGTAATGAATAAGACTGACAATTGTGCTACGGCTTTGGAGGACATTAAGAAAGGTGAAGAAATAGATTATAGTGACATCAAGTTCAAAATAAAACAAGAGATACCACTTGGTCACAAGTTCGCATTAATAGACATTAAGTCAGGAAATGAAGTAAGAAAATATGGTCAAGTTATTGGATTAGCGACGCAAAATATCTTCAAAGGAGAATGGATTCATACACATAATATTATAAGTCATTATCTTAAAGAGGTGGTAAATCAGTGAACGAAGAGTTCATGGGATATGAAAGACCGAAAAATAAGGTTGGAATCAGAAACAAGATTGCTATTATTCCTTCTGTTCTCTGTGTAAATCACATTGCTGAACGAATTGCAGCTAAAATAGATCAAGCTGTTGCAATTCGCCATCCACTAGGGTGTGGCCAATTTGGTCCCGATTTTAATAATACTCTACGTACTTTAGCGGGATTAGGAAGTAATCCCAATATATATGGTGTTGTTGTAATTGGATTAGGATGCGAAAACTTAAAAAGCAAAGTATTAGCAAAAAATATTAAACGTTCAAAAAAGCCGGTGGAATTTTTTGATGTACAAGACATTAAAGGAGGTTCCATTGCTGCAATTGAGCATGGAATAAAAATTGCAAGTCGATTGAGAGATGAAGCAGACGAATTGGTTAGAGAACCGTTCGATTTTTCGAACCTAACGCTTGGATTAGAATGTGGAGGGTCTGATTCTATCTCTGGGATCACTGCTAATCCAGCAATTGGAATAGTTTCAGATAAAATTGTACAATTAGGAGGAACATCGATCCTACCCGAATTTACTGAGTGGATTGGAACAGAGCATATTCTTATTGATAGGGCTGTGAATCAAGAGGTTGCGACTAAAATTCATGAAACACTCACTGGATTTATCGATCATCTAAAAAATATTGGGATTGACTTTTTAGGTGTTCAACCTACTCCTGGAAATATTGAAGGAGGGCTGTCAACGATAGAAGAAAAGTCGTTAGGAAACATTGCAAAATCAGGGAAAGCACCGATTCAAGGTTTAATAGATTATTCAGAATCTCCTAAAACAAAAGGTTTGTGGTTGATGCTTGAACCAGGACTCGATGTAGAATCCATGACCGGATTAGCTGCAGCAGGGGCAAATATTATCCTCATGACAACAGGGAGGGGGAGCCCCTGTGGAAATCCAATCGCTCCAGTAATAAAGTTATGTGGGAATCCAAAGACTTGTGAATGGATGGACAGAGACATTGATATAGATGCCAGTAAAATGTTAACTGGTGAGGCAACAATGGAAGAAATGGCTGAAATTATTTGGAAGAAATTGAAATTAACTTGCAATGGGCAAACAACGCATTCAGAGTTACTAGGATTCAATGATTTAGCAATTTGGAGAAATAGTGCTTCTCCATTCCAATACATGCATTGCAAATAGCTTTTGATTGAAAAAAAATTCAATTAAAAGTAACTACCACTTTTTGTAAAAAAAATTTTCCAAGAAACTTTATAAAAATATCTTTTTTCTAATTATTTGGTGTTTTTGATTAAAATAAATAATTTTCTCTCAGAAAAGGATCTCACTCTAATATTTAATCTTTTAAAACATCCTTTACGAAGGGGGATTATTAAGTTATTATCTGAGAGTCCACAACATTATTCATCGATACTAAAAAAACTAAATATTTCTGAAAGTAGCATTTTGAATTATCACTTAAGAGAAATGGATGAATTATTAATCAAAAAAGATAATAACGCAAAATACACGTTAACTGAAGTTGGTGATATTTGCCTTCAGCTCATCCTTAGAGTTAAAGAAGAGAAAATTTACAGCTATGACAAGCTTCAGAGATTAGTAGAAAAATTAAAGTCACTAATATTTTTGATTCAATTAACTTTCTTTCCAGTTGTATTGATTCTGTCCCTCGTTCTATATTTCTTAAATATAATCAATTTAGGGGCAATTATTGGAATTTTCAGTTCAGGAATAATAATAAGTATATTACTATCAACCAGCATTTTCCTAATCAATAAAGAAATAAAGAGTGCCAATAGAATTAGTTTTAAAATGGAAAATCAAGACAAATTGTCAATATTTACAACAATTTTAACTTTTTGGATACTTATTCAAATAACTTTTAGCCTATTCTTAAGATAATAAGCAAAAATATCTTTTCTTAAAAATTAGGTGAATGGATTTTTTTCCTTAAATATTTTTTCTTTATATTGAACTAAATACGGAGGGGCTAGACCTTTTTCTGTTGCTTCTTTTTTCATTTTTCTTAATATTTCACCACAATTGATCGATACAGGACACCAGTGATAGCAATTTTCACATCCAGTACACAGAAAAAGTCCATCCTTAACTGCTGCCTCAATTCCATTGTGAATATAGTCTCTAATGATTGCTGTTGCTCCGAGACCATATTTAGAAGCATAAATATTTCCAAATGCCCGAGATGCAGTACAAGGAAAGATACAGGATTTACATCCAATACATTTCAAGAAATCTTTATACAAAAGATTTTCCTTTGCAGCTTCAGTCCTCCAATCGTCAACTAGAATTACGACCACCTCCTTTGCTCCGTACATTCCTTGTACACTAGTCCCTTGTATATCTGAGGTATTTGATGGACCTGAAATGAGACTAATGTAATTAAAAGACACATTATTAATTCGAGACTGCAATTTTGTCATCAAAACTGCGTCTATAATATCAGGTACAATTTTAGTGATTCCACACACCACAATGTGCTTTTCAGTAGCTCTAGTGATTAAACTAATATTCCCCTCGTTTTCTCCCAAAACAATCGTACCGTCTTCGGCAGAGATGGCATTGGCAGAAGTTAAAGAGACTTTAACATCGTTCAGAAGTTCCTTCCTATATGTATTCCTAAAAAATTCTACGATTGCGTGTGCTTTGGGTTCAAGATCAACATTATAGACTTCTTTAATTTTATTTGCAATTTCTTCTTCAGTAAAATGAGCACCAGGTCCAACTTGAAAACTGGGGAGTTTATATTCAAAAAGGTCTACAAGGACATCTCCTAGGTCGGTTTCTTTTACTTCAATATTATTCTCTTTTAACACATCAAGGATTCCAATATCTTTCGCTTCTGTAGATTTTGATTTATATATGACCTTATTGTCACCTAATTCATCCATAAAAAGCTTTTGAGCTTCTTCATTAGTTTTAGCATAATGTACTATGAAATTTTCCTTACGCATTATGTCGATACACTTCTCTACGTATTTATCCATGTTATCTATAAAATCCTCTCTCATCTTGATAAGTCTATCCCGATATTTTTCTACAAATTCTCTACTTGAATCATCAAATAAATATCTTAAATCATGTTGCCTTGTTTTAATAGTACATGCTAATTTCCAAAAGTCTCCGAATTTTTTCTGTAGGGTGCCTTCAGTTTGAAGAGATTTAATATTGTCTCTCACATGTTCATAATTATCTTTTCCCTTATCACTCAACTAATGGGTCAACTCCTTCCATTAATTTTACAATAAAATCTTCAAATTTAATAACTGGTTTTTTAATTTGATTTTCATTTCTAATGCGATTTAAGGAAGTATAACAAAAAGGACAAGCAGTTAATAATAATTTACCACGCTTTAATTGGTCAAAAATCAGTTTAGAATTGTGATCACTATTTTCTTTAAAAACTGAATATACTCCACCACCTGCTCCACAACAAATACTATTAGTTTTAATGTTATCTAATTCTTTTAGTTCAACATTTTCGATAGATTCAAGAATTTTTCTAGGTTCTTCCATTATTGGAACTTCGGCATTTCTCAAGTGACAAGCATCGTGATAACTGACTTTTAAAGGTTTATTGGAATTCTTAAGATTTAGTTTAGTTAAGTTTTCGGGCATAGCCATTAATTGGAGTAAATGTTTAACATCAACAGTAAAGTCTTCTCCTAAATAATGTTTATAGTATTTTGTCAAATAATTATAACATCCAGCACAAATAGTTACAATTTCATTGACATCATTTGACTTGAACCAATTGTTAACAAATTCCACATGAGTTTTTAATTCTGTATCACTGCCAATATGATATGCTAAAGCTCCACAACAAGGAGTATCATCAAGAACTTGGTATTCCGAATCTAATAAATTTATGATTTTCAATGCATTTTTACAAGTTTCTTGATATCTTGTCTTAGATAAACATCCAAGAAAAATTAATTTAGTCAAGAATAAATCCCATCGTTATTTGAAGTAATTTATTATAGATTTTTGAAATTAAAATTATTTACTTTATTTATCTATAACTTGAGTTATATTAATAATTTCAAATCGATTCAAAAATACTTAATAAGGATTAAATTGAAATTTAATTCATTAATATAATTCATTAAATTGTTTAATCGTCAGAGTTGAGATAAGATTCCTAAATTAGTTGAAAATAAGGAAAAAAAATTTTCATTATTCCTCAATAAAAATAGATGCGGTGGAGATCAATGTTATAACTGTATTGCTGTATGTCCCACTGGAATATTAGAGCCTGGAGATGAATTGAATATGAGAGTAGCGTATCTCCCTCGCGTAAAAAGCGGTAAAGAATCATATTGCACTGGATGTCGCCGCTGTGAATATGCTTGTCCAGAATGGTGTATATACGTTATAGATGAGGAGGAGAATCTTTCAAATGAGAAGGCTAAAACATAAATCGGTGAGATGAATGATAAGTGAAAATAAAAAAAGATTCATAGCTCCCGGTAGACATTTGATGATGGGGAATGAAGCAATGTCAGAGGGTGCCCTTGCAGCAGGTTTAAAATACTTTGGAGGATATCCTATTACTCCAAGCACAGAAGTCATAGAACATCTAGCTAAAAGACTTCCTGAAGTAGGAGGGGTTTGCATGCAAATGGAAGATGAATTAGCGTCAATAAATTCTGTAATAGGTGCTTCTTTAGTAGGAGCAAAAGCTATGACGGCAACTTCTGGTCCTGGTCTTTCCTTGATGGTTGAAACCATATCAATGGCTGCTAATTTAGAAATTCCATTTGTGTTTTGCGATGTTCAAAGAAATGGTCCTGGAACTGGATTTGTAACTGAGCCCCATCATAATGATCTGGGATTAGTTAGATTTTCTGGAAATGGAGAATTTCAAGTTATAGCATTAGCTCCAATGAATTGTCAAGAATTATATGATTTAACCATAACGGCTTTTAATTTTGCTGAAACTTACAGATGCCCAGTCTTTATTTTGTCAGATGCATATCTTGGGCACTTACATGAAGTTGTTAATATTCCTCCAAAAGAACAAATTCTTGAAAGGATAATAGATAGAGAATTGCCTAGCCCAGAAGATTTCGTGAAAAAGTTTACTTATTTTGATGATATAACAGGAGAGATTGTAATTCCCAAACCCCCTCAAATGGGTACAGATTATTGTCCTGGATTATTTATACATCAACCACATAATTATGAAGGTTTGCCTACACCAAGGCCCATGCAGTATATACAATTAATAATGGATAAGATAAACAAGAATAAAGATAAAATCTGTTTGACAGATCAATATAAAATGGATGATGCTGAGATTGTAATAGTAGCTTATGGTTTACCTGTTCGTTCTAGTTATAGAGCAGTTGATATAGCGAGAGCAGAAGGGATAAAGGTAGGTGTATTTAGGTTAATAACCGTCTGGCCCTTCCCAGATGAAGAAGTGAAAAAAGCTGTGAAAGATGCTAAAGCAATTATAGTACCCGAATTAAATTACACTGGAGTTATTGCAGAACAAGTAGAAAGAGTTACCGAACTTCAAACCCCAATCATAAAGATTCCTAAGGTATGTGAGTTTCATCATCCCCAAGACATTCTAAATGTTATAAAGGAGGTGGCAATGTAATGTCAGAGATAGGAAGAATGCTTAAAAATGAGAAACCAGAACATCCTTATGTTCCTGTTTCCTATGCAGGTAGCATGTTTAATAACTTTGCTACGAGATTTTGTTCGGGTTGTGGATATGGAGTAATTGGTCAGATTTTTACTCGGATTTTTGAGGACGAACATTTAGATCCTCATCTTTATCCAACAGTTATTGGGATTGGATGTTATAGTCAAATGCTTTTATTAGTTCATTATAGATCTCAAAAAATTTTGGCACTACATGGTCGAGCTCCTGCTTTAGCTACAGGAATTAAAATGGCTAATCCAAAAACGAAACCAATCATTTTTTCGGGAGATGGAGACTGTTTGGGGATTGGAGGTAACCACTTCATTCATCTTTGTAGGAGAAACTTAGATTGTGTAATATTTATCTTCAATAATAGTATTTACGCTATGACCGGAGGGCAAGGAGCTCCTACAACGCTCTATGGTGCTCAAAGTACCACCACACCTTATAAAATGTTTGAAAATAGAAGCGATGGTGTAAAGTTAGCCTTAGCTGCTGGTGCCACCTATGTAGCGAGAACTACAGTTGCGCATCCAAGAACATACATGAAGTATTTTAAAAAAGCGTTAACCCATAAGGGTACATCTGTGATAGAGATCATCACTCCTTGCGTGACATATTTTGGGAGAAAGAATTTAGACAGTTTAGGAGCTGAATATACGGGAATTAAAGGAGAGAAAATGGATCAAGGTTTTAAGATGATTGATTGGATTAAAAGAAATACTGTGAGAATCAATCAAGCAAAATTCATGACAGAAGAGGAGCTATTTAATAAGTATATTATTGGAGAATTCCGCTATCAAACAAATAGACCAGAATACTCTGAAGAATATGCTAAAATTCAAGAAATTGCAATGAAGGAGGATTAATTTATGGTCAGATATGAAATTAGGATCTCAGGATATGGTGGTCAGGGCGTAATAACCCTAAGTAAAATGATAATTACAGCAAGTTCTTTATATGAAAATCTTGCTGCTACTCAAACAGAGGCATATTCAGCAGCAGCAAGAGGGGGGAAGTGTTGGGCAGAAGTGGTCGTTGAGCTCGACAGGGATAAAAAATTAATCGATTATCCTAAAGCTTTAGAGCCTTACGATTTTCTCATAGTTTTATCTGAAGAGGCTGCCGGAGATATAAAACCAGATCTTGTCAAAGAAGGTGAAACTGGATTTTTGATTTGGGATTCTTCAACAATAACTAAATTTAGAGCAGCTAAAAGAGTTAAGAAATCTTTAGGGATTCCCATCCAAAAACTCGCTGTTGAAAAATTTAATAACATGGTATTTGGAAATACAATTTTATTCGGGATTTTTACAGTATTATCTGGAATTTTCTCAGAAGAATCAGCTATAGAAACGATAAAGAATTTTGTTCCTGTTTCAACATTAGATATTAATTTAGAATCATTCGAACTTGGAAAACAAGAGGGAATGGATTTCTTGAAAAAAGTTAAAGAAGAGAGTGATTAAGACGTATATTCAAAAAATTAAAAAAGGTTGGAAGGAATTAAACGAAGAAATAATCCAAACGGGCAAGTGTGTTTACTGTGGAGCGTGCGGAGCTTTTTGTGCAAATATTAAATTTGATTTAGAAAAGGAAATTCCTATTGAGGATGGTTCTTGTGAGGATTCAAACACATGCCGAGATGGATATGGATTATGTTATAATTTATGTCCCAAAACTGAAACTGAAATGATTCCATTATCTTTATTAGATAAATGGGTGTTTGGCAAAAAAAGTGAAAGAATTCTTGGCCATTATATTGATATAGTCTCAGTTCGATTGACTGATACTGCTAAAGGAGATTTCCCCTCAAATGCGGGTCCTCTTACAGTTTTACTTTCAACAGCAATGGATCAAAATTTCATTGATGCAGCCATAATTACAGAAAAAGATGAATTTTATCGACCACACCCCATAATAGCTAAATTCAAGGAGGATTTATTAAAGAGTTCTGGTTATAAGCCTCAACAAAATCCTACTATATCATTAGTTGGAGATGCAATTAATAAGGAATTCGTAGATATCGCAGTTGTGGGTACTTCTTGTCAGATCCAAGCTTTAAGGAAACTTCAAACCCATCCTATCTTTGACTTTGAAGCTTATGATTTGGTTTCACTCGCAATAGGGACATTTTGTACAGGTACGTTTTATAATAAAAGCTTAACAGAAATATATAATGAAAATGGGATAAAAGAACAAGAAATTCAAGAGGTTAAGGCTGATCATGACAATTTTAAATTGAAAATCAAGGCAGAATCAAAACAAGTCGAAATACCTTTAAACTATCTATATGATAAAGCGATACGAAAAGCTTGCTTTTCCTGCTCTGATTACACTGCGTCATTTGCTGATATTTCAATTGGAAATTTTGGGAGTGATGAAGGATGGGATACCTTTATAATTAGAACGGAAAGAGGTAAAGAAGTTTTTGAATCTGCAATTAAACAAGGTGTTTTTGAGGTTAAATCTCTTGCCAAGGACAATGAAGAACTTATACTAGATATTACTCGAGCCAAAACAGATATCGTTAAAATTGAATCCATTACAGAACACACACCTAAAATTAAGAGTTTTTATCTTAGAAATCAGAGAATTGCAAAGGCATATAAACCGGGAATGTTCATAATTCTTTGGTTACCTGATATTGATTTTTTGCCCATGTCGATATCAAAAGTGGAAGGAAATCAAATTGAAGTAACTGTTGAAAAAGTAGGAATGGGAACTTCAGCATTATTTGATATGGAAGAAGGTGATTATCTTGGAGTAAGAGGTCCTTTTGGAAATTCTTGGAATTACGAAGATGGTATAAATATCCTTGTAGTTGGAGGAGGTATGGGGATTGCTGCTTTAACCAGTTTAATTGAACCATTAAAAGCTAATAAGAAAAATGTCTTTGTAGCAATAGGAGCTAAAGATGAAACTTCATTAATTTTTGCTGATAGATTAATTGATCTTATTCCTAATACACTCTGCACTACTGATGATGGTTCAGTTGGAAAGAAATGTTATGTTACTGATCCGATAAAGGAAATTATTGAAAAGGAAAAAATAGATTTAGTCTTAACTTGCGGACCCGAAGTGATGATGAAGAAAGTATTTGATATCGCTGAAGCAAGTAAAATACCAATTCAAGCCAGTTTGGAACGTAAGATGAAATGTGGTGTGGGTTTATGTGGTTCATGTTGTATTGGAGAAGAAAATAATATATCTGTCTGTAAGGAAGGACCCATTTTTAATTCATCCCAACTTAAAAGCTTCCCTCAATTTGGGACATATACTAAATAATTTAATTTATATTCTTTTTATATTCATAACGAATTATTTGTTTCGCAAATGCCTAATTACGATCTAAGAAAAGGGGTTATTTATTGTTCCATAGGTGTTTTATTAATCGGATTACAACCAGTGATAGCGAATAGTAGACCTAAAACTATCGATCCTATCATTTTTGGAGGAATAACCGCTCTTATCGAAGCTTTAATATTTATGCCTTTTTATTTCATAGAAAGGAAATCAATAAAAAAAGAAGAAAAGTTGATTTCTCTTTTAAATGGATGGAAAAAAAAAAGAAATTTGTTCTTGTTATTTGTTATAGGACTAGTTTTTAGTGCTATACCTATCATGCTTTATGTTGGATTTGAAATTACAGGAGCTATTAATAGTTCCTTAGCGTTAAAAAGTGAGATTGTAGTTGCCTTGCTTTTTGGGTACTTATTATTGAATGAGAGAATCTCTAAAATTCAAATTTTTTTTTGTTTCACTTTATTCCTTGGACTATTTTTAGCAATAACTGAAGGATTTAAACATGTTATAGGCTTTGATTTAGGTGTTTTTATTATTTTAATAAGCGTAATCTTATTTACATTTATCCATGCGCTCACTAAAATTAGTTTTGATCGTGATGAGTTGTTCCCATCTCAAGTAGTATTTATAAGGAATTTAGTAAGTGGGATTTTAATAATTATAATCTACATAATAATATTTCCATTCGAGAATCTAAACGTGATTTTTTACAAAAATAACTTCCTTTTTTTTCTCCTTATGGGTGTTGATTATGGATTTTCTTTATATGTGTGGTACAAAGCTTTATCTTACATTGAAATAGGGAAAGCAACTATTATTATTTCATTCACCCCTATAGTTTCTTCATTTTTTTCCTATTTTTTACTAGGAGAAAATTTTACCATATTTCATTTAATAGGAACGAGTATAATCATAATATCAATCATAATGATCGTTAAAATGAAAAAGAAAATTTAGCTAACCCGAGCATACTAATGTTTTTATGCTATAGGGCGTTTTTTTTAATGTCTTGGATGATAGAAGAAAAGGATTAGTATATGGAATCGTAGGAACCTTCTTGATTGGCTTTCAACCTATTGTCGCAAATTCTCGACCAATTGTATTAGATGCTTATATTTTTGCAGCAATGACCTGCATAGTCGAGACGATTATCTTTCTTCCCTTAGTTATTAAAGACTTATTTCATCCATTCAATAAACGGATTACAAGTAATATTAAAAAGAATAACGCAAAAAAGATTCTGAACAATTGGAGAGCGAATTTAAAAACAATAATTTTTATCGGATTTATATTTGGACTAAATCAGTTGCTCTTCTTTATAGGATATGAATTAGCAGGAGCAATTAATGGATCATTAACCCAGAAAACTACTGTATTTTTTAGTCTAATCTTTGGATACACGATTTTAAAAGAGCAAATTGATAAAAAGCAAATTTTCTTTTCAATTATTCTTTTCTTAGGTTTATTTATCGCTATAACTCAAGGAAAATTTACATTATTTAATTCTTCGAAGATGATGGGGGTGATTATTCTATTATTTATAACTTGTTTATGGATGTTTGGTCATACTATAACTAAACCAATTTTAAATCGAAAAGAAGTAACAGCAAGTCAAATGGTATTTCTCCGCAATTCTTTGAGTGGAATAATACTAATATCAACATATTTCATTTTTTATCCATTTAGTAGTCTAAAATTACTCTTAATACCAGTGAATATGTTCTTCACTATTGCTATGGGAGCAGTATATGGTTTTGGCTTATATTGTTGGTATAAGACATTATCATATTTAGATGTATCAATAGCAACCATAATTTTGTCTCTTACGCCTATAATAACGGCAATATTTGCTACATTCTTATTAAATGAAACTTTTACGATATTTCATTTGATTGGCACTGCTATTGTTGTTCTTTCAATAATTTTTATCATGAAAGGAAAAAAATCAAAACAAGGATAAGATAAAAAAAGAATATATATTATTATATATTTACATCTATCATGACGTTCACTTTTGGGTTTATACCTGATTATTTTAAAATACAAATTTTATGTAATAAGATTTAAATATACTCTACTTTATTCTTATATATAAAAATATAGTCAAATATATACAACAAATTAAAGTATTCCTTGATTGATAGTTGTGATCAAAATGAAAAATAATGTAATGATCTCTGTTAGAGATTTGAAGAAATTCTTCGGAGAAGTAAAAGCTGTAAATGGAATTTCTTTTGATGTGTATAAAGGTGAGGTTTTTGGTCTTTTAGGACCAAATGGAGCCGGTAAAACAACCACTATCAAGCTTTTACTTGGTTTATTAGAACCGAATGAGGGTGAAATCGAAGTATTAGGACTTGATCCAGAGAGGGATGAAATAAAAATAAAAAGTAGGGTGGGGTACGTTTCAGAGGAACCCTTGATATTCAAATCACTGACTCCTAAAGATTTGTTTAATTTTATTGCTTCAATAAGGCAATTAGACCCTATAGAGGCTTCCGAAAAAGCCTATGAATACATGGAAAGTTTAGGAGCATTGGATTATTACCAACAACTCATTGCAACTTTATCTCATGGCAATAAGCAAAAGATCCAGGTAATTGCAGCAATATTACATGACCCTGATTTATTAATCTTGGATGAACCTTTAGCTGGATTAGATGCTAAATCGGTAAAAGTAATGAAAGAAATTTTAGATATTCATCTCGAGAAGGGAGGAGCTGTGTTATTTTCAACTCACATAATGGAAGTTGCTCAAGAATTGTGCGATCGAATTGGTATCATAAACAATGGAAAATTAGTTGGAATAGGTACAATAGATGAATTAAGAACTCAAGCGGATAAAATTGGAGCGAACTTAGAGGATGTCTTCCTTAGATTAACAGAACAAGATAAGTCTGTTGAAGAAATTGTGAAAAGGTTACGAAAGTCTTTCAATAATAAGAGATAAAGGTAAGGTTACTAATGTCTAAGCAAAAATTGAGCCTATTTAAATTAGCAAAATATACCAACCTCGAAGTTGTCATGGAGGCGCAAGTCCAATCAACAGGTGCGAACCAAACGAGATTAATGGAAAAATACAAAAAAAATAAAAATAGTATAAAAAATCAAGCGATAGCATTAAAGATTGCATATGGATTTTTATTAACGTTTATTGTTGTCTTGCCTATCGTTGCATATTTTCAACTTATTGAATATTTCTCTACTGGATCAACTGAAGTAAATGCTGGCTTGTTTGCAGCAACCATCATTTTCGCTATTTTCTTTGCGATGCAAATCGGATATTTATTAATATTAGGTTTACTAAATATTTCAGCTTTAATGACAGGAGAGGCATTTCGTTGGTTTGAAACTTTACCAATATCAGAAAATAAGTTAAACAAATTAGGATTCCTTACAGTATTTCGTAATATTGATGTGGGATTAATATTACTCGCACTGGCCTTTCCTATAGTAATGGTAATCATCACCCAAAACCTATTGTTTTTTGTTATTAGTATTTTTATATCACTGATCAATGTTTTCTTTGCATTTAGTATATTAATCATAGTTGGAGAGAGAATCAGTCGGATATTTAGGGTTCAAGAGGTCAACTCCAAAAGAGCTACTCTAATCCGCCTAATCACAATGATTGGCTATTTTATTCTTGTTTTTAGCATGTCATTATTCCTAAATTTGGCAATTGCAATTGTAGATAATTTATTCGTCGCCGTCTCTACAATTGAGAATCTTCAAGAATTAAATTTAATTTTCAGTTTAATTCCCTTCCCATTTTCTTCCAGCTATATTTTGGCAATGACTCTTGATCCTGGAAGATTTTCAATGATGCAATGGATGTTATCTGTCATTGGACTTCTCCTATATTGTGGAATTACATGGTTTGTATATAAAAAAGCAGTGAAATCTATGCGAACTGTCACCATGTCTTCTACATTAGAAATTAAAAGCGGAAGAACGAGTGAAGTAGAACGATTAGATGTTGTTATAGAAACTAGATCTCCAATATTGGCATACATTCGCAAGGATCTTTCAGTCGCAACAAAAGACATTCAAATGCTAATGTTTATTTTAATGCCCATCATTCTCCCGACGATAATGGTTGTTACAATTATGGGGACTGCAGGGGCCGAGATTGGTGGAGAATTTTTAGTTCTCTGGACAATCGTGACAATATATTTTCCTGTTATTGCTTTAATGTTAATAGCAGGATTTTTAAACGTGGAAGATTCTGGAGCCTCAATTCTGGCTTCTCTGCCCTTGAATCCCCGAGATCAAATGAAAGCAAAAATGATCATGATGTTAACAATTACCACCATTTCTTACATTTTACCAGTTTTTATAATGCTTTTCAATCCCGCGCTTTCCGATTATACAGGGTTATTCATTTCATGGTATCCAATAGTCTTAATGTTTTTGATGATCGGATTCCAAATGAAACTTCGATTATTCGGAAGGATGAAATATAAATATGTTTTAGAAGAAGTAAATGCTGAACATAAAACGTGGAAATGGATCTTTATTGGGAGTGTCGAATTCATAGTTTGTATCGCATTTATGATACTTGGTGTAATGTTAAATTTATTGTTCGGAATATTCGTGATGACTGTAGCTTTATTGGGAATGAGTTTAGGATCTTTAGCAATTTTATACGTTACCCTTAACTTAATGTTTCCAAAAAAACCAGGTTCAAAAAAAACATTAGGAATTAGAGGTACGCTTCGAGAACATCCATTATTAGGAACCTTTGTATTATTAGTGATATATTTTGCATTTTTTTTTATTACGGATTTTGCTCTTTTACCGTTTTTACCACTTTTGCAATTGCTTCCATATACTTACGTTTTAATTTTTAATTTTTGCTTTCAATTCGGTTTTATGGCACTCCTTTGGTTTTATATTGTACCAAAAGGATTGAGACTACCTAACGATGATAGTAAATTTTCAGGTTTTTTAAAATCTATTAAACTATCAAACAAGAACCATCTTATTAGGAATGTTGTAATCGGATTACTTGCTTCCGCATCATTTTTCTTAAGCGTAACTATATTTGGCAACATTTTTGGGGAGCCAATTTATGATTTAGGTGTCCTCGTAGGAAACCCCAGATCTTCTGAAGCTTATTTTGGCTTTGGATGGTTTCTATTTATTTTGATGTTAATTCCGGGCATTTGGGAAGAAACATCATTTAGAGGAGTAATAACTTCTCTTAATGAAAGAAAATACTCGAAAAGATCTGTTTTGATTTTTGTATCCTTTCTTTTTGGTGCCTTTCACCTAACAAATTTAATAGGAGCACAGTTAACCGCTCAAACTAGTCCCACGTGGCTTCCATTTTGGTGGCTTCCTACAATTCTTCAAACATTTTACGCTTCGATGTTAGGATTGGTTTTTGGATATATGGTTTTGAGAACAGGTAGTTTGATCCCAGCAATAATCACTCACTACTTAATTGATTCCGTAGGACAGTTTTTCTTAATAATTAATTTCAATAATAATATAATTTCATATATATGGTTTGACCTTATAGGTGTCGGTATTTTTCCTGCTGTTGTTGGAATTTTTTTAGTCTGGATTCTAACAAAATCAAAATCCCCGGAAGAACTTTTAAAATAAGCAACAAATTCTCATTTTTTTATATTTTTATATATGCTAAACATAATCTTAAAACCTTTTCTAAGGCTCCTTTCTGTATTTTATCAGTCGTATCTGTAGATTGGTGATAGAATTTGATCATTTCCCTGAGATCCATAGCACTAATATTAGCTGAGTGAATTTTTGCTTTTGAAAATGATGTTGCGTCAGTACCACCAGAGATCTGTCCGAACAATTTACTTATTCCTTTTTGTCCTCCTAATGAGGAATGGAGGACTTTTTCCCCAATTAAGGAAGCAGATTCTTTTAATTTACTAATAACTTGTTGAGAATGGTGTGTTCTTGTTGAGGGCTCATAATCAATAAGAGTTATGTTATTTACTGCTTGAATAGCATCCATATTGACGCATTCTGAATTTTTAGCGATGAGTTCATCATGGTGTGCTTGCACATATCTTCGTGACCCTCTTAAACCTGCTTCTTCACAACCAAAAGAAATTAATCGTATTTCTGTATTAGGAGGGATAAAACTTTGATTCTTTTTCAGATATCGAGCAATCCCGATTAGTATCGCCACAGCACTAAGGTTATCAACAGCACCAGGGACTTTATTAGCTTTCTCACCTCGAGACACAAAAAAAAGCATACCTATAAAGGAAGGTATTGAAATAATGAAAAGTATTAATGATATAAGATATAATGTATTAGGGATTAAAAATCCGATTAATGAGATTATTAAAAAGACAAACGAGAGGAAAGACCATAAGAATAATCCTAATAACCCAATTAAGATTAAAATAACATAACCAATTTTTAGACGCTTTAACAAATTAAATTCTAAAGCGCTATCATGATGTCCTGAGAATATTAGCAAGTTTTCTGAATCTTCTTTGGCATTAAATTTACCAATTACATTTTGAGATTTTTTTTCTTTGAATAAGGGATCGATAAACTCCCGATAATTGAAAAATTCATTCCACAAAATAAGATCAGCAAAAATGTTAAGAGAGAAGCTTACTATGATTAATATTTGTCCTATCAGGGTTAAATTTCCTTGGAATGATAAAAAGAACAAGAAGAATGAAATTAAAGTCATAAAGACGATAACCTTTATGAATCCAAGGAATGCCCTGGGATGACAAGTGAAAACTTCTATTTGAGAATCATCAGATAAATCATTAAATTCTCGTTTAATCATTTGAGCAGCTTTCTTTTCCTGAATACTACAGGGCATTCGAGGCCCACATTCATTAATTATTTTTTCAATAAAACCATACATATATTTAGAGTCTTCTTCTGATAATTCAATCTCCATATTTATCACCTCAATGTTCTAAATTTTCATTTTTTATGAAGTTTAAGCATATTTTTAAAGCATTTTCCAAAGTCCCTTTTTTTATCTTATCAAAAGTGTCTTCACTTTGATGATAGTAGCTGGATCTTGTTTTCCAGTCTGCGGAGTTTAAAAAGGTGGCTTTTATTCCTGCTTTTGAAAATGCTGCAGCATCTGATCCTCCAGATAATCTCCCAAGGGTTTTCTCTAATTTCCCACTTCCAAGTTTTTTAACATCAATATTAGCACTTTTGGCTGCTTCCAAGATCTTATTCACCATTTCTCGTGAGTGCCAAGTTCTAGTTGTAGGTTCATATTCAATGACATAAAATTTATCTGGAGTTTCCAAACCGTCTAAATTTAAGATATAAGTTTCAAATTTCTTTAACTCGTCAAGATGTGAAGATACATATCTATAAGATCCTCTTAAACCCGCTTCTTCGCATCCAAAAGATATCAATCTAATCTCTGAATCCTTAGGAATTAAATTTCGGTTCACATTTAAGAAACGAGAAATTCCAACCAAAACAGCGCATCCACTCAAATTGTCAACTGCTCCAGGAACAACATTCCCTCTATCTCCAATGGGAACGAAGAAAAATAACGCAATAAAAAATGGTGAACCTATTATCAACGTCCACATACTAATTCCAAAAAAGATGCTATTTAATGTATAAAATCCGATAACCATGATTATTAAATAAATAAAACTTATAACAGTCCAAAACAAGAGTATCAAAATTCCAGTAAAAGCTACAATTAAAAAACCCCATCGAAGTATTTTTAGAAGATTAAATTGGAGAGCAGTATCAATATGAGCCGAAATTATTATAATTTTTTGTCTTTCTCCATTTTTAAAAGTACCAATAACATTTTGAGAATTCTTTTTACGAAAGAGAGGATCTATGAACTCGTTATAATTGAAAAACTCTTCCCACATTATTTCAATAGCAATAATAACCAGAGAAAATGAAATTATAGTTAAAATGATAATCCAATAAATGAGTGTAATAACGGATGAAATTATTATTCCAATAATCGATAAAACCAACATTATCATTATTACCCGGATCCACCCTAAAAAAGCTTTAGGATGGCATATAAAGGATTCAACATGTGCCTCATCACATGTTTTTTCAAATTGCCGTTTTATAATTTCCGAGCCTTTAGCTTCCTGTTCGCTACATGGCATCCTCGGTCCACATTGTAGTATAATATCTGTTACCAAATTATACATGTAATCCGAATCAGTCTTAGATATTTCTAGTCCCAATAATTTTTACCAAAAAATGATTAATTGTTTTATTATTATTTTTTGAACTTATAAAAATAGATTTATTAGATAGTTCTTAACTATTCATTTTTTTATGTTTATGATCAAATTAAAATAGGATTTCTATTACTTGATAGTCAGAATCATTATTTCATGATTTTTTATGGCGGAATTGTATAGGAATATTGAAGTAACTTGTCCCGTTTGTCAGGTTGTTAAAGAAATAAAAATTCCTAATCTCATTTTTGATCAAAAAAGATTTGGTACGGTAAAAATACAAGTTCCTCAAGGTGGTGTTTGTGGTGATCATCAATTCATTGTATTTATTGATACTAAGGGGATTATAAGAGGCTATGAAAAGATTGATCTGATTCTAAAAAACCTTGAAACAACTGAAAAATTCGCTTTACAGTTATTAATCAAGATATTTGGATTGTATGGTTTATTTTCTTTGTTACATGCTAAGATTTTTGATTATAATACATTGATTATATGCAATAAAAATATAGAAGTAGAACCAGAAGTCATAAATAAATTTGGAGAGGAATTACTTCCGGAAAATTACAGAGGGGCAAATAGTTTCAATTTCACTCAAGAGGCAGATTATGATAAAATAAAGAAAGTAAAAGATAAACTAGTCATTGATAATTTTCAAAACATATTACAGACTCCTTGGAACAAAAAATTGAAATTTGAAGAAGAAATTGTTCAAGATGCATTAAAGGTGTTACATGAAGATGAACAGCTTGCTAATATCAAAAAGCAAATAGAGCAATTTGTGAAGGAAGTGGAATTTGTAAAGAATGTAATTGAAAAGAAAGAAATGATAGAAGATGATCTCATCCAAATGATTTCTAGTGAATTTTTGGTTTCAAAGGGAAGCCGCTATCGAATTCGGTTAATTAAAGAATTTATTGAAAGGCGTATTTCTAGAAAATTGGCTCAAAGAATCAAAAATAAAGTCGAAGATTTTCTTAATTCTCTATAAAGCATTCGATAAATTGTTAAGAAAAAAGTAAAATAAGATCAAATCCTTTTAAGCTAAATCAATAATAATATAAAATTGTGATTTGATATGGATTGGGGAATGCAAAACCGATTATCTCGAATTATTAAGCCCAAATCTGGGAAATGCGTGATGCTAGCAGTAGATCATGGTTATTTTGGAAATGTTCCTGGAACTTTAAAATGTTTTGGTGATCTAAACCCGTTATTTGAATATGCTGATGCCCTAATGCTTACTAGAGGAATGTTAAGAAGCTGTGTTTCTCCTGATTTCAACATTCCAATCGTATTGAGAGTATCTGCTGGAGCGAGCATGTTAAAAGAACTTTCTAATGAAGAAATCAACGTCACGATCGAAGATGCTATTAGATTAAACGTTTCTGCTATAACGTGTTCTATTTTCGTGGGGGGAGAATTTGAAAAACAAAGTTTAATGAATCTCTCTAAATTAGTCAATTGGGGTCAAGAGTATGGAATACCCACATTAGCTGTTACGGCTGTTGGAAGAGAAATGGCAAGAGACGATCGATATTTAGGAATGGCAAGCCGGATGGCTGCTGAAATGGGGGCGACGTTTGTTAAAACATATTATTGTGAAAATTTTGAGAACGTGACAAGTATTTGTCCAGTTCCAATTGTGATCGCTGGCGGAAAAAAGACCCCAGAGCGAGATGCTCTGCAGATGGCTAAGAATGCAATAAATGCTGGAGCCGTTGGAGTAGATATGGGTCGAAATATTTTTCAATCAGATAAACCTATTGGAATGATTCGGGCAGTAAGAGAGATAGTTCATAATAATGCAAGCGTAGATGAAGCATTCGAAATATACCAAAATGGACCATTAGGGTTATAACATTAATTCTTATCCTTTTTATTTTTACATTTAAATCCCTTAAAGCAAACTTAATTAGGGCACAATATTTTTAAAAGTAAGAATGAAAATTCCCAAAATCGATAATCTTAAGATCACTGAAGTAACTAATGATTTATGGTTGATTCATCAAATAAAACCACCATATTATTTTTCTTGTTGTGATGGCTTAATAATTTTACCTATGGAAAGAAATGAAAATCCCATTATACTAGATTTAAATATTGAGCCCAAATTCGTGATTAAAATTTGCAAGGGTGTTGGTATTCCTAGTCATTATATTTGTACACACGGACACATGGATCACATAGCACACGTGCATCAATGGGAAAAGTTAGGGGTAAAAATTCTTGCTCCTTATCCAGAGCATAAGTACTTATTGGATCTTGAGAAATTTTTTACTGGATTCGGCTGGAATGAATCAATGGATTTTTCATTTATCGAGAAATTCGCCAAATTAAATGAATATCAATCATGCACCGATGTCACTCCATTCTCACCGGGTTCATCCCTCAAAATCGATGATAGTACAATTGAAACGATTCCTTTATTTGGGCATTCTAAAGCTCATACCGGTTTTTTCTTACCAAAACAAAAAGTATTACACATAAGCTGTTTAGGTTTTGACCAGTTAGAACCAGGATTGAATGGTTTTGGACCTTGGTATGGTTTTGAAGAATGTTCAATTGAGCAATATCTCAAAGATATAGAATTAACTGAAAGGATTTTTAGGGAAAAATCTGATTTTTTGACATCAAGCCACTCTTATGTGGTAAATCGCCCAGATTTTAGTCCTTTTGAATACATGAAAAACAAGATTAAAAACAATCAAATAATGGTTGATCAAGCGATTCTTTCATTAAAAGAAAAGAATTTACCAATTAATATGAATAACTTATTAGATCTGGATATTTTCTTCCCAAAAAAGAAAATGGATAGTTTTCGAAAAAGCATATGGAGTTTTTGGGAGAGTAAAATGCTTGAAAAGCATTTAGAAAGGAGTGAACATGTTAATTAAATCACTCAAGGTCAATAATTACTTTTAATGATTCATTTGCTTCACAAACTACTTCAAAAGCTTCTTTGGCTCTTTCAATAGGAAATCTATGAGTGATCAACTCTCTAACATTTATTCTTTTAGCAAGGATCCAAGTGTAAGATTCTTGCAAATCTTCTGGAGCTGCTCCATATGAGGTCATCAAAGTGATCTCATTCCTCCAATAGTCGTTTATTGGGACCTCTAACATCACACCCGGTTTTGGAACTGCAAAAAATATGATCGTACCTCCGGATGAAACGCATTCAAGAGCTTGTTTTGCAGCGGATAAAGCACCAGTACACACAATCGCTACGTCAGCCAGTCTATTATTATTTTTCTCTCTAATCTGGGCAGGCACATTTTCACTAGCATGAAATACGGCGTCTGCACCAAATTCTTTAGCCTTTTGGATCCTATAGTCATTAATATCTGTTGCGAAAATCTTTTCTGCCCCTCTTAACCTTGCTAATTGAATATGTAATATTCCAGATACTCCACTTCCTATAATTAAAACAGTTAATCCCTTCTTAATATGTGCAAGTCTTTGAGCACGGCATACACAACCTAACGGTTCAATCAATACTCCTTCTTCATAAGAGACGGAATTATCTAAAGTTATTACTCCTCTCTTTTGAATATTTATTTCTGGAATTCGCACATATTCAGCAAATCCTCCAGGGTCAAAATTAGTATTGTGGAGTAAATCGCAAGCTGTATGATGCCCTTGTCGACAGAAATGACATTCAAAACAGGGAACGTGGTGTGAAACAAACACTCGATCCCCTAGTTTAAATCGTTTTACCTCACTACCAACTTCTACGATGTCTCCTGCAATTTCATGGCCTAATATTAAATTGTCTACTCCTAATTTTTTCATTTTCGCAAATCGATAATATTCCAAAATATCTGATCCGCAAATGCCCGATTTTCTTATTTTTACAAGCAATTCTCCAGAGTTAATCTTAGGTTTTTCAATTTCATCAATTCTTATATCTTGATTGCTGTAGTATCTTGCTACTTTCACAATATCACCTATTTTTTCAAAAATTGCTATTATAATTCATAATTCGGCATCTATAAATTTATCTTTTTATTCAATTATACAATGAAATTAATTATAGAATGAAATTAAATGGTCGAAATAAATAAAGATCTTTTAGCTCCTTGTGGTTTATATTGTGGGGTTTGCTCAATTTATATCGCTCATAGGGATAATAATCAAAAATTCAAAGAAAAATTAATGAAAGTATATAAACCTTTTGTAAAAACTGTAGATGACATTGCTTGTACGGGATGCTTATCAGAAGGAGTTGTTTTTCCTATTTGCCGTGTCTGTTCAATTAAAAAATGTTGTAACAAGAAAGGAATTGAAGGATGTTACCAATGTGATGAATTTCCCTGTGAATATATTAATAACTTTCCAATTGAAGTTGGAAAAAGAGTAATCATGCGTACAATACCAACTTGGCGCGAGATTGGAACAGAAAGGTTTGTCGCAGAAGAGGAACGAAGATATCATTGTCCAAATTGTGGAAATCCCTTATTTCGTGGTGCAAAACGTTGTAATAAATGTGGAATCGAAGTAAATGTAGATTAAACAAAAAAAATAAAAAAAAAGTAACTCAAGAGTTTTTACCACTTCTTAATAACATTTTGAAAGCTTCCTCACCCAAATCATCATACATCTTCAATTCTTCCTTTAAAAAATCTTTTAAAGCGGTTCGAATAGCTTCACTTCTTGAAGGATAGATTCCTAGATCATTCAAAGTTTGAATAGCTGACAAATATCTTTCTGGTAAATTAATGGTTATGATTTTCAATTTTCTCAACCCAACAATTATCTAAAGTTTATTACCACATTTAGAATCTGATTATGTTAATAAATTTACCAGATAATATATAAAATAAGGGTATTAATCTCTTAATCCTATTAACCGCTTAACTTCTAACGAATATCGTTTTTAAATCAATTTAAATTTAATAAAAAAGAAAATTTAAGGTGCCTTAAATGATTTAACGTGTAGTATTAAAGAAAAACTCGATTTATATAATTCAGAATGGGAAACCTCTTTCATATCGTCTAAAAATGACAAATCGTAGTTTTCTTTACGCTCCAGATATACTTTATCTCTTGTTAAATGATCTTTGTCCATGAAAATATCGATTTTCAGTACTTTTTCATCAAATTTGACTGGGAATTGTGGCATCATATTGAAAGTAAAGACAATATCCGCTTGAGTGTCATCTATAGAATCGATGACAAATATTACATTTGGTTGTGAATAAGATACAAACGATTTGAAATCATGAAATAGATCATCAATTTTTATTGTAACTTTGGCATCATCTATTGAACTACAATCACTTAATTTAGGAAAGAGAAATTTCTCTTTTCCGTGAAATGCTAAATCGCGTTCATTTTGATTTAGATATTCATGAAAAATGGGTTCATCTTTTTCTAATAAAAATTTTTCTGATATTAGGGTACTTTTTACATAAATGATGAGTACTCCAGATGAGATCAAATTAATTTTCTGATAATATACTTGATTCACGGGATCGAAGGGTAGACTAATAATATCTGGATTTCCTCCTATTCCAAGTTGAGCCATAAGATTATTAGCAGATTGACTCGTAAGAGTGAACAACAAGATTTGTCTAAAATCATCCAATTCTATAAAATTGGAAAATGTACTAAATCTCTGCTTAATTTCAGAAATAACTGATTCTATCTCTTTTGACATTTTTATTTGTAAAATTTTATTTAATTATGTCAAGAAAAGAATCAGATAATTAAAATCTATTCTTGATAATTTGTTAAGAAATCATTTAAAGAATTTTTAACTTTTGGAGTGATGTGATGTTCTATCTCACACGTTATTTTTTCCACTAATTCAGGGTTTTGAATGTTTAGTACTTTTTCAAAAAATTTACGCAGTAAAGAATGAATTTCGCTCAATTCTAAAGCATAATTTTTTCCTTTATCTGTTAACCTTATCGCTCTTCTTGGTTCCCATATAACTAACTTTCTCTTTTTTAATTTATCTAACATTCCTGAGACCGAAGCAGGCTCAACGTTAAGATTTTCAGCAATTTCCTTATTTGAAACCCATCCTCCGCGCTTCGTTTTGGATATTTCATATATAACATCTAAATATCGTTGATAACTCTCTGGAATTTCTGAAATTTTAATATCAGAAGAAATTTTTTTCTCTGCCATTTTTATCCTAGAGCGATTCGAAAAAATATTGAATTCTATAATATATTTAGCTTTATTGATTATTTATTTCTTTTTAATAAATTATAATTTAATCTAACTTAATCTCTAAATCTAAAATACACAAGAATAATTAGTAAAAGATTTCTTTTCGTTATATATTATCATCATATCCAGTAATTAAAATGAAATCATCTCAAAAGTACCTTGAGGGGTATTTAATTTTAGTGATAGGCAATTCTGGTTCAGGAAAAGATACAATTATAAAAGAAGTAATCTCGAGAAACAAGAGTTTAAAATTAACCGCTCCAAAAAGGTATGTAACAAGGATGCCTTCCGTAGACGAGGATAATATATTTTTAACCGAAGAAGAATTTCAACAGAAATCGGAAAAGAACGAATTCGCTATAGAATGGGAAATATATGGCTTGAAGTATGCTGTACCGATGGAAATAAATGATTGGCTTAATGATGGTTATTATGTAATTATTAATGTTAGTCGAAATGTAGTCGAAAAAACAAAAAAAAAATATCGAAATTGCAAGGTAATTTTCATTGAGGTCCCTTTTGAACTCACTCGTAAAAGAATTCTTGAACGAGGACGTGAAGGAAACGCAGCTTTAGAAAATCGCATCGCAAGAGCAGAACAAAATCAGAAATATCCCGAAGCAGATTTTGTTGTCGATAATTCTGGTGAATTAGATACTGCAGTTAATCAATTTGTAAGATATTTAAATTCACTTGAAACTACTAAGAATTGATTCTTTTATCAATCTTGAAATTCAAACAACAAATTTTTTTTATTAGGGTAAATTATTGGAAATATCAATGGCCTGATTAGTGCAGTGGTGAGCATTGGGGACTGTGAATCCCTAGAGACGGGTTCAAAAAAGAAAACTAAGCGTTTTTTTTGGACAATTCCCGTATCAGGCCCTCTTTTTCCATTTTAATTTAAAAAATGAAGATTAATATCATTTTATTGATTTTCAATATTATTAGATAGAGAGAATTACAGTTTTCGTAATGGTTGAGATAGATCCAGATAAATTGAGAGACATTCCAGGATGGCATAATGCTCCTATACATATCTGCATGGATGCTGATTACCGTGGTCTGACTTTTTGTTGCCGTCCAGGCTACTCATTAACGTTTGCTTTTAAATGTAAGCGTGATGAGACTTTAAACAAGATTGGAATGTCACCTGAAGAATTCATCCAAATAAAAGAGGATTTTTCAAGGGAAAATGATTGGGATTCGGATCTAGTGTGTTTTGGATCGCTATCATATTGTTGCATGCGACGTGGTGGATGTCAAAGGAGAGACCCAGCTCTGATAAAACGTTATCCTGGAAAAAGCAGAGATGAGATCATGGAGATTTATTTCACGAAAAAGAAGGAACTTTCAAAAAAGATTTTGCAGGCAGTAAAAGACCCAGTAGGAAAGGAAAAAGTTAAACCATATTTGGAAATATTCGATCAAGAAGATTGATTATTAAATTCAAGTTGATATTTATGATTATTTCTATTACTCATGAGCACGATCTTGATGGTCTTGGTTCTCAAGCCATTATTAAGCGGTATTTCGACCAAGAAAATACAGAACTGATTCTTAATTTTGCTCACTACATTGATTTTTCGGAAAAAGTAAAAAATAGTTTGAAAAAATCCCCGGAAAAATTATTTATTACAGATTTAGGATTTAATGAAGACTTTTTAGATGTATTTAAGGATCTTAAAAAAGCTTCAGAGAAAGGAATTATGATTTTTTGGTTTGATCATCACATCGTGGATAAAGCAGTTAAAGCGGAAATTGAAGATTTTTGTAAAATATATATCAATGATACTAGGATGTGTGCTGCTGAGATTGTTCAAAATCACTTTATGCCTGATGATGATATAGCAAGTAAAATTGCAGCATTAGCGCATGATTCTGATTTCAAGGAATATAGGTATGAAAATTCAAACAAATTACAATTGATCATTGAATTTAATCGTGGAGATTCGAAAATCAATGAGAAGAGAAAAATAGTTGATTATTTATCAAAAGGAATGTTTGAGAATGAATGGTTTAAATCTCAAGTGAAAGAATTGAAGAGTTGGTATAATACACAGTCTAAAATTGCTCAAAAAAATGCTACAAAAATTATATTACCCAATAAACAAGAATTAATAATATCATTTGCTAAGCTTGGTGGAGGAAAAATTACAGATTTACTCAGAAAAAAGTATCAAAATTTATTTGCTTATGTAGGTATTGATACAAGATTCAATGAAATTATCATTTATAGCTTATATTTTAACTGTAGAGATTTTGCACGATTATTTGGCGGAGGTGGTCATAGAATGCGCGCAGGTTTCAAACATAAAAGTATTTTTAAAAGTAGAGATGATTTAAATCCAACATTTTTAGAAGAGATAAAGGAAAAAATTGAATCATTCATTTCTTAAGCCCGATTACTCTTCCACTAGAATCAGTTTTATATATTCCTTTTGTTGAATCAAGTAAAATGAGCTTATTATCCCAAGGGTCTTTAACTACTACACACTTACCGATTGGTATATCAAAGGGTTCAACAATAACATTTCCTCCAGCCTTCTTAAAGCGTTCAGCTGCTTTTATTGCAGAGTCGACTTTTAAATCAACCTCAAATTGCTCTGATTCCGTGTGAATGACTATTTCAGTTTCACTTTCAGGCATTCCTAAGCCAATACTATTATTTGTTCGCCATAAGATTTTATGACCTAATGAATCTTTATAGAATTTTAATGCTAAATTTAAATCTGGTACTGGGATTCTAATGCAATCAACTTTTTTTATTAAACTTTCTTCAATAATTTCCACACCTGCTTAAAAGAATGATTAAATATTATATAGAAATTATCTGGAGATACATAAAAACAATATGGACATATTGATAATTAATCGTGAAATTGGTGTTTCACGAACTTTTTAAAAAAGTAAAAAGAAAAAAAATTGGAATCATTTTTAATTAAAATTTCCAAATTTTCTTATAGATATATGGCAAGAAGTAGATCAAGATAAACGATAATAAAGCGTATCGAACATACCTGTAGATGACTGAATCAAAAAATCCTTTAGGTACCTCCAGAGCAAAATAAACTACAAAAACCAATACCAATCCGATTATTAAAGCAACAATTTTCTGTTTTGTGTTAAGCTTGGAAGGTTCATATTTGATCTTCTCGTGTTCAAGGACGTATCCAATGCCAAAACCCAAGACAACGCCTCCTACTAAGGCAAAATTCCCTGTATCAGAAAAAGCAACTGGAACTGGGAGTAAATCTGTTCCAGAGGTTGGATATAGAAGAATTCCAACAAGAAATAACGCCAAAGACGCAACAATAAAAACTATTATCTTCATCATCATTGAAAGCTTGTTAAATTGCTCTGAAACTATCGGTTCTAAGTAAATGAATAATAATAAAGCGCCAAAACCAAAAGTGAAACCTCCAATAACATCTTGTAAGTCATGTACTCCAATGATCATTCTCGAAATACCAACCAAGAAAATAATAATCGCCATTATGATTGGAACTACTAATGGTTTAGGCTTATCTTTAAAATGATATGCAAGATAGCCCCAATATCCCACTGCTGATGAAGTATGTCCAGATGGAAACCCATAAGAGGTCTCGATTAAACCAGTAGGATTTTGTGTTGTAATGTTTTCAGGATCCACGTTTGTTGATGGTCTTGGATCTTTAAATATATTCTTTAATAGTTCATTAAAGTAGAGAGTTATTAGCAAGCTCACAATGAGATTTTTTGCAAATTTCTTGTCATATACAATATAAAGCACAGCAGCAACTACTATAAAGACGATCGGTTCGCCGAGATTCGTAATAATCTTAAATATTGATTGTACTGTAGATGAACTGCTATAAAATGCCTCATTTAATCCTGACCATAAGAGGATTAACCCTATTAATGTAACAATGACAAGCAAGAGTATGTTTACAAGCCATCCTTTTTTGGAAAGTTTTTGTTCATAATCTGACATATTTAACACTAATACAAAGTTGTGTAAAATAATTTGAACTTAGAAGTTTAAAAAGCTTTATATCAAATTAAGTGGTAAATTTGATCTATCTGGTGGTATCAAGAGGAATTAATGCTTAAACTAGATTTAATCCACTTTTATTTTCGTCTGCTTTTGATCGAGTTTTTTAAGCTCAACTTCAAGTATGCCGTTAGTATATCTTGCTTTAGCATAATCAGAATTTATCGCGCTAGGAAGGTTAATTTCTTTATAATATGCCCTAACCGCATCTTTTTTAGTGGAAATTGTTAGGGATTGGCTAGTCGCTTTTAATTCAATATCTTCTTTAGTGACTCCAGGCATTTCGGCAATAACAATTATATTATCTTCAACTTCGGATACTTCAACTAAGGGATCTCGATCCTTTTTAACTTCTGGTTTACCAGTATACTTTTCTTTCTTGATGTTTCCAAAAGGTTCAACTATCGGTTTTCCATCTTTACCAAAATCGAATCTAAATCCATAAGTGAACGGTCCTTTAACCCCAAACTTAGATTTATTTTTTGTGAATTCCTTCAAGAATTCTTCAGGAGACATATTTTGAAATTCCTTTGGTAAATTCTTATAAACTTGATCAAAAATCTGCTTAAAAATATTATTAAACTCTTTACTTTCAAAAATCTTTGAGGGATCAAAATTTTTGAAAATACCATTAGGATCCTTGAAATACTTGAAAATATCAAGTGGATCATCTATATCATCTTCATCATCATCATAATCATCTTCATCAGACATCTTAACTCACCCGAATTGCGTTTATCGATCTTATTGTACTCAAATTTTTAAATATGTATTATGTTATATTTACATAAAGTTAGAAACATTATAGCTTATATTCTAGGAAAAATTGTATTCTAATAAATTTATTCCAATTAAAAATTACATTAACCATTAATAAAGTAAGTAGAGGAAAAATAAATGTACAGCGAACTTTCTGATGACGATAAACAAATGTATTTGGATGTTCTCCGAGAAGCACCAATCCTTCCTTTCTCAAATTTTGTTTCTCGAGGAGATATTGCAGATCGAATTGATATTCAACGACCAAGAAGCTACATTGATCGAGAAGTATATAGACTTGTTCAACAGACTTATCGAGACCGTAGCTCACGGTTAATTCCGATCTTGGGTTCCGCTGGAACCGGAAAGACTCATGCATATCATTCATTTAAAGATAAAGAAAGAGAGAACAGGAAAAAAATTGAACAAGCTTCTGATGAAGAAGAAATTGAAGTGAGTCAATTAGAGCCAGTAGATTGGACAATTATCTATGTTCCAAGCCCTCCAGCGAGTATTAGAGTTCTTCTTCATGTATATACTTGTATCATTGAATCTGTTGGACCAGAAATCCTCGATCTTGTCTCCCAAAAATTAGTGTTTGAAAAATGGGGAGGAAAAAAAGGAGGTATTTTTCAAAAACCCAAGATTGATGAAGTTATACAAAAAGGTATCCGAGAATTTCCAGGAGTTTTTGCAGATTGCGTAAAAGCATTAGTTACTTATCAACTTGATAAAAGTCGAAAGGCACTAGCAGAACGTTGGTTATTAGGAGAAGAACTTGAACCGGAAGAATTGACTGACCTTGGAATCAACTCAGTTGTGGAAGAAGATGATGTATGTTTGGCCATGATCAAGATTATAACTGAAAATTTGGATCGAGTATTGATCCTCTACTTTGATGAATTAGAAAGTCCTTATCGTTATCTCGGCGAAAGCGCAGAGATGAAGTTTCTCGAGATCCTTAAGAGATTGTATAATGAAGTAAAAGGATTAGTGATCATTATAGCTGTTCTGAAGGAGATTTGGCCGAGAATATTAGAGATAGCTGATCAACCTCTTCGTTCAAGAATGGAACCAGAACAGGAATTAAAGCCATTTAGTTTGAATGATTTGAAGATATATTATTCGAGAACCATGGAAACATTCTGGGATGACAATAATTTAAATCCTCCTTTATATCCACTTTTTCCATTGAATGAAAAATTGATAGAAATGATATATGAAAAAACTAAAGGAAATCCACGTAATTCAATTAAATTATGTCGCCGATTCATTGATAAAGTGGTAATGGAAGAGATGAGCGTAGAGGAATTGATGGAAGTTGGTGTAGAAATAGTTGCAACAGCTAAACCTCCAATTCCTGAAGAAGAAGTTATTGATTTTTCAAAACCACGAGAAGTTATTAAAAAGACGATAGAAGAAATATTAGCAGAAGAAGAATACATAGTCGATGTGAATCCCGCTTCAGTAGCTGGAGCAGCTCTAAAAAGTGTGATTAAAATTGGAGAAGAAAAGAAAATAAAATTTTCTACTCAATTAGAATTCAAATTCATGCTCGGGAAGAAGAGCCAAACCCTTGCTGCTTTGATCGAAGTTGGTAAAAAGAAAATTGGATTAGAAATTCCATCGATTAAAACATTTGATAGAAGTGCAGGAGTTGCTGGATATTATGCTGCTAAACGATTAAAAGACGCATTAGATCAAAACGCAATTGATGAAGCAATATTAGTTGTACCAGAGGGAAGTGGTGGGGCAAAATTTGAAATGATCCTTCAAAATCACGAAGAAATTCATAAAATAGAGTTAAATAATGATTCTGGTGAAAAATTAATCGCTAATGCTCTCACCTATCCAACTGAAAAAGGATGGGAAATAGCAAAATTAGTATTCCCAGATATCGGCGAGTATGTACCTCCGGTAAGCGAGGAATCAACCGAGGATCAAGAAGGCTAAAATTAAATTGAATCAAATTGTTCTTTAATTTTTATATCTAAATTAAACAATTCTTTAGCAAGTCTATCTGCTCGTGTTGCTTTTGTGATTAACTCTAGCAAACGTGAGATCTTTTCTTGTTCTTCAAATGAACTCGAAAGTTCAATTAATCGATTAAGTGGTTTAATGATTTCATGATATAAGTGAAGTTGATTCGATTGTAAATCCTCAATATTTTTTCCAATTTCTTTTAATAATTGTTCTTGTTCCCTTTTTAGATCTGGAAATAACCCCACTTCTTCTGCTTTATGCTTCAAGAAAGAAGCAATCTCATATTCCTGAATTGACTCGGCGAGACCTGCAGATTTTTCGTAACTTTTTTTAGCTTTTTTATAAAAGTGCTCATTTAGATATTGTTCCGCAAGTTTAATTTCTTCGGCCAAATTTTCTGGTATTTTTTCTCCCAGCTCAATTAATTCTCTTGCTTCTTGTAGCTTACCATCGTCTAACATTTTTTTAGTTTTTTCATTAATTGTATCCACAATAATCCTGGGCTCTTTTAACTTATCCATTAAAGTTAAAATAGAATTTAAAGAATCCTTTAATGTATTTTCTAATTCATTCTTATCTTTGGAATAATCTCTTCGAACTCTCTCAAGGATAGTTTCAAAAGCACTTTTAATAGAAAGAATATCTTCATCATCTTTAAAGATAAATCCTAGATAAACATTATCTATACCTTCTCCTAATCCCTCAATTTTACCAGAATAATATCTAATATTATCCTTTTTAACCGATGCAAAGTTAAATTCTTTATTTACATGTTTCTCTATAAATTCTTTCAAAATATCTTTTTGAACCTTTAAATTGGTTAATGAATATTCAGCCAATAAATTTGGTCCAAAAGACTTATCAATTTCATAAAGGAAGATTGATTGCGGGGACATTTTCATAAATCCTAGGCTTGATTATTTTTAGTTATTAAATAATAGCATTTTTATTTTAAATTCTTATTTGATCAAAAATATTCTTTAGTTATATTTTTACCTTGATTTTCTTAGCATTTTTTTTGCAAGTGCATATTTTGGGTAGTTCTTTTCAAAAACTTCATCTATTTCTTCTAGAGGTAAATCCGAATATATACCTCTATCTAAAACATACTCACCATACTTTTTTCCATTACCATCATACTTAGGGAAAATTGCATCAGTTTTACCATCAAATTCCACCATCGGGATGAAGCCACCCTTTATTGCCGTTTCGGGATCAAAAGAAGGAGTTAATTTAACCCATTTACCATCTAAATAGAATTCACTATATCCGTGATAATACATGACATCAGTCTCCATAAAATCTATAACTTTTTGTGAGATTTTATGATTGATCAAATCTACAAGATGTATTCGAGCTGGAATTCCTACAGCTCTGGCAAATGCAGATAATAAGATTGATTTAGAAACGCAAAATCCGTTTTTACGCTTAAGGGTAACACTCGCTATAAAGTTCTGTTTATCAAAAGGCATGTAGGTCCTCATATTATACTTGATTTCATTTCTTACCCAATAGAATAACGAAATCGCTTTCTTTGAATCACTTGTTGCATCATTTATGATTTCAAATGCTTTATCTTTTACCAAAGGATTATCAAAATCATAAAATTCACTCGCTTTTAAATATTTTGATAGCTCTTCCATGATTCATTAAAATAAAGATCGCTTTAGAATATTCTTATTCGAGTCAAGAATGAAGGTTGGGATTCGCTGGTATCGTCAAAATAAAATTACTACCTTTTGAAGGATCTCCTTTAAACTTATCTTCAACCCAAATTTTTCCTCCATAATTTTCAATTATTTTTTTAACTAATGATAAACCTAGTCCCATTCCACCAATAATTCTGTCTTTTTGAAATGATCTAAGAAAAATTTGATCTTTTAAGTGTTCAGGTATTCCTTTTCCATTATCTTTAAACTCAAATCGAAAATAAGTCCCCTTTTCAGACTCTTGCTTTACAATATAAATTAAAACAATAATTTTTTGATTATTGTTATGTTTAATCGCGTTATTTAAAATATTTTCAAAAACATCGAAAAGCAGTTCATTTGCATCAATAAGAATTTTATCAAGTTTAGTAGTTATTTCTATTTTTAATTCTTTATTTTTAATAGGCTTTTTCGTGAAGCTTATCGCTTCTTTTAGAACTTCTAATGCATCTATTTTATTCAGATTATACTTAGATTCATCTATTTCAGATAATTTCCGGACATTTTTAACTAATCTTGATCCTCTCTCAACTTGTTCATTTATCAATGTTCGCAATTCTTCTACATTTTCATTTTCGATTCCTCTTAATTCTAATGAAAGAAGATCTGAGGATGCTCGTACATTTTGAAGAATATTATTAATATCATGCGCAACTAAATCTTTATAAAATGATGCTCGTTGAAATGATTCTTTGTATTTCATTTCCGATTTGACTAATTGTTTTTCTAATAAGGCAACAACCCCCGTGGTTATAAGCATTGAAGTAAAAAATAGATCTGCTCCAACATTAACTGCAATAGCACCTTCAATCCCTATATTAATAAAAATATTTCCTAAGGTGGTTAGTGCGGCCCCGAACAGGGAAATACACAAAAATCCATAAGTAATATTTCTTTTTCTTAGTGTAATACGGATTTGTAGAACTAGATCAAGCACTAAGAGAAAAAATCCTATAATTATTGAAGAGAATAATATAGAAACCCCAATCATCATAGTGCCAGTTATTATTCTTGTCTCTGCGTTTTTCAAAAAGGTATCATAATATTCCCTTATCACAATATAAGTAGTTGTCAAAATCGCTATCCCATAAAAAGCAATTGAGTAATATTCAAAGAACTCCAAAAAATTTCTTAAAAAATTTGAAATTAATCCTAAAGTAGATAATAAAATTACGTAGAGCCATCTTCTAAGGTAAGTTTGACCTTTTGAAGCGATTCCGAATAAAATAGATGCTGCAATTCCAATTAATAATAATTCAAATTCAATTACGGAAGAATCAATTAAAACCATGTATTCTGATCACAGTCTTACTAATGATATATTTATCACATTATTTATAATGAACTATTGAATCTTAAATTTAAATCCTTCAACAATATCTTGCTTGTTTTCGATAATTAGCACCTTTTCATTAAGTTTTAGAGAAATTTTGTCAAGGGGAGGAGCTCGTGCTTTAATGATAATCGAATTTTTATCTTTTAAGTTTTGATAGGTTATTAAAACCTTATTTCCTTCAAAATCAAATTTTTGAATCAATATCCCATCAATACCAAATACGAATTTCTGCTTGAAATCAATAAATAAATCTCCAAATTTTTTTTTCGCATATGCAGTTGCCATGGAAGCCGTTCCTACACCCCAATCAAACATAATGAATCCAGGGATTTTTTGATTTTTTCCTACATGTCCATAATTCTCACTCACGCAACCTTTATCAATTCCATTATCTGTAGTGATTCCATTAAAATTTCCAGGACATAGTTCACGATAATCAGGTAGAATTTGTAAAGCCCAAGACGCTCTTAATGCTGCAATACCCCTTTCCATGTATTCCCATTTGCCAGTTTCCAAGTAATATTCCATATATGTTTTCACGAATAACCCCTGTCGTGCATCACTTAACTCAGCATCAGCATTTTGCACTCCAAATCCTCCAAATGTATGAAAATCTATGTATGGCATATCCCATACTTGTTGAAATAAGGATAATACCCCCAAGATTCGCTCTCCTTCATTTAAATATTTTTCTTCACCAGTAATACGATATAACTCAAGAAATCCTTCGGTACACCAATAAATGCAAAGATTATTCATAATGTTGCTGTGAGTATAACTGTCATATTCAACTTTTTGAGGATAAGTGCATGAATAAAAAGCTTCAAAATCATGCCATTTGTCTATTGGGATGATCTCTGAAGAAATGTAACTGGCGATTCTCTCACATGAATCCAAGATCTTACTATCTTCCGTAACTTTATAAAGTTCTGTTAAAAACATCATTATTGCCCCTGAACTCGCTGAATTTATCAAGTCATCATGAATGATGGGATTATCATCCTCATCAAAATCTATAAAAGTAGGTATTGCTCCATTATCTAATTGACAACTGATTAAAAAATCTGCCAGTTCAATAGATTTTTGTTTTATCTCTTCAATTGGAAGATTAAAATCCCTAGAGATCCGAAGTCCCCAATACATTGCTAATGAAGTATCTACAACATGATAATAATCAATCGGCCACCATGCTTTAGTACCATTAATAGTTATAAATTCTGAGGTTTTTGCCGAACTAGGAAGAATGATACTAGGGAAAAGCCCACTTTTTCGAGGTAATTGAATTATAAGATTCATCATAGCATTACTTTTTTCAATTAATTCCTTGTTATTCCAAATTTCTCCAAAGTATCTAAATCCGTAGGAACTTCTGATATTTAGGAACCAGGCATTATTATAAATAGCAGCATTTTTGTTCTTTTTATTGAAGTTATTTCTAAATTCATTAATATTAGATCGATCAAAGAATTTCAAGGGATATTTATCTTCTCCTAACCATGAACCAACCCAGAATCCTCCACAATCAACTCCATT
>Ga0315542_1000153_pt1 | contig 38550 bp, 37 predicted proteins | sample SalMarSW160120MG_FD_202541 | JGI IMG/M metagenome (GOLD analysis project Ga0315542, IMG submission 202541) | Salt marsh sediment microbial communities from the Plum Island Ecosystem LTER, Massachusetts, United States - Salt Marsh Sediment SW1601-20 ...
AGCCTTGGAAATGATGAAAAATCAAAAAATGTTTGAGAAAAAGGTAAAAAATTTAGTCAAGAAGTATGCAAAGGATAAATGGTGAGTATACCATGAATACCGATAAAAATAGCGCTGCTATCAAAGAAGCAATTAAACAAAAAATTAAGGAGAAAATAAAACAAGAATTGCTAGAAGAGATTTATACAGAATTACAAATAGAAGAAGAACTTCAAGAAGAGTTAACATCAGAGCTAATTGATATCCAACCATTGAATCATATAGATGTTGAAGTTAAGGATAATCTTGAACCCATCCCAATGGAACCTATAAAAACTGTTGCAAGTTATGAAAAACCAACTGCAAACATCCAAATAACTGTAAAGGCAATCCTTAAAATAACAAGCCACGCATTAAAATATGCTCACTCTAGCATTAGAAGGGAAGATTGGGTAGAGGTTATCGGACTATTAGCTGGAAAGTATGATAATAATTCCGATATTCTACATATCGAAGATGCCTATCCAATGGGACACGGTACTGCAGTGTATGCTGAAATCAAGGATTATAAAAATTATGTAAGGGCATTTAAGGATATTAAAAAGAATAAATTATTCATCTGTGGATGGTATCATTCCCACCCATCATATGGATGTTTTATGTCAAGAGAAGACTTGGGAACTCAAGCAAGGTATCAAAAGTTATGGGAAAAAGCGATTGCTTTAGTCATCGATCCATATAAGATAAATGGAAAATCTCTAGGTTTTGAAATTTATCGTGCTAATTTAAATAAAAAGAAGTGGTTCTCTGTTCCCTTCGATATAAAAGGTAACTTAGATATCGGAATGTTACCTGAGATTTTGGATTTCATGAATCCCATAATCGAAGGAAAACCTGCTTATTTAGAATATGATGAATAATGATAGTCTGGTGAAATTAGTTCATGGTAAAAAGAAAAGCTATTCTAATAATCCTAACTATTTTTTTTTTAATTGGAGTGATTCATGGTCTAATTTCGGCTTCATTGAATAATCTCATAACGTGGATTTTAATTGGATTCTGGTTAGTTTTTACGATTAAACTCTTTGAAAATATCAAGCGGCATAGGGAGTTTAATTCGCCCTATAATACTGCTTTTTTTGTGATTGTACCCTTGTTAATTGGAGTTTTTTATTCCATCTGGGGGTCATTTACTGGAATCTTGGGTGAAAACTTAATTTCTGGCTCTAATCTTTATTTTAGCTTTTGGAGTCTTATATTTGGCCTCCCTTTCGTGATCTATGGGTCACATTCACTTTATAGATGTTTTAAAAAATACAGAGTAATCTATTTTAGAACTAAGTCGATGAACGCGAGAGCACTAGGGTTTATTTTAGCATTTTCACTAATTATTTTTATCATTTTATACTGGGTTGTTTTTTATAATGTAAGTGAGGTGTTTAATTCTGCTCTTACACCACTCCGTTTTTCTTTAGATCTTAATCTTTTACTACTGCTTATCATATCCATTTTCAATTTATTCATTTTTGGCTTTCTTGGAAAAAAATCTAGTATGCCCGAATTGACAAGAGAGTATATAGCACGAAGAACGAGAAGAATAAATGATTTGGCAACTCCTAGAAGCCAGACGACTCGTAGAGTCAGATCGAATATTCAAAGTCCCTCCTCCAACAGAAGCGCGCGTACAACCTCTAATAGAACTCAAAACTCCAGAATTAGACCTACCCATGCTCGTGTTCAAAGGACTAAAACTACAAAAAAAACTAAAAGTTCACAAAGTCTAGCTAAAGTCCGAGATTTGAATAAATATAGACCTAAAGGTTCTATGATTTCAGAAGAAGATTTCAAATGTATTTTTTGCTTTAAATTACCAAAACTTCCCGAAGATAAGAATAGGGGGGTAGTTTTATGTCCAAATTGTAAACATCCAGCTCACGCAGATGAATTTAAAGATTGGATGCACACCTCTAATTTATGTTCTCGCTGTAGTGCACCTATCTCCTCCAGTTATAGACGAAACCCTAAAATAATTAGCGTAAAAAATTACATGCTTATTTATAGACATTTTCTAAAGAAACGCTAAAAATTTTATTTATTGCTCGCTTCCTATAAGTTTTCTAAAAATATTTTATATGCAATCGAGAATTTTTCAATTTAGGAATTATACAATAAAAATGTGATTTTCATCCCAAAGTTCAAAAAGGATTTACAAAATTCCGATTCTTTTATCTCTTTAGGTATAGATAAAGTTGGAATTATTGGTGTTGATAAAAAGGTTGAAATTGTCCAAGAAAACAAGAAATATTCCTTTTATCCTAGAATTTCAGCTTTAATTTCGCTTCCACCGAATCAGAGAGGCATACATATGAGTCGGAGTAGTGAAACAATCGAGGAAGTTATTAATGAAAGTGTTTATAAACCAGCAACTACAATTGAAGCTGTTTCTGACAGGATTGCTAGGAAATTGTTTAAAGAACATCCCTATACATCTAAGATTGAAGTAAAATTGGAAGGAAAGATGATAATACAATTGAAGGAAAATCAACATAGGGTTATCCAGAAATCTTATGATGTTAGTTCAATAGTATATGGTAGAAAGAATGAATCAGGTGTACAAGAATTTGAATATTATATAGGAGCTAAAGCAATGGGAATGTCGTGCTGTCCTTGTGCTATCGATCTCAGTAAAGAGTATGCCGAATCAGTATTAAAAAATAGGGATGATATTAATATTTCCTCTGAAGATATGAAGACTCTACTGAATATTTTACCCTTTGCATCTCACAATCAAAGGTCTATTGGTTCTATTAATGTGCAAGTTAAAGATATTAACAAACAACAAATTGATGTTCTTGAACTAATTGATGTAATTGAAGAATCAATGAGCGGGAGAATTCAGAGTATCTTGAAGCGTCCTGATGAGGCCCAATTAGTAAGGACAGCACACCTTAATCCATTATTTGCAGAAGATATCGTGAGAGGAATGGCGAGAAATTTTATTGCGAAAGATTTTCCCGATTTGGGGGAAGGTGAAATTATCTTCCAAGTAGAGAGTCTCGAATCCATTCATCCGTATAATGTTTATTGTGAGTTAAAATTAAAATATTCTGAACTTAGAAAACTGATTTTAGAGGAATAATTTTTTTTCAGTAAAATGAGTAATTTATTTTAATTTCTCTTGAGAATTTCCAATAAAAATGAGATCTAAAACATCATTTTATTATTTAATAGCGCTTTAACGTGCTTTAATTTAAAAAAAAGCTTGATACAATTAAAAACTACTTTAAATAATCCGTAAAATTTATAATAAGTTTGGTTTATTGAATATTAATTACATTTTAGAACGTTTTAATAGAAGTTCCTAAGTAAATATGGTTGAAAATATTATATTTAGTGATTTTGGGCTAATTGGTGAAGATCTCGAATTTAAGAAAAATATAAGAATTAAGGTCAATAAGAGAGGAGAAATCTCTGAAATAACATGCGATTCCATTGAATATCCTTTAGATGTAATGAACATATCAACAAAAATGATGATCATACCTGGATTGATTAACTCACACGTGCACATTGGTGATAATTTTGCAAAAGAAAAAGGATTTAATAGAAACTTAAGAGAGGTAGTCGCTCCACCATTTGGAATTAAACATAAATTGTTTGAAGAAACCCCTTCAGAAATAAAATCAATTGGAATAAAGAAAGGATTAGAAGAAATGATCCATAATGGTATAACATATTTTGTTGATTTTCGAGAGAGAGGCTTAGAGGGAATAGCCTTGCTTAAAAAGGCATTAGAGGAAAGCCCAATATATGGTATGATATTGGGACGTTTTGAAAATACTGAAGATCTTACATCTGTATATTTAGAAGCAGATGGAATTGGCTTAGTTTCATATGATGTAGTCAATGAGAGAGTTCTAAAAGAACTTAAGCATAGTAAGCTTAATAAAAAAAAGGTAATAGCATGTCATTCAGCAGAAGAAGAGAGAAACGCTAAATTAATTAATCGAATGGTTGAAGAACAAATAGTAGATGTAATTATTCATGGCACGCATCTTGCTGAGAAAGATTTAGCAAAAATCAGCAATAAAAATATGAAATTAGTTATATGTCCTCGCTGTAACGGATATTTTGGAGTTGGATTTCCACCTATTATAGATATTTTAAAGAAAAGATTCGATATTTCAATAGGAACAGATAATTTCATGGCAAATAGTCCTGATTTATTTGAAGAATTAAGGTATCTTTATCGTGTCATTAGAATTTTTAACAAAAATATAAAGATTGAAGCTAAAACTCTGATTAAAATGATTACCATCAATGCGGCTAAAAATTTTGAAGTTGAAGAGAAAATGGGTTCAATTGAACAAGGAAAGCTAGCTAATTTTTTCATGGTAGATTTAAATGACTCTAACCTATTTGTCCCAAGTTTAGAAAAGGATGGGATTTTTCCTCTCTTAATGCAGAGAGTAAATCCAAGCAATATTAAAAAAGTTTATATCAGAGGTGTTCGGATTCATAAACGAAACTAAAAAACCATATATTATATTAAGTGCTGCTATGACAATCGATGGAAAGATTGCTTCTAAGAATGGGGATCCAGAACTTTCAGACGAAGAAGATTGGAAAGCAGTTCATAAATTAAGAACAGAAGTTGATGCGATATTGGTTGGAAAAGGCACGATTATAAAAGACGACCCCAAACTCCATATCAAGTATTTTGATCATGAAGGATATTATAGGATTATAATTGATAGTAAATTAAGTATACCCATTGAATCAAATGCTATCAATTTTAAGCCGAATTTGTACCCAACTGTGATATGTACAACTGAAAATGTAACTAAAGAGAGAGAAAAATCATATGAAGATAAAGGGGTTAAAATTTTAAGATCAGGGACACAAGAAAGGGTCGATATTCTTAAATTAATGCCAAAAATTAGTGATTTAGGGGTCAAATCTCTCTTATTAGAAGGAGGGGGAACTTTAAATTGGTCTTTTTTAAAGCATAATCTAGTTGATGAAATAAGGCTCACCATTGCTCCGTGGATCGTTGGAGGTAAAAATGCCGTCAGTTTAGTTGAGGGGGAAGGATTTTCAAAAATGTCACAAAGTACTCAGTTTTCTCTTGTTAAAGTCAAAAAGAGGGATAACTTTGTTCTTTTAAACTATAAAAGAGTGAGTTCATGTTAGAAGAGGAAAAAATCTTAAAATTAAAAAACTTGTCTCTTAGGAAATTAAGAGATCTATCCGATGACATTCAAAATCAAAAACCACTGACAGAGAGAAAAATAATCACTTTTTCAAAAAATTTTACGCTCTCAATTTCCAATTATTGTCAAAACCAATGCGGATATTGTTTTTATAATCATCGTGTTTTAAAATCAGATAAAAAGGCAAATAATGTTCTAATTGAGAGTGAAGAAATCAATAATCTTATTGAACAAGGATTAAAATATCATTGTAAGGAAGCTTTACTAATGTCCGGTGAAAATCCCGCAAAGTTTGAGATCGTTAGAAATAGGCTTAAAGAAAGAAATTTCAATGGTTACATAGATTTTATCAAAAAAATTAGTTCCACTCTACTTGAGAGTAATCTTTTACCTCATACAAATATAGGTTTACTATCTTTTGATGAATTAAATGAGTTAAAGCCATATAATGCTAGTATGGGGTTAATGCTGGAAAGTACCAGCTTGAAATTATTAGAAGAGGGAGGGGCTCATCAATTTTCTCTTTCTAAAGCATCTTCTATAAGGCTGAATCATATTAGAAATGCAGGAAAACTAAAAATTCCATTTACAACTGGTTTATTAATTGGTATAGGGGAATCATTCGAAGATCGAATTAAAGATTTGTTAATTATTAATAATATTTATGAAGAGTACGGGCATATTCAAGAGGTTATCTTACAAAACTTTACATGCAAAGAGGGAATTCCATATAAACCTAAAAAACCCTCATCAGTTAAGGAACTATTACAAATTACGTTAATTGCCAATATAATTTTTAATAATGAAATCCCGATTCAAGTTCCTCCTAATTTGATTAGAGGTTATGAAAAAGAATTTTTAGAAGCTGGTATAGATGATTTTGGTGGGATTTCACCATTTTCAAAAGATTTCATAAATCCAGAACATCCATGGCCTCAAATAGAAGAGTTAAGCAAAATATGTCAACGCTATGGTTTTCACTTGAAGGAAAGGTTACCTGTTTATGATAAATATATAGAGAAACGGGGTTTTATTTCAGAAAATATTAAAAAAAGAATACATGATATTATTTAGATGCTTGAAACTAATTCTCTGGATCACATTAACCCTAAAATAAGGAAAATATTAAAAAAGGCATTAGATTCTGAGGAAATCAATAAAGATGAGGCAATTGAACTACTAAAAACCACCAACAAGGAATTTTTCTCATTACAAAAGGTAGCGGACCATTTATGTTATGAAATAAAAAAGAATATTGTTACTTTTGTCGTCAATCGAAATATTAATTTTACGAATATCTGCTACCAATCATGTAAATTTTGTTCTTTTAGCGTTTCCTCAAAGCAGAAAGATGCATTTTTACTTTCTTTAGATGGAGTAAGTGAGAAGGTAAAAGAAGCTAAAAATAATGGATGTACAGAAGTCTGCATGCAAGGAGGTATTAATCCCAATATCAATTTTGATTATTATCTCGATATTCTTAAAAAAGTAAAAGCTGTGAGTAGAGATATTCATATTCATGCTTTTTCACCTCAAGAAGTATGGTATATGTCGAAATTGTATCAAGCTTCGTTAGAAGATACTTTAATCGAGCTAAAAAAGGCTGGGCTAGATTCAATGCCAGGAACAGCCGCAGAAATCTTGGTGGATAGAGTAAGAAAAGTTATCTGTCCAAATAAGCTCAGTACAGATCAATGGATAAATGTGATAAAAAAAGCACATAAATTAGGGATTCCAACAACTTCAACCATCATGTATGGCCATATTGAAAGTCTTGAGGATATAATGGATCATTTGGAAGTTATACGTAACATTCAAAAAGATACAAACGGTTTTACCGAATTTGTTCCATTACCATTCGTGAAAGAAAAACCCTTGCTTTCAAGGTTAGAAGGTTTTCCCTTGAGAGCGAGTTATGGAATGGATGATCTAAAACTTTTTTGCGTAGCGCGCATTTTTTTCCAAAATTATATTGACAATATCCAATGTTCTTGGGTTAAACTCGGCCCGAAATTAGCTCAAATCTCACTGAATTTTGGTGTAAATGACTTTTCTGGTACTTTAATGGAAGAAAATATATCTAAAAGTGCTGGAGCAGAATTTGGAGAATATCTAAGTCCAAAAGAAATAATAGAAATCATAAGATTAGCTGGTAAAAAACCCGCTCAAAGAGACACTATATATAATATTATAAAACGTTATTAGGAATGTAAATTGAAAGGTAAAAAGATTCTCCTTATTGGAATAGATCAATCTATCCCCTATCTAATTAACAAGTTTATTGATGAAGGAGTTCTTCCAAATATCAAGAAATTAATAGACACAGGTGTTTATGGTGAAGCTTATCCATGCCCCCCCTGTGACACTCCTACCAACTGGACTACAATTGCAACAGGAGCAAAAACTGCAGTGCATGGAGTCACTAGTTTTTATATGCACTTAGCTGGTGAACCCCTTGATTATGGGATGAAGCATAGATCGAGAACTCAATTATCTCGGAATTGTAAAGCAGAATACATTTGGAATGTGGCACAAAATAATGGATTAACCCCTTTTATAATGAATTATCCTTCAGGCTGGCCAGGAGAATTTAAAAAAGGGGGCATGAGTTTATATTCTTGGTTTATTCCCGAATCGTTACCTAGAATGATACAACGGTCCTTTAAAGTAAAGTTGGAAGGGGAAGAAATCCCTTCCAGAACTAAATTCAAATCTAATCCAATTATTTTTAGCGCTATTCTCAGTTTAAGAAAAGAAATAGGCAAACAAGAAAAAGTCATTAAAATTCATTATTATGAAAATAATGGAAACGATCGTATTGCTATTGAATTAGATAATCGAATAGAATATTTAGATTTTGAAGCTCAAGGGTGGAGTCAGTGGATTTCAATTAACATTAGCACTAGTGATGGTCTTCTGCCTTGCATATTCAGACTAAAGTTTCTTAAAATCGACAAATCCCAAAAAAAGATGGAGATCGAATGCTCAGCACTTTATAACTTAATAGGTTGGACAAATCCAGAAAATTTGGCTGAAAGTTTAATTAAAAACGTTTTTGAATATGATTTACCTGAAGAACATGAAGTTGAATTCATGATTTATGGTAATATGAAAAATTTCTTGCAGTCTGCTAGAGAAGAAAGTAAGACCTTAGCTCGTTCCGTGGTTTTTACCAAAAAAGAACTAAATTGGGATATTTGTTATTTCCATTATCATCCTTTAGACACCATCAATCATAGTTCATTAGCATTTCTTTATGAAGATTCTCCCCTATATAATGAAGAGAAGGCTGAAAAAACATTACAAAATGTACAATTAGCTTACAAAATAGTAGATGAAATGGTTGGAGACTTAATAAAAGGATCCATTGATGACCATACCATTGTAGTTTTTGTATCCGATCATGGCGCCATGCCTATATGGAAAATCATAAATATCCCATTAGTGTTCAGTAAAGCAGGTTTAATTCAATATAATTGGAGTTCTAATGAAAAAAAATATATTATTGACTGGAAAAATACCCTTGCATTTCCATATATGGACCCTCCTTTTGTCTGGGTAAACCTAGAGAATCGAGATCCTCATGGAATAGTAAAAGAAAAGGAATATGAAGAGATTAGAGACAAGATAATTGATGTATTATACAAGATAAAAGATCCAGAAACTAATGAAAGTATCATACAGTCAGCTTTAAAGAGGGAAGAAGCGAGTGAGTACGGGTTAAATGGAGATAGAATTGGGGACGTGATTTATTTTCTAAAACCATCATATGGATTATTTGATGGAGATCTAAGTTCCTTAGATTCTTTCAGCATTACGAAAAGGGCATTTAAAGGTCCAATTTGTGATTCTTCTCGTATATTTTTCGGAGCACATTCTTATTATTTACCAGAAGCAAAGCTAGGTGATTATTCTATAAGTGTACCATTAATAATAAATGGTCCAGGAATTAGGAAAGGAAGTACCATTAAGAACAAGGTAGAATTAATTGATCTTGCTCCTACATTAGCCCATTTACTTAAAATTCCAGAACCAAAAAATGCTCAAGGATCGATACTTCACGAAATTTTTAATTGATGATGCTTTTTTTATTTTATAATCGAGATTTTAATCAAGTGAGATGTATGATAAGTCTAATTGCTACTATTAAAGTAAAAGAAGGGAAAATGGATGAAGCAATACAAGCATTAAAAGAAGCAGTTCCAGTAATCAAGGATTCAGAACCGGGATGTTTAGAATACATTCCGCATACTGTAAAAGGTCTGGAAAATACCATCATATTTTATGAAAAATATCAAGACAAAGAAGCATTGAAGGTGCATAATAAGAATTTGCCTAAATCTTTGGCAAAATTATTACCTTTGCTTGAACCTGGCATGGATGTTAAAACTTGTTTTGAGATTTTATAATATGTTTTATTTTACTCATCCTGAATGTATGGTTTACCCGTTTTCAAGCAAAATTCTGCTTTATTTAACTCTCTTCCCAGATAATTAAGATGGTCAAAGTCTCTTGTAAGATTTTGAGAGATAATTTTTTTTGATAATGCCTCAGCATCATTTCCAATAAAAGTATGTATTAAACTATGTGCATTTGTATAAAATAAAACATAAATTTCGTTATTATAATGATTTACATAAAGTTTAAAATATCCATTTTCATCAAGGATATAACTTTGATTCATATCTTTCACGTAAATCGCATTCTCAAAATCAATCTCTGGAAGTGATTGGCTAACTTTTCCCTTTGATTTGAATATTTGAATTCCTTGATTTATTGGTGGTGTACTTTTTTGTTTAGCTAAATAGTTTAATTTGGTACATCTTTTTAATTCTGCCACGCCATTCATCATTTTTGTGCTATGTTCTACTGTAAAAAGAATTCCCATATCTAACTCAATTGCAATACTTGCAAGCAAACCATTAATGCCTACTGAATCGACATCCATCAATTCTACAACATTAGAAATACCAAAAAACATTGGTAATTCTAGATTCCGATTCTTTAGTTTTGAAGTTTCTTTTTTATACAGAAAATATGCTTCTAAAGAATTACATATACCTGGAGTAATTGGAGTTTCCAATAATGGATCAGCAATTAATTTCCTGAAACCATTTTCTTGTAATATTTTGGTCAACTTAAACAAATTATTAATTCTTTTTACAGGTTCTTTCGGAAAATACCCTTCATTAATAAGAGTAGGAAGAATCACAATTGGAATTGTTCGATCAATGCCTAAGAATTCTTCATAATTACTTAAATCTAAACTTAGAATTAAATCAATGTCATTGTTAAGAGCAGCAAATATTTCACTTGATTCCATAGAATCTATACTGATCAGTATATTAGATTCTCTATGAATTAAGGTGATGATCTCTTTAACTCTTTTTGGGTTAGGTTTATTCGCAACGCACCCAATATCAATAATATCAGCACCAGAATTTATATAATGTTTCAATTTTCTAAGAATATCTTGATCTGATTTCTCAGTGCAATTTACGATTTCTGCTATTATAGGAGGAGGTAAATTCCTCCCAATCATTAAATCTGACTTCTTTTTATTCAAATAAAAAGTGCGCGTACCTAATTGATTTTTAGCCTCCTCATATCTTTCTTTAACAAATTTTAAATAGGCATTTTTTCCAGTAGTTTTCAGTAATTTATTTGCAGGTAAAACATTTGAAAGTTGTATTTCATCTATAAATTTTAAAATATCGGGCAATTCTGAAGCAAACTCAGGTCCTTTTTTAATTGGAATTTTTAATTCCTTCTCTAGTTTACTAGAATCCCATTGAACAAATCCTGGGATTAAAACTAATTCGAATTCGGAAAGGCTTTTCTTTTTTAAAATTTCTCGTGTCATTTTTTCTGTTAGAAAAGCAGATATGGATATCGGAACCTTTTCAACAGAAATTTGATGTTTAATAATGGGTTTTGTAATTTCTATTATTATTTGATAGCTTTGTTGACCAGTTAAAATGAGAATTTTAATAGGAATCACTCAAAAAACTGTTTTTATCAAATGGTATAAAAATATTATCCAATATTGACCCAGAAGCCTCTTTTATTTTTAAATTCTCTATAATGGGTTTGAATTCTCCACCACTTAAACCATTAGCGATAAATGCTGCTCCTTGCGCTGCTCTCTTAGATAAATGGCTATATGATTTCATTATTCTGACGGGAGCAATTTGGTTCAGAATATCATCCATTTTTTTTTGAATTAAATTAATTTCAGCTCCTCTTCCAGCTAAAAGGATCTCCCTAATTTTATCTTTAGAAGAAAATGAAGATGAAATTCCAAAAACTGCTTTTTGGACACTTGAAAAATAGGCATCAAGTGCCATCTTTGTTCTATCATCCCTATACGATAATAAAGTTATTTCTTGTAAGCTCAAATCCTCATAACCTGCAATAAAGGATACTCCTCCTCTATAAATATTTTTTTTTTTAATATGTTTGATTAAGTAAGCAAGTTCTCCATCAAGACTCCCACATGCTTGAAACCCCATTATGTTTGAACCGCCAATTCCATCGATTATCTGTCCATTTTCAACAGCTAAAACAGCTGTGAATCCATAACCGATTTCAACCATTATAAAATTAGCTTTTTCAGGAGCTATTTCAAATTTTTCAATTTGATCCCTGATTCCACACACAGCTGTGCACAATTTATCAGCTGTACCCATATCGATTTTATTCACTTTTCTAAATACCGGGATAGTTGGTAGATGTTTCACTCCCGGAACAATTACTCCTGGGATGTTTTCTTTCTGAATCAAACGAAGAACATTACCCAAACCAACTAATTGAGATTGACTATTTTTGTTGAATTTTAATAGAGTAAAGAAAATATCTTCCTCTGTCAAATCGTTTACATTTTTTAATGGAAGTCCAAAACCACTAGGGGCAACCATTAAATCAATATTTTGTACTGATTTAATTATAGAAATTGCTTTTTCTGGGCTTTCAATTAAATCTTTTGATGGAATTGATGTATCCAATATTATATTATTATTATCCATTCCAAAAAAATCCCAACTAAGAGATCCGGGGTCAACTCCAATAACTCTTAAAGAACTCATATCCTCATACTCTCTTTAAAATTGGTACAATTATTCATTTATTCTATTAGATTTAATAATTGCTCTTTTAACTTCTTATTCATCTAACATAATTGATTTCATTTTTTTAAGATGAAAATAATATATATTGTGATTTTGAAAGAATTTGGGATGAATAAAAAGGATTTATATGAAACTATTGCTACGACTATTTCTTATAGAGACAAAAAGAAAATCCCTAATGCGGCTTCAATCGGGATTCGAATAATCAATGATGATTTAATTCAGGTCAAGTCTTACTTACATTCCCAAACATACAAGAATATTAAAAAGAACAAGGTAATAGCCTTTAATCTAATTGAAGATGTATACCAATTTGCATTAGCTTCATTAAAATGTGAAAATAATATAGAATTGAAAGGTATACCTAATAACCAATTCTTATATTTTACATTAAGTAGCGATGATAAAACAATTGAAATTCCATATTTGAAAAATGCGTGGGGAGTGATTTTTTGCAATTTATACAATGAAAGAGAAGTTAATAGCAAGGATACCTTAGGAAGGGTAATCGCATCAGAATTTCAATTTAAAGTTCTAGAAAAAATAAAACTAAAAGAATCATTTAAAATCTTTAATAGAGCTGAGAATTTAGCATTGGAGGTTATTATTCTTGCAACTCGCATCAAGGTTGCCAAAGAAAACAAGAATGAAATCATTTATTCTAAAATTAGTGAGAAAATCCAAACTATCATCGACCTAATTGAAAAACTAAGCAGTAATGATAAAATTTTAAAGACAATAAACCTCGTGAAAAAATTCACTAATTTTTTAGAGAATTATTAAATTTTTTCAATCTTTTGAATAAACATCAATGGATATTGGAGTTTTTCAATCCACTCAACTTTAGCGAAGACTTTGGTATTTTTATATTCAAGAACGATCTCTGCATTGATAACGGAACCATCTATTTCATCATAATCGAATTCATGTTTTTTCTTCCCTATAATTTTATCTTTCAAAATCTCAATTTTAACATTCTTAACATATGGCTGACAAGATATAGCTGCTTCAAATCCATTTTCAATAGATTCTATTATCTTTGGATCTGAAGAAATTGGAAGTCCAATTAAGGTATGGTAGAGAGTCCCCAATTTTATACCAATTTCGAAGGCAGCTCTTTCTCTTTCACTAAGATCTTCACAAAAATAATTTTCTTCATCCATTAGTCATCATTTAAATACTCAATTTTGGCTCCTTCATTATTAGGTTTACAAATATATATATGCCCACCAACATTTTTCAATTTCATCTGAGTTTCCTTTAAAAGTCTTGCTGCCTCTTCTTCACTCTGAGTGATTCCAACTACGCTAGGCCCAAAAGAGGACATACCATAAGCCTTTAGCCCAAATTCCTCAAAAAAATTAATGAGATCTTTCACTATATCATGTTGTAGACTTATTTCGACTTTTTTAAATCCAATTTTTTGAATCCGCTTCAATCCCTGACCAAAACAATCTAAATTATTTTTTATTAGGCCTGGGATTAATTTCATAAGGATTTGATGAGAAACTTCATTTACCTCTTCTTTAGGTACTGGAGCATGTGTTTGGAAGATACTTACTTCTTCATCCCCATAAGCTCCTTTTTTTACATTTGGAATTGCTAAAACAAATCTCCAATTTTCAGGGATAGCATATCGAAGGATAGTTAAAGCAGGATCGGCTGTTTTAGAAGCTGAGGAGGGCAAAAAAGTTTCCTTTTCCTTACCCTTTCCAAATTCATGTCCGGCATCTAAAATAAATCCTCCACTCTCAAAACCTCGCCAACCTATTCCTGATGTTCCCCCGCGTTCAACCAGTTTAGTTAAATCTCTGATTGATGCGTTTGTTATATTTTTTAATTTGGTTATTGCTGTAGCGATGGCTAAAGATAATTGAGTCTTTGATCCAAGCCCTACATGAGAAGGATAATATCTTCTCAAAAAGAAGTGAAAATTTTTATTATTAATATTAAATATCTTAAAGATTTTAGATGCTTTTTCATTAATGACTTCAATTGATTCACGATAATATTTATGAGCTTCTATTTTAAATTCCTCAGCATTATTAGATGCTTCAAATACTACATTTGGACGATCTAACATTAGTCCTATTCCTCCATCTACCCTTCCAGTATAACCATTTTCATCAATTAGAGATAGATGGATTCGACAAGGGGTCGTAATTCTTATTTTCATTGTGTATTTGTCTCAAAATTGAAAACAATTATTATGAATCATCAAAATAATTTAAATCTGATATAAATGATTGTTTTGATTTTTTATACAATTTAGGATAGAAATTCAGCAAACAATTATAAAAAAATACATCTTATATATTTAATTGTAAAAGTTGGTATAGAGGATTTTTTACATTTTTGTATGTGTTAAAGGTAATAAATTAAACATAAATACAATAGCTTTATTTTTTTGTTAAGAGGTAGAATTTTGGTAGACATTTTTATTGTGGAAGATGACCATTCTTTACGACTCTTATATGAGAAAGCATTGAGTCTTAATGGATACAATGTAATTGGAGCAGCTAAAGATGGTGCAGAAGCAATTGAAATGTATAAGTCATTTAAGCTAAAGCCTGAAGTTATAATAATGGATCATCGCATGCCTATTAAGAATGGAATAGAAGCAACAAAGGAAATTTTGGAAAATTCAATTCCAAATAAACCTAAAATTATCTTCGCAAGTGCTGATAAAACAGTAAAGGAGTTAGCTTTATTGGCTGGAGCTACAAGTTTTAAAGATAAACCCTTTTCATTAGAAAGATTGTTTGATAATATAGAGAAAGCCCTTAATATTCCAAATTAGAGTTTATTGTTTATTCTTTTTTGTTTGATCATTTTACGCATTAATTTATTATTTTTAAATTCATTTCATAAAATATAAAAAAATAGAGAAAGTAATTTGAAAAAATAATTCAAGAGCACCTTCAAATTAATGCAAAGTATTCAAAAAAAAAGGCAAATTTCATTATCTCTAAAAAATTGGATTTCTCGTTCTAATTTTGGTGAATATTAACCTCATAATGTTATTCTACTTCTTTAATTAAGAATCTCAAGCTTGGTGAAGGCATTTTGAACTTTCTATCCATCTAAATTTCAATATAATTCGATGAAAAATTATGGATTTTTAGCTTCTATTATTCTTTAACAAGTTTTTTATTAGGTTGAATGATAATAAAATCTTTTAATCATGTTCATTATCCTAAATTCAATTAGCAAAAAGAATAGGAACACCAAAAAATTTATAGAGATCGAGATTATATATATAATAGATTCTTTTACTTAAGTGAAGGTAATAATCATGGCAACAGAAAAGGAAAATATCATAGAAATGATAAAAACACTTCCTAATGATGTAAGCATGGAAGATATAATTGAAGCAATATATGTAAGACAAAAAATCCAGAAGGGTTTGAAAGATTCTGAAGAAGGAAGATTATTCACCCATGAAGAAGCGAAAGAGCGGTTAGCAAAATGGTTGAAATAAAATGGACCGACAATGCTCTTGTAGATTTAGATGATAATGCAAGTTATATCTCAAAAGATTCCCCAAACTATGCTCACATTTTAGTAAAACAAATTTATGAAATGGTCAGTCATTTAGAAGAATTCCCTAAATTTGGGAGAAAAGTTCCAGAATATAATGATCCTAATCTGAGAGAAATCCTCTATAAAAATTATCGCATTATATATTTAATTAAATCCGAACATTTGGAAATAATATCTATTAGTCATGGAAGCCGACTTTTAAAACTTTAATTTAGAATATTCACATGATATTTCGGGAGGGGGCACCACGGGGGAGGGAGGTAAAATTGAATAGAGAAGTATTTTAAGATTCTAAAATAAATTTGTTAAAAGAAAAAAGAAGATTATTCTATATCAATATCAAAATCCGCCATTACATTTGGATAAGCATTCAGCAGTATTTCACAATCCCAATGCCCTCCATGATGATATAAGGTATCTAAAAATAATTTTTGATCGCTTTTGGAAATGCCCATTTCTGTTAAGATCTCCCCTGAAAAATCTAGATTAGTTTGACAATTACCCACCACTTTATCCAATTTTTGAAAGAATTCAAGCACTTGTTCTTTTAATAATGGATATCTAAGTTTCCAATTCAGAGGAGCCCAATCTTTATAATTCTCTTCAAAACATTTAAGACAATACCACTTGTCAAATCTTTTATAGTATATTCGATCACCTTCAATAGTATTACATAATCCACATCTTAAAATTGATTTATGATACATATCATCTAATTGATTGTTTATTTTTCGAAGATTCTTAATCTCGATTCTCATTTGGGCTTTAATTTGATCATCTTTCTGATCTCTGTGCACAAGTTAGGCATGAGGTCTACTGATGTGGCATATTCTTGTCCCGTGAAGAATCTCACCAGTCCTGAAATTGTGCCTTCAATACCAGCAACGGCTCCGGCACCCCAGTTCCAAATATTGAGAAAATTCGCCATGTTGGGAGGGGTTGCTAACACTTGAGCAGTATAAAGATTTCCCGGCTCACCACCCGAGACTTCGGCATAATATCCTCCAGGATAACCATATATAAATGTTTTCTTCATCCCTTTAAAAGTGATAAAAAAAATTCGTTAAATTGCGAATAATCTATTTTAATCAAGTTTTTAGAGAGAGATAAGTAAAATTAGTCTAACTCTTATGATTTGCCGAGAATAAGGTATAAATATGATGAAATAATGTTCGATTATCATTTATAACAACATTGAAAATATTCAACCCCTACATTCAAAAAGAAAATGGAGGAGATAACGTATAATTTTCTTGGATATAATTGTTGATCATTTAAGCTGTGAAATACTAAACGAAAGTATGATTCTCAACAAATTATTTTTTTCAGCGAACACAAGGAGTAAAACCTAGTCTTTAAAGGAAACTAAAAAATTATTTTCTGAAACATTATCAAATATTACCACAAAGTAGTCTTCAAATTTATTTTTTATAGTTTCTAGTGTAGAGGTGATACGTAATTGATTGTAAACCATAGACCTAATCATGATTTTCTTTTTCATATTACTTGGTTGACTTAATTCCTTACCCCAAATAGCATAATACAAGATCTGGTCAGATTATGCTGCATATTTGTTATTCCTATTAAGAATCGAAAGCGTTTGGTAATTTATGGTGGGAAGATTAAGAGGTATAATCAATTATTTGATAAATAAAATATAAAGCGGGTGAAAGTTAAGCCCAAAAATGTTCAATTTATATTATCTTTTATTGATGACACCGTGATGGTCCAGAGGAATTAAGATTTATAGAAAGAATAAAAGGAAATAAGGCGAAGCAATTAATGGTTTTTTAATTTTTTCAAGATTTTATATAAAAGGTAAACCAGATTAAATGGGAAACATATTATATAGGTTCTTATTTATTATAAATTAGTATAAATTGATTTATATACAAGAGGTTTGATTTTTGAGTGATTTAGAAGGCTTAACCAGAAGGTTGATGGAAAAGGGTTTTTCTGAGGAAGAAATTATAGGACGCCTTGTTAATGAATATAAAATTTTTAAAGACATTGAACAAGAGTCTGCAACCTTGCTTGCAGAAGCTATTTATGAAGAATGTAAAAATAGTGAAGTAAAGGATGTTTTGGATCCTTTTATGAGATATGTCTTAGATGTTAATAAAGCTAATGTGACTATTGGAAAACAAGGAGTTGGTTGTAGGGGATCAGGAGACTTTTTTGTTCATAAACTCATTGCAAAATTATCTGAAACTGAGAAGAAAGCATATTTATCACCAAGTTCCTTGGATGATGCTGGTGCTGTTAGATTGAGTGATATTGAAGGATTTAAAGGGAAAGATGATTTAATCATTGTATCCAAAATGGAAGGAATTCACAGTCGCTTAAGTGATTTTCCATTCTTGTGTGGGTTTCACGTAAATTCACAATATATGTTAGCGTGAAGCGTATCGAGAGCCGCACTAAGGGATCTTTATGTTAAAGGTTCTATTCCTATTTCTATAATGATTGATGCACATTTAGGAGATGATGCAGACGTTGGAAAATTATTTGACTTTATGGCGGGTGTATCAACAATCTCAGAGTTGGCTCAAGTTCCTATAACTGCTGGGTCAACTTTAAGGATTGGAGGAGATATGGTCATTGGGGATCGATTTGTTGGAGGGCTCGCAGCAATAGGTATAGCTTCAAAAAGCATCCTGGCTAGAAGGAATATTCAACCAGGTGATAGAATTCTCATGACTGAGGGCACTGGAGGAGGTACTATCACTACAACAGCTATTTATTCAGGAAATCATGAGATACTCAAGGAGACTTTAAACATTAAGTTCTTGGAAGCAGCAAAAATAATACTAAATTCTACTTATCTTTCTGAAATCCGAGCAATGTGCGATGTCACTAACGGGGGTTTAAGAGGAGACCTTTATGAAATAAATTATGAAGCAGAATGTGGTGTTACGATTTATGAAGAAAAAGTAAGAGCATTAGTCAACAAGAAAGTATTAAATTTATTAGAATCGGTAAATGTCGATTATCTGGGAGTATCACTTGATGCATTATTGATATATTGTTCCCAGGAGGTCGTCGATGATATCATTCAAGATCTCGCACAAAATCAGATTGAATGTGCTGAGATTGGATATGTGGATGATTCAAAGACAGTTTCAATGATTTCTCAAGATGAGAAGCAAAATGTTTTGCCACGTTTTAGAGAATCTGCTTATACAAAAATTAAACAAGAAATAGGGGAAGAGATTCCTGAAGATATCAAAAAAATGGAAAGAAGGCTAGAGGAAGCTGCTAGTCAAGCTATTGGAAAAAAAAATAGAATTATTGATTATATTAATAATAATTAGTATTCAATTGAATATCGTATTGAGTCAACCAGACAAAAATCTCTCTAAATCTATTTCGTCTAAGATAGAAACAAAATTCTTCAGTAAAAAGTCAGCAAAACTCTATTCTATACAAGTTCCAAAACTTTTATTAAAGAATAAAAAATTCTTTTGAAAATTTGGCAAAAAAAATCAAACCAATTCTTAACTAAGAAAATTTAAAGCCTTTATTTAATAATAGATTCGAATTAAATTATTTAAATAGAGTTTTTTATAATCAAAAACGATGTGATTAAAAATTAGTCAGATTCAAATTACATTGCCTAATGACCCCGAAGACTATATCCAAGCAATAGTAGATGTTTTGAAGAATGAATTAAAGATCAAGAATATTATGTTAATAAAAGGGATTGATAATTCGCTCATTATAATTAGGAGTAATAGAATGATGGTACCGGAAATAGTTAAGAGTCTTAATAAGAGTGGAGTCGGAACAATTCATGGAATAATTGATATTTTATCGCTTAAAGCATCAATTCCAGAAATCACTTTAAATGAAGAAGAACAGGAAAAAAGAAAGAAAATAGTTACGCAAAGAGTTACTATTGAGGAGATTAAGAAAAATTTAGAAGACACTTCGACATTTAGCCTAGATTTTTTTACTTTTATATTATTATCAGCCTTAGTTGCCGGAGTTGGATTAATCTTAAATTCTGCAATTATCCTTATTGCTTCTATGATTTTATCTCCACTAATGAGTCCGATATTGGGAGTATCTTTCGGCATAGCAAGCAAGGAATTCAAAATGGTAAAGATTGGAATTTTAGAACAATTCTTAGGTTTAATTATTTCAATTGGTACTGGTATGCTAATAGGTGTATTAGGGTTAGTGTTTCTAAATCCCCCAAGTATTACAGCACAAATGATGGCGAGAGGATATCCTAATTTATTTGATTTAGTTGTAGCAATTTGTGCGGGCATTGCAGTTGGAATAGGAATTACTGGCAGTATCAAAACCTCATTAATTGGAGTAGCCATTGCTGTTGCGTTAATGCCTCCTGCTGTGAACATAGGTCTTGCAATCATTTATAATAACCCCTTGCTTTCTTTAGGAAGTTTTATTCTTTTGGCCATGAATATAATCGCTATTAATATTTGCGCATTGATTGTATTTAAGCTAAAGAAGATAACGGGTACACGCAAAGCTTATATCTTTTGGGAAGGAACTAAAGAGTTGTCTGATTAAATGAATCAGAATATAGAGGATTGTTAAATTTTTCAATTGACACCCAAAACGTTAGTCAAGACGTTCAAAATAGGAAGGAAAAGGTAGAAATGGTGTAATTCAGAAACTGTGGAACTGTCTACAATTGAGATGTGATATTCATGTAAAAATTTCATTAAGTGAACCAGACCGAAATCCTTCTAAATCGATTGTGATATAATTAAATCCCAACTCTTTAAAAAAAGAAATAATTGCATCTAAATCTCCATTTAAAAATCTTTTAATCTCATCATGTAATACTTCAATACGTGCTAGTGACCCCTCGTGAATCCTTACTCTTAATTGTTTAAATCCATATTGATCTTTTAGATATTTTTCAGCCCTTTGTACCATATTCAACTTTTCTCTTGAAATCTCCTGATCATATGGCACTCGTGAAGCAAAACACGCACCCGAGGGTTTAGATTCAGTTTCAAGAGCAAAAAATCTGCTGAGTTCCCTTATGTCATTTTTTGTAACTTTAGCTTCCAAATAAGGAGATGTAATCTTAAGTTCTTTTAAAGCTTTTAATCCGGGTCTATAGTCACCCAAATCATCCATATTAGACCCTTCAATTATTAAATCATAATTACGTGCGCTTTTTATTTCTCGAATTTTGGTAAATATTTCTTTCTTACAAATATAACATCGGTTCGGAGGATTAGTTGTAAATAGTTGATTACTCAATGGATCTGCTTCTATCAATTCGTGATTTATATCGTGTGTTTTAGCAAATGAAGTAGCTTCATTTATTTCTTCCTCTGAGTACAAAACAGAATTCACGGTGATAAGTAAAACCTTCTGTGCATATTTTTTAGACAAAAATGCTAAGAGACTACTATCAATTCCACCAGAAAAAGCAACGATTACAGATCTATCTTTTAAAATTTCTTTTAAAATCTGGAGTTTATTATTGAGGCTATTAGTTAAGGTCATATCTAGGATAATTAAATAACTTCTTCAATTTTAAGATTTACTCGATTAAAATAAAACTACATAAATAAAAGAACTTAAAAAAAATATAAAAAAGAAAATGTAAAATAATTAGATTTTGTATTTTTCGATCTTGATAATTTTATAGATGTCTTCTATAGTTGTTAGGCATACGATAACAATTATTACAGTCATGATTACTCTATATGGTTCGTAAAACTCTACTGGGATTCCAACTTGTATCCATGGGGTTGAAAACCATGGAAAAATCTCTGGACGATTCATTAGAATTATCAATAATGGAATCACCGCTAATTTTGCCGCGATTGTGAATCCATGTATAACTTGGTGAGTCGTTGGCTTATGATTGCCTATTATTCCTCTTGAAATGTCAAGTGAACCTTGAATTGTTATTATAGCACCGAAAAATCTTAATAAGATTGAGAAATCTGGGATTAAGATGTTAGGATCGAATGGTTGGAGTAAGAAAATGATTCCAAATATCAATCCAATACATCCACCAATTATTTCTCCAACTGGTTTTATAAATGGTTTTATCGGTTTCCCTTCAACTTCAGAATACGGTAATCCTTCTGCGGCTGCTTTCTTTACTAATTCTTTCTTCATTCTTTGCTCTTTTTTTGATTTGAAATCTTCTGGGAAATACCCTTCCATGGATAATGCAGCAAAGATTATGGTAATTATGGCGAATGCAGTAAGAATACCTACTTGTATCCCTTCTACAATACTTGCTATCATTGTTTCCAAAGAGGTTATTTCTGTAAAGTAACTTACTACGGAACCAAATACAGTCAACGCAATAATTACAACAAACACAATTCCAAGTACTCTAGTATAAAGCGGCCACATCTCTTTTGTAATGAATACTTTCGGTTCTCCTCTCCGTTTATATTCTTTAGCAATAGCTTGAGGACTACCCATGAAGCTTATAGCCTTTTGTACGGACATTTCATTCGCTTGATTTGTTTCAGATAACTCCTTGGCTTTTTGCCAAATATGTTCAGACAAGTCAGCAAGGATTTCTTTGTGCTCCTTTTTATCCTTTAGCCAATCTGGTAATGCTTTCTTAACTTTTTTCAAATATTCATTAACAATATCATCTAACACTTGTTCATTCATTTTTAATACCTCTTGATTTGAGTTCATCTTCTAAATGATGCCCACATGCATCACAAAATTTTTGGACGCCACTTGAAAGATCAATTTTATTCGCACACATTGGGCAAAATATGTATCGATCTGATTGCAAATCCACTTTCACGTCAAATAGCGATCCGATTGCTTCTGTTAACTTGGAATAAAATCCTGCTAAATAGTTAAACACTTTTTTTCCATATTTCGTTAAGCTATAATACTTACGCCTACGTCCTCCTTTTTCCCTATAAGATTTAATAATGCCGTCTCGCTGTAAGTTCCTTAGAAGAGGATATAAAGTCCCTTCTTCTATGATAAGCATTTGATTTGTCCGTTCCTCAAGATCTTTCGAAATTTGATATCCATAGACTCCTTGTTCTCCATATTCATTAATAATGGATAGAACACAAACTGATGATAATCCCCGATTAATTTCAGATTCAACCTTAGCAGCATATTCTTGAAACTCAGGATCCATTCCTTTTACACGTTTTATCATGTGTTATACACCTTTTTTTATAGTATTTTTCCAATACTATTCTATGTATAGTATTAAATACATACTATTTAAATCTTTGGATTCAAAGATTATGTTTATGAAGCCTAAGAGGGAGAAATCAAATGTAGATTGAATTGAGTGTTTTTTAAATTATTTATTAACTCTGTTTTTTAATTTGTCTGAGAGTAAAAATAGCTGCGGGTATAAGCCAAATTTGAAAAGAAAACAACATCATCCACTCTAAGTAAGGCCTTGTTAACATAGGAGGAGGGTTAAAATAGAAATAACCAGTAAGAAATGGACCAAATATCATATAGAATCCTAAATATCGAGGACAAATAACTTTATTGAGAACAATAGCAATTCCCACAAACATAGAGCCAAAGATTAAGCCTATGAAAACTAAAACAGAAAAATAAAAGTGTAGATTAAATTGTGTGGTTCTATCTTCACTAAAAATTCCGATTCCGAACATCCCAACTGATCCAATAAGAAGTAAAATTAGTCCGAAAAAGGCATTTATATATATGATAGTGTGAAATATTCTTCGCATAGATCTTTCTTGTGAATTGAAAACTATGAATTTGGCATCCTTGGTCAAATTTTTATAATTATAGAGAAAAGCAGGTATGGTTAAAACAGAAACAATCATCAAAATTACATTAAACAAAAACGGGATGGGAGTGTACTTAAAAGACCCTAAATCACTAATGAAGTTATTCCAAATGGTGTATCCTTGAGATCCATAAATCATCGCAATAATAACACATAGAGATAAACCGGGTATAAACAATATTAAGCTTATAATAATAGAAGGTTTAACCACATCTGGTCTAGTCAACCAGTCGTAGGGTTTCACCATAATTTTAAAGACACGATTTTGAATAATATTATCCCGCCTGTTCAAATTCTTTATTTTTTAAATAGTCTAAATAGTTTCTTTCTTTTTCTTCATGAATCTCCATTATCTCTTCCTTTTGAGAAAGCCATTTTGGACCGTCTAATTTATAATAGAACATTACTAAAGCCCCAAATATCAAGAAGATCGAAGGAATTAGGGCGAATCCAATCATAATTCCTAATTGAGCATTAAAAGTTTGAATTGACTGTTTTTCGATAAATCCAAAATTATTTATAATGAATAAAAACATCCAATTGGCAAGGGAGATTGCTGGTTTAGTGAATAGAGCATTTATACCTGAATATGTGGTTTCTCTTCGCTTTCCTGTCCTTATTTCGTCATAATCCACAATATCGGCTATAACTACTTGATTGGAAAGCATATATCCAGAAATACCGATTCCTATAAGAATAAATCCAATTATAGCTAAATCTAATGTCCATCCAATGAAAAATATTAACAAAAAACTAAGTCCAGTCATAAGTAATGAAGAGATAAATGTTTTTTTCACTCCATACTTCCCTATAAATTTGTTAAATAAAAATATAAATCCAAAGATCATCACAAACACTAAAATTAAAGGTAGAGTGTTTAGAAATCCCGTTAATGCTAATACATAATCTACATAGTAGAAGATGGCTGTAGTAAGTATTGTTTGAGCGATTGTGAAAGAAAAATTAGCAACTTCAAATACCACAAATGGCTTATTTTTGAGTGTCTCTATTACCCCCTTTATAACCGGTAAAGTATCCTCAAGCTGAGTATATTTATTTTCTTTTAAATAGAAACTGCTCACGAATAAAACAAGGCTAGAAATTATAGCAATTAGGATCATTACAAAAAGAAATACACTTGGATTAAACGTTGATTCATTACCCGTTAATAAAGTGATTGATATAATAAAAGAAAGCATAATTGATATTGATGAAAGTATTGAACTATAGATTAGTAAGTTCGATCTTTGTTTTGCAGATATGGCCATTTCTGCGGGTAAAGTGTAATTAATCAATCCTAGTATGGTGAATAATGTGTCAAAAACGAATAATACAACGATTAAGTTAAAATACAAAGCTAATTGGTTAGTTAAGCTGACAAAAGGAATCCAACAAAAAATAAACGCTAAACCATATAATGGTGCTCCGAAACGTATATATGGGATCCTTCTTCCATATTTTTCCGATTTCGTATGATCTTCAATAAATCCAAATATTGGATCGTTTATTGCATTCCATATCGAAAATATGAGCCATGCAAATCCAGTAAGTTCAGTACTTAATCCCAATATGGCATTATAAAAAAAAGTAATGGCAGAAAATGTAATTTGAGAGGGTAAACTAATACCAGCTCCTAAACCACCATATGCAAGTTTCGATTTTAAAGACAATTTTTTTTTAAAGTTCATTTTTAAAAGCCTATATCTAAATATGCGATTTTAGTAAAAAATATAGATAAAAAATAGAAAGAAAAAAAATAAATAAAGATTTAATATTCTTTTTTAATCTTCTGGAGTTTGCTTACTTTATAGAATTTGTCAATTATATCTATTATTTGACCAATTACGATCAATATAAGAACCCAGAAATATATGGTGTAAGCAACCGTTCCTACAGTAAGGTCAGTAACATATCCTCCCGTAATTAATGATATGGGGAAAATTTGAGGATTATTCAATAGATAGAGGAACATTGGAATATAGGCAATGTTATAAATCGCTAAAATTATGAGCATTACTTGTTGCCCAGTATGATTTCTCACCCCAATTGCAAGACGTATAAGACTGAATAACCCACTAATGAAAATCAATAGACCGAATAGCTTCAACCAATCAAGGAAAATAGGATCAAAAATCACACCAGCTAAATCTATGAATGGTTGTATTATTAAGAATAATCCAAAAATTATCCCTGCAGTAGCTCCAAATACTAAATCCCCGACACTTACGGGTTCTTTCTTTTTAAGTTTTTTAATTGCTTTAGCTTCTTCAGCTTTCAATTTTGCAAGTTCTTTTGCTTCAGATATTTTCTTTTTTGCTTCTGAAATTTTTTCTCTTGCTTTCAGAGTTGCTTCGGCCATCTTGGATTCCCGAATAATTCTAGCTTCCGTTGCCATTTCTGCTCTGGTAGCTTTTGCTTCTGAGAGTCTTTGTTCACGTAGGATTCGAGCTTCCTCAAGTTTTTGCTGGGTATACAACCTGTTTTCTTCCATTTGCTCCTCTGAAAGGTTAAATGGAAAGATTAATGCTAATCTTCGAGGAATTGTTCCAAAGTCTTCTGGGAGGAAACCTTCCATCGAAAAATATACAAACACAATTGTAATTACAACAGCTGCAATTAAGCATCCAATCCAAATCCCTCCAAACATGCTACCTAATGCTTCCCATATAGAAATAGAAGGGACAATTATGGCAGCTACAAATTTAAAGACAGCGATTATAATATTGATGAGGATAATTATTCCTAAAAAGACAAACAGGGTTCTTAGATAAAACTCAAACAATTCTTGGGTTAAATAAAATTTAGGTGTACCTCGATTTTTATAAGGTCTTGCTATACTTTCTGGGCTACCCATTTGTTCTATGGCTTTTTGAATATCTGAATCAGAAGGTTCATTCCCGCCAGCAATGATTTGAGCTTGATTCATGATTTGAAATTCTAAATCATCCAAAATCTTCTTTACTTCATCAGATCTCCACTTAAGCCACTCGGGTAATTTTTTACGTACTAGATTTAAATAGGTTTTTATTTGAGTGTTTTCTGTTATACTCATTTTTTTCAACTTTCCTAAGCAATTTATTTAGTTAAATTAATTCTCAATTAGATATAAAAAAAATGGAGTCCGTTTTTTCATGAGATTAATCAGAATGCTTAAATTTGAAGAGAATACAATATAATGTAAATATGGATATGGATGAAGCGAGAAAAAAGGAAAATAACATTAGAAGGAAATATGGAATCCATTTAACTTCAAAGGAACTCTTTAAAATATATATTTTCCCAGAAATCAAAGATAAACTAAATAAATTTATTTGGGTCGATTTATTCGCTGGTGAAGGTAATTTAATTTTACCAATATTAAGATCGATCAAAGAAGATCAAAAGATTGAATTTTTTGAGAAGCATATTTACCTTTTTGATGTTCAAGAAGAAATGGTCAAGCGTAGCATCTATAATGCTGGTTTATATGGTATACCTGAGAAAGTTGCAGAAAAAAATATTTTGCTACGTGATAACCTTCTCAATTTTCCTTCATTTTTATTAACAAAACGTTTTCCAATTTACCACATAACAAATCCTCCATATCTATACCTCGGTTATATCAAGAAACATGTAGAAACAAAATCATACTTTAAATATTTTAAGGATGAAAATGAAGGTTATCAAGATCTTTACCAAATCGCGATGATGAATGATTTGAGGAATGAAGTGGAGAATCTAATTTATATTATCCCCTCTAACTTTCTTTTTGGATCTTCTGTTTCAAATAAGTTCCGTCTTGATTTTCTGAAATATTATCAGATTTTAAAGGTAATTGTTTTTGAACTCAAAGTCTTCGAATTTACAGGAACCAATATCTGCGTTGGTCATTTTATTAGAAAAAAATTTCCTCGTCAAGAAGTACAAATTTTTAATGGAATAAAATTAAAGAAAAAAGATCTAGTTGTTGAAAGGGAGTATAAATTAAAACCCAAGTATAAATATCGCTCTGGTTCTGAATTCAATGAATTTATTGAGAAGTATAGAAGAAAAAAAGCATTAGAAGTTAATTTTTACCTTAAAAAAGAGGACATTGTAAGGAATCACGGTGAATTTATACTTAATGTAATTGATGCAAATGAGTACAATAATAACAGTTATACTCGAACCACTATACAAGTTAACAATGCTTTAGCCTCCAAAGTAAAATCCAACTTCTTATATGTTAGGACTGTCGATACAGGATCTGATGATGGAAAAGCAGGTTTAGGGATAATAATGGAAGACTTTTTAGTTGAGGGCATATTAGTTTCAGGAAATACTTATCGTACTCATCCTATTCAGATATTTTTAACACCTCAACTTCCTGCTAATATCCTTAAAGTGCTGAAAAATTACGTTAACTTAATGTTAAATTACTACAGGAAAAAATTAGATAGTGAATTTTTGACCACCTATAAATATTCAAATGCTAGTTATACGAGAAAATACTTAGGATTAATTCAAATCAAAGGTATTATTCAAACATTTCCTTATGATCTCTCAAACGAGGCATATACTAAACTTAAAAGCCTTATACAAGAAGCAAAAGAGGAAGAAATACTTGAAATATTGAAATCAATATAAATTTCATATGCTAGCCATAAGAAATGTGAGTAAGCCTAAAAATGCTCCAATTTTAAGCAATAAGCTAATAATTCGAAAATCTTTTTTATCAAGATTTGATCGAATCATAAGAAAAATACTTGAAGCAACTATCAAGATTCCTAATATCATAAAAATGAAATAGAGAAATGGATTTATTAAGTTTGAGAAGAAAGAAAAAACATAAAATACTATCGCAATTGTTGCAAAAATTATTGCGAAATTGGTTGATTTTTTAATGCCTATACGAATTGCTAATGTTTTAACACCCTCTTTTTTGTCTCCTTCTATATCTTCACAACCTTTAATCACTTCACGTGATAGGAGTAAAAAGAAAGATGTTAAGAAAAATGAAAATATATAAATTGGGACATAGGACCTATTCAGTAAAGCACCATAGATCATCCCAATTGAAAAGGAGATACTTACAATAATATTTCCTAAAAATCCACTCCTTTTACCCCATTTTGCATATAGTAATCCCATTAAACCAAAAATGACAGCAATGATAACAATGAAAAAACTTAAGTTAAAAATTAGAACGTTAAAAATACTTATTGCAATTCCTATCGATATATAAATGATGTACAATAGTTTTGCTTGAGTTAAAGTGATTGAGCCTCTTGGGATGGGACGTTGAGGTCTATTAATTTTATCAATTTCATAATCATAATAATCATTTATGACCATTCCAGCACCAGCGAGAAAAAAGTAAGTTAAAACTCCAAGAATTATATTTATTAAAAGGATATTGAACGGAATATCTGTTCTTGTATTTAATAATCCAATTAAAATCGTTAACGCACCCATAAGACAATTAATAGGGCGTAATATTTCAATCGAATCCTTCAAATTCATAATAAAATCAACAAGGTATTATTTTAGACAATATTCTTTTTTACAGTCTATTCCCGTCTCTTTTATTACATCAATAATAGCTTTTAAAGATGCACCTTTATCTTTCAATATCTTATTTTCCAAAAAAGATCCCATAACAATAATATCAGCTCCAGCCTTAACGAATTCATGAGCACTCTCCTTTGAATTTACTCCTCCGCCAGCAATCACTGGTATGTTTACAAAATTAGAACATAATTTAATAGTTTCACATGGGATGCATTCACTGCCAGATCCTGCTTCTAAATAAATTAGTTTATAACCAATCATTTCAGCAGCTAAAGAATATGCTGCTGTTAACTTAGGTTTTGTTCTTGGTAATAGTTTCGCCTTTCCAATCCATCCAGCGGTTGCACCAGGTTCTATAATAAGATAACCTGTAGAAATTGGTTCCAACCCAGCCATTTTTACTGTATAACTTGCTAATGCTTGTTGCCCTATGATAAAATAAGGATCCTCTGAATTTAACAATGACATGAATAAAATAGCATCGGCTTCTCTGGACACATTAGAAATTCCACCAGGAAAGATAATTACAGGGATTTCAACTTTTTCTTTAATGGCTATTATAGTTTCGTCTACAAATCTTTGATCAAAAACGGTACTTCCTCCAATTAATATCGCATCAGAACCCGCTTGTTCTGCATACCTTGCCATCTTTGCTGCAGCTTTTGTGTTTTGTTTGATTGGATCTGGATCAATGAGAGAGAATTGTAGTGCTCCTTCTTGATTAATCTTATTTATGATATACTCATAGGTACTTTTAGATTTAATCGGTTTATTGACCAAAATATCTACCATTCTGTATTCACTTGAATATAATTAAATTACTTTTTGCTCTTTATTAACATTTTTTCTACTTTATCATAAACTTGGATAACGTTATGTTGCCATTTTTGAAAATCATTAATATCGGAGGGAAACTTTTTATATAAAGTAGAAATTTCTTTCATTCTAATTCTAAGATAATTTAAATCTAATAATAATTGTGGGTTTGATATCCCTTTAAATGCTTTAATTGTCATATCAAATAAGGATAAATTTAGATTTCCTGTTGAAGAAATTTCTAAAATTTCATTTCCAGTCAATAGGTCTTGTCCTAATCCAAAATCAAGCTCGCTATTATCAAGAACCTGGAGTACTCGCCTTAATAAATCTAAAGAAGCAAACTCTGCTCCAAATGTTGTCATAACAAATACGTTATATGACCATAATGTATTAATAGAATAATCATCTGTCTCAATTGCCTTTTGAGCTACATCAGCAGCATAAAATCCCCCTCTCATTGAAGGATCTATTCCACCTCCATGTAAAGGATTAACTTGACAAGCTGCATCCCCAACAAACATTATTCCATTATCCGCACATGACCAGAGAGGCCTTCTTACAGGCACGACTCCACCTCCTGAAGATAATATTTTATAATTCGGAGTAGTTACAAATTCATTGAATACATTTTTTTGGTAAAAATTTTTAACTTTTCCTTTATAATTCATAAAAACTCCTAATCCGATATTAAAAGATTGTTCATTTCTCGGAAAATACCAAATATAACCTCCCGGAGCTCTTTCTTTATCCAAAATTATCGTGATATACTCAGGATCTTGCACTTTTTGATCTTTCTGGGGAAAAGACACTATTTCTCGATAACATAATATGCTATCTTCTTTAGGAATTTCTTTTTCAATAATTGGGCTATTTATTGTTTTTCTCAATGGAGTATAGAAACCAGAAGCATCGACAATTAATTTTGCTGAAAGTTCCTTCTTTTCTCCATTTGCTAATCTAACTTTAATACCTGAAACATTTTTTTTATTATAAATGAGATTTAAGGCGATAGTACTATCTAAAAAAGTATCAACTCCATGATCAAGAGCTTCATTTAATAATCGCTGACCGAATTCAATTCGATTTACTATGTATCCTGCTTGTTTTGGATCCAATAAATTTATGCATTTCTTTAGATTAGGAGAATATACTTTTGCACCTTTGATATGACAAGATAATTCTTCATTAACAGGAGGATTTATGTGAAGAAAATCAAAAATCTCTGTACCAACAGCATCACCACAGATTTTATTTCCCACCTTCTCTCTTGGTTTCCTTTCAACTAAACAAACGCTTAACCCATTTTTTGCTGCAAATCGGGCTGCTGTAGTTCCCCCTGTACCTGCACCTACAACAATTAAATCATAAATTTTGTCTAATTCTCCCATATTGGTCATCAGAGTCGTGATTTTTTAAATTAAATCATTAATTAAATAAAAATAATTGATATAAAGAACTAAATAAGCGTTAAGAGGAATATTATGATTGTTGTCAGAATTGGAACAGTTAAATCATCCCATGTACTCGGTGAGAAAATCTCGATAAAAGTGGCTAAAGCACTTGCAATTAAAGAATAAATTAATGCATCCAACAAGCCAATATGTGTTTGAGTAAGGGGATTGGTTACTCCTAGAAGAGTAAAAGCAAATAAGCATAAAATATATCCACTTATAAAGAAAGCCAAAGAGCCTTCAATTGATCTAATTCCTTTAATCCATGGTATTTTTATGTGATGTCTTCCATATCTTTTTCCAATTACTGAAGCTAATGTGTCAGATATTATCATCAAAAGAATGCCTGCGATAGGAAAATACATTTGACCTGGTGCGAAAATTACAAATACTAACACTAACACTGTGATTGAAATACAATAATGGAATGGTCCTTGAAGATAACCAACTTTTTCTTCAGCTTCTTCACCAATAGACTCATATAATTCCTTTAATTGCTTAACTTTTGATTTTTTTGAGCTCATATAAACCAAAACAGTAAGTGACCCAGCAATTATTACAGCCCACCACGACCAATCAAAATATGGAGTTGTCAATACACTAAGACCCGCAAAAAGATGTACCACCTTTCGTGCTTGAAACTTAGAGATTTTTTCCTTTTTTCTAAGAAAAACTGGAATGAGTATCGTTGCGAACACATATATGTATGTAATTAACACAAGAAATAAATCTGATAAAAGAGTCATTTATATCCTCGAATAAGTTATGATACGTTATTATTTATGTTTGTTATTAAACAATATCCCACTATGTATAATATTAAATGTTAGAATAGTAAAACTCATAAAAAGATATCTTATTGTTAAATCTATAAATAGCAAAATAACACAAATTTTATCATCAATTCATAAAAAATGATTGAATCATGTCTGAAAAGTTAAAGATGAAATTTTCTGATGAGATTACAATAAAGAGAATAATATTTTACTCTCTCGGAGGTATTAGTACGGGTATATTATTCGCAATGTGGGGTCAAATTCAATATTATGCAGCAACTATTCTCGCTATACCCCCAATTGCAATATCATTGATATATCTTGTATATTCAATAGTAGATGGATTAAATGATCCTATAATTGGATATTTAGCAGATAAGTCGAAAAAATTTACTTCCAAATATGGTAAAAGATTTCCTTGGATCATTGCTGGTTTAGCTATAGGTCCAGTTCTACTGATTTTATGCTTCATACAAGTTTCAACAATCTTAATTACTTCTATTATATGGTTGATGGTAACAATGGCAGTGTATGAAACCTTTTTAACAAGCGTGGAGATTAATCAAATGGCATTATTCCCAGACCTATTTCGGCTGGATCTACATAGAAGCAGAGTACTTTTTATCGGTGCTATATTAGGGGGAATTGGAAGTATTTTTGCAAATTTTTTAATTCCAAGGTTTATAACCGGAATTGGTTATTTCTGGACCGTGATTTTGGTCGTGATTTTCGCTTATATATTTGCTATACCATTTATCTTAGCAGTTCGTGAATCTTCAACTATGAAGCGATTTAGAACTGAATTAGACAACACAAACAGGGCATCTTCACCCATAAAAGAGGTTGTGGTAAGAGTTTTTAAAGATCGAAATTGGATGGGTCTTACAATAGCTGGATTCGCTTGGTCAGTTGCAGGAGCGTGTTTTTTATATGGATTAAATTTCTATGTCCAACATTCATTGGGTTTAGATATCGCTAGTACTAGTTTGCCCTTATTAATGGTAAATGGAGTTGGGTTCCTCCTTGCTCCTTTATGGACATGGATTGCAAATAAAATTGGATCGCGTATTGCATATATAATTGGCATGTTTATTAATATAATTGCTTATTTAGTACTTTTTTTTATCAATAATTTAACGAATTTAACCTTAGTTTTCGCTTTGGCGGGTATTGGCTTCAGTGCCACATCTGGTGTCGTATTTGGTTTGTTAAGAGCGGAAGGAATAGACAATGCTGCTGTTAATTCAGGAAAAAGAGAAGAAGGAAGTTATTCTGGGATCCTAAAAATTTTCACAGCATTTTCATATTTTTTGCAAACCATCATTTTTGCCGTGGTTTCGGGGTTTACTGGTTATGATCCCTTACTTGGTGTAAATAACACTGATTTAGCGAAAAATGGATTGTTATTTCAGATGTCAATAATTCCTATGATAATCACTTTGATTGGAACAATAGCATTTTTATTCATGTACAGGATATCAAAAGAAGAATCCATTGAAAATAAGTTAAAACTCGAAGAAATGAACCTTTAAGGAACCAAATCCAAATTTTTTTTTTCTATTTTACATTACTTAATTTATTAATATTTAGAGATTAGGATTATGGAAAAAGAAGACAGAGCATTGCTATCGTTTATGAATTCAAATCTTAGCTTAGAAGAAAGAGTAGAAGATTTATTTAGTAGATTAACTCTTGAAGAAAAATTTAAGTTAAGTTCCGGAAGATTAATGTGGTATACAAGAAAAATTAAAAGATTGGGCATTGATTCATTTGCGATGTACGATGGCCCCCACGGGGTTCGACCGGATTATGAAGGTAAGAATCCTTGTACCTATTTCCCTAGTGCGATTTGTCGGGCGGCTACTTGGGATCCAGAACTTTCAGAGCAATTTGGAATTGCAATCGCTGAGGAAGTTAGAGAATTAGGAGCGCACATGATTTTAGCTCCAGGGATTAACATTCAGAGAACTCCAATGTGTGGGAGAACATTTGAGTATCAAACTGAAGATCCTTATTTAAACAAAGAATTAGTTGTTGCAGTTGTAAAGGGCATTCAAAGCCAAAGAATTGCTGCTTGTGTGAAACATTTTGCTTGTAATAATCAAGAAACAAATCGGTTTACAGTAAGTTCAGAAGTAAGTGAAAGAGCATTAGAAGAAATATATTTTCCTGCTTTTAAAGCGGCAGTACAGGATGCTGATGCGTGGTCATTTATGAGTTGCTACAATAAATTGAATGGGATTTATGGTTCTGAGAATTATTACCTATTAAGAGAAACGTTGATGAATAAATGGGGGTTTAGAGGTTTTGTAGTATCAGACTGGAATGCAACTGCTTTTACAGCTACCGAGGGATGTATAAAAGCTGGGTTATCACTTGAAATGCCTACACGAAATGTTTATAAGATTAAAAAGATGGAAAAAGCTTTAGATGAAGAGCCAGATAATCTTAAGTTCTTAAATGATAATGTAAGAAGGTTGTTGAGAGTAATGTTTTTGGTTGGTCTATTCGATGATAAATCATTAGTACCAAAAGGAAGTAGGAATACTCCTGAGCATCAAATGTTAGCTCGAAAGATTGCTCAAAATGGGATTGTACTTCTCAAAAATGAGAATAAACTGTTACCAATAAAGTTAAGTGAAATTAGAAATATAGCAGTTTTAGGCCCAAATAAAGACTTAAAAACTTCCTTGAATGGAGGGAGTTCACAAAACTTTCCTCCCTATGAAATAACAGCTTTAGAAGGTCTTAAAGAAAAGTGTAAAAATAAAGTCAAAATTATAAATTCACCATCTGATTCCGATGTGTCGATTCTATTTGTTGGTTTAAATCACGAAGAATATATGGATGCTGAACATGTAGATAAAAAATCTTTTAAATTACCTATTGACCAAGTCAAATTGATCAATAAGACTGTTACAGAAAATCCAAATACGATCGTAGTACTAATTAGTGGAAGTCCAATTTCAATGGTAGATTGGATTGAAAAAGTTCCCGCTGTAATTCAGGCTTGGTATGCAGGGATGGAAGGCGGAAGAGCAATTGCGGATGTAATTTTTGGAGATGTAAATCCTTCAGGAAAACTTCCGATAACCTTTCCAAAAGAACTTTCTGATTCGCCAGCTCATAAATCAACAAAAACATATCCGGGGGATGAAAAGGTTTATTATGATGAGGGAATCTTTGTAGGTTATCGACATTTCGATACAAAACATATAGAGCCGTTATTTCCCTTTGGCTATGGGTTATCCTATACGCAATTTACTTATGAAAATATAAAATTAAATAAGGAGAAATTAATGAGAGATGGACTTTTAGATGTTTCAATAGATTTAACTAATTCGGGGACAGTAGAAGGATCAGAAATAGTGCAATTATATATAAGTGACCCAATCTCAAGTGTGAATCGGCCTTTAAAGGAATTAAAAGGATTTAGAAAAGTAAAGTTAGAGCCAAGTGAGAAAACCCAGGTAAAATTTCAAATTAAAACTGAAGACTTAGCATTCTTCGATGAGAACAGTTCTGAATGGAAAATTGAAGAGGGAAAATTCAAAGTCATGATAGGAAGTTCATCCGTTGATATCCATCTTGAATCAGAATTTGAATATATTGATAAGGAAAATTGAATTTTTAAATAGAAGTATATGTTAAATATACTTAAAAAAACAAAGATAGTTGATTTAAAAATGGTTGATCAGGATTTAATTAACAAATTAAAGGAAATGAGAGAAAAAGGAGCTAGTAAACCTTCTGATACTCTATTGATGTATGAATTTGTAAAACAAGTTGCAGCTGAAGACGAGGATTTAAAAGAAGAATTAGAAGATATTGACGAAATGGTGGTCCAAATGATTGTAACAGACCAGGATTACAAGTATTACATCAGTATGGGAGAAGGGAATTTTGATTATGCAGAAGGAGAAGCTGAAGATCCAAGTGTAACTATGTCTGCTACAGCAGCAACATGGGGAGGTTTAGCCTCTGGTGAGCTTGACTCCACAAGTGCTTATATGTCCGGAGATTTAGTTATCGATGGTAATCTCCAAGATGCAATTGCCTATGGTGAGATTTTAGGTATAGCTATGGAAAATTTTGAAGAATAAGTTTCCAATTTAGCTTAAAATTTTTATTTTTTTATATATTATTTATTTTGCTTGATAAGAATAATCTAATTAAATCTTAGTAGATTTTTGTTATAGAATTAGTGATTTTTTAATATTATGAAACCTTTTTCCTTGCTGATTAAGCCAGCTTCTGCTGATTGTAATTTAAGGTGTACATATTGTTTTTACATAGATCACTTAATTGATCAGCTTGATCGACCTCGCATGTCGGATGAAATCCTCGAACAAATGATTCACAGTTATATGGATACCGATCAAAACAATAATTATTCTTTTGGCTGGCAAGGTGGGGAACCTATACTAATGGGACTTGAATTTTTCGAGAAAGTTGTTAACTTTCAGCTTAAGTATGCGCCACCAAACGCACTAATTAACAATGGACTTCAAACGAATGGAACATTAATAACTGATGATTTTGCAAAATTTTTCCATGAATACAAATTTTTACTTGGTATTAGCTTGGATGGACCAGTTGATATCCACGATTATTATCGAAAAACTATTGGTGGAACTAAAACTCATTCCTTAGTTTTAAAAGGGATTGAAAAACTTAACAAATATAATGTTGAATTCAACATTTTAGTTCTCGTAAATGACCAATCAATTCAAAATGCCAGAGATATTTATCATTACCTTGTAGATAATGGATTTTATTATCACCAGTATATTCCTTGTGTTGAATATGAACAAAATGGCAACATTACGAATTATTCAATTACAGGAGCTCAATGGGGTTCTTTTTTATGCGACATTTTTGATGAGTGGAGTAGAGAAGACATTAACAAGGTTTCTGTGAGACAATTTGATTCAATTATTGAATTTTTAGTTATGAACAATTATAATGTTTGTTACATGAATAAAAACTGTTGCCAATATTTTGTTGTGGAATATGATGGTGGAGTTTACCCTTGTGATTTCTTTGTGAGAGACGACTTACTTCTTGGCAATATCATGACAGGTAAATGGGAAGATTTTTTGAATTCGCCAAAATATCTAAAATTCGGAGCTCAAAAAGCTATATGGAATGAAGCTTGCGATAATTGTGCTTATTTAGAGTTTTGTCATGGAGATTGCCTAAAAACTCGAAAACCTTTTCATAGAAATCCAAAAATATTAAGTGATTTATGTGAGGGTTGGAAAAAGTTTTATACTTCAACATTACCAAAATTTAAGATAATTTCTAATATGATAAAGCAAGGAAAAAGGGAAATTGATCCTAAATTATTATACACAAAAAGAATTGGACGAAATGAAATGTGTCCCTGTGGGAGTGGAAAGAAATATAAAAATTGTTGCTTAAGATGAAGATCGTTTGCAGCTTTAAATTAAAATTTATAAAATCAAGAAAATTTAAGAGATTAACCAAACAATAAATGTAGGATTATGTTAAGAGTTGGCATTGTTGGGACGGGAGAGATTGCAAATATGAATATACTTGGGTATTTATATTCACATGATGCTGAAGTAGTAGCAGTAAGTGATGTAGACATTGTGAATGCTGGACACAAATTAGAAAGGTGGGGTTTAAGAACTGTTAGGATATATTCAGATTACACAAAGATGATCGACCAGGAGGATCTGGATATCATTGAAATCCTTACACCTCATCATTTACATGCTCCAATGACAGAATATGCTGCAAAAGCAGGAATTTCTGGTATAAGTGTCCAAAAACCTTTAGCTCACACAATCTCAGATTGTGAGAAGATGATTCAAACGTGTGAACAAGAAAAAGTAAAACTGAAATTATATGAGAATTTCAGGTTTTACCCATCTCATCTTGAGGCAAAAAGACTTCTTGATACGGGGATAATTGGTGAGTTAATGAGTTTTAGGATAAATACTATCTTGACAGGAGGACCAAGTATGCCCAGAGATCTTAAATCTCTTGTATGGCGCCGTAGAATGGAAACATGCGGAGGTGGACCTCATGTCTTTGATGATGGGATTCATAAATTTTCTATGGCACTCTGGTTAATGGGGGAAGAACGCGTGGAAAAAGTCTATGGGTGGATAGATTATTTTGCAACACTCATAGACTCCCCAAATTATGTTTTTTTCAAATATCCTAGTAAAGATATACCAAAGTACGGTTCATTTCAATTTACATTAGCTCCAAATGTATATTATCCAAGCAATTATTATGATTGTGATGAATATATTGAAATCACAGGCACTAAAGGAGTGATGTGGTTAAACCAATGCACTTCAGGAGGGAATTTTATTTCCA
>Ga0315542_1000154_pt1 | contig 38507 bp, 35 predicted proteins | sample SalMarSW160120MG_FD_202541 | JGI IMG/M metagenome (GOLD analysis project Ga0315542, IMG submission 202541) | Salt marsh sediment microbial communities from the Plum Island Ecosystem LTER, Massachusetts, United States - Salt Marsh Sediment SW1601-20 ...
CTATGGGTATGGCGGAAGGCGGGATGGGGGTCAGTAGTGGCCTTGCACGGGGAATAGATTCCCACGCCCATTTGGGTTGTCTTATGGGAAAAGGCTTCACCGTTGCGGTTTTTGGTACCGGGGTGGATGTACTTTATCCCTCATCCAACAAAAGGCTTCTGGAACGGATCCTTGAAATGGGAACAGTGGTCTCGGAATTTCCCATGGGAACGGCGCCGGAAGCAAGGAACTTCCCCATCAGGAACAGGATCATCAGCGGCATGAGCAAGGGCGTCGTGGTGGTGGAGGCCACAATGCGCAGCGGATCTCTGATAACAGCGTCTCTGGCGCTTGAGCAGGGCCGTGATGTCTTCGCCATTCCCGGAAGCATCGATTCCTTCAAGAGCACGGGCACCCATTTCTTGATCAAACAAGGTGCAAAACTCGTTGAAAATGCGGATGATATTTTAAGCGAGAGGGGATTCGATGTTTCAAGTGAAGCACATGATCCAGTGAGAAAACACTTGTTAAATCTCACTCCTGAAGAGAAACGGGTCTTTGAATGCCTGGGCCCTTATCCCCTTCATATCGATGAGATTATCAGGTCCGCAGAAAAGGAAGCGGGAGTAGTCCTGGGGATACTCACGAGGCTGGAGTTGAACGGCGTGGTAAGGCAATTGCCCGGTATGACTTTTGAAAAAGCTGATAAGAACTGAAGTATTCATAGTGAACCTTTAAATAGAAAATGGAGCATTATTGAATGGCAGGATCGGGAAAAAACTTGTTGATTATTGAGTCGCCGGCAAAGGCAAAGACCATAAAGAAATATCTGGGGAGCGACTTTAGGATCATGGCCTCCGTCGGTCATCTGAAAGATCTCCCCGTAAGTAAGCTGGGAGTGGATATTGAAAACCAATTCACGCCTGAATATGTGACCATCAAAGGGAAAGGAAAGATCCTCAGCGAACTCAAGAAGGCTGGTCGAAGCGCTGATGTCATCTATCTTGCCCCGGACCCGGATCGTGAGGGGGAGGCGATTGCCTGGCATATAGCACAAGAGCTAAAAAAGGGATCCAAGAATATCTATCGCGTACTTTTTAATGAATTGACCGAGAATGCCATTCATGCGGCCCTGGCATCGCCGCAGGCTATCAATCAGGATAAATTCGAATCCCAGCAGACCCGGCGTATTCTGGACAGACTGGTGGGTTACCAGATTTCCCCACTGCTGTGGACAAGGGTGAAGAGAGGTTTGAGTGCCGGTCGGGTGCAATCGGTGGCCCTGAGATTGATATGCGATCGGGAAAGGGAAATCCACAGATTTGAGCCGGAGGAGTATTGGTCGCTGATGGCGCACCTGGAAGCTGCTGTGCCACCGTCATTCAAGGCAAGGTTCACCGGGTATGATGGGAAAAAGAAGGACCTGAAGAATGAGGCGGAGACCCAGGAGATTATCTCACGGGTTTCCGGTAAGCCTTTCAGGGTAGCTAAGGTCGTAAAGAAAAAGAAAAAGCGGAATCCCATGCCTCCCTTTATCACGAGTACCCTCCAGCAGGATGCCTACAGAAAGCTGGGATTTTCCGCAAAAAGAACCATGTCCATAGCCCAGAACCTCTATGAAGGGATTGAGCTGGGAAGCAAAGGCCAGATAGGACTCATCACCTACATGAGGACAGATTCCGTCCATGTTTCGGATGAAGCGCTCACCCAGGCCCGGAAATTTATAGAAAAGAGGTTCGGGCCGGATTATCTCCCATCGAAACCCAATCGATTCAAGAGCAGAAAAGGGGCACAGGAAGCCCATGAGGCTATTCGACCAACCTCAGTAAACCGGGGACCTGAGGGTATTTCCAAATACCTAAGAAAAGATCAGCTGGCGCTTTACACCCTCATCTGGAAGCGTTTCGTCTCATGCCAGATGACACCGGCCGTATTCGATCAGACACAGGCGGATATCGAAGCCGGGAAGGCAGCTTTCAGGGCCTCAGGGTCTGTGAAGCTGTTTGATGGATTTACCGTGCTCTATGAAGAAGACATCAATGGCAGCCCGTCCGAGAAAGACGGAAAAGACATATTGCTTCCGCCCATTGAAGAAGGGGAGACCTTAGAACTCATTGAATTGGATCCCGCGCAGCACTTTACCCAGCCTCCTCCCAGATTCACGGAGGCGACACTCATCAAGGCCCTGGAAGAGAGAGGAATCGGGCGCCCCTCAACCTATGCCGCTATTCTCAGCAATATCAGTACACGCGATTATGTCTACCTGGAGAAGCGCAAATTCAGGCCGACGGAGCTTGGTCTGCTGGTGACGGATCTCCTGGTCATAAATTTTCCTGAGATCCTGGAGCCGGCATTCACCGCTCAGATGGAAGAAAAACTTGATCAAATTGAGAGGGGAGAGATCCCGTGGATCCAGGTCCTGGATGGATTTTACAATTCATTCAGGAAGGATCTTGAAAAGGCGGAGTCCGGAATGAAAGGGGAGATCGTTACCCCGGTCTCCTGTTCGGTGTGTAAGAGTCCAATGGCCATTAAGTCCGGGAAAAACGGCCTTTTTCTGGCCTGCACCGGGTATCCGGAATGTAAGAATACGACCAATTTTACCAGAGATGAAAAGGGTAACATACAGGTTGACGCACCCCCCCGCCTGGAAGCGAATGAAGCGACGTGCGAACAGTGCGGGAAACCAATGGTAGTCAAGGGAGGGAAGTTTGGTGCTTTTCTTGCTTGTTCAGGATATCCTGATTGCAAAAACACACGCGCCGTAGGTGAAAATGGTGAGGCTGGCAGGGCGAATGCCTTCGCCGGCAAAAGCTGCTCCCTGTGTGGTGCCAAAATGTTGCTCAAGACCAACAAGTCAGGGCAGCGATTCCTCGCATGTGAACGTTTCCCCCAATGTAAACACACAGAGCCCATCAGTACACAGGTGCCTTGTCCGGAAGAGGGATGCGCGGGAACGCTTGTGGAAAGGGTTTCCAAGAGAGGCCGGAAGTTCTACGCCTGCAACCAGTATCCGAAATGTCGCTTTGTTACCTGGGATGAGCCCCATGATGGCATCTGTCCCGACTGCGGGACTACCGTACTCAGCATCAAGCATCCGAAAAACGGTGAGCCGCATTTGGCCTGCCGAAAGAAGGGCTGTGGGTTTACAAAACCCCTCCCCGCTGCTTCGGGCGATTGAACGGCAGATGGGCCAAAGGATCGTTTGCATGGATGATCGGGGCAGGGTTTTTCAGATGGTCAACTCGGTTCCTTCCTGAACATAGAGGCGGCTTTTTTTCCAGTCCTGGAATTTTTCCTGAGAAGATTTGAGATAGCAGCGTCCTTTCTTATCCCGTATATCGTAGATGGCATGCCTGAGGAGGGTAATAGGGATGCCTCCTTTCATGTGAGCGGTTATCTCATAGCGAGTGAACCCGGCCACAATTCCCTTGATGATCTCTCCTCCAAGCAAGGTGAAAAACAAGACACCTTTGTCTTTCATCAGGGGGAAGAGGGTCTTGTTTTTCACATGGTTCCTGTATCGCGGGGAGAGATGGGGTGCGAGTTCAAGGTCCTTGACCTTCCTGTTCATACCCATGAGCGGTTTAGCGGAATCTGCAATGCTCTCCGGATAGAGGCACTTGATTTGAATCTTGGGCAGGACCTCGTCTTTGCTGCTGCCGGTATCCAGTTCCAGGTCGTAAGTGAGGACCTCGGTTATTCTGGCCTTTATGATCCATTGGGAATGAAGATGCATCTCCCACAAACGCCCCTCCTTCGCCGCAGTATCAAAAACAGATTCGCTGTAATGGGCGTCAAGGTATTCGTTTAACCCCGAAAGATACGCCATGGCCTGTTCCTTGCGGGACCAGCGCGAGGGCGCTGGTGGGTTATTCGGAAACCTGTGCGCTTTTTTTCATTTCGTTTTCAAATTCTTCGAAAAAGCGGTCTTTTTCTTTCCAATCAGGTCCAAACCGTTTGTTAAAATAGTCGCCGAGTCTGTCAAACAGCTTGTGCCACAGGGACGCGCCCTTGTTAGTCACAATATCCTCCAGAAAGAACCTGAGCTCGGAGATCTTTTCTTTGGGGAGAAAAGTGAGGGCACCCAGCTTGATGGATTTCTTAAGCGCGTCAGGGGTAAGGGCGTGGGCGGTGAGCATTACCGTTGGAAACCCACGAGAAACGGATGTCTTTAACAGTTCAAAGCCATTGACTCCCATAATATCCAGGATGACAACATCGTAGGTATAGCTGAGGAGATATTGGATAGCGGTATCGTAGTCGGTGGCCTTGTGCAGGAGGACCATGTCCAGTTCTTCCTCAATGGTTTCAAGCACGTCCGGCTCATCATCTACGGCGAGAATAACCTTGTCTTTCAGTGGGCTGTTTTCAGACATTGGGCTCCCCTTTCTCATTATCTTGATTCTGATTTGATTTCCGGCCAGTCCGGGCCTATTCCGTTCAGGCTATTAATTTTTATTTATAACAAGAAAACATTTGATGGTCAAATCAATAGTGATGATTTGGTAAAGAATCACCAATAGGGAAGGGCCGGTTGTCTCCGATTTTTCCTTTTCGGAAACGATTCCACTGCCCCTCCCTTTTGCTGCATGGAAGTCTATAGAAGATAAGTAAGATGACGATAATGAGGGACAGCGAGCGTTGCGGATGCTTTTTACTTGAAACAATACAATTGGGCATTATACTGAAGGGCATAAAGGATCATCGGCAGTGCGTTGTTCAAGTTGGCATTCACCTGTTTTGACGTATGGGGTTCAACAGATGTGCAGTGAACGAATAAAGGATTTATCAGTTCCACAAGACATCCCACCAAAGAAGAAGAACTGGTGGGCCCGTTTTCTGGAAAAACTTGCCAAGGCGAACGTTGAATCTCCCACCTCAGGTTGCCGCCACTGAGGTGTTCATCGTCCGGGGCCGGGCGGCCCCAAGTGTCAATAGCATCTCCCAATTTTGCCCAGGTCACCTTGCGGGATAGGCCGTGCGGTTCCGTGAGTGAGAAGATAGACTTGGGCCGCCTCATGGATTTCTTCAGCAATGTTGATGGCCTCATGAAAATCCCTGCCCAGGGTGATCAATCCGTGATTCTGCAGAAGTACTGCCCGGAACGTATTGCCGGAAAAGGCCTTTTCCACCGCCTTTGAGAGATCTTCGGATCCTGGGACCATAAAAGGCAGCAAGGGCAACGGGTGGGCAAAATAGACAAAACCCGGTGTGAGTGGCGGAAGGCTCTGCGGTGCTGGTTCGAGGAGCGTTGATACAGCCACGATAGGAGCGCCGTGGACGTGGCAGACAGCGTGGATATCCTTCCTGCTCTTGAGTATGCGCAGGTGCATATCTGCGTCGCGGGTAGGCGGAATATCCCGGGGTACAGTCTGCCCGTTCCGGAACACAACCACCTTTTCGGGCCTTACATCTCCCAGCGAATAGCCGGAAGGTGTCAGGTAGATACGGCCGCCGGAGCGCAAGGCCATGTTCCCTCCCACGCCACTCACGAGATGCCGGTCATAGAGGCGATGACAGTATCCGCAGAATTTTTCAAGGGTATTTTGATCTTTTCGGCTTTGTGCCGCACATCCATTCATGAAAACAACCTCCTGTCTTTGTTTTTTAATCGAAGTTTGCCAATCGATTCAGCCGCTTCCTTTGAACAGGGTCAGGAATTGTTGGTTTTCATCTTGACGCAAAAGAGGACGTGTGTCATAAAACCGGATCAGAAGATTTATAACATGAACACAGAAATCAGGGCAATATCCAATGAAGATAGCACAGTTTATTCATGAGAGTCGCATTAAAGTGGGCTTGGTGCAGGAAGATAATCTCCTGCCGCTTGTGTACGAGGGAACCATGGCCGACTTGGTACGCACCGGGGTACCTTCAGGCCTGGAAACCGGACCGCCCTTGCCATTGGCTGAAGTGCGATGGGCGCCGGCCGTCAGCCGTCCGGGCAAGATCATCGCAGTTGGTTTGAATTACCTGGATCACGCCAAAGAGAGTAAGGGTGAAATCCCGGAAGTCCCCCTGGTTTTTGCCAAATTTTCCAGCAGCCTGATCGGTCACAAAGAGGACATCATCTGGGACGAAGACACCTCCCAAAAGGTCGATTTTGAGGCCGAATTAGCGGTCATAATTGGGAAAAAGATACGAAACTGCCCCGAAAAAGAGGCTCTTGGCGCGGTTTTCGGCTACACCTGTGCCAACGATGTGAGTGCGCGGGATTTGCAGTTCGGAGACGGCCAGTGGGTGAGGGGAAAATCTCTGGACACGTTTTGCCCCCTCGGACCATGGATCGTCCCCCGGGAAGCGATCCCCGATCCCCAGGATCTTGCCATAAGGTGCTGGTTGAATGGCAGATTGATGCAGGACAGTCGAACGTCCTCCATGATATTCGGCATCTCGGAACTCATCAGTTTCATGTCCCGCCATTTTACCCTCTTTCCCGGCGATGTCATCCTGAGCGGGACCCCCCATGGTGTCGGGGCATTTCGCGAGCCATCTGTTTATCTGAAAAATGGTGATGAAGTTGTCGTGGAAATCGAGGCTGTGGGCAGGCTTGTGAACAGGTGCCGCATCAGCAGGGATCCCGCACGGTAGGGCGCGTACAAGAATAAGTCCCCGGAATTGGCGCCCAAATTCAGGTCAGATTTGACTTGGCAGATTGCGTAAGGCCACAGGAATGGTCGTACTATTTGAGTTGGATTAGCCGCAAGCCCTTACTTGGAAATCGGACTTCTCCGCGGACCTATGGGAGGACGGAATGGCCCCGGGCGAGGGCGAACTGAACTGCTATTTCCGCTCTTGCCGACAATAAAGACCCCAACAAGGCGATTCCCGAGATCGTAGATAAAGCTGTAGTTGAAACGGGTCAGCATCCTCTCAAGGGCTGCAGTAAGGGGAAGGTCATGAAAGGAAAGAGAAATTGATGCGTCGCCAACCTTTTCTTCGCCCTTGAGCCAGAGGCCTTTTTCCTGTTTGATTTTGTTGAGAACGGTCATGAGAGGGAATTCTCTCAGGTCGGCGCTGAGCAGGTCTCCGGAAAATGTGAGCAGGGCCTCATTCTCATTGCCCGCGGCAGGGCAGGGAGAAAGGAAAATCATCACCACCAGCAATGTAAAAAAATACCCGCAGGACAGCCTGCGTTGTATGTTTTTGGTGTTGCTCCTGGGTTCAGGATCGAGCAATATCTTTCTCCGGGGTGAAGGAATTCAGATCAGGTGAGTCTCAGTGGATGCATCCTGATTTCAGGCTGTTCCGGCTATTTTCTTCCTGATGGCTGTGGCAAGTTTCTCCATGCTCTAAGGCTTCTTCATATCAGGAATGTAGGAGCCAGCCCCGAGCCTATGTATTTCCTAGGCCCTGTGCAGGGCGAAACGGCACATGACCTCCTTATCTCATATCCTGCAAGATAGAGTCAAGTCTGATGAAATCAATGGAATGGCTCCCATCGGGCCAAAAAAGCAAACTTCTTGACCCGTACCTGATCTTGAGATAGGTATCTCTGTGAAGGACAGGCGACCCGGAGTGTTGATCAGGTGAGAACCGCAACAGGGTCTTTTGGCGTCGATCAGACATAGAGATCATTTAGAGGAGGGAAAAAGGAAATGGGCGAAAACATACCCACGCGTGAGGAGGCCTTTGCGCTGTTGAAAGAGTATAACAAGAGTGAAAGCCTCATCAAACATGCCCAGGCGGTTGAAGGTGTGATGCGTTATTCTGCCAGAAAACGGGGAGAAGACGAAGACAAATGGGGAGTGATTGGACTTGTCCACGACCTTGATTATGAGAAGTATCCCGATGAGCACTGCCACATGAGTGATCGGATCCTCAGGGAGAAGGGCTGGCCCGAGGAGTATATCCGGGCCGTGGTGAGCCACGGTTGGGGGATCTGTTCGGATGTGGAACCCCGTACGGAGTTGGAAAAGGTTCTCTTTGCCATCGACGAGCTTACCGGACTGGTGGTGACCACCGCCCTGGTGCGTCCGTCCAAGAGTGTTATGGACCTCAAAGCCAAATCCGTGAAAAAGAAATGGAAGGACAAACGTTTCGCCGCAGGGGTGGACAGGGGTATTATTGAAAAAGGTTCCCAGATGCTCGGCGTGGAACTTGGTGAATTGATAACGGATACCATAATGGGAATGCGTGAGGTGGCAGAGGCGATCGGGCTCAAGGGTGTGACGGTTGAGGAATGATTGACACGCGATTCTTATTTTCCTATACTTTGCTGCCATCATTTTAGGGAAATTACTCATTACTTATTTCTTTTTGAAGGAGGAATACAACGATGCGGAAAATGATTTTATTTCTTGTGTTCTTGTTGGCGTTCAGTATGGGCAGCGCCGGTGCTGCAGAAAAGGAGATGAAGGTGGGGTTCATCTATGTATCTCCAATCGGTGATGCCGGCTGGTCCTATGCCCATGAGCAGGCTCGGTTGGCCCTTGAGGCCATGCCGGGCGTCAAGACAAGCTATGTGGAGGCAGTCCCCGAGGGGGCCGATTCCGAGCGCGTTATGTTGAATATGGCACGAAAAGGGTATGATATTATTTTTGCCACCAGCTTCGGGTATATGGACTCCATGCTCAAGGTGGCCAAGCAGTTCCCGAAAATCGTGTTCATGCATTGCTCCGGCTTTAAAAGGGCCAAGAACATGGGGACCTATTTCGGCAGAATGTACCAGGCCAGGTACCTTTCAGGCCTTGTGGCGGGATCCATGACCAAGTCCAAGATTCTGGGCTATGTGGCGGCTTTTCCGATCCCCGAGGTCATTCGGGGCATCAACGCCTTTGCCCTCGGTGCCCAGGCGGTAAATCCCGATGTGCAGGTCAGGGTGGTGTGGACAAAGACATGGTATGACCCGGCAACGGAAAAAGAGGCTGCTAAAAGCCTCCTGGACGTGGGTGCCGACGTCATTACCCAGCACCAGGATTCACCTGGCGCTCAGGAAGCAGCAGAGGAGAGGGGTGCCTATTCGATTGGGTACAATTCCGATATGTCGAAGTTTGCTCCAAAGGCCCATCTCACCGCCGCCATATGGAACTGGGTGCCCCTTTACAAGAAACTGGTTCAGGAAGTCCGTGCAGGGACCTGGAAAAGCCAGGCCCTCTGGCCGGGTCTCAGCGAAGGGATCGTGGGGCTGGCACCTTTCGGGACCATGGTCCCCGAGAAAGTCCGCGCAATGGTCCTGGCAAAGAAGAAGGCCATCTCCGCCGGCAAAGCCAGGGTCTTCTCCGGGCCCATCAAAGATCAGAAGGGAAAAGTGCGCATAGCCGCAGGCTCCTCGGCTTCAGACGGAGAGCTGTTAGGTATGACCTGGTTTGTAAAGGGCGTCATCGGAACGACCGAATAGAAATAAAACAGCATGCTCGGCATAAACATTACGAAGAAACAGGAACCCTCCTTGTGGGGATCCTGTTTCTTGTTTGTGGGGGCCGTTGTCCTTTCTCTCGGCATCAGTGCCTTGCTGCTCTGGATGCGTGGCAAATCGCCCCTTGACGGCATAGTACTGCTCTTCAAGGGTGCCTTCGGTTCTCCTGGGGCCCTGGAAGACAGCCTGGTCAAGGCCATCCCTATATTCTTGTGCTCCCTGGGTGTTGCCGTAACCTTTCGTCTCCAGATCTGGAATATCGGCGCTGAAGGCCAGTTCGCCCTCGGAGCTGTCGGGGCGACCTGGGTTGCACTTCAATTCCCCACCCTTCCAGCCGCTCTGATGTTGCCGGGTATGGTCCTGGTTGCCATGTTTGCAGGGGGGATCTGGGGATTGATTCCGGCGGTGTTGAGGAACTGGGCCCAGGCTAATGAAATCATCGTGACGTTGATGTTCAACTATCTGGGGATCCTGTTCCTGGAATATCTGGTCTATGGCCCCTGGAAAGACCCGGTGAGTTTCGGGTTTCCCATGACCAAGGAATTCTCTCAGAGCGCCGTGGTTGGAATGATCGGCCATACCAGGATCAACTGGGGCGTTTTACTCTGCTTGTTTTTCGGCCTTGCAGTGTGGATTTTTCTTCGCTATTCCCGGTTGGGCTTTGAACTTAAGGCCAGCGGTGAAAATGTAAAGGCTGCCAGATATGCCGGGCTCCCCTATGAAAGGCTTGTCATACTGGTGATGATTTTCAGCGGGGCTACGGCCGGATGCGCCGGTTTTCTGGAGGCCTCTGCCAACTTGAACAGGCTTCAACCCAGTATCATGGTCGGTTATGGCTATACCGCTATCGTGGTGGCCTGGCTGGCCCGACTGAATCCCCTTTATATCGGTATTGCTTCCTATCTCCTGGCGGGGCTCAAGGTCGGTGTGGAAAATATCCAGCTTGAACTGCAGGTGCCTGCCGCCTTTGGGGGCCTCATGGAAGGGTTGTTTCTCCTGACCGTGCTCGCAGGCGCTTTCTTTACGAAGTACAAGATCTCCTTCAGGAGAAAGACATGAATCTCGACATGCTGCTACCGCTGATGGCGGCTGCCGTGCAGTCCGGAACGCCCATATTGTATGCCACCATTGGGGAAATTTTGACGGAAAAATCAGGTGTCCTCAATCTGGGGGTTGAAGGCATTATGATGGTTGGCGCGCTGGCGGGGTTTCTTGTAGCCCATTACACGGGGAGTCCTTTGTTGGGTTTTTTGGCAGGAGGTTTATTCGGTGCACTTTTTGCTGGAATCCACGGTTTGGTATGCCTGGCATTTCAAGGAAATCAGGTTGTTTCAGGCCTGGCGCTGACCATCTTAGGCACCAACCTTGCGACCTATCTCGGCACTCCCCATGTGGGACACGCGGCCCCCGGGTTCCAGACCCTGCTGGTTCCCTATCTGGCAGAGATTCCGCTGCTGGGGCCTGTCTTTTTCAAGCAGGATCTGCTGGTGTACATTTCCTATTTCATGCCGTTTTTCGCCTGGGTTTTTCTGAGATATACCAGGTGGGGATTGGGGCTTCGGGTGGTGGGAGAAAATCCGGAAGCAGGTTCGGCAGCCGGACTGTGGGTCCCGGGCTACCGGTGGGCTGGAATTTTTGCAGGTGGTTTTCTGGGAGGGTTAGGGGGCGGATACCTTTCCCTGGCCTATACCCATCTCTGGACAAACGGCTTGAGTGCCGGACGAGGATGGATTGCCGTAGCTCTCGTGATTTTCGCATTCTGGCGACCGGGACGCGCGGTTCTGGGAGCGTATCTTTTCGGGGGTGTTATGGCCTTCCAGTTACGACTCCAGGCAACAGGAACAAACTTGCCGTCATCATTGCTGCTGATGCTGCCCTATGGGCTGACCGTTCTCGTGCTGGTATTCTCTTCCTGGAGAGGAAGGGGAACCGCGGCACCGGCGATGCTCGGCGTGAACATGGAACCAATGGACTAAAGGGTTGTCATGACAGGCCCTAAGGGAGGATTCAAATGACCGGTAACCCCAATCGTTATACCAAGACCTATCCCATTTCCTGGGAGCAACTCCACAGGGATTCCAAGGCCCTCGCGTGGAGGCTGCTGGACGGAGATTTTTTCAAGGGAATCATCGCCGTGACACGAGGAGGGCTGGTCCCGGCGGCAATCATTGCACGCGAACTGGATATCCACCTGGTGGATACGGTCTGCGTGACAACCTATGATTGGCAGGACCAGGTTGGTGAAATTGAGATTCTCAAATCCATTAATGGCGATGGCAAAGGCTGGCTCATTATAGATGACCTTGTGGACACCGGAAGGACAGCCAGGTCGGTGAGAAATATGCTGCCGAAGGCCCATTTCGCCACCGTTTATGCGAAACCGGAAGGCAGGCCCCTGATAGATACCTATATCACGGAAGTCAGCCAGGACACCTGGATACTCTTCCCCTGGGATTCGGAATCCCAATTCGTGCAACCCCTTGTCGGCCGGAAGGGCGAGGGCGGATGAACAAAGCCGATACTCCCCTCATAAGACTTGAAGCCATAAGCAAATCCTTTGGCCGCGTCATGGCCAACAGGGAAATATCGCTCGACATCAGGGCCGGCAGGATCAAGGCGCTGCTTGGGGAAAACGGCGCAGGAAAGAGCACCCTGATGAGTATACTCGCCGGCCGTTTGCGGCCGGACAGCGGCCGGATCGTGGTGGAGGGCGACGCGAATAGGAACTATTCCACCCAGATAGCCATTAAGGCCGGTATCGGCATGGTTTACCAGCACTTCATGCTGGTGGAGGCCATGACCGTTACCGAGAATATATTTCTGGGGCAGAAGAGAAGATTCTGGCTCAAGCCCAGGGACATGGCCGCTGAGGTCGAGGAACTCTCGAAGAAGTACGGTCTGGAGATCGATCCGAAAGAAAGAATAGGCAATCTGTCCATGGGGGAAAAGCAGCGCGTGGAGATCCTGAAACTGCTCCACCGGAACGCCCGGGTCCTGATTTTCGATGAGCCGACCGCAGTGCTGACGCCCCGGGAGATTTCTCAATTGTTTGATGCGATGCGCACCATGGCCCATCAGGGAAAGGCGGTTATCTTCATCAGTCACAAACTTGAGGAGGTCACGTCCATAGCGGATGAAATTGCCATCCTGAGAAAAGGGATCGTGGTGGATCAGATGGATGTTTCCGCGGTTGTTTCCAAGGCCGACCTGGCCAGGCGCATGGTGGGCCGGGAAGTCCTTCTGGAGGTGGAGCGTGAACCCATGGAGCCCAAGCAGATCATCCTCCGGGTGGAAGACCTTTCAGATACGGTTCTAAAGGATGTGAGCTTCGATCTGCGTCAGGGTGAGATCCTGGGTGTCGTGGGCGTGGCGGGAAACGGCCAGAAGCGCCTTGTTGAAGTGATTTGCGGACTTGAATCTCCTTCAGTTGGAGAGGTTCGAATACTTGGGCAGGCCTGGCGAAAATTCTTCTCCAGAAAACAATGGGCTGCGCGCCTGAGCTATGTGCCGGAAGATAGAGCTGGCCTTGCGACCTGTCTGGGGCTTGACCTGGTCGACAATTTTCTCTTGACGACACGCGAAGAGTTTACCCGGGGACCCTGGCTCATGCGCTCGAAGGCCGAAGCCAAGGTAACGGAACTCATAGAGCAGTTTCATATTAAGGCTCCGAACACCAGAATCCTGGCCAGGCAACTCTCGGGTGGCAATCTTCAGAAGATGGTCCTGGCAAGGGAGTTTTTCCGGAGACCTCGGCTGATTGTAGCTGATCAACCCACCCAGGGCCTGGATATCGGCGCAACCGAGGAGGTGTGGAAGATACTCCTGAAGGCCAGGGAGAGGGCTGGAATCCTGCTCATCACCGGCGATTTGAAAGAGGCGATGACCCTTTCAGACAGGATCGCGGTCATGTTCCGTGGCCGGATCATGGGTCTTTTTTCAGCAGATGACAAAGACAAAATAGAACAAATAGGGCCACTTATGGCCGGAATCCAAATGTAAACATTAAGGTAATCGTGATAACCTCTCCCGGACAACGGAAATGCTCCCGGACGTCATGGATGCCTGCCCCAAGCCTTTCCTCTGTCCCCCAACAAGCCTGAACCAACTACTTCTTAAGATTTTCTTTTTTCTGCCGATAGAGCTTTAAAAATGGTTCTTTTGGGAGGAAAAGTGGTAGCGAATAGAGATTTTATCATGCCGGCCGCATCTCAGGGGCTCAATGAAATGGAGATCCATCCCGTCTCCCTTTCCTTTCACGGGGGACTCGAAAAGGATTTCCGGGAAGACTATTTCATCAATTCCCTCAAGACGGTCCGTTTCTCACTTCTGGCAGGAATTGTTCTTTATGGTTTCTTCGGTATCCTTGATGCCGAGTTGATCCCTGAGATGAAAGAAACGCTCTGGATCATCCGTTTTGCCATTGTCTGCCCCTTCCTTCTCGGAACAATTCTTCTCTCCTATCTTCCTTTTTACAAACGCTTTTTTCAGCTCTCCGTGGCAGCGGCCATGATCGTGGCAGGATCGGCAATTATCTATATGATAGCGATTCTCCCGCCGCCGATAAACCAGACCTATTATGCCGGACTGATTCTCGTCTTCATCTGGGGCTACACTTTCACCAGGGTCCGTTTTGTGTGGGCCACTTCGGCCGGTTGGATTCTCGTGGCCCTCTATGAGATCGTGGCGACACAGGTAATCGAGACGCCAGTTTCGGTCCTGATGAACAACAATTTCTTTTTCATCAGCTCCAACCTGGTGGGGATGTTTGCCTGCTATTTTATTGAATACTACACCAGAAGGGATTTTTTCCTCGCATTCAGGCTTGAAAAAGAACAGGAAAAGGTCAAGTCTGCCAATCGCCTTCTCGAAAAGATCGTGAGCAAGAGAACCGAACAACTCCTCAACAAAAACAGGGAGTTGAGCGAAGAAATCGACGAACGGAAAAGGGCCGAACAAGGGCGCGCTGACTTGGAATCCAAGCTTCAGGAAGCCCAAAAACTGGAGGCCCTCGGCAGACTTGCAGGGGGCATTGCCCACGATTTCAACAATCTCCTTATGGGTGTCCAGGGCAACACTTCATTGATGCTCTTGAAATCGGACCCGGATCACCCCCATTTCGAACGGCTCAAAAACACAGAACAATATGTCCTCAGAGGCTCTGAGTTGACGCGGCAGCTGCTCGGGTTCGCCAGGGGAGGAAAATATGAGGTGAAACCGACCGAGCTGAACGCACTCATCACGGAGTGCTCGAGATTGTTTGGAAGGACTAAAAAGGAAATTTCCATAAACCTCGATTTTGAAAGCGATTTGTGGACCGTGTGTATTGATCGAGGGCAAATCGAACAGGTCCTTCTCAATCTCTTCGTAAACGCCTGGCAGGCCATGCCTGGTGGAGGGAGCCTCGATATAGAAACAAAAAATATCATTATCGAGGAGAAGAAAACCAAGGGACTGGAAGGCGCAAAGGCGGGCAAGTATGTGAAGACCAGTGTGACCGACAAGGGGATAGGAATGGATCAAAAGACCATCAAAAGGATCTTTGATCCGTTTTTCACCACAAAGGAGATGAGCAGAGGAACCGGAATGGGGTTGGCTTCCGCTTACGGGATTATCCAAAATCATAGCGGGTTCTTTGCGGCGGAGAGCAAGGTCGGGCAGGGGAGCAAGATCTCATTCTTCCTTCCGGCCGTAAACGGTTTTGCCTCAAAGGAGGAAGCATGCGATCCGGAAGAGTTGCTGGATGGAGAAGAAACCGTCCTGTTCGTGGAAGATGAAGACACGATCGCGGAAGTGGCTTCGGAGATGCTGAAAAGTCTTGGCTACACCGTGTTGATAGCGAGAAGTGGTCAGGAAGCCCTGGAGATTTATGAAAAACAGGCCGGTCTCATCGATCTGGTGATTCTCGATCTCATCATGCCTGGTATGAGCGGAAGCAGGACATTTGATCTGCTCAAGGAAATGGATCCCCATATCAGAGTGTTGCTGTCGAGCGGATACAGCCTCTCCGGTGAGGCCAGTGACATCATGGACAGAGGATGCGCCGGCTTTGTTCAGAAACCCTACGACATTTATCAACTCTCCAAGAAGGTGAGGGAAATCCTCAAATAGGTTGACCCTTTAATATCATCAAAGGAGCAATGATGGCAAGATTGGACCCACAATTTGTAGAAATCTTCAAGGAACTTGAAGCCGGCCATATGCGACTGGAAAATAAGCTGAACGCTCTCACGGACAAAGGCAGTGATCTCGAGGAAAAATTGACCGAGGAACTGGAGCGGTTCGAACCCTGGCGATTCGATCTCATGGACACGTTGGGCGATATCGTAGGTCATTTTGAGAATGGACAGAGCAGGGCTCATCTGAAATTCATTCAGGAATCCCCGTATCTTGAAATAGTACAACAGGCACCCTTCTACTGGAGGATCATAAACAAGCCCAATGGGTACGCGGGTGATGCCCAGATGATGGCCTTTATCTATCGTAACCAGTTTGAGGGCAAAACGCCGTTTGGGATGTTCCTCCACAAGCATGCCGTTTCCACAAAGGCCTGTCAGGCGGTTCGAAACCGGAAACTGTATCTCACCCGGGAAATTATCAAAACCAACGGCGGAAGCGTCTTGAGCCTGGCAGCCGGACCGGCGCAGGAGATCAAGGAACTGCTCGATGTCTACAGGGATGATACCTTCCATTTTCTCGCTCTTGACCATGACATGGATACCCTGAAGACCTATGATGTTTCGGATCGAGACCCTCGCTTCAAATACGCTTTAGCCAATGCCTTCCAGATCATAGCAGGCAATTATCTCACGGCCAGACCCAGAAAATATGTGGAGAAGTTCTGTCACCCTCGAAAAGACTTCCGGGGATTCAGACTTGCCTTTGGTCCGTTAAAGTATGAAATGAAATATCTTGAGAAGGAAAGTTTCGATCTCATTTACAGCTCAGGCCTTTTTGACTACATCAGGTCCTTCCCTCTGGATGACAGTAAAGGTACCGTCGCACTAACAAAAAATCTTTTTGACCTCCTCAAACCCGGCGGATCTCTGGTTGTGGGCAATTTCAGCCATGACAATCCGAAGGATCTCAAATTCGTTATGGAATATGTCTATGACTGGATCCTGTATTACAGGGGCAGACAGGATATGCTTGAATTCGCCAGGGCGATCCCTGAAAAGGAAATTGAAGACATTGAAGTCATAACGGAATCCCTTGGGATCAATCTCTTTCTCAGAATCGTAAAGAAGGCCACCTGAAAGGGACCTGAGGACGCAAAAGCCGATATCTCCACACCGGACAGAAGATGACCCCCCCGCCTTCGAACAGTGATTCCACCTGACAGCGTTTTCCTGGACAGCAGGCTTTCCCGAACGGGTACGAAGCACGTTTTTCGGCAAGGATAATATCTTGAATTGGAATGCCTTAAATGATAAGAAAGGTCCCCTTTGGGTTTGTCCTATTATATGATTCCGGGTCTTGAGGTTTGTTTATGTTTCGTTTGAACGATCTTTTTCTTCTTCTCGTCATCTTCAGTTCCATGCTCATGGGGATTTTTCTGCCACGATTTGGCGCGTATTTTCAGCCTTATCCGCTTTACTTCATGATGTTTCTCCTTTTTCTCAGTTTGCTCTCCATTCGTTTGGACGACATTGGAAAGACACTCAAGGAACACTGGCTCATGGCCGCATGGCTCACAGTCGTCAAACTGGCATTGCTTCCTGTGCTTGTATACCTGGTTCTAAAAATGACCTGCCCGCGTTTCGCTTTGGCCGGGCTGCTGCTGAGTGGGGTTTCAACCGGAGTCGTTGCACCATTCATTGCCACCGTCGTGAGGACGAACGGCCCACTGGTGCTGCTCATGGTGGTCATCACATCTTTGATGGTCCCTTTTACCCTTCCAATGCTGGTCAAACTCGTCATGGGAAGGACCTTTGAAATTTCCGTCTTCGCCATGATGAAGATGCTGAGCCTGGTTATTTTTGTGCCCATCCTGGCAGTGGAAATCCTGAGAAAGGCCTCACCCCACTTTGTTAAAGTCCTGGCCCGGCATCGCTACCCCATATCTCTTGCCATCTTTGCCGTCATTAATTTCGGTGTCTTCTCCAAATACGGCGGCTATTTTCGCCGGCAGCCGGGTACGCTTCTCAACGCAACCCTCGTCGCCATGGGCCTCGGGGCGGTCTATTTTCTCCTGGGGATGCTCGCCGTCTGGTGGGCGGGGTCAAGAAATCGAATCGCCTCAGCCATTACCGTTGGAAACATAAATAATGTCCTCATTATTGTATTTTCCTCGCAGTTTTTCGGGCCCCTGGAGGCAACAGTGGCTGCCATGTACATGATCCCTTTTTTCGGGCTCATCTTTGCCATGAGGGCTTGCGAAAGCGGGAATTGAAGAGCTCTTTTCTCTTTGCCAAGCCTCGTGCCTGAAAAAAGATTGCTGTGGCCCTGACCAGTCTCCTTAATGTCTACCGCATAGTGAGGAACATTGAACCAGAGCGGGAGGGCCAGTGCATTCCTTTCCGACGGGAATATATTCCTCCTGCGCTTTTATCACGGCACAAATATTCTGCGAGAGGTCCCCAGCCAAGCTATTTCCACTGTCAGTCCAAGCGTACATGGTCTGATGCGCCTGTTGGGTGCTTTACCAACCAGATCATCGCTCCTATGCAAATTAGGCGTCCCGGCCGGATATTCCCTTTCGAAAATGATTTCACTGCCCCTCTCTTGAGCGGTGCGATGTTTTGCAGAATATAAAGGTGGGAAGGGGAAAGCGCGGAAAACAGTCATCGTGATGTCTTATGAGGTCCTATCAGGGTGCCCGGTTTGACGTATTTTTCCCCATGCTTTTCTTGCAGAGAATCCAGGGCGGCATTCAACCTTTGTCTCTTTTCCAGGACACCGCTTTCGTGGAAGAGCAGGAGTTGTTGCTGCGATTCGGATAAATCGAGTTGAGACAGGGAGACGCCCAGGAGCCGGACAGGTCGTCTTCCCACCTCGGTACTATTGAGAAGCGCAAGGAGTTCTCCATATATTTTCAGACCGTCATCCGTAAAGGAGGACAGGGTAGTGGAACGTGTTATTTGGGAAAAATCGCTGTACTTCACTTTGAGCGTAATGGTTTTCCCGCGAACACGCTCACATCGCATGCGATGTGCCACTGTGGTCGCAAGGGAGAGGATCGCTTTTTTGGCCTCCCCATGCTCCAGTATGTCCTGAGAAAAGGTCCTCTCATGTCCGATGGATTTCGGGTCACGATCGGGTATCACATCTCTTTCATCAATTCCTGAGGCCAGTTGATGCATCTTCACACCCGACTTTCCGAGTTTCTGCTCAAGCAGAATCACAGGAAATTGGCGCAGATCTCTGAAAGTCCGGATATTGAGGCGGTGGAGGGCCCTCTGGCCGGCTTTTCCGGCACCCCACATCCTGGCTATGGAGAGGGGATCCAAAAAGGCCGTGACCCGGTCGGGGAGCACGACGGTCAGGCCGTCGGGCTTTTCCATATCGGATGCAATCTTGGCCACGAATTTGGAAGGGGCAACACCTGCAGAAACAGTCAACCCCGTCTCTCTCAGTACCTCTTCTTTGATGGCCCTAGCGATCCGTTCCGGTTGCCCGAAAAGCCTTGTCGAGCCCGCTACGTCCAGGAAGGCCTCATCAATGGATAGTGGTTCCACGATGGGTGTAAATCTGCGGAAAATGCTAAAAATATTTCTGGAGACTTCCTGGTACCTTTTCATTCTTGGCGGCAGAAATATGCCGTCCGGGCAGAGTCGTCTGGCCTGAGCTGTGGGCTGGGCCGAGTGAACTCCGAACTTTCGGGCCTCGTAGGATGCCGATGAGACGACCCCCCTCTCAAGACCCCCACCTACAATAACGGGTTTTCCCGCGAGTTCCGGACGGTCCAGGATTTCAACGGACGGATAAAAGGCGTCCATATCCAGATGGATGATTTGCCTCAGTCGCATGATGCCAACATACCACGGGCGGGGGAAGATGGCCAGTGAGACTCCCTCAACTTGATGGTGATCAGGAATATCCCCAAATCGATTGGTGCAGAACCTCAAGTGCAAATTAGACGGCGGATGTGGGCCTTGCCCTCGATGATCCGCGGGGAGTCCTGGCTTCTGGGGTTTCAAAAGGGGCGATTTTCATTGACGTGATCTTTTGCCTTGGCCTATAATAAAACAACAATTTTCAATCGACCAGGCATCCTCTGGCCTGAGCCGTGGTTGAATTTCATTCCATTCCCTCAGTAATCGCCTGTTTCCATAGCTTTTTCGAGAAAAGGGTTTTTTATCCGTCAGGGAAGAGTCAATGAACGCTTTGCGTATCTATCCGGAGTTCCCAATTATCAATCATCTCTTTCACTTCGAGAGGAAAGATCATGTCAGCACCCCACACACTGGAAATATTCTCAGACTATATCTGACCCTGGTGCTACTTCATTACCGGGCGTATTGAAAAGATTGAAAAAGCATACGGAGTCACGATTCGCTGGAGGGCTTTTCCACTTCATCCCGACACACCGGAGGAAGGGCTCTCCCTGGAACGCCTTTTTGTCGGTTACCCCGTTGATATCAGGGAAGTGATGGATCATTTGAGCAAGACAGCGGCGGAACTGGGACTGCCTTTCGGAGAGAGGAAAAAAACCTTCAACAGTCGCCTGGCCCAGGAACTGGGCTTGTGGGCTGAATTAAAAAAAAAAGGGCATGGCTTCCGCAATGCGGCCTTCAAGGCATACTTCGTGGATGGAAAAAACATAGGAAAAATGCCTGTGCTTCTTGATCTGGCCTCTTCCGTTGGCCTCCCCGTGGAGGAAGCCGAGGCCATTCTCGTGACAGGAAGCTTCAGAGATGCAGTGGATGCGGACTGGTTGCGTGCTCGGGAGAAGGGGATTACGGCTGTTCCCACCTTTTTGATGGGACAGGGTAAGTTGGTTGGGGCACAGCCCTACCATGTGTTGGAGAAGTTTGTTGAAACGAATGGGGCTGGTACGGATTTCCAACAGTTCCCGCTTAATACGGGGGATTCCACCCCATAGTCAGCATCAGGATGACCGAGTTCAGCACGGGAAGCCCCGGCCATGAGGCTGCCTCGAAATTTGAGATAGTCATTTATGGCGACATAGGGTATACTATTCTGTTAATAACAGTCAAATATGTCGGCATGATTTAGCCACACCCGGACGCAAGTCCTCAGTCGCCATTTCTCCATGCCAAGGCACTTGAAGGTTATTAATCCGTAAAAGTGAGGAGAATTGTTCGTTGAGCCTCGACATGTGAGTTGGCTGGCTGGACTTTTTTGTAAATCGCCGTAAGGTGGGCTGCTGAAAAACCGGGGGAGATATGGAGAGAAAAGAGATTCCATTTGGATTTACATTTGATGATGTGCTTCTGATGCCGGCAAGATCGGCTGTATTGCCAGGGGAGGTGGATGTGAAATCGCGGCTTTCCCGTCACATCGATCTGAATATACCGATTGTGAGTGCCGCCATGGATACGGTGACCGAATCGAAGACGGCCATTACCATGGCGCGGCAGGGAGGTATTGGCTTTATCCACAAGAATATGTCCATTGAACGGCAGGCCCTGGAGGTGGAAAAGGTCAAGAAGTCGGAAAGCGGAATGATCGTGGACCCCATCACTGTGGAGCCCGGAAAGAAGATATCCGAGGTCCTCGATATTATGAAAAAATACAGGATATCCGGAGTGCCGGTGGTGAAATCGGGCAACCTTGTGGGTATTATCACCAACAGGGACCTGCGATTCGAGACCAATCTCGACCAACCTGTGGAGGCGGTCATGACCAAGGAAAACCTGGCCACCGCAAAAGTGGGAATAACCCTGGAAGAATCCAAGGCCATCCTTCACAGGAGACGCATTGAAAAATTGCTGGTCGTGGATGATAACGGGAAATTACAGGGGCTGATTACCATAAAGGACATTGAGAAGATCAAGAAGTACCCCCATTCCTGCAAAGACGAATTGGGGCGGTTGAGAGCCGGGGCGGCCGTTGGGGTGGCACCGGACTCAATGGAACGGATTGAGGCCCTTGTGGATGCGGATGCGGATGTGGTGGTGGTTGACACGGCCCATGGCCACTCCGAAAAGGTCCTCAAGGCTGTTGAAATGGTGAAGAAGCAATTCCCCGAACTGGAACTTATCGCCGGAAACGTGGCAACGCCTGAAGCAACCCGGGCACTGATCGAAGCAGGTGTGGACGCAGTCAAGATTGGCGTGGGGCCGGGTTCCATTTGCACGACACGCGTTGTGGCCGGTGTCGGCGTGCCCCAGATGACCGCCGTTATGGCGTGTGCGGCCGAGGCCAAGAAATATGGTGTCCCCATTATCGCCGACGGCGGTATCAAGTATTCAGGAGACGTTACCAAGGCCATGGCCGGGGGCGCGGATGCCGTCATGATCGGTTCCCTTTTTGCCGGCACCGATGAAAGCCCGGGTGAAACCATCCTCTTCCAGGGGCGGTCCTACAAGGTGTACCGGGGCATGGGGTCTTTGGAGGCCATGAAAGAAGGCAGCAGGGACAGGTACTTCCAGGAGGAAGCTGATCTGGAGAAAAAACTCGTTCCTGAGGGGATTGTTGGACGTGTACCCTACCGCGGTCCTCTGGCCGACACGGTCTATCAGCTTGTCGGCGGCCTGAGATCCGGCATGGGGTATCTCGGGTGTGGAGATATCCAGGCCCTCCAAACCGAACCGAGATTTGTTCAAATCACTGCTGCAGGGCTTCGTGAGAGCCATGTCCACGACGTGATCATCATCAAGGAAGCGCCGAATTACCGGGTGGAATAGCGTGAGATGGAGCCGAACCTGACACTCTTTTTCAGCCCCTTTCTGAACACTTCGGAGGGGATGGACGCCGATTTGGGGTTTGGCATAAATTCATAGAAGCGCGTGGGGTTTGGGAGGAAAAAATGACCAGCAGACTTTACAGACAGAAGGTGCTTATCCTGGACTTCGGAGCGCAATACGCCCAGCTGATCGCCAGGCGGGTACGTGAATCCCATGTCTACTGTGAAATCCACCCCTTCAATATGGACATTGAGGAGATCGAAGCCTTTTCTCCCAAGGGGATCATTCTTTCAGGCGGGCCTTCCAGTATCTTTGATCCCGATGCGCCATTGGCGGACAAACGGATCCTCGATCTGGGAGTGCCGATCCTCGGCATTTGCTACGGAATGCAGTTTCTGACCCATGTCCTCGGTGGTGCCGTTGCCAAAGCAACGGACAGGGAATATGGAAGTGCTGCGATTCAGGTCCTGGATGATCGCGACATCTTCCACGGGCTGGGTGCAGGCGCTGAGGAAACGGTGTGGATGAGTCACGGTGATCGGATTGAGAAGATGCCGAGTGGGTTTGAAACCCTGGCGTCCAGCAAGAACAGCCCTATAGCTGCCATGACGGACAAGTCCAGGCGGTTGTTCGGTGTTCAGTTTCACCCCGAGGTCGCTCATACACCCAATGGGACCAAGATCCTGAGTAATTTCCTGTTCCGTACCTGCGGGTGTGAGCCTTCATGGACTATGTCCTCATTCGTAAGGGGAACCGTGAAAAACCTCAGGGAAACTGTACGTGATGACCGGGTCATCTGCGGGCTTTCCGGTGGAGTGGATTCATCGGTGACCGCGGCTTTGCTCCAGAAGGCCATTGGCGACAGGCTTTCCTGTATATTTGTGGACAACGGTCTCCTGAGGCGGGGAGAAAGCACTGAGGTCAGCGAACTCTTCCAGGGAACCTATGGCGTGGATTTTCATCTGGTGGACGCCTCGAAGCTTTTTCTGGAAAAATTGAAAGGCGTTACCGATCCCGAGGAAAAACGCAAGATCATTGGAAGGGAATTCATCGCGGTTTTTGAGAAAACGGCAAAAGAACTGGGAGAGGCCAGATATCTCGCACAGGGGACACTCTACCCAGACGTTATCGAAAGTGTTTCCTTCAAAGGGCCTTCCGCCACCATAAAGAGCCACCACAATGTAGGTGGCCTTCCCGATGTGATGAATCTCAAACTCATAGAACCCCTGAGGGAGCTGTTTAAGGATGAGGTGCGGCAAGTGGGTGCCGAGCTGGGTCTCCCCAGTGAACTGGTCAAGCGCCAGCCGTTTCCGGGGCCCGGCCTTGCGGTGAGGATCCTTGGAGAAATCACATGGGAAAGGCTGGAAATACTGCGCTCCGCCGATTTTATTGTCCTTGAAGAGATACGGAAGGCGGGCCTTTACGAGAAGGTGTGGCAGTCATTTGCCGTGCTCCTGCCTATCAGGACCGTCGGCGTCATGGGTGATGAGCGAACCTACGAAAATGTGGTGGCGCTCAGGGTTGTGGACAGTCTCGATGCCATGACGGCCGACTGGTCCAGGATACCCTACGAAGTGATGGCGCGGATCTCAAACCGGATCATCAACAGTGTCAAGGGCGTCAACCGGGTAGTTTATGACATCTCTTCGAAACCTCCCAGCACTATCGAATGGGAATAGCCTTCCTCAAACGCGTATTTTAAAAGGCAACAAGTGTCGGATGACAAAACAACCTGGCAAACAGGACTATTGTGAACGCACCTACAGAAGCCGGTTGCATTCAAGCGGTCTCTTATCCTTTCGGATTGTAGTAAAAGAGACCGATCTGTGGATCAGTGCGGAGCGCTGCCTCGAGGATGAGACCCTCGACCTTCTGCTCGCGTATCGGCACCAGTTGGAAGCTTACATCCTCAGCCACCCTTCTTTTAAGACATCACTTGTGCCTGAACCCTTGGACCCTCTCGCCCCACCTCTGGTGAGGATGATGATGGAAGCGGCCTGCACCGCCAAGGTAGGTCCCATGGCCACTGTGGCCGGAGCCCTCGCAGAGGAGGTGGGTACGGGTTTGCTGCGCTTTTCCAAAGAGGTCATTGTGGAGAACGGCGGAGATGTTTTCTTGAAGGCCGACAGGCCACTGACTGTTTCCATTTTTTCCGGAGATTCTCCGTTGAGTGAAAAGCTGGGGCTTTGTATCGAGACGGAACAGATGCCGCTCGGGGTATGTACATCTTCTGGGAGGATCGGGCATTCCCTGAGTCTTGGAAAGGCCCACGCCGTTACGATTCTTGCTTCTTCGGCGGCTCTTGCTGACGGGGCGGCTACCTTCCTTGCAAACCGGGTTCGGGAGAAAAAAGACCTCAAAAAGACGGCCGCCATAGCAGGAAAAATCCCCGGTCTTCTGGGGGGAGTAATGATCCTCGATGACACTTTGGTCACCTGGGGAGATGTCCAGCTGGTTAGCCTCTAGTGCGGGTTTTTACTCGGTCAGCTGCTCTTTACGGAAAAAAATGCCCACAACCGATCCATAAAGGTCTTCACTTTCTGCAGAAGGATATTCCTCACCCGTATCTTTAAAAAGAGATCTCCGGACTCCCCTCCGCCCCTTCCTGGCCCTCCCATCCCTTTCAGACGAATTTTCTGGCCGACTCTGATGGCCGGCGGGACAGTGACAATCAATTTCTTTCTTTCGCTCTTGTTCGTATAGGAGATCTTTCCACCCCTCAGGGCAAGAGTCGGTGAGATGGTAATCAGATCAAAAAGGTCTTTCCCTCTTTCGGGAAGTTCTATTCCCCATTTTTTCCTGAGAGCATACTTGATGAGCCTTCCCGAAAGACCATGGAGGGGCGCAGACGCCCTGCCTTTTCCGCCGTAGACACCGGTGAACACCTTTCCGAAACCTCCCGGTCTCTTGAAATCGAAAGACCGGTAGCCCGGACCGTAGGCCTCCCCGAAGACGTCATCGAAACTCCTGAATCCAAAGGCCCTGCTGATTTCCTCAAAGATCTGTCTGACGTCCGATCCCTTGAATATATCCTGTTCGGAGTAGGTGTTTCTGAAATGGTCATAGGCCGAGGAGCCGTAAGTCTGACGCAGGTTGTCATAGCGGCTTTTCTTTTCAGGATCGGAGAGGGCGGCGTAGGCCTCGTTGATTTCTTTCATCCTTGAGGCCGCCTCGGGATTGTTGCTGTTTCTGTCCGGGTGGAATTTCAGGGCCAGTTTCCGGTAGGACTCTCTGATCTCCTTCGGTCCCGCTTCCCGCTCAACGTCCAGTATCCGGTAGTAGTCTTTTTGGGTCATCTGCTGTCCTCGAGTTTAGAGAATCGAATGGTGCTCACAGGGAGGGGTGATCACCTCTTGCCGTATAACATAAGCAGAAATTGCTCGATTCCAAGGGACAATCCACACACCGTGCTTTTTTACTGCCGCCCATAAGCTCCGGGCAAAACCCTATTCGTTCTTCCAGGCCGGTTTTCGTTTTTCCAGAAAGGCATGCAAGCCTTCCTGCGCGTCCGAAGTTTTCATGAGTTCATCGAGATAGATTTCTTCTATGCGCTTGAGGGCGGGTTCCAGGTCGTCCGTGAGTCCAGCGGTGATGGCCTTTTTTGTTTTTCTGAGAACCTCGGCGCTGAGTCTCAGATAGGGTTTCAGAAAGCCTTCCGTTTCCGCCTCCAGGTTCTGGGTGGAAACGACTCGATTGACCAGACCCATTCGGCCGGCTTCTTCTGCGGATATGATCCTGCCTGAGCAGATGAGCTCTATGGCGGCCTTTCGGCCCATGATGCGGGGCATGATATAGGCAGCGATAGGGGGAAAGACACCCACCTGGATCTCGGGCTGTCCGATCTTGCTGTTTTCGGCCGCGATGGCCAGGTCACAAAAGATGGCCAACTCGCATCCCCCACCCAGGCAGGAACCGTATACGGATGCCACGGTCAGGACCCCGAGTTTGTCCATGAGGCGGAACATCCTGTGAAAGGCGCCTATCATCTTCGGTGCCAGGTCTCCCATATGCTCACCCACATCCACACCTGCTGAAAAGCACTTTCCCTTGGCGTTGAACAGCACCACCTTGAGATCCTTTTGGCCCTGCCAGGCCTCCAGGACATCATTGATCTCTTCCATCATGGCAATGTTCATGATATTCACAGGGGGCCTGTTCAGGGTAATGGTCCCCAGTCCTTCTTCAAAACGGGTTTCAATATTTTCATAATCCATGGAAGTTCCCTCTTTTAATCATAATTGATGGAATCGTAAAAGCCGGTTTACGCCGCAAACGGCAGCCTATGAGGAACGAAGTGGAGGAGAACCTGACACTCTTTTTCAGACCCTTTCTAAACACTTCGGAGGGAATGGACGCCCATTTGGGGTTTAAGGGTAGTCATTGGAGAGCGCCAAGCTTCCCGAGGCGTAAACCCCAAACAGCCGTCCATGTTGGCGTCTGGTGCCAAGTGCACTATGAAAAAGCGGCCGAAAAAGACCCTCAGGTTCTCCTCTTGAGCTCCGGTGAATGAAACGACTTCCTTGGAAGCCGTTCAAATGATTTCATATGAAAAAATGGCAGGCCGAGGATTGAAGAAACCCGGCCTGCCATAACGACGTGCCAATGTGTCAGAACACTTATTCCTGGGGTTTCCCCATGACTTCTGCAAACATATCCATATCCCAGGTCTTGCATTCCGCAATATCCTGGCGGAATTTCAGGAAATCTATGGTATCTTTGCCGGTGATTTTTTTGGTATTGAAGGCGCCGAAACCGAGGAACGCCTCCCCGCCCATATTTGCCGCCAGCCAGTGCCTGTTGTAGTTTTTGGAGTAATCCCAGAAGAATTTCTTCTTGGCGCGCACACTGTCAATGGACTTGATGAGACAGCCGGGAAAGAGATTCGCAAATGTCCACACGATCTTGTCCACTTCCTTGTCGAGGAGTTCGAAATTTGCGTTGGGCTGATTTTCCTTCACAAAGGTCCGTGCCTCTTTCATCTCGTCGCCGCTTTTGAATTCGCCGTAGACAATCTCACCATCTTCCACATACTTGTCGGTAATGATCATGGGGTTCCTTACCCATTTCTCATCAACCTTCATCACAGGGACCACCTTGCTTATGAGGGTCTTGGCCTTCATTTTATAAGCGGACCACATTTCACAGGAGACGCAGTTCCACATGGCATCTTCAATGCTCAGATACCAGGGGAGAAAATCGGATGATCCGCCGTCAGGGGCGGAGCCATGTCGCGGTCCGGCCTGACCAAAGATGGCCAGATCGGAGGAAATGGCGATATCACATGCCATCCCGATCTCCTGACCACCGGCTACCCTCATGCCGTTTACCCGGCAGATGACGGGTTTCTTGCACGCGAGGATTGAATCCACCATGTGGTTGAAAAGTTCCATGTACTGTCCGTACTCATCAGATCGGAGGCTGTAGAATTCGCTGTATTCCCTGGTGTTTCCGCCCGTGCAGAAGGAGTAGGGCCCGGTACCGGTAAAAACGACTGAAACAACACTCCTATCCAGCGAGGCGTTCTCAAAACCGGCGATGACGCCTTTCACCATCTCGGTGGTGTAGGAATTATATTGTTTCGGGTTGTTGAGGCGGATCCAGGCCACGTAAAGGCCTTCCACCGCGTTGCCTTTTGGGTCCATCAGGGGTTTCTTCTCGTACACCACGCACGGTGGCTCGGTCCCCCAGTGAACTTCTGTGTGCAGCAAGTGATCTTTTTTTTCATTATCTCTCGGCATCCATTCCAAACTCATGATCTTATCCTCCTTTATTTCTTTTGAGTATGCCGCCAACGGCGGCTATCGGGTTTTCCGACAACTTGGTACGGAAAAACACCTTGTCCTGCGATTCTAAACGGGTGTTTCCAAGAGCAATCGACTAGAAATCCGGTGTCAGGACGATGCGCTTGGCCGGGGACCCCGCTTTGTGCACTTCTTCAAAGGTTTCCACAATGGAACTCATGGGCCTTGTCTCTACAAAGGGTCCAATATCGATCTTCTTGCTCAGGACCATATCCATGACGATGGGATAATATTCCGGCAGGCATCCCCAGGTGCCGAGGATATCCGCGTTAAAGGCCATGAGGCGACCGATGGCGTATTCCGTCTTGGCCAGGCCAAAACCTACGACGATCAACTTTCCGGTGAAGCTCAGGAGAGAGAGTCCAATTTCCTGGCCGGGTTTCACGCCCGTTACCTCGAAGATCTTCCATCCAAAGTTGGGAAGGCCCTTCCCCTTGCACAACCCTTTGAATTCCTTGGAGATGGCCCGTGCATCCTTATCGGTGGAGTTGATCACAAAATCCGCACCGTATTGCAGTGCCCGGTCAAGTTTTTCCTGATTACGGGCAATTCCCACCACCGTCTTCGCACCCAGGGCCTTTGCAACTTGCCCCATGTACTGACCCACACCGCCTGTTATCCCTATGACAACAACATTGTCGCCGGGTTGTAGATCGGCCCTTTTGGCGGCCTGGTATGGCGTGGTGCCGGCATCGGCAACCACGGCCAGGTGGGCAAGGGGCATATCCCCCCGATCTTTGACTTCACAGAGATCAATGCTCGGAACAGGGATGTGGCTGGAAAATCCCCCGTAAAGTCCCAGGCTGTTTCCGGGCATCTTCTGGGCCAGGCATCTATTGCCAAGCCCCGTCTTGCAGAGGATACATTTGCGACAGGGCATGACGGCCGGAATAATCACCTCTTTGCCCATCCAGGCCTCGTCGCCGGCCACCACTGTCCCTGCGATTTCATGGCCCAGAGTGAGGGGCGGTTTGGAGACCGTCGGCACCCCGTCGTAGAAATATCCGAGATCCGTATGACAGACGCCGCAGCCGGCGACTTCTACCAGCACTTCACCGGGGGCCAATCCCGGTAACGGGATTTCCGCCTTTTCCATTTTCCCGGGGGTTACTTCCCCGGTCTCTCGATCACGCATGGTGGGTTGGACCATTTGCCAGGTGAGTATCTTGTCAGGTAGTGTTCCCATTTTGTCCTCCCTAATATTCATGAATATTTATGTTGAATATCTCAAATCATCCCATAGCCACCGTCCACACAAAGGAGCTGGCCGGTGATATAACTGCTTTCGTCAGAGGCGAAAAATGCGAAGGCGGGCGAAATATCATCCGGCTCCGCAAAGCGTTTCAACAGGATCCGGTTCATATAGATTTCCTTGAGTTTTTCATCCGTACGGATCTTTTCGGTCATATCAGTCGCCACTATCCCTAGGGAAATGACGTTGACACATACGCCGTATCTGGCAAGTTCCCTGGCCATGGATTTGGTCAGACTGATAATACCGCCTTTTGCCGCACTGTAGTTGGCCTGGCCCACCGTACCCACCAGACCGGCCACGGAGGTGACATTGATGATTTTGCCGCTCTGTTGTTCCTTCATATGCCTTCCCACGGCCTGGCTGCAGAGAAAGGCCCCTTTGAGGTGGATGTCCACCACCTGGTCCCACTGTTCCTCAGTCATCTTCAACATCATGGAAGGACGGGTGAAACCGGCATTGTTGACGAGAACATCTATCCTTCCAAAGGTCTTCACAGCCTGTTCCACAAGATTTTCGACTTCCTCTTTCTTTGCGACATCGGCTTTCAGGGCTATGGCCTTGCAGCCCCTTTGTTCTATGGCATCGACAACTTCACCGGCTGCTTTTTCATTGGAGGTGTAGTTGATCACCACGTGTGCGCCTTCTCCGGCAAAACCCAATGCAACGGCCCTTCCGACGCCACGGCTGCTTCCCGTTACCAATGCAATTTTGTTTTCAAGTCTCATGAGTTATCCTCTCTTTAATGAGTCTTCAACCATTCACTTTCAAGAGATGTTCACGCGATAATAACTACATTATAGTTACAATATAGTTATGATGTGAAGATAGAAAAAATACGAGAAAGTGTCAAGAAAAATCGAAAAGGGACGGATGGATCTCCCCATATGAGAAACAGGGTTGAAAAATATGGTGCCTCTGGTAATATCGTCCGTGATATGCTCACATGATACCCACGTTACCGAGGAGAATAGATGTGAATAGACTTCTTTTTTCACTGCTTTTGCTCATGCTATGCGCTGCCGCCTCCTGCACCGGGCCCAGTGAAAACGTCAAATGGCCCCCGACTCCGGAGAAAACGGTGGTTATCCCGCCGGGAAAGCTGGGTCCGGGTTTCAGGCCCTATGTGATCAATGGAGAGCGGTACTATCCACTTCCCCACTCCCAAGGGTTCGTCCAGACAGGTCAAGCATCCTGGTACGGGCGAAAATTTCATGGCCGACCTACGGCCAGTGGCGAGACATATGACATGTATCAAAAGACCGCAGCCCACAAGACCCTGCCCCTGGGAACCTATGTGAGAGTCCTGAATCTGAGAAACAGAAAACAGACCGTGGCCAGGGTTAACGATCGCGGCCCCTTCATCAAGGGGAGAATCATCGACCTTTCCTACGCGGCGGCCAAGGATATCGGTCTGGTTGGGCCGGGTGTCGGGAGGGTTCGGGTCGAGGCACTGGCAAGACAGGTGGGAGAACATGATTCAAGGTTTGGAAAAGAACCGGTGGTCGAGGCCAGGGACCTTGAAAAAGGGGATTTTACGGTGCAAATAGGGGCGTTTCGCCAAAAAGAAAATGCATTGAGGCTCGCCAGACGGCTCAAGGTGATCTATGATTACGTAAGGGTTGAAATTTACGAACCCCCAGGTGGATCGGCCCTTTACCGCTTAAGGGTTAGTCGGTCAAATACCTTGCAGAAGGCCACGGAAATTGAGAAAAAATTGGAAAGGCTTGGGTTCGAAGAGGCCTTTATTGTCAGCCTTTAGAATTTCGATTGATTTTGTTCCGCAAAACTCCAGAGGTTTTGAAAACAACTACCCGTCGGGCTCTCAGCTGGAGGTCCTCAGTGGTCTGTGGGTTTCTTCCCCTCCTGGCGGATTTCTCCTTGACAGCAAACTTGCCAAAACCACTGATCAGGAGGTCTTCTCCTCGCTCCAGAGTCTGCTTCAGTATTTCAAAAAGCGTTTCGACGACAAGCCTGGAATGGCTCTTGCTGAGACCAACCTGATGATAAATGTTGTTAATGAGCTTTTCTTTCGTCAGGGCCACCTTTTATCCTCCTCATCCAACGCTTTTGGCAAAAATGCCCATTCATTTCAATCTATTGTCCGAGCACTATGTCTTATGGCGACGAATGTGTCAAGTATTTTTTGCATCTCGAAATTTTTCTTTGAGTCTTTTCTCGACAATTTTCGGGACCAGTCCACTGATGTCTCCCCCGAGGCCTGCGGCCTCTTTGATAATGGTTGAACTGATATAGAACCATTTGTAGTCGGTCATCAGAAACAGGGATTGGACTTCCCGGTTTAATTTCCTGTTCATGAGGGCCATCTGAAATTCATATTCGAAATCAGAGAGCGCCCTCAAGCCCCTCAATATGACATTGGCCTTTTTTTCAATGGCATAGTCCACCAGCAGCCCGCCAAATGTATCCACCTCCACATTGGGCGAGCCCTTCAGACTTTCTTTTATCATGTCTATCCGTTCTTTGACGGAAAAAAGAGGTTCCTTTTGTGGATTGGTGAGAATAGCAATAGTAAGTTTATCGAATATCGTCAGAGCGCGATCAACAATGCTCAAGTGACCGTTTGTGATGGGGTCGAAGGATCCAGGGTAGATTGCACATTTTTGGCTCATTTTTTGACCTCGTAAGAATAGATGGTGATTCTGGTATCTCCATAGGATCGGGTGTCACGCATGGAAATAGGACCCACTCGTGAGAGGGGCTGTTCATTCTTTGAAGATTCCGCCACGATCAGACATTGTGCAGCGAGGGACGGCGATGTGCTCAGATTTTGAAGGACCATGGGTATGAAACCCTTACTATAGGGTGGATCCATGAAAACAAGATGAAAAGTTTTCTTCAGGAAAGGGTATGCTTTCGGAAGGCCTCTCGTCAAATCCCTTTTGACGACCCTGCTACAATGCTCGAAGTCACACAGGGCGATATTCTTTCTTATCATGGTGAGAGCCTTTTGGGAATAATCCGCAAAAAATGCCGTGGAGGCACCACGACTGAGGGCCTCCAGCCCAAGACTTCCCGTGCCTGCGAAAAGATCAAGGACAATCCTCCCCTCCATCTCATGACCGATAAGATCGAAAATGGCCTCCCTGACGCGATCAGAGGTCGGCCGAATATCCAACCCTTTCAGAGATGCCAGCAACCTCCCTCTGGCCTGCCCGCCGGTTATCCTCATGACGGTTGCTACCGGGGGGCTCCATTTTCAGCTGCGCTCTTCAGTTCCTTGGCAGCGGTGCGAGCCCTTTCTTCAGCGGCCCTATTTTTTTCAGCCCGTTTGGCCTTGAGCCGATACAAGGTGATGACCGGACCGGACAGCGTGTAGGCGGCAAGGACGAAAAAAAGCATCACTTTTGGCTTGTAGGCGATGACAACGGCTATCAGTATGATGGAAACGAGGACGTTGAAAGACTTTCGACTCTTAAACTCCAGGCCCTTGAAACTGGGATAATCAACGGTACTGACCATGAGGAACGAAAGCACATAGGTGAGTGTGATGATGAGGATATGCTTTGATCCAACCGGTATGCCTCCCATTGCCGTGGCGAAGAGAACCAGTGAGGCGATCAGACTCGCAGCCCCGGGGATTGGAAGTCCCTTGAAATAATTCATTTCCATGGTATCTTTCTGCACATTGAATCGGGCCAGACGGAGTGCCCCACACACCACATACATGAAAGAGGCAAGCCAGCCAAGCCGCCCAAAGGGTTTGAGTGCCCATAGAAATACCAGGATGCCGGGGGCTATCCCAAAGGCAACCATGTCTGAAAGGGAATCATATTCACTCCCGAACCGGCTGGAAGTCTGCGTATAACGGGCAATCTTACCGTCTAGGGCATCAAAGACACAAGAGATGAGTATGGCTGTTGCTGCTAGTGGAAATTCCCCCTGGATAGCGGCAATAATGGCATAAAATCCACCAAAAAGACTGGCCGAAGTAAATAAATTCGGCAGCAGGTAGATACCCCTTTTTCTTCTTCTTGGTCGTCTTTTTCTTTTCATGTCAGTCTTCCTATAACGGTTTGGCCCGCCTTGACCTTTTGACCCATTCGGACTGTCACTTCGCTGTTCTTAGGCAGGTGGACATCCAGTCTGGATCCAAACCGAATGAGCCCAAATCTCTGGCCCGTCTCAAAACGGTCTCCTTTTCCTGCCCAGCAAACGATTCGTCTGGCCACGAGGCCGGCAATCTGGGTTACGGCAATGCGCCTGGAGGTCCGGGTCTCGAGGATAAGGCAGTTACGCTCATTGAGTAACGAAGCCTTGTCCAGATTGGCTGAAAAAAACTTTCCCGGATGGTAGTCTACCTTCTCTATAGTGCCTGAAACCGGAACACGATTGACGTGCACATTGAACAGGTTCATGAAGATGCTGACAAGAATCGCCGGTTCTCCCAGGGGATTCGTTTCATCTTCAATTTCCTGGATCTTTACGATCCGACCGTCCGCCGGAGCGACAACCTCATCCTCCGGGCAGCTACAGGTTCGACCGGGGTCTCGAAAAAAGTAGATGACGAAAATCGTCATGAACCCCAAGAAAAAGGTCGGTATATGCCAGCCGAAGACAGAGAAAAGGACCGTGAGCAGGATGCCCGTCAGGATGAAGGGCAAGCCCTCCCTGGCCACCGGCCATTTGTTATTTACACGCGAGAGATTCATGTCGGCAATCGTATAAACCTGCCCTCCGGACTTTGCTCACTGGCTGAAAGATAGTACGTCTTATGCATATTTGTCAATGCCATAGGACAGATCCAAATTCATCGTCTCATTTCAGTTGCAATTATGAATGCAAAGGGTTTTCCCCCGGGAAGCCTCGTGGTTTTCCGCAGGGAGTCTCATCGGCCATGGTTGGCGCCTGCTTCATGGGTGGTGTCTCTCAGCAGAGGATGGGGATTGGGGCGAATATCCGGTGGCCTGAAATAGGCGGGAGAGAGATTTCTTGGGTCGTCCAGATCCCCCTTTTGCAGCCGGATTGCACCCAGATGACCTATGGACGCTCCTCTGAGATACCAATGGTGCGGCGGTGCCAGAACAGTCTTTGAACCAAAAAGATGCCGCAGGGTCGGGGCCTGTTGCCTGAAATCATTTCCGATGAAAACCACGTCTTCAGGAAAGAGCGAGGGCAGGGCATCGAAGCGCGCGCTCCTGTCTTCCATGAGCCTTTTCATAACATTCTGCTCATCCCTTTCGAAAAGGGCCGTAAAGACTTCTCCCCGCCTTGAGGTGATAACAGGGCATATGGGAAGAGGGCAAAAAGGTATCTGGTTCGCCAGGCCCTCGGTGCTTGAGATGCCGATCAGAGGAATGTCCAATCCGTGGCACAATCCCTTGGCTGTGGAAAGACCAACCCGAAGGCCGGTGAAACTCCCCGGGCCCAAAGAGACGGCAACGGCCCTGAGTTCTTTAGCGTTTCCGGACGAGGCATTCATGAGAAAATGGATTGCCGGGACAAAGCCTTCAAAGTGCTTATGATTCGCTGAAAACATGCACTCCGCGAGTATTTCCCCATCCGTATCCAGCAGTGCCAGGCTAAACTGGAGCGTAGAAGTATTGAGGGCAAGGATCATAAGAGATTCTATTGGAAAAGCCGGGTTACATCATTAAAAATGACCACTGCCATAAGCATAATCAACAGGAAAAGTCCCACTTTCTGGGCCATGTCGCGTTTCTTGAGGCTCAAGGGTTTGCCGATAATCAATTCGACGAGAAGAAAAACAATAAAGCCGCCGTCTAGAATAGGAATGGGGAGCAGGTTCAATATCCCGAGATTTATGCTGATAACCGCCATGAAGGGGAGAAGGTAAACAAAGCTCTGCTGTGCGAGCTGACCGGTCATCTGGCCGATCAAAATGGGTCCGCCGAGGGTCTTGATGGGGATGACCCTCTCGAAGAGCTTGACCACGGTCAGACAGGTCAGCCTGATGATATCCCAGGTCTTTTTTCCCCCTTCTACGACGGCTGCCCCGGCAGTCAGCGAAAGGGTCTTGAATTTTCCCGAAGCTACAATGCCAACAAGGGCTGTGCTGATTTTTTCACCGAAGATGTTTTGCGAGAGGCTTTCTTCGGGAATAACGGTGAAGGTCAAGGATTCCTGATTCCTTTTGATTTTGAAGATCACCCTTTGTCCCGCACGGTTGTGAACGGCCTCTTTGATTTCATCCCAGGAAAAAATCTGTCGGCCATCCACCGCGACAATGAGATCTCCTTTTTCAAGACCGGCGGTCTGCGCCGGAGAATTTTCCCGAACCTGCCCCACCTCGGGCAATATGATCTGTTTCCCTACACCAATGTAAAAAAGGCAAAAGATAACGAGGGCCAAAATTAGGTTGAACACGGGTCCTGCGGCCACAATGGCCATACGCTTCAAGACAGGTTGGTGACTGAAGGAATATTTTTCTTCTTCAGGGGTGAGCGGCTGGCTGTCGTCATCGGTTTCTCCAAACATCTTGACATAGCCGCCCAAGGGAATCATGGAGATGAGATACTCCGTGTCCCCCCATTTCCTGCCCACCAGTTTTTTTCCGAAGCCGAGAGAAAATTTCAGTACCCTTACACCAAAATACTTTGCAAAGATAAAGTGCCCCAGCTCATGAAAGAAAATCAGGATTCCCAGAATGATGAGAAAGGGGAGTAAATAATAAGAAAAAAATGTCATATTTTGTCACCGCTTTTGGAACAGAATAAGTGTAATATAATGCAGCTCAAAACCATTTTCCAGTAAATTTCCTAACAAAGACCCGAAAGCAGGCTCCCGGCCTTCTCCCGTCCCCACCTGTCCGCTTCCATCACGGACTCCATTGCCTCGACAGGGTAGGGGACATGCTGTGCCATTGTCTTTTCAACCAATTCAGCTATTTGCAAAAAACGGATTCGTCCAGCCAGAAACTCTGAAACGGCCACTTCATTTGCCGCATTCAGCACAGTAGGCATGCTTTGCCCGATTGAGGCGGCATCCAGGGCGAGCGCCAGACATCTGAATTTCTTCAGGTCGGGCTTCTCAAAGGTGATCGTTCCCACGGTTTCAAGTGAGAGGGGGAAAAGGTCATTGTCATAATGTCTGGGATAAGTGAGCGCATAGGAAATGGGGATCATCATGTCGGGAACACCCAGCTGCGCCACGGTAGACCCGTCCCGATATTCCACCATGGAATGCACAATGCTCTGAGGGTGTATGAGAATGCTGATTTGATCCATGTCCAGATCGAAAAACCATTTCGCTTCAATCGCCTCCAGTCCTTTGTTCATCAAGGTTGCCGAATCCACGGTAATCTTGGGACCCATTTGCCAGTTGGGGTGATTGAGGGTTTCTTCCAGGGTGACGTTTTTCAACTGCTCCGCCGAGTGACTTCTGAATGGTCCTCCCGAAGCGGTGAGTACGACACGCCTCAGGTCGTCCCGGCAGTGTCCCTGCAGCGCTTGGAGTATAGCACTGTGTTCACTGTCAATGGGCAGGACGGCGACGCCTTGCCTCTTTGCCTCCCTCATGACCAGATCCCCCGCCATGACCATTGTTTCCTTATTGGCCAGGGCAAGGTCTTTGCCGGCCTGAATGGCCGAAAAACTGGGTAGGAGCCCTGCCGCGCCCGACATGGCCGAGATGACGGTGTCAACCTGATCCAGCCGGACCAGTTGTATCAGCCCCTGGGTTCCTGAAAAAATCATGGGAGCGTTCGTCCCTGAAAAACGCTGTGCGATGGCCCCTGCAAGCCTTTCGTCCCGGACCGCCACTGCAAGGGGGTTGAACTTTTTTACCTGTTGCTGAAGGAGTGCGATATTCTTTCCCGCGCCAAGGGCAACGAGCCTGAAATGGTCCGGATGTCTTTCTATGACCTTCAGGGCCTGTACCCCGATGGATCCGGTGGATCCCAAAATGGTTATGTTTTTCATAGGCAATGCCCTGGAAATGCCTTTCTATAGTAAAGATAGGATCATTTCATTGAAAGCCACAGGTAACCGTAGATGATGGGTATTGCAAAAAGCAGGCCGTCTATTCGATCAAGAATCCCTCCATGGCCCGGAAGAATGCGGCCGGAATCCTTTACGCCGTGGCTTCGCTTGATCATGGATTCAGTGAGATCCCCACATTGTTCCGCCAGGGAGAGGCAGACCGCGAGGAGGACAATGCTGATGTCGCGCTGGTTCAGCTCCACAAGTCTTGAAAAAACAAAAGAGGCGGTAACACTGCTCACAAGACCCCCCACTGCTCCTTCCCAGGTTTTTCCCGGACTGACGGCCTTGTACATCTTATGGGATCCGAAGAGTTTTCCGAAGTAAAATGCTCCGGTATCGCTCGCGAATACAACGGCCAGCATGAAAAAAATCCACAGGTTACCCGAAGGAGCCCGATCGATCCACAGGAGCAGGGCCAAAGGAAGGGTAATGTAGACGGGCCCCATGACGACGCTTCCCAGGTTCTTTGAGGCGCCATTCTGTGAACGGCCGAAAGTGAGCATGAAAAACACCATGGGGAAAAAGGCGAGAAAAGGAAACACCCCAAGAACGAGAAAAAGGCTCCCTTTCTTGAAGAGGAAATAAATCAGCAATGTGAGAGTGTATATGCTGACCTGAAGGATCCTTGGAAGTTCCGGCGCGGTTATCTTGTAAAATTCCATAAGGCCCACCAGGGAAACGAGGTAGACAATCGTATAGAAGGCCCACCTGGGTCCCGGGCCGATAAGCAAGATAAGTATGGGTACGGCTATGATGCCGGTGAGCCAGCGTTTCAGATGCATGTCACTTATCGATCGTCTCCCTGTGGTCTTTATACAAATGTGATTTCATCAATTGCTCAGAAGTAAAGCCGAACCGTCTTTCTCTTTTTTGAAAGTCTTCAATTGCAAGGTAATACTCTTCTTTTCTAAAATCGGGCCAAAGGGTCGGCGTAACATAAATTTCGGTATAGGCGATTTGCCATAACAGAAAATTGCTGATTCGATGTTCGCCGCTTGTGCGGATCAAGAGCTCGGGATCCGGGATGTCGGAGGTATATAACGAGCGGGAAATCGTCTCTTCTGTTATTTCTGAAGGGGAAAGTGCCCCGTGTTCAACCTGGGAACCCAGGTGTCGAAAGGCGTCCAGAATCTCCTGTCTTCCCCCATAACTCAGTGCCAGCGTCAATGTCATGTCCCGATTGAGAGCAGTATATTCAATAGCCTCATTCAGGGTATTTCTTGTAGCCGCGGGAAGCTTTTCAATTCTTCCGATCGCACGAAGACGAATGCCGTTCTTGTGCATCTCATCCATTTCACCTTTCAGAAAACGTTTCAGGAGATTCATGAGGACGCGGACCTC
>Ga0315542_1000155_pt1 | contig 38464 bp, 37 predicted proteins | sample SalMarSW160120MG_FD_202541 | JGI IMG/M metagenome (GOLD analysis project Ga0315542, IMG submission 202541) | Salt marsh sediment microbial communities from the Plum Island Ecosystem LTER, Massachusetts, United States - Salt Marsh Sediment SW1601-20 ...
CTGTATAGCTTGTACGCCACCTCCAGGTTATCGAATCCGCCAATCACCACAAGCGCATCCAGGCCGAGCTTCTTGTAATTTTCCACAATCATCTCCGACTGGTCTTTCTGCGGGTCAAAAGGGTTGATCCGGCTGGTTCCCAGCCTGGTTCCACCGTACCTGTCCCAGGTGCGAACCACATTGGAATCGAGGGGCATGGTCCACTGTTTGATACTCCCTTTTTTCTCCGGTTTCATCTCCGCCAGGCCCTTCCAGCCGTCCAGGATGCCAGTTATTTCAAACATCATACCTCTTCTCGGCACGAGATCCTTATCCAGTGCGGAATAGACGAGCCAATGAATCGTACTGTTGATGCCGGGACAATCGCCTCCAGCTGACAGGACTCCCACTTTCGTTTTCATTGTTTGCCTCCAGAGTAAAGTTGAATAACCGCTTTATTGCACCCCCCTTGAAATCGGAGGTCATCATAATGGGTTTTCCTGGATCTAATTAGCTCATACAAATTATGAATATAAAGAAACGCAGAGAGGGTGTCAAGAAATGGGAATTCGTTCCTCACAGGCTGCCGTTTGCGGCATGAACCAGCTTCTTACGAAATCATCACTTGGCATGGGTCCCGAGATCTCCCAGTCCCAGGAGGTTGAACATCAGCATGATACGTGTTCCTTGGCTCTCCTTTTCCAGATAGAGCTTCGCGCCCCAGCACTGGCTTTGGTACCCCAGCCAGTAACGGGTCAGGATACTGTGATCCACCATCATGTTTCTCCTGAACGAGACACCTGTCGAAAAACCATAAACCAGGTTCAGGTCCCACTCAAAATTCAGGGCCCTGGTGATGTCCTTTTCGTAGATATAATCCAGGCTGTACCGGTCCTTTCTCCCGCCTGTCCTGCCCACCATGAGGTCGAGACTCAGGGTGCCCCTGGTGATCTCATGTGCATAATGGTCCCACTGTCCGTTTCCCCTGAGGTCCAGGTTGCTGAAGGGGGTGATCACCAGAGCCGCCGCCAGAGGGGTCAGGGTTTTCCGTTTTTCTCCTGCGGGTTTTTCCACCCTGGCCTCGTCAATATCATAAGCCTGGCTGAGGCTGAAGGTCGCCCACTGCCGGTAATGCACCTTTCCCTTTCCGTCCTCCAGCCTGGCATCCAGGAAGTTCTCCAGGGACATGACCAGCTGGTTGACTCTGCCCTCCTGGTCAAAAGCCTCGAACCAGGGCTTTTCATCCAAGTCGCCATGGGGGACTCTATAGCGGTAGCTGATGCTCGGCCAGATGCGGTGTTTCAATCTCCTTGCGGATCCCCAATCCACATCATAGGTTCGCTCAAAGCTGGTGGATACCTTGAAGCCCGCGTCGTAGGCCCCCTTTAAGGCGTTGTCATTAAATCCCCCAGCCTGGTTCTCCAACCAATAGCTGTTGAGGGTATATCTCAATGACGGTTCCATCTCCAGGGCATCACCCATCATTCGCCAGGGGAATCTCATCTCAGGAGACAGCGACATCCTGTTGCCCCTCGTCCCCTCCTCCCTCCACACGTAGCCGTAGTCCGAGTCAAGGCTCAGGAACAGCGGCCAATGGCTGATTTGCCCGGGCATGGACATGAAGTTCAAGCCTGCTAATGGTTGGGGTGTTCTGTCGTTGGGAGGATTTTCAGGGCGCTGGTGGTAGCTGGAAAGGGCCTGAAGGCTGTAGTTTTCGCTATCCATAGCGAGTCTCAAGGCGGAGCGCCTGGTGGGGGAGTACTTGTCTTCCACCGGACGCCTTGATACTTCGGAAAGATTAGGTCGGGCCTCATAGCCGAAAAGTCCTGTCTCGAATTCCCTCAGGTAATCCTGATCGCTCACCAGATCCAGGTCAGCGCGCGCCGTCAAACCCGGAAGAAGATCCTGGTCGGCCCGACCTCGGAGCCAGAAGCGGTTCTGATTGTCCCGTTTAAAGGGACTGATTTCCAGTTCGTTTGAGTCATTCAGATCCTTTTTTCCTATCCTGTCACGAAGCACATCCACCAGGAGATTCCCCTCGGAACCTTCCCCTGCCGCATAACGGAATTCCAGACCCTGCATGTATCCCCGGCGGCTCATGTAATGTCCATAGAAGGTGGCGTCCAGCTGGTCGGATATGGCCCAGAAAAAGGGGATCTCCACATCGGCACCGTTGCGGCTGGAATAACCCAGTCTGGGGGGTAAAAGTCCCGTCTGTCGTTTGGTTTTCGCCGGAAAAATCATATAGGGCAGATACAACACAGGCCAGTCCCTGAGCCAGAAGGCGGCATGTTTGATCTCACCGTACCCCTCCAGGGTCACCCTCACCTCGGAACCTGTTATGCTCCAGGCAGGGTGATCTCCGTCACAGGTGGTAAGACGGCACGCCTTGACCACATAGGTGTTTTCCCCTACCTTCTCCATGGTGTCGCCGCTGATGTAGAAGTGGTTTTCTTTCAGAAACAGCCGACCTTTTTCAATGGTGCCGGTCTGTTCCTTCAAATCAAAAGTACCCTTTTCACCCGTCAGGGTGTCTTGGCCGCTCACGAGGCGCACATCCCCGAAAACCTGTGCGATACCCGTCCGCCTGTTATAAATCGCCTCCCTGGCCGAAAGCCTCTGACTCCCCCTGGTGATCAGAACATTTCCTTTTGCATGGAAAACGCTTTCCTTTTCATCAAAGGAGAGGCTTCTCGCCGTAATCGTCCACGGCGACTTTTCGTCCGGCTGCAATCTCTGCTTGGGCACCAAAGGTTTGGCATCAGCCAGACAGGCGGAAAAGAGGATACCCAAAAAAACCCACAATGCAAGCCGGCCCCTGGTTGAGGCCTGCCATGTCCTGATAGGGAAAGTCCTAGTCGTCATTTGGCTGTCATTCTCCCAGTTCATCCTTCTCGTAGCGTTCCGGATCGAAATAGGGCAATGCCGCTCCCACAGTGAAAAGTGACCCGCAAACTACCACCATATCAGTGGGGTCCGCCAGTTCCCTGGCCCGGTCCAGGGCCGAAAAGAGGTCCTGTCTGATTTCCCCCGGTCTCTTGAACTTTGTCCCTTCGGCCATCAGTCTCTCGGGCGTTGCCGCACGGTGGTAATCCGGGCGGGTGTAGATGATATAGTCAGCCAGGGGAGCGATCCACCTGAGGATGTCCGAGATGTCCTTGTCATCCATGACCCCTATGACCAGGATCAACCGGTCATATTGGAAATCCCTCCTGATGGCCGCAGCCAGGGCACGGGCCGCCTCCGGGTTATGCGCCCCGTCCAGGAGGATGGTCGGCTCGTGGGAAACCGCCTGCATCCTGCCCGGCCAGGACACGTTTTTCAATCCCGCACGCAACGGCCTTTCAGAAACGGGAAAACCTTTCCTTTCCAACAGCTCGGCCACTGCCAATGCCATCGTGGCATTTCTTGCCTGAAAATATCCTCTCAGGCCCAGGTCGAGGCCATTCAGCCGCCGTTCGATACCGTAGTAGTGGAGGCCCGATGCTGTCGTGCGATAACGGATGTGTCCTCCGATCCTCCAAAAGGGGGCCTGCCTCTCTTCGCATTGGGTTTTGAAGGCTCGCGCCACCTGCGGTTTGACGGCACCGGTCACCAGATCCACACCCCTTTTGATGATCCCGGCCTTTTCCATCGCGATATCCATCAGTGTTTTCCCCAGATAGAACTGATGTTCCAGAGAGATATTGGTGATCGCCGAGACCAGCGGGTGAATGATATTCGTGGCGTCCAATCGGCCGCCCATGCCCACTTCCATGATGGCCAGATCCGTCTTTTCCCTCGCAAACCAGGTCAGTGCCATGGCCGTGGTCGCCTCGAAAAAAGTGGGGGGTTCCTCTTTAGCGGTGACCTGCTTCAGTTCCTCGATAAGGTCCGCGGAAGTGTCCCGGGACATTTCGGTCCCATTGATCCTAAACCGCTCCGTGAACCGTACCAGGTGAGGGGAAGTGTAGACACCGACCTTGAATCCTGCTTCGGCGAGCATGGATGCCAGGAAGGCAGCAACCGACCCCTTCCCGTTGCTCCCTGCAATGTGGACATATTTCTGGTCCCGGTGGGGATTTCCTAAGGCTTCGAGTATATTCGAGGTCTTGGACAGTCCAAACTTGATACCGAATTTTTGAAGACTGTACAAGTAGTTAACGGCATCTTTGTAGGTCATCTTTTCCGTCACACCTTTTCCAGCGTCGTATATTCCATGTGGAGCAGTTTCCTGCCTACCTTCTTGAAAAGCACCTCCACCTTGTCCCCATCAAAAAACCGGGAAACCACTCCAAGGCCGAATGCCGGGTGCATGACCCGGTCCCCCTGGCTGAACCCTGTTTGGGGCTGTTTTTTCTCCCCCGATATGTTGAGCCCCGTGCTCAATCCCCCAAGGGGTTTCATCCGCAGGGATGGGAATCCCGATTCAAGGGAAAGGGCCTCATCGGGAAGCGCCTGGATGAAAGAGGACAACCCGTTCCTGAAATCATAGCCGGAGGTCTGCCATGAAGGGACCGTTTCCTGACCCGGGTAGCACAGGATCAACTGGTCTTTTGCCCGCGTTGCCGCCACATACATCAGTCTGCGCTCTTCTTCCAGGGCCGCCTCGTTATTGTGGGCCCTTGCAGGAGGGAATCGTCCCTCCATGACCCAGATGATAAAAACCACCGCCCATTCGAGTCCCTTGGCCGAATGCACCGTGGAAAGGGTCAGCGTGTTTCTTTTGCCTTTTTCATCCAGATCCGCGGAACTCGTTGGGGGTTCGAGGATAAGGTCATCCAGGAAAGCCCTGAGTTTCTTATAGCGACTCGCCATGGGAACCAGCTGTTCCAGTTCCCTTGTCCGTTTAGGGAAATCGTCGAACTTCTGTTCAAGGATGGGGATATAATAGGCCATGACTTTTTCAACAGCCCCTTTGGGGGAAATCCCTCTTGAACCCAGCCCGGCCAGAAGTTCCGAGAGGGACTTGAGCCCTGCTGAACCCTTTCCGGCCTGGGGCCACTTACCGACCTCTGCAGGCTTCTTGTCCTGACTTACCATCCACTGGATGATCCCGCTGCTTTTTGCCTGCCCCACATTCTTCAAGAGCCGTAGGATCCTTCCCCAACTTACCAGATCGCTCCGGTTGAGTACCACTCGCAGGTGGGCCAGGAAATCCTTTATATGGGCGGATTCCAGGAACTTGAACCCACCATACTTCACGTAAGGGATACCCTGTCGCGTCAGCTCCACTTCCAGTTGAAATGAATGATAGCCGGCCCGGAAGAGCACGGCGAAATCCGAGAGGGACCTTCCATTGTCGATCTGTTCCTTGATGACCCGTGCCACATACTGGGCCTGCCCCGGCTCCGTCCTGTTATTAACGACCTTCGGCTTTTCTCCTCCGAGGCGCCTGGTGAACAGACACTTGGTGTATTTTTCCCCGGCCTGCGCCATCAGGGCGTTGGTAAAGGTCAAAATGGGTTGGGTAGAACGGTAGTTTTCTTCCAATTTAATCATCTTCATCTCTGGAAAAAGCCTGGGAAAATCAAACATGTTCCGGTAGTTTGCGCCGCGGAAGGAGTAGACGGACTGGCTGTCGTCACCCACCACCATCACATTGCGGTGCTCATGGGCCAGCCATTGAACGATATCGGCCTGGATGGTGTTGGTATCCTGGTATTCGTCCACCATAATGTACCTGTATCGCTCGCTGAGTTCCCTCCGGACGGATGCCTCCTGGTCGAGGAGCTGTCGCAGATAGAGGATCAGATCATCATAATCCATCATCTGATGGCTCTTCTTATACTCCTGGTAAAGGTGTCCAAGCCTGTCCACGACGTCGAGCATGTGGAGGAACTGGGCATATTCCTCTTCCATGAGCTCTTCGAGAGATCCCCCAAGGTTAGCCGCTTTGCTCAGGATATTCGTCAGGGTTCGCGTTTTTGGAAATCGCCCCACCCCAACGGCCATGTGGTTTTCACGCACCAGGGACTGGATGACTTCTTCCATGTCCGAACGGTCGAGGATGGTAAAGCCACCATCAAAACCCAGCAGGTCTGAATAGGAGCGCAATACCCTGTTCGCCAGTGAGTGGAAGGTCCCCCCTGATACAAACCTGCACCTGGGATCCGAAAGTCCGGCGGCCCGTTCCAGCATTTCGCCTGCCGCCTTCCTGGTGAAGGTGAGGAGGAGAATATTCTCGGGAGGTACTCCGGTTTCCACCAGCCGGGCCACCCTGTAGACCAGGGTTCGGGTCTTTCCGCTGCCTGCGCCTGCAATGACCAGAAGAGGTCCGTCGCTGGTCATCACGGCCTCCAGTTGGGCCGGATTCAATACCTCTTCATAAGCGATGTTACTCATAATCTCTCTTCAAACCTGATGGAATTGCAAAAAGTCCGGTCCTCAGGACCATATCTGACCAACAACGGGATGGCGAAATATGAGGAAAGCCAGCGGAATCAGAAAGGCCAGGAACAGGACAATAAACAAAAATACGGGGATCAGGAAAGCCATGATCACCCTTAGATAGGATGTCTCGTGGATCTCCCTGAGCCCGATAACCTGGATAATGAGCCGCCAGATCCAACCGATCAGGCCTCCGATAAAAGGAATGACTCCCAGCACCTGTACAACCTGGGAATAGGAAACAACCCTGAAGGTCGCTTCAAAGCCATTCCCGCCTCCCCTGACCATCAAGAGGAGGAGGTGAAGAACCCCGCTGTAGACAAAAATACCCACGGCGACCATGAGCGGTATCACGAGCATCATGAGGAGAAATATGAGGCCGACGTAATGGGTTGAAAAAAAAGAGAGGCCAAGAATCATCAGGCCTCCCAGAAAAAGGGACTGCCAGAAAAAGGACAGCATATTCCCTATGGAACCGGTCAACACACCCAAAGCAAGGGGCTCCTTTTTCCCACCCCCATAGGTCAGGTTCTTAAAAAAGGTCTCGGGGGAAAAGCAGACTTGTTTGAATGTCTGAAGGAATCCCTGCCAGAGGCCATGGTCCGCACGGTCCTCCCAAGGGCCGCCTCCCCGAGACGGGCCTTCCTTTTCCTCTTCTTTCTGTTCAAGAGGAGGAATATCCCGCGGGAGTGGCGGCGGCACGGTGGAGGTCTTTTCCGCCTCTTTCTTGTTGAATTCGAACCTTTGGCGACATCTTGGACAGGTAACCCATTTCACCGTATCGGGAATCTTCTCACTTGGGACCCTCTTTGAAAGCTGGCAAAAAGGGCAGGTAATGTCTATGATCATTTGTTCTTCTCTTTCTGCTCCATGAGACGGCTGAGTTCCTTTTTCCTGCTCCAGCGCTTGATCACGCCCACAAACCCGCCCGGCCCCCTTTGCTCCAGCAATTCTCCCCTGAATTCAATTCCTTGTGGCGTGGACAGGGCGGCTCTCAAGCATTCCGTCTTGTCCGCGCATTCCTGGCACGAGGGAGGCGTCTCCCGCATGCCGCTTTCCCCAACGGGGAAAACCCTTTCCAGGATGCCAAAGCATTCTTTCTTGTTTTTCATGATTTTTTGCCCCTCCTGGCCACGGGAGAGGCCACTATACATCATTAGGGCTGCTTGTTAAAGGGCAAATTGGAAGATGCAATGATCCCGTGCGGGAGGGCCCGTGCATTCCCTTTCGGAAAGCAATCCACAGCCCCCCTTTATTGCTGCATGCAACTCTGCAGATGCACTCGCCGGTTATCGGATTCCAACAATGCGTTTTTTTTGCTTGACTGGCTTATTGCCTAATGGTATTACCATTAGCATGCCTGATATACAGTAGAAACAATCATGACAAAAAAACTGCCCTTCAAACAGGTCAAGCGCACACATCTCTATGAGAAAGTGGCCGAACAGATCAAGACGGCCATCTTCGACGGCCTGCTCGAACCGGGGGACTCCCTTCCCTCTGAGCGGGAACTGAGCGAAACCTTCGGCGTTGGACGCCCGACCATTCGGGAGGCCTTGCGGATCCTTCACGTCATGGGCCTCATCAATATCAGTGCAGGGATTCGGGGTTCTACGGTCAGGGAAATCGATCTGACCCAGTACCTCGAGACCATCCGCGAGCAACTGGCCTACCTGATCCATGTGGATAAACAGTCCATTCAGGATGTCTGGGAGGTTAGGAAATATGTGGAGCTGGGCATCGCTCATTCTGCAGCCCGCAACGCCACAGAGCAGGATATTGCCAATCTTGAACAACTCTTTCAAAAAATGGAAGAATGTGGCGCTGATATACATGCCTACTTTCCCATTGCCGTTGAATTCCACCAGAAACTGGCCCTTGCCTCGGGCAACAGCATCTTTTACATCATCTGGAATATATTTCACGATATACTCCTGAAAGGTTATATGCCTATACTGGAAGATCTTTTCCCTGAGGGACCCCAGCGGCTGCTGAATTCAAACCGTGTACTTCTCACAGCGATCAAATCAGGCGATCACGCTGCTATTGAACGCACCATGGAAATACATGCCGAAGAGGAGCGTTTGTTTCCAAAAGATGAGCTCTTTCAAACCAATCGGAACCGCAGGCAAAAGGAGTGATGACTTCGGCTCCATTATTTTATGAAGGAGGAAAATTCATGAAAATAGGGATTCCCAAAGAAATCAAGCAGGCGGAAAAAAGGGTGGCTGCCACGCCCGCCGGGGTGAAGGCGTTCACAAGTCATGGCCACCGGGTATTCGTAGAAAAGGATGCCGGATCGGGTTCCGGTTTCAGGGACGAGGAATATATAAAGGCCGGGGCGAGGATTCTGGACAACCCCGAGGATGTCTGGAGTGAATCGGAGATGGTCATCAAGGTCAAGGAACCCATCGGCCCGGAGTTCGACCGCATGCGACCCGGTCAGATTCTCTACACCTATCTCCACCTGGCCGCTGATCAGGAATTGACCCAGAAGCTCCTGGAGCGGAAGATCGTGGGAGTTGCGTATGAGACCGTCCAACTGGAGGATGGCTCTCTGCCGCTCCTCTCCCCCATGAGTGAAGTTGCAGGCAGGCTCTCCATTCAGATGGGGGCCTTCAGCCTGGAGGCAAAGAACGGGGGCATGGGAATTCTCCTTTCCGGGGTTTCGGGTGTACGGCCCGCCCGGGTGACGATCATCGGCGGCGGGGTTGCGGGCTTTTCCGCGGCCATGGTGGCCGTTGGCATCGGTGCACAGGTCTCTATCCTGGACAACAATCCCTCCCGTCTTCGCTACCTTGAAGACATTACCGACTCTCGCCTGGTGACCATTATGTCCAATCCTGCCAACATTGAGGAGGAATGCATCAACAGCCACCTGGTTGTCGGATCGGTCCTGATCCCGGGGGCTAAGGCACCGAAACTGATCACCAGGGACATCATCCGCCGGATGATGCCGGGATCCGCCGTCGTGGATATCTCGGTGGACCAGGGAGGCTGCTGCGAAAACACCCATCCCACAACCCATGAGAATCCTACGTTTATCGTGGATGAAGTGGTGCACTACTGCGTGGCCAATATGCCCGGCGCAGTGCCGCGCACGTCCACCATCGCCCTGACCAATGTCACCCTGACCTACGGCCTGGCCATTGCCAACAAGGGGTTTGAGAAGGCCATGGCGGATGACCGCGCCTTGAGGAAGGGCCTCAATGTGATGAAAGGCCAGGTCTGCTACCCCGCTGTGGCGGATACCTTCGGCATGACCTGTGCGCATGTGGACTTCTAGGTTAGTGGAACCGGGAAACAAGAAAGGAGCAATGACATGTTTGAACATCTGAAGGTATGGGTGAATGGAAAAATAATCCCTTGGGAACAGGCGACCGTACACATCATGTCCCACAGTTTCAGCAGGGGATCGGCCATGTTTGATGTATTCGGTATCCACCCGGCTCCAGAGGGTCCGGTTGCCTTCCGTATGGACAAGCACCTGGATCGGCTTTTCAGGAGCGCACAACTCCTAGGGTTCGAAATGGCCTACACAAAAGACGATGTGACAAAGGCTGTGGCCAAATTGGTCAAGGAAAACAACATCCGGCGCGGCCTGGTGAAAATCTTGGCCTACTACAGCGAGGAAGCAGTGCTTTCCCTGGTCATGGATTCCAAACTGGATCTTGCCGTATTTGCGATACCCGAAACCGATGAACTGGGGTTGGATAAGGCCGAACCCATCAGCATCTGTATTAGCAAATGGCGCAAACTGCATCCCGCCACCGTGCCGGTTGAGGCCAAGGCATGCGCCAACTATCTCAATGGCGTGTTATCCCGAAAAGACGCCGCGGAGAGGGGTTTTGATCTGGCTATCATGCTGACGACGGATGGCTATGTGGCGGAGGGGGCCATCGAATCCGTCTTCATGGTAAAGGACGGTGTCGTCAAGACCCCGGCCCTGGGGAATATCCTCCAAAGCATCACCAGGATGTCCATCCTCGAGGCGGCGCCAGCCATAGGGCTTGAGACCTCGGAAGAGCAGATAACGCGGGAAGAATTCATGGCGGCCGACGAGATATTTACCTGTCACACAGGGATCAAGGTGACGCCGGTGAAAAAAATAGAGGACCGTGTATTCGGCCAGGCCCCGGGACCGGTGAGTTCCAGGATATCCAAACTGATGGAGGATATCTGCCATTTCCGCGATGGGCGCTTTAAAGACTGGATGCAACCCATATAGGATGCGGATACGGCTTTTCCCCAACGAAAGGATGATAATTTGCGGCCGGCATGGATTGAAATTGGGTTACCTGCCATAAAGAAAAATATCTCTGCCTTCCGGCGCATCCTTTCCGGACAGGCCCGGATTATGGGAATTGTCAAGGCTGATGCCTATGGCCACGGGGCTCTCAGGGTTTCCGAGGCTTTGAGGGAAGTTGGTGTCAAGCGTTTCGGTGTGGCGCTGGTCCAGGAAGGTGTGGAATTGAGGGAAAACGGCTTTGACGAGCCCGTGCTAATTCTGGGGTATACACCGGAAGAAGATTTTCCCCTCCTCCTGCGTTACGGGCTGACGCCAACCATCTATGACTATTCCCAGGCGGTACAACTTGACAGACAAGCCGGAGAAATGGGGAAACCGGCCAAGGTCCACCTGAAAGTGGACACAGGGATGGGGCGAATAGGATTCCAGCCGGAAAAGCGGGCAGTTCAAGAAATCGGCAAAATCGCAAAATTGCCCAATCTGGTCCTCGAGGGTATTTTCAGCCACCAGGCCTGGGCCGACAACCCGCTGAGCGATTTTGCGAGTGTCCAGTTCGCCCGTTTTCAGAACTTCATCGGTGACCTGGAGCGGGCCGGTATGAAGTTCCCGCTCACGCATATTGCCAACAGTGCTGCCGCCATCAACTTCCCTTCCATGCATCTGGACCTGGTGCGAATCGGGATCTCCCTTTACGGCCTCTACCCGGATGCGCAGATGGCGATTGACCCGAAAATCGAACTGCACCCCGCCATGCAGGTCAAAGCCAGGCTGGTCCATGTCAAGGAGGTCCCTGAGGGAACCCCGTTGAGCTACGGGTGTACCTTTACCACCGGACGGAACTGCCTCATCGGCACCGTGCCCATGGGCTATGCCGACGGCATTCCGCGAGCCCTGTCCAACAATGGCGAAGTCCTTGTCAGGGGAAAGCGCTGCCCCATCGCGGGTCGCATCTGCATGGACCAGTTCATGGTGGATTTGACTGGTTTGGAGAAGGTCCAGGTGGGTGATGAACTCGTCTTGTTGGGAAGGCAGGGAACTGAAGAAATAAGCGCCGATGAGGTGGCGGAAAAGGCGGGGACTATTTCCTATGAAATCGTCACCCGGATGTCCCGGAGGCTCCCGAGGACCTATTTGGACACATAACACCTTTATTATTTCCAGGTGAATGGAGGAAAAACCATGGAGAAAAAATCGTCTCTAAAGGCCGTATCCACCAATGAGGCACCGGCTGCCATAGGACCCTATTCCCAGGGGGTGGTCGCCGGCGATCTTCTTTTCATTTCCGGTCAATTGGCCCTGGATCCCCGGACCGGAGAGTTCGTAGAGGGGGATATCCTTTCCATGACCCACCGGGTGATCAGGAATGTCCAGGCCATCGCTGAATCCGTCGGTTCAGGTCTTGACAGAGTGGTCAAGACGACCATTTTTCTGGCCGACATGAACGATTTTGCCGCAGTCAATGAGGTCTATTCCCAGTATTTCAAAGGCGTCCTTCCGGCCCGGGCCGTGGTCCAGGCAGCGGCACTGCCTAAGGGCGGAAAAATTGAAATGGAAGCTGTTGTACATATAGCCTAGATGAGAGGCCATTGATGAATCCGGGCTCTATATGGATATTCGAGACAAACCGTATATAGAAGCCGACGATGTCCTTGCCCTGAATTTCATCAGGGATCCTGCAAGATACGCCTTCAGGAGATACTACCGAACCGGTCTGCGCTCGCATATCCTGGAAGTCCTGCGCCCGGAGGACCTGGAAAGAGAAAGACAAGGTGTCCTGAAGGGGAAGAACATCCACTTCCCAAGGGCCGTTTCTCTCAAGATGCTCAGGATATTCAGGGCTCGATTTAGAGATTTTCAGGAGGCCCTGGATGAAATCGGACGGGTCAAACTGATCTCGAGATACCTCGCCCCGAATCACGTGGCCAGGTCTGATGAATTCCTCGTGAGTTATGTAAGGGGAGACCAGGCTGACATTGTCCTCTGCGGGCTCCAGGACTATGTGGAAGGTGAAATCCTGGACCCATGGGGCCCCCTGGATGGTCAGATCCTTGGGGAACTGCTGACCCGCATGAATCCTGTGGAGACACAGGATCAAGCAGCAATTTTTTCAGAAAAGGTGAACCGGGCGAAAAGGGAGGTTGCGTCTTTCATCGGGAAAGTCAGAAAGATGATTGCGGAAGCTCAGCACATCCCGGACCTTGCCGGTGTAGGGAATCTCCTCCTGACCCCACGAGGCCATATCAGGCTTGTGGATATCAACAACATCTCTCCTGTTTCTTTCGATGGCGCCATTTTCAGGGATGACCGGGATTACCCGGTCTGCGACAAGTCCATCGAGGCCCTATCCCTTCTGGAGAGAAATATCCTGGGCCGGTCCGTCTCCGCAGAAGACCCCCTTTATGGCATTTTTCTTGAACCTTTAAGGATGAAGGCAGTCCGGGATCTGGTGATAACATTCCGGACCAACCTCGGGAAGGCCACCTATCCAATCCCATGAACATCCTGCTCGTCTACCCCTATTTTCTCGAAAAGCGTCTGCACACGGAAGATGTCGGCGCCGTGCCCATTGGTCTTTATTATGTGGCGGCATTGCTGAAAGACCATGGCCATGACGTTGAGATCCTGGATTGGCACCAGATGGACCGGCATCCCGGAGCCATGGAAGAGGCCATCAGGGAAAAGAAACCGGATGTGATGGGTTTTTCAGTGCTCCAGGCCAACCGATGGGGCGCCATAGAGATCGCACGTCTTGCCAAGAAGGTAAACCCCGGGATCACCACGGTCTTCGGGGGTGTCAGTCCCACGTTTCTGTGGGAACACTTCCTGAAAAACTTCCCGGAGATTGATTTCATCGTAACAGGAGAAGGAGAATATCCTTTTCTGCACCTGGTGCAATGGCGGGAACTGGGCAAAAAGGAAGAAGAACTCCCGACCATTCCCGGTCTTGCCTATCGCGCCGGGAGACAAATCCTTCGGAATGATCCCGGCCCACCCCTTCAGGACCTGGACGCACTCCCGGACCCCGCCGAATATTTCACGTTCCAGCACATAGCCTCTTCACGGGGTTGTCCCCGGCAGTGCGTCTTTTGCGGTTCGCCCAGGTTCTGGCACCGTACGGTGAGGTTCCACTCGGTCGACTATTTTGTCTCACAAATCGAAAAACTCCACCGGAAAGGGGTCTCATTCTTTTACGTCTCCGATGACACCTTTACCATGAAAAAAAGGCGGGTTGTGGCCATATGCAAAACGATCCTCGAGCGGAAAATCCCTATCAGCTGGGCAGCCATCTGCCGGGTAAGCGATGTGGATGAGGAAATCCTCTATTGGATGAGAAAGGCGGGTTGTGTACAGGTGAGCTACGGGGTCGAGAGCGGCTCTGAGAAAATCCGGCGCTTTCTTAACAAGGAAATCACAACGCCCCAGATCCTCAAGGCATTTTCAAGCACGGTCCGGATGGGAATCCTGCCGAGGGCCTATTTCATCTATGGCAATCCCGGAGAAACGGAAAAAACCATACAGGAAACCATTCATCTGATGGTGAAGATCAGGCCCTTGAGCGCCATCTTTTACATCCTGGACATCTTCCCGGGAACCGCCCTCTACGAACGCTACAAGAAGGCGACCGGGGCAACGGACGATATCTGGCTTGAGCGCATGGAAGATATCATGTATTTTGAGACCGACCCCTGCCTGAAAGGAGAGGATGTCCTGGCCTTTGGAAAAAGACTGCGGCAAACTTTTCACAAGGCCCTTCCGGAGTTCGCAGGCGCAGCAGCGCTGGTCGATCGAAAGGACCTCTACCCCCTTCACGCCGACTTTTGTTCCAGGCTGGCCTTGACCTTTACGAACGGAGATTACGCCCAGGTAGAGGAGATCCCAGCCAAGGATCAAATTGCCGAAAAGCTCTATGCACTGGCCCTGGGTTATCATCCGGACCACAGGGCCTACCTGGGCCTGGGGGTCCTCCTGCAAAGGAAAGGAGAATACGAAAGATCGGTTCAAATCCTGCAACAAGGACTCAGCCATTTTCCATCGAGTGAACAACTCCACATGTGCCTGGGAATTAGTCACATGAACCTGGGCCGCTTCAGGGAGGCGCTGTCTGGTTTTGAAAAATTCAAAGACGCCCCCGGCGCGACCCGTTTTATCGCAGCGTGCAAACAGGCCCTCGAAAAATAAAATGGCATCCCGCCGTGCCCCCTCGCAGCGGGATGCCTTTTATGAGCTCGATCTTATCAGAAAATCTGATGGCGTTTCAAAAAGCCTGGCCAGGGACTTCTTACAATGCCATCAAATCTTGCTGACGTTCTTTGCTACTGGTCCCCGGTCACTCTCTTCCACCTCGAAAATGACCTTTTCTCCCTCGGCAAGGGTCTTGAAACCGGTGCTGTTGATGGATGAATAATGAACGAAGATGTCCGGGCCGTTTTCCTGTTCTATGAAACCATAACCTTTCTTGTCGCTGAACCACTTCACTGTACCGTCTGCCAAAGTGTAAAACCTCCTTTCAAAAAAAACTCAAATGTTCCCAAGCCCAAGGTCGCCACTCTGACACACAAATACGTCACAACAGAGTAAAATCGACCCGCAGGGGTAGCCGGGCCACATTTTTCTAGAACTTAAGCAGTAATTTTCCCAAAGGTCAAGAAAATAAACAGCCCGTTCTAAGGTTGAACTGCCTGGAATTTCTTGACCTTGGCGACTTTTTTCAGATCCTTCACGTAGGCGTCTATGGCCTTCCCAACTTCCTGTTCCTTGAGAAAGCGATTCAACTTGTCCTTGACTTCCGCGTAGGCAAGTGTCTTTTCCGGTTTTTTGTCCGTCACCTTGATGAGGTGGTATCCGAAGCGGGTCACGACAATATCGCTGACCTCACCCGGTTTGAGAGAAAAGGCGACCTTCTCAAACGGTGGGACCATCTGGCCGTGACGAAAAAAGCCCAGATCGCCTCCCTTGGCTGCACTCGGTCCTTCGGAATATTTCTTGGCAAGCTTTCCGAAGTCCGCCCCCCCCAGGAGTTCCTTCTGAATCCCTTCAAGTTTCTTTCTGGCCGCGAGCTTCGTCTTTTCATCGGCCTTGGGATCCAGCTTGATCAGGATGTGGCTGGCGCGCACCTCTTCCGGCTTCTTAAACATCTGCTGATGTCCGTCGTAATAGGCTCTGGTCTCCTTGTCCCCAACGGAGATCTTTTTCAGGAACTTTCCTTCCACGAATTGCTGTATCGTCATTCCCTGCCTGATCTGCCGGCGAACATCCTGTTCCGACAGATGCATCTGTTCCATGGCGTTCTTGAAACCCTTCTCATCCGGGAATCGCTTTTTGAGGGTTTCAAGTTGCTTGTCAATAGCCGCGTCACCTATTTGGATCCCGTTTTTTTTGGCAGCCTGAAAAAGCAGCTCTCTGCCGATAAGGCTGTCCAGGACATTGCCTTCCAGTTGGGAAAGCTGGGGACCCGCAATGGATTTGCCCAAACGGCCAAACCGTTTTTTCACCACAACCATTTCTCGGTCAAGTTCTCCGCGGGTGATAATGGTGCCATTCACCTCTGCTACTTTTACATTGGGAGATTTCGATTCTTCAGCTCGCGCCTGGAGTCCGGAAACACAGACCCATAAGGCTGTTATCGCCAACCAGGCGATTAGGTTACGCTTTTCAAACATGATACTACTCTCCTTTCTAAGGGAGAAGCTTTCGGCAGGACCACCCGGGAGAAAACCCTTGATGACTCACAAACTCAACACAAGGCCTCTGCGACCAGTTCCGTCAAATCCTTCACCTTCAATGATATTTTTTTTCTTCTGACCCGCGAGGCAATGGTTCGAAGGCATTGCTGGCAGGAAGATACCACAGTATCGGCACCTGTTGTCAATATCTCATCTATTTTCATCTGGGCAACCTGGCCCGAGAGTTCGGGGTCAACCATTTCCAGGTTCCCTCCCCCGCCGCAACAGGTGCACGTTTCCCTGTTGTTGGGAAGCTCCACCAGCTGGACACCCGGAATGGCTTTGAGCACTTCCCGCGGGGGCTCGAAAACGCCGCTGTTCCTCCCAAGATCGCACGGATCGTGATAAGTTACGGTCGTCGGCAAACTGCTGAAGCGGAGGCTTTTCTCATGGATCAACCGGGACATCATCTCCGACGCAGACAGGATCTCCACATCGGTCCGGTAGAAATTTTTCCAGGTATGATAACAGGAAGGGCAGGTGAAGATGATCTGTTTGGCCCCGGTATTTTTCACCTTCTGCAGGTTGTGCTCCATGAGGGTCGCCATCTTTTCCGGTCTGCCCGCGCCCATGAGTGGATATCCGCAGCACCATTCCGCGCCCCCGAGTACGGTAAAATCCATTCCCGCATGCTCCATGATACGTACCATGCTGGCAGGTATCTTCTGGGCCATAGGGAAAAAGGAGGCGACGCAACCCACAAAATAGACCACATCCGCCCGTTTCTTTTCAAAATAGTGCTCCGGAAGATCTCCCAGGAGTTCCTGCCAGTCTCCCCGCTCCTCATTGTCCTCGTTGGAGATATTGTGCTCCGTTTCAAGATAGCCGGCAAGCTTCTCCGCTATCTTCGGATAGAATCCTTCATTCACCAGGCATTCCCGGTCTTTAAGAACCACATCTCTCGTCTTGACGGAAGGAAAGCAGGCCGCCGTACAGGCCCCGCACCCCAGGCAGCGAAAAATAGTCTTCTCGATGTCTTTACTCCAGTCGAGACGCCCCTCGATCAAGGCGCGGGTAATGGCATTGCGTCCCCTGGGCGAAGCGGGTTCTGTCTTGAGGACAAGGTAAATCGGGCAACTGGGCAGGCAGAAGCCGCACCTGCTGCACTTGGCCACTTCGTCGTAGGAGAGTTTTTTTAATTGGACCCTATTCATCTGAGACACGCCTCACACATGGCCAACGAATCGCCCGGGGGAAAAGATACCCTTTGGGTCCATGGCCTTCTTGACCCACTCCATGACCTTCAGATCCCCTCGCGCTGCACCCCAAACCGGCAGGTGTTTTTTCAATTCCGGTCCCGCGTGTTCCACTACCAGATTCCCTCCCAGACCATCCACGTGGGCGAGGAGTTTTTTCACCCAGCCCGGCCCGGCCGGCGAATCTTCCGCCCGGTCATTCCCCAGCTGGACAAGGATCCGGGTCACACCGCTTCCCGCCCGGGTGTATGACGCAAGGGGCACGTGATCGCCGATCCCTCCCGTTTCCACCCACTCCAGGACCTCGCGGTATCGGGAAAGGGGATAGTTGAGTTTCAGGCAGACCGCCTCGTCTCGATTTCCGGAAGAATCTGCTCCGGGTGAACCATAGAAACTCCAGAATTCCCGATGGCCGTCATCATCCAGGTACATTTTTTCCACGGCACCTGCCCCATCCGCCAAGGTCTCCACCTCTGTTTTCATACGGTCCACCGCCTCTTCGGTGCCTTCAAAAGCCGCCACCACTCCGAAGCATCCTTTGTTTCCCTGTTCGGGCCATTTCACGGAAAGGTCGTAGCAGGCTCTCCGGTTCAGGATTTCCATTGCACACGGTACCAACGGCCTGGCAAAGACGGCATCAACACACGCGGCAGCTTCTTTCAATCCCGGAAAGACAAAGAGCCAGGTACCGCTCCTTTCCGGCAGGGGAAGCAGCCGGAGGGTCATTTCGCACAGAACCCCGAGGGTCCCCATGGAGCCGATTATGAGCTTGCATAAATCGTACCCTGCAACATTCTTGACCGTTTTTCCACCCATCCCGATAATCTCACCGGTGGGTACCACATGGCGCACTCCCAGGACAATATCCCTGGGAAGGCCGTAAAGGAGACGCCTTGGGCCACTCGTGTTGGCTGCGATAATGCCCCCTATGGTCGCCCTGTTTCCTGCGGAGGCATCAAGGGGAACAAAGCATCCCCTGTTTTCACGCAGAGAACAGACGCTCTCATCCGATTCCTTCCCCCCATCCTCAACAGGGACATAACACCGGTTCTCCTCGCCGGCCAGTGTTTTCTGGAGATCAAACAACCGCACACCTGCCTGGACTGTGACCGTCAGGTTCCCGGGATCAATATCAATGACCCTGTTTAACCGCTCCGTACAAATGACCAGATCGAGGCGGGAAGGGATTCCCCCTTTTCCCATCAGTGTACCGCCGCCCCGGGGAACCACGGAAAGATTCTCCCAGCAGGCAACCCTGACGATCGCCGACACCTCTTCCACCTCACCGGGGAACAGCACCGCCCGAGGAATCACGCCGTCCACGGCATAGCGTGAACAAGCCTCAGGATCGGTCCACAGGTGATCTCTTCCTATAATATCTTCAAATTTCCGCATATTTCGTCACACATTTCCGCGTCAGGATGGTGCAGCAGGAATCACCTTGCCCGGGTTCAGAATGTCCCGGGGGTCCAGGGCGTGCTTGACCCGGCGCATGGCATCGAAATCCGCCTCTGAAAAGATGAGGGACATTTCCTCTAATTTTTCAATCCCGATCCCGTGTTCGCCGCTGATCGTCCCGCCTGCCTCGGCACATATTTTCAGGATTTCAGAAGAAGCGGCATTGGCAGCTGCCAATTCCTTTTCATCCCTTTCATCAAACAGGATCAGGGGATGAAGATTTCCATCACCCGCGTGAAAGACATTCCCGATGACCAGATCATATTTTTCCCCCACCTCGAGGACCTTGTTCAGCACTTCAGGCAACCTGGTGCGTGGGACGGTCCCGTCGCAAACCATATAGCTGGGTCGCAGCCTCGACATTGCGCCAAAGGCTCCTTTTCTGCCGGCCCACAACCTTGCCCGCTCCTTGTCGTCTCTCGCCACCTGGATTTCCCTCACTCCGTTCGCCTTGCAGATTTCCCTGATCCTCCCCGCCTGCCGTTCCATCCCATCCCGGAGCCCATCCAGTTCAATGATAAGCACGGCAGCCGCATCAAGAGGATAGCCCGCATGGACCGATTCCTCGACCGCGCGCATAACCACATGATCCATCATTTCCAGTGTGGCGGGAATGATCCCTTCGGCAATGATGGCAGACACGGTATTGCCTGCATCTTCAATGCTGTCGTAAATGGCCAGCATGGTCTTCACGGCCTCCGGGGTACGGAGGATTCTCAAGATCATTTTGGTCACCACGCCGAGGGTTCCTTCGCTCCCCACCAGGAGGCCCAGCAGATCGTAACCCGGATTGTCCTGGGATTTGCCCCCCAGGCAGACAATACTCCCGTCATGGAGGACGACTTCAGCGCCCAGCACGTGGTTGGTGGTCACGCCGTATTTCAGGCAATGGGGCCCCCCGGAATTTTCCCCCACATTGCCCCCAATGGTCGACACCTTCTGGCTGGCGGGATCAGGGGCATAGGTGAAACCCTCCTTCAGGAGACGCCCCTGCAGGTCCAGCGTAATCACGCCGGGTTCCACGGTCACGGTGCGATTGGGAATGTCAATCTCGAGGATACGGTTCATGCGGGAAAGATGGACCACGATGCCACCCCGGATCGGGATGGTTCCCCCGCTCAAATTGGTGCCTGAGCCACGGGCGATAATCGGAACTTTCTCTCCGTGTGCCAGGGCGACCACCCCCGCAACCTCCTCCGTGGAACCGGGCAGGACCACCACGTCCGGCATGCCCCTGCCGAGGGATGCATCATACCCGTAAAGGGTCATATCCATGGGAGAATGGAGGACATTCGAAGAGCCGACGATCTCTTCCAGGCCGCCAATGAGGGACATCCTATCCATGGCCTATTCCTGGCGGTAAACGGCTGAAGCAGCTTCCAGGGCACCCGATTTGACCGTTACGCCTTGTGACTTCAGGATTGTTTCCAGTGCCGAAAGAAAGAGAAAAACGTTTTTCTCTCGCGCGGCATGGCCCATCAATCCCACACGCCACACCTTCCCGGCTAGTGCGCCCAATCCACCACCGATTTCAACACCGAAGTCCGCCAACAGGGTCTTCCGGACCTTCCCATCATCGGCCCCTTGCGGAATACAAACGGTGTTGAGCATGGGCAGCCTTTCGGCCTCCGGGACCAGCATGGAAAGACCCATGGCCTCCACACCCGCCACCAGTGCCCGGTGATTCACCCGATGCCTGGCAAAACGTTTCCTCAGGCCCTCTTCAGCAATGATGCGAAGGGCCTCTCGAAACCCGTAAATCATATTGATGGGGGCCGTGTGGTGGTATTTCCGTTCAGCACCCCAGTAACTGCTCACCATGCTCATGTCCAGATACCAGCTCACCACGGGCGTCTTCCTCTTTTCAAGCGCCTTCAGGGCAATATCACTGAAAGAAACGGGTGAAAGGCCGGGGGGGCACGAGATGCATTTCTGGGTCCCGCTGTAGGCCGCGTCAATGCCCATGTCGTCAATGGCCACCTCCATACCGCCAAGGGACGTCACCATGTCCACCAGGAACAGGGCACCACTATCCTTGGCTATGGCGGAAAGATCATCCAGGGGCTGGCAGACACCGGTTGAGGTCTCGGCGTGGACCACGGCAAGGACCTTCGGGTTCCTTCCTTTCACCGCCTCCCGGACCATTTCCGGATCGATGGCACGGCCCCACTCGGCATCTATGCGAATGAGTTTTCCGCCAATGCGGTTCACAATGTCGGCCATCCTGGACCCAAAGACCCCGTTGACGCAGACCACTACCTCGTCGCCGGGCTCAACCAGGTTTACAAAGCAGGTCTCCATCCCGGCGCTTCCGGTTCCGGAAACCGGTATGGTCAGGGCGTTTTTTGTCTGGAAGAGGGACCGCAAGAGCTGCTGGGTCTCATCCATCACAGCAAGGAAATAAGGGTCGAGATGCCCGATACAGGGGGCCGACATGGCCTGAAGCACCCTGGGAGGGACATCACTGGGCCCCGGTCCCATGAGCGTCCTCTGGCCCGGATCGATATCTTTGAACTTTTCTGCGTTTAATACCATTGGTTGTAACCTCCATAGGTTTGTATTTTGTTAAAAAAGGCTCCGAAGGCCCTTTCTGAGTTGTAACCTCTGTTTTGAGGCCCGGAGAGTATAGGTTAGCAGGGCCGGGTTGTCAAGAAATGGTCACCGATCAGCCGTCAGCCGTTCTTCAGCGATGCGACCGGCCGCCAATCCCGTGGAGAACGCCTCTCTTTCTGCCAGCTCGAAGACCTGATGGAGGGCCTGACGTACGCTCCCAACGACCTCCCTCTCAGCGCGATCACTCCCCCAGGCAAGGGTTTCCATGCCGAGGATGGCCATGGCCCCACCCACATTGATCACATAATCGGGTGCATACAGGATGCCTCTGGCCCGAAGCCTTTCAGCGTCTTCAGGGGCGGCCAGCTGGTTGTTGGCACCTCCCGCAACGATGCGGCATTTCAGCCTGGGAATGGACGTCTCATTGAACAATCCGCCGAGGGCACAGGGGGCAAAGATATCGCATGGTGTCTCGAAGACATCCTCACTCCTGATAAATCGCAAGCCGAGTTCATCTCTGCACCGAAGGATGGCGGCCTCGTCTATTTCATTGAAAGCCACCTCCGCACCGGCTTCAAGCAACCGGTCGATCAAGGGACCCCCAACACCGCCCGTTCCCTGGACGAGCACCTTGCGACCCGATAGGGAATCCTCCCCGAAGAGGTGTTCGCAGGCCGCTTGAATACCGGTGAACACGCCCAGTGCCGTATAGGGGCCCGATGAACCGCTTCCGCCGGCATCGGGTGTGCAGGCAAAGACATGCGGGGCGCCGGTCTCTGCAATGACATCCATATCTTCTGAACACGTGCCGACGTCGGGCCCTGTGGAAAACAGACCGCCGAGCTGATGGATCAGCTTCCCGTATCGATGCAACAATCCCGGACGGGAGTGTTCCGCAAAATCGTGAGGCAAGGCGATAACGGCCTTCCCGCCACCCCATGGCATGTCTGGAACGGCATACTTGTAAGCCATCCCCTTTGCCAACCTCATACCGTCCAGAAGGGCCTGCCTGACTTCCGGATAGGCTTTCATGCGCGTACCACCTGCGGCCGGCCCGAGGCGGGTAGAATAAATGGCGATGAAAATCCAGGCCCCGGTGGGCCTGTCATACTGCACAATCACGGTCTCGCCTTCCCATGCCTTGATCAAGGATTCCATAAAATTTCCATCTCCCTTTCGATATTCACTCAACCATCTGTCGACAATGGGTCTCTTTCGCCAAAGAGATGACCACAATGGAGAGAATCGACAATGCAATCATCAGAGCGAATGCGGACCGGTAGGCGCCAAAATCGTAGACCCTCACGCCGTTTTCCAGCACGCCTTTCCAGTTCTTGTCAAGTACCCAGCCCATGGCCGGCTGAAGCACCATAGGTCCGCTCATGACGCCCATGTTACAGACCCCGGTTACGGTACCCGCAAGGGATCTCGGCACCGATTCCTTGACAAAGGCAAAGCCGAGGATCATGCCGGAGGAGGAGACACCCACAAGGGTGATAAGGGATGTCAGCACCCACAGGGGCAGATGGGGTACAAGGAGCATTACACTCCACCCTCCGGTTGCCAGCAGACAGCCCCACATATACAGGGGTTTTCTGCGGCCGATCCTGTCCGAAAGGGCACCGATAATGGGTCCTGTGCCGGCCCAGGCCACCAGGAGCGTGGAGGTCAAGGCCGCACTCTTCGTGGGTGTCAGCCCATATTGAGTCGTCAGAAAGGGGATCCCCCACAGACCGGAAAAGGCCAGCAACGGACCCACCACGCCGCTCGGAGCAATGGATAGCAGCCAGGTATTGGGGTAGCGAAACACCCTCAACAGATCGGAAAGTACAAACCCGGAAGCAGGGGAACCGGAAGCAGAGGAAGGAACGAAGCTCAGATGGCCCCTTTCCCCAGGGTCATCCCGCACCACGACCCAGATAGCAACGGCCATTGCCAATGTGACGCCGGCCGAAAAGCGCATGACCGGTCTCCATCCGAAAGAATCCACCAGTATCCGGAGGGGCACCCCCGCAGACACGGCCCCGACAACACCGCAAAAGAGCGCCAACCCACTCGTCATGGCGTAACGCCGGGGAGGAAACCATTGGATCGATAGTTTGAGAAGAGAAACCCAGGCCACCCCTACCGACCCCCCAATGAGGAGGCGCCCTGTGTTGGCGAGGAAAGTGCTCGAGGCCGAAGCGAAGAGGAAACCGCCCAAGGCGGCAATGAAGGCGCCCGCCGTCAGCAGTTTCCTAGGACCCCAGTAGTCGGCGAGAATGCCTGTGGGGATCTGCATGAAAACATAACTGTAGAAATAGAAAGCGGAAAGATTCCCCAGGGCGGCCCCCCCGATTTTAAAATCGGCCATCAGGTAGTCGGTCAATACGGCCGGAGCTACTCGCTGGTAGAAACCGCTCAGATAGAAAAGCGCCCCCAGCCCCCACACAATCCAGGACAGGGAGGCGGGCGGATACGTTTTCTTGTCGGGTTTATTGCTGAACGGGATGGAAGCGTTAATCATTCCCATTGCCCTATCTTGCACCTGAAAAGGGACACCCCCCCTCAACACCCTCTTCCATGATTTCGAAAGTCGCCTCCATGAACTTCTCAAATTCCTCCCGCCTGGCCGGATCCATCTCTTTGCTGGGGAAGGCCACGATCCGGCCGCAGGAGGGGCACCTGAGGATCGAACCATCTTTCTCACTTATCTTATAGGCATGACCGCAATGGCATTCATAGTTCCGATCGTGCATTCATTCCTCCCTTTAAAGCACTCGACAACCGCGTCGTCCCACTCAGAAGTGTTTAGAAAGCATCTAGAGTGTCAGGCTCGGTTCCACTTCGTCGCTCATACGCCGCTACGTTTGGATTCATCTCTTTCCGAACAACCGCTTGAGTAGATCCGTTGTCCGTTTCGCAGGGTTTTTCCTTATAGCAGCTTCCTCCCGGGCCAGATAGTAAAAAATGCCGTCCATCCCTTTTTCGAGCACATAATTGGTCATGTTCGCCTTGATATCCGGCACAAATGGCAGGGCGCGATATTGCCCCATGACCTTGTCGTAGGCCTTGATCGCACCGACCTTTGACATGCCCTCATCGACAACGGGACGCATCTCTTCAGACAGGGCCGGCGTCATTTTTTTCCTGAAATATTGCGTTGCGGCATCATCGGGTCCTTTATAAATAGCCTTGACATCTTCAAAGCTCATTTCAGAGATGGACTGCCAGAAGAGCTTTTTTGCCTTGGGGGTCGCTGCTTCCGCAGCCCGGTTGAGTTTAAGTTCCAGATCGTCCAGCAGACCCGATTTACCGACCTTGCTCAACATGGACTTGATGGTCTTGAATTTCTTGGGCAAAGGGATGTGGATGGATGGATCATTGTTGAAGCCGTTAAGACTCCCCAATTGCCCCACAACATTTTCGGTGCCCACGCGAAGGGCATCCTTGAGTCCCGCCCCGATTTCGCTGATGCTAAGGCTATCCTTTTCTTCACCTCCTGTCACGCTCTTGAGGGCTTCCACCCCCTTTTCCCACCAATTGCTTCCGGCCTGTGAGATCCCCGGCAAAAGTACCAAACATGCCAACATCGTTCCTGCAAGAATCAAAGTATGCCATTCTGTTGTTTTTCGAACTCTTTTTTCCATCATTTTCCTCCAGCTGACTTAAGATTTATCAGCGCTTTTTCGCCATTTCCACAGCCCTGTATCCTGAAACAGGCTTGCCACAGATGGGGCATTTATCTTCGGGAAGTTCTGTGAGCGTGGACCCACACGTCCCGCAGACGAAATAGGTGGCCTGTTTTTTCCTGAATTTCATTTTGAGCAACCAGAAAAAGCGCCTTGTGCCCGCCTCGAGTTTCCTGATCAATCCGCGATGCTGCTTCTCCGCCTGCCAGGCATAGTTCAGAAACCGGATAGCCGTCTCGTTGCCTTCCGGAGTTATCTCTTTGATAATACTGGGATATTCATGATCAATTTCTTTAATCTCTTCCGCAGAGGCCTTGTGGAGATTTTCTTTTGTACTTGAAATTTCCAAGTCCTGCCTGGGTATGTCCTTCACCTCCACGCCCAAATCATCCAAAATCCTTCGGCAATTCTTTGCATGGATGGATTCCGACACGGCCATTGCCCGGAAAAGATAGGCGATATTGGGATGTTTTTCAATCACCGCCTTCTCGGCAAAAGCGCGATATTCCTGCGTCGTATGTCGTTCGCTTTTGTACCGTTCCAGGAGCACCCCTACGGTCTTCGGATAATTAGACAAAGTTTCGGCAGCCACCGGCGCTGCAACGAAAAAGATCGTCGAGAACAAATAGATTGTGATGAGTATCCTGAATATCATCAACACCTCTTGCCACGGGGATGGTTTCTTCCCCTAAGATGAAAAAGATTCGTTTCCACCAACCACCGGCGGCCGGATATCTCGAACGGCGTTTAGTCCCGCTTCGACCGCTCCAGTTTTATCGTTACGAGATTGTGGGGGTCCGGGCATTGCAGTTCGATGGTATCGCCCTCCCACCAAGGCAGGCTTCCTCCAAATTGAAAGGTGGAGAGGTTGGGAAAGATATCATGATAGAAGAAACCGCAGAGCCCACCGGGATTGTGACAGCTTATCTCAAACGTCTCTCCCACCTCGTGCCCGGCGCTGCAGCTCCCCTTGACCCCACTGATGGTGGCCGTCATCCTGTAACCGATACCTGGATCTTTTGCCATGGTCATGTTCTCCTTTCCTGACCTATAAAAGAATACGATTTCTCAGGGAACGTGACTCACCCGCCGCGATGACCCTGATGGCCGGCCTGCCCCGCACGGGGCACTTGTTTTCACAAATACCACACCCGACACACTGCTTGAGATCCACCAACGGGACCTGAAATTCGGTCTGCTTCCCCTCACGTGAACGCGATCGGTCCTTTTTCAGGTAGATAGCCTTTGGGGACGTGGGGCAATGCTCCTCGCAGACAATACAGGGGGCGTTTCCCGACCAGGGCAGGCACCTCCCCCTGTCCACATAGGCGGACCCGATCCTGATGGGTTTCCCAATCTTTTCTCTTACCGAGATCGTCCTGATGGCCCCCGTGGGACATTCACTGGAGCAGAGGGTGCAGGTATATTCACAGTAACCCATGGCCATGATAAGCCGAGGGCTCCAGAAACCCGCCATCCCTGCCTCTCCCAGGGTGGGGTTGATCACGTTCGTGGGACAGACCTTCATACAGAGCCCGCATCGCTGGCAGAGGGTGAGAAAGGCCTCCTCCTCCAGGGACCCGGGCGGTCTTATGAGCCTGGCATCGGTTGTTTTTGCAGCCCGGCCGTCCAATTTTCCCAAAAAGGGAATCGATACCCCCGCGATTAGGCCACCGAGGACCGCACGCCGCCCCATATCCGGTCCTTTGTTCCCTCCAAAGAACCAGCCCACCCGAAAGGCGAGGGCATCCTCAGGGCAGACTGCGATGCAATTGAAGCAGGTAATACATTCTCCGCTTTGCCATGTCAGCCCCGGTTCGGGCGAAGCGGCCCCCTGGCAAATACTGGTGCACCGTTTACAGTCGGTGCATTTCTCACCGTCCTTTTCGAGCCTGAGGAGGCTCATCCTCGAACACAGCCCAAGGAGTGCACCCAGCGGACACAGGAATCGGCACCAGAATCTGGGCCTGATACGGTTCAGGAAGAGGAGCACCAGAAAAAGCAGACCCATGAACCATGCCATGCGATAAACCTGCGGCTCATAGCCGAAAACCGGTGCCATTAGAATCTCGGCCCCATAACTGAGGAGGTTGAGGATTTTGGTATGACTATCGGCCAGCGCATGAAAAAGGCTGTTCAGTGCAACGCCTACTCCGGGGAGGAGGGCCAGGGCAATGGAACGAAAAAGGAAAGAAATGGGATCCAGAAGCCCTGAAAGGTTGAGACCCAGGACCGCACTCACCAGGAGGGTGAACAGTAGAAAGTACTTGATCCGCTGGCCAGGGCTCTTCTGGCTGGCCTGAATCCGTCGAGCGCTTCTGAGGGAGGGCCTGAGGGAGCCCACCAGGTGGTGAATCGTGCCGAATGGACAGATGAATCCACAGAAGAGGCGACCGAAAAGCAGCGTAACCAGGAGGATGAGAACGCCCCAAAAGAACCCTCTGATGAGGTGGTGGCCTGAAAACAGTGAAGTTACAACCACCAGGGGATCCAACTGGAAGAAGAATCGCACCGGCCGGTCGAGACCCAGGTTCTCCCCGGTGGAAAAAACTTCGGAATACTGTTGATAGGCCTCCTGGGGAAGGCGGCTTTCCACGAGGAGGAAAAGGAACAGCAGCAGGAAGAAGGCCTGGCTGATCCTTCTTATCCGGACCAGGTTTCTTGCCTTCATACGGAGACCTTTTTCTGTTCCAGTTCCTTGAAATCGTACGTGCCGAGTCCCCCCTTCCGGCCAATATTCAAAAAGCCAAGGTCTTCGGGCCGCTTTCCAAAAAGCAAAGCGGCCTTACCGTCTGCCGCCACCGGATCATCGCTCAAAATCAGGACATTTTTCCTGGCCACGTATTTCTCGCTTCCCCCTGAAGGGCCGTTCCGTGTCATGATGCGAATGGCATCAATGAGCGTCATAGTGGGTTTAAAGAAGTGTGCCAGATCGACAATGCTCCGGTTGATGTCCTGGTGAAGAGACCACCTGCTGCCGCCCACACCGCCGATCCAATTCTTCATGCCCAGTGTAAGCCCACTCAGGGAGTGGTGTTTGGCAACGGGGAGATTGATGAGCTTGTCCGCCTCCACCAGGGGTGAAAATACGGGCCATACATCCAGCCGACTGCCCCTGAGTTTCATTTCCCGCATGAGGGAAGACCGGGGAAAAACAAGATCAGCGCCGGTCTGCCTGGCCACGGCCCCGACCCCTGTAAGAGCGAAACACCGCCTGGCGTCATGGATGGTGTGATCTGCGATACGGACCTTTTTGGCACCCGCCTCCTGGCAGAGTTCGATAACGGCCTTCAGGACCTCGGGGTTTGTCGTGGCCGCGAGTTGAGGGGGCCTGGCCCAGGAGATATTCGGTTTAATGGCCACCACGTCCCCCCTGGAAACAAACCGTCCCATGCCGCCGGCGGCCTCAAAAACCTGTTCCACCAGGTTTCTTATGGAATAACCTTCATGGATGCCCGTTCCCTCCACCAAGAACCCGGAAGGTTTCAGCCCGGCCTTGGCAGATCTGGAGAAGCCCAAAGGTCCTGCAAACGCAGTCCCCAAGGCCAGGGATCCGGCAAGACCGAAAATTTTTTTGACTGCCTCTCTCCTGTCGATTGAATCCTGTAACCACATGGTTCCCTCCTTTCCCCGGTGAGTGCTCCATGATGAAAACAACATGGAAATACGGCCTCATAACGCTAAGACGCTTTTCCACAAAAACTGTGGGGAAAGACGGTTATATCTGGGCCAGGGGATGTCGCTCTGCCTCGCAGATCACGTCTTTGACCCCGGGCACTGCTCTAACAATTTCCAGGACACCACCTACCGTGCGCATGGGATTAATCAACCCCGTTATTTTCACAACTCCCGTCTCGGGGACCTCAAAAAACAATTCCTGGGGATTGACATTGTTTTTCAGGATCGCAGCCTCTACTCTTTTCAGAAGCGACAATTTTTCCATTGCCTCCAGGGCGGTCAGGCTGCACTCCTGAATCTCCCGGGTCTTGGCCATTGCCATTACCTGTGCTGCGGCTGAATTCAGGCCGATCTTGTCCACGTTGATAATGGCATCGTAAAGGCTTATATCATTCCAATCCAACTGAAAGGAAAATTGCATAAACCCCTTCAGATCACTGTCTCCTTTTTCGATCAGTTTTTTGGCGTCTTCTTCCTTGATCTTTTCCTGTTCCACAAGGCGTCCGATACGAAAGGTTTCAGAGGCATGGATACGCAAGTGAAGGGCACATCCAAAATCTCCCAGAAAATAGGGAGCGCCATTCCCGCATATGATTCCTTCACCGTGCCGAGCCACCTCGTAGACGGCCGCCGCCATCAACTCCAGATATTCAGCCGGTCTTCGTTTCAAGAGACGGGTCAAGAGCCCCGGCGCCGTCTGGTCAAAGCTTTTCATGTCTTCAGATGAAAAGCCCATGCCCACGGCCTCTTCCTGGATTCGGTCGTCATCATAAAGCACCATACCAAGCTCTTCAGCAACGCGCCTGGCAGTGGCCATTCCCCCGCAGCCGATACCCGTTGTGATGGTAATGAGTGACATCTCCTTACCTCCTTTTTAGCCCTTCCTCGTATGAAACTTCACGCCAAAGTTTCTATCCTTGATTAGACTGGCAGCTTCGGCCAGCGGCGCCGCTTACATGGGATAAAAATGGTTTGCCGCAAAATAGTCTCCTTTGAGTTGATCGAGCTGTTCTTCAAATGCATGGTAGTGGTCCTCCTCCCAATCGGCCAGCTCCGTAAAGAAGGCTTTGGCTTCCGGGAGATCCGCCTTTTCCGCACAGGACCGATAGTACTTCATGGCCTCAAGCTCCAGTTTCATCCCGATGGTCAGGGCGGTCACCTCAAAGTGACTCTCTTTGATCCTCTTCTTGATTTCATCACTGAAAATAGGGCTTCCGGCATGTTGAAACCCTTTTTTTGTGAGTTTCTCTTTCCGGTCGTACTCCCCGCTTTGGAGCACGGATTTGTATTGATGACGCAGGTATTTGAAGTGGCCCATCTCCTCATCGGCCATTCGGGAAAAGGTCTTGTTGCCCAGGGGGTTGTTTGTATTCTCGGCCGCGGTTTTGTAAAATGTGTGGCCTGTCAACTCCGCTTCCATGGCCGTTTTCAGGCCTTCCAGGATTTCTTTGACACGCTTCTCCATTGATTTCTCCTTTTTCAGCCAGGACTGATGGCTTCGTAAAAAGTTGGTTGATGCCGCAAGGGCCAGCCTATGAACAACGAATGGGCACCGGACCTGACAATCTTTTTCAGACGCTTTCTCAACACCCCGGAACTACCCGACTTGTTTGTGCACGTCCAAGTCCCTGAGTTGCCATCGAGCGAAGAGAAGCAACGTGACGAACATGAAAAGGAAATACCAGGGGAACCACGCGAAGGACTTTATAAATATCACATTTTCCAGGCCCTGTCCAACAAGGTCGGGAGTCCTTCCTTGAACTCGGGTCCGAAGGGCCCCAAGCAACAGAGAGTAAAAGACGCCGATGAGCCCATAGGCCAGATTGAGTGACAACCCCTTGAAACTCAGTACGGTGGCCCGCTGGCTGGAACTTGTCATCCGGTTCAGGTAGTGACTGACAAAGAAGTTCAGAAAATAGAAGACACTGTAAAGCACCACCAGGGGGGCCAACCCCACGAAAGGCAGAAAAAAGGTCGTGCCCAACAATCCGCTGAAAGTCAGCACCGCCATGACCCCCAGATTATAACCTGGGCTTCTATGTTCCGCAAGCCTTCTCGCAACGCGCGGGATGAAGAGCCCCAAAACGGCCAACCCGGACCCGATCAATCCGAAAGAAGCCTCCGGCAGTTCGATGAGCCTGTAGTACTGGCTACTGAGCGTGACGATCATCCGGATGATATGATCAAAAACGACTGCTGTTGTAATGATCACCAGGGCAAAGGGGGTTTTAAGTATCCAGCCGCCCGCCCGGAGAGTCACTTTCAGGGCCTGGAGAACAGAACCTTCAAGATTCCCATCTGCGGCTTTCTCTCCCCCGTCCCGCACAGGGACCTCCTTCATCCTCAAAGTCGTAATGAGTGTCATGACGGCCATGAGAAGCGTGAGAAAGAGCGGAAACCGGAGCGTGACACCCTGGGTCATGGTTGTTTTCACTCCGAGCCAACCGGCGACTTTTCCCATGAGGGCCGGGTCATAAACCGCTGCACCCACGCTCATGGCCACGATGAAAGCGATGGATTGAAAACGCATCTGTGTTTCCAGGACCCGACCCCAATCCCTGATGTCGCCTTCCGCCTTCAGCGCATCGTAGGCCAGGGCCTCATCCGCACCGCTGGCCGCGGCCTCTGCCGTTCCACTCAGCACCCGGTTGGCCAGAAACAGGATGAACAGCACGCGGGCGTCTCCTCTGGGGGCAAAGCAGAGCAGCGCAATTTCAGCGACCATAAGAACGCCCGTACTGACCAGGAGGTTTCTCCGTCCGATGATATCGGCAAGCGCACCGGAGGGTACCTCCACCACGACAATGGTGAGGGCCCAAACCACATTGAGGAGGGCAAACTGTTCGAGTGTCAGCCCGAAATCGAGGAAAAGGATGGTGAAGACCGGATAATAGAATCGCGCATTGAAAAAGACCCGAAAGGCGATGAAAAGGCGAATATTATTAATCTGATAGATGGACTTTTTGAGCACGTTACCTTCCGAAAAGAATGCTACTCGTTCATCTTGCAGGTCAGAAACCGTGGGTCAAAGACCGATCCGATCAGGAGGACACGATCGAAATATGCTGCCACACTCGAGCCGGAAAGAGGGCTCCCATTATTTAGATAGACCTCCTCCACCCGGTCGTGGCCCGGTCCCCGAAGCGTGACCCTGAGCACCTGACTCGGTGATAACCTGTCCGGATCCTTGGAGTACTTGACAAAGGTCAGGAGCTTGGGGTGTGCGCCGACCCACAACCTTCCCTCTTCATCCACCTCAATGTTATCGGGTCCCGTGGCAAGTTCGACGGCACGCCTGAAATGGAGGGATCCCGTCCGTGGATCTCTGTCATAGACCGTGATCTTGTGACCAATGGTGGATGCGACATAGACGCGTCTCCCGTCCGGACTCCTGTTGATGCCGTTCGCGTATTTCAATCCCCCCGCCACCTTCCGGAAATGGCTGCCGTCATAATAGAGCACATTGGACCGGGCCAACTGCAGGTATTCTTCCAGGGCCCGCCCCAGTTTCGATTGATTGCCGTGGTCATTGGTCACATAAAACTTCCGTGGTCCAACCGGCAGCACATCATTTGGGCTGGACATCAGGCTGCCACTCACTGATTCGCGGTGCACAAGCCGCCTTCCATTGAAATCAAAGATCTCCACAAATTGCCCTTCCCGCGTGTGATTGACAACGAAAAGTGAGACAGTCCCTTTTCGAGAGTTATAAAGCCCTATGCCGACAGGGTGAAATGGTTTCTGAAATCCCTCGGTCAGATTCACAATACGGGGAAAATCGGAAGTGATGGGATAACCGAAAATGGCACCCTGCCGCCCTTTATCACTCTGGAACCGGAGCCTCCTGTCATCTGAGGAAATAAACGCCATCCCGGTCAGCGGATGGATGGTGATGTCTTCAGAACTTTGCACCCCCTTTACGACAGTTATCCGTCCCGCGAAGTGGGGTCGGATTTCCCTGAACTCCCCGGCATCCCTGAAAGTCTTGAAGCCCATTATTCCGGCAACAACAATCAAGACGATGGAGACAATGATAATAATCTTGAATACTTTCATAAGGTTATCCGCCAACTTCTTCAAAATCGGGAATCGGGAAAATGAGTTCTTGAGTCACCAGCCGCAGTTCACATCTTGGCCAACGATTATCACCCATAAAGGCTAAATATGCCATAGAAAACTTGCGGGTTTGGGTTAGCCCGCTCTATGGGAAAAAGTCCCGCCGCATGGACAAACCTTCTTGGTTTTCAGCCGGATAACCCCATGCCATTCCGGTCTGATCTCTTGAACCACCCATGTTTTCAATACCTCTTTCTATGATTGAGCGAAGCAAATGGGCATCTTTCCCTTTGGTCTTTGTTATTATGGTGGATTAATTTGCTTGACTTTTCCAAACAGTTTCTTATGATGACCACGATCGAAAGAGGTTTGCCTTAATTGGCGGGGCGGTTTCTTGCTGAAGGAAAGATCCATTTACCTAAAGTGGCGGCCTGCAGTTTGAAACCATGAGATTTTTTTTAGTAAGGAGGGTGTCACTATGGCAAATGGCGTTGTAAAATGGTTTAACAGCAGCAAAGGCTTCGGTTTTATCGAACAGGAAGATGGTCCGGATGTATTTGTTCATCACTCAGCAATCAACGGAACCGGCTTCAAGACGCTTGATGAAGGCGACCACGTTACCTTTGATATTGAGGAAGGCGCGAAAGGCCCTGCTGCAGCCAATGTAACCGTCGTTTAGTTCACACCGCTTTCCACTTACGAAAAGGGTATTCCATCGCATGATGAGGGAATACCCTTTTTGTTTTGACGATATTCCCCAAGAAAACTGTCACGTCCGGCCCGATATCAACGGGTTATTTCTTGTCCTTCAGCAGAGCATCCAGCCCGGCAAAGGCTTTGTGGGTGGAAGGCGGTATTTTTTCGCCGCCCGGCTTGGGGCCTCCATACCATTCGGCATCCAGATACCGCGAGTGTTCGTTGTCATGACAGTAGATGCACAGCAGTTCCCAGTTGCTGCCGTCAGGCGGATTGTTGTCATGGTTGTGATCTTTGTGATGGACGGTCAGTTCCTGAAGTTTCCTGCCCTCAAACTCACGTCCGCACCGAGCGCAGACCCATGGAAAGAGCTTGAGGGCCCTTTCCCGATAGGTCTTTTCCCGGCGCTCCTGTTCGCGCCGGGCCTCTGCAATAGTCTTGTCCATTCAGAAACCTCATTTTTGATTTTCTTTTCCGCCATCTGGTTACATTATTTCTGCTCGACACCCCAGCGAAACCACGCCACACCCGGATTCCTTGTATCAGAGAGATTCCAGATCATCTTCCCGCAGGAGTCTCCCGCAGGCCGGACAATCGGTAATTTCCTGATTCTCTGAATCATGAAAACGGTGAGTCCATTCCTCTTCGTTCCATAGGAACTCGATCCAGACTTCATAACCACATTGGCAGTAACCGGGATTGCTGTAGACCATAATAAAGAATCAGATCATGTTACGAAAAAGGGCATCAAATGAACAGTATTAATTTGATAACCATCTCGCAGGATTTTCTTTAACGACTTTACAAGAAAGCTATATTTTTTCAAGATCAAGTCAAAGATTCCGGACTTTGAGCGTGAGAAACCAATAAGTTACGCGGAGATACACACATGGTACGCCGCACAAAGGGTTCATCCTCCGCACCCTCCGTCGAGAATCTTGTGATCGACCCTCGAGAGGGCCAATGTCCCCATATCCCGGCTGGAAACCCATCGATAGGCGGGTTGCTCTTCCGGAGGAGGCCCATCTCCTTCCAACAGGCAGTCGAAGGGATGGACCGTCATGCGGAAATGGGTATAGGCATGTCGCACCGTTTTGAGGGGCGTGAGTCGGGTCACACGGATCCCGAGTGAATCCAGGAGGATACGGTGTAAAGCCTCTTCGTAGGACTCTTCGGGCCTCTTTTCTCCGATGGGAAATCCCCAGAGACCTCCCAGGAGGCCTTTGTCGGGACGTCTGAAGATCAGGATCCGGCCCGAATTCCTGCGAACCACGGCCGCCGCCATCTCTTTGTTGGGTATGGTGCCCGACCCGATCTTTACCGGAAGGGACTCCTGGAGACCCCGCCGGCCGGCCATGCACTCACCGGAGACCGGGCAGCTGTCACAGAGGGGTTTTTTTGGCTTACACAGGGTGGCCCCGAAATCCATCAGGGCCTGGTTCCATTGTCCTGGCCCTGTTTCAGGCAGGATAGAGAGCGCCAGATCCCGGATGCGCTTCCGCCCCTGAGGGCGGTTGACCGGCACGCGGACAAGGAAGAGCCTGCTCAGCACGCGGCTGACATTTCCGTCCACGGCCGGGATCCTTTCCTCGTGGGCTATGCTCAGAATGGCCGCGGCCGTGTAGGGACCGATGCCCGGCAAGCGTGTGAGGCCCTCCAAGGTATCAGGGACTGTGCCGCCCATCTCCCGGACCACGATCCGGGCCGCCCGGTGAAGGTTACGGGCCCTTCCATAGTAGCCCAGGTTTTCCCAAGTCTTCAAAACCGCGTCAAGGGTGGCCTCACCTAAGGCGCTCACCGTTGGAAAACTCTGGATGAACCGCCGATAATAGGGGATGACGGTCCTCACCTGTGTCTGCTGAAGCATGACTTCCGAAACCCACACAGCATAAGGATCGGTGGTTTCCCGCCACGGCAGGTCTCTCCTCTCCCGATGATACCAGGAAAGGATCTTTTCCGTCAGGCGGTTTGCCCTGAGGGCGACTTTCATAGGGTCGAACGCTTCCGGGACTTGGACACTGCCAGGGCCAGATCCCATCCCGCCTCACGGGCCTCTTCCAGGTATTCGGGGGTTTTCAGGATGTCTCCCTCAAAATCCAGCCCCCGGTAGAGGAGTGCCCTCCAGAGTTCCGCGTCGAAGGTATCGAAGAAGTACTTTACGGTCAGAAGGGCACCGTCGAAAAGCTTCTTCCCCTTTGTGGCACCCACCGAGATGAAGAGTCCTTTTCGTGCGGTATTGGACTTTCCAAATGGCCGCTTTTCTATCCAGTATTTCCTGACCCAAAGAGACTGGCATCTGTCCATGAGGATCTTCGTGTGGGCACTGACGGAATAGAAAAACATGGGTGAAGCCAGGATGACGCCTGCGGAGGACAGGAGCTGGTCATAGACCTTCTGGAAATCATCATCAATGACACACCGGCCCGTTTCCTTGCACCCGTAGATCTCAAGACACGGGGACATTTTCAGGTCCCTGAGAACCAGCTCCTCCACTTCAGCACCTGTTGCCCGTGCCCCCTGGACGGCTTTTTGGAGCAGGAGCGACGTGTTTCCCTTGCGGCGAGGACTTCCGTATATGGCCAGTATCTTTGACATGGTCCGTTCCCCCTTAAAAGGTTTCCTCATCTGCCCACTGATTCCTTCTGTTCCAGGCCATTCGGAAAAAAGTATTATTCGTAGATGTTATCTTAGAGCGCCGAATATTTAAAGGGGATTTATCCGCTGGCTCGTGCACATGTACATTTTTTCCGGGTTTGAGCTCCTGTTTCCCGGGGTGCATGGAGGCACGTCCCTCAAATGTTGACATCTATGGCTTCATGATGGCAAAAAGGAAAGAAGGAGACACCCTCGCCGGGATAGAAGAAGCCCTTGTCAATATCACGGGGAAGGGATGTTCCATGAATATCAGGGGATTGAACGAGATCAGAGAGATTTATGGCCTGGGGTCCGTGAGGCTGCTGGAAAGAGACAAGGTGCGGGTCCTCCTTGAGGAGAATTCCCCCTGAGCGATTTTCAGGCAGCCTCAAAACGCATGACGCTGGAGACGGAATGGCACCAGGGAGATCTTTCAGCTCTCGTCAGACGAACCTGGGTTGCCTTTCAGGAGCACTATCATGAATCATGAAGGGTTAAGTAACTGGGAATCCCTCAAGGCCCTGGACCTCAGACAACTGCTGGACGAGGCAAAGGAAGTCTCATGGGCAAACATCGGAAAAGAGGTCCAGTTTTTTGTTCCCGGGAGGATGTTCTATCTGGGTGAACGAGGGAAATATCCCGCCGTCTCCCTGACTGGTTCGGCCTGCGCCCTGAATTGCGACCACTGCCACCGAAAAATCCTTGAGGGCATGATGGCGGCCACGGATCCGGATGGGCTGAAGGATCTCTGTCAGCGTCTGGATGGAGAGGGCAACATAGGTATCCTCCTCAGCGGTGGTTCTGACACTGCGGGGGCACTTCCTTGGAGAAAGTTTCTGGGTGCCATAGCCTGGATCAAGCAGCACACCGCTCTCAAGATATCCATTCACACGGGTCTTGTTGACCCCGAGACGGCCATGCTTCTCAAAGAGGCGGGGATCGATGAATTCCTGATGGATGTGGTGGGATCCGAGGCCACCATGCGTGCGGTCTATCACCTGCCGGGCGGTCTCGAGGCCATGGAGATCTCCCTGGCAGCCCTGGCCGCCACAGGCGTTCCCTTCATCCCTCATATCGTGATCGGGCTCCACTATGGCAAAATCAGGGGCGAATTGAATGCCCTCCAAATGATCGCCGCCCACCCCATCTATGCCCTTGTCCTCGTCGTTCTTCAGCCCATCAGACAAACACCCATGGAAGGGGTCCACCCGCCTGAACCGGAGACGGTGGCCCGATTTATCGCAGCCTCACGATTCAAAATGCCGAATGTCCCCATATCCTTGAGTTGTGCAAGGCCACCGGGGAAACACCGGACGGAAACGGACCTGCTGGCCCTGGAAGCCGGTATCAACCGTATCGCCATGCCCGCTGAAGAGGCGGTAGCCAAGGCCGGCGAAATGGGCCTGGAGATCGCGTTCCATCATACCTGCTGTTCGAAGAGTTATTGAGCCGACCCGCAAATGGCTGAGAAAAACTCTTCATGACGGGTTTACATTTGTGTTCAAAGTGTATTATGCTCGGGCACGGAGGGCGTATGCTACATCGTGGCATGTCACATTGTCAATCAAAATAGTCAATTTTGAGACAAAAAGCATCGGATTCCCGGAGGTCTGGATGACCAAGAACGAATTCTCTTACTATCGGAAAAAAATGGGTAAAACCCAGAAGGAAATGGCGGAATTGATAGGGACTTCCCTGAAGGCCATCCACAGTTATGAACAGGGGTGGCGGCGCGTGCCCATGCATGCAGAGCGCCAGATACTCTTTTTGTACGCCATGAGGCCGGAAAACGACAAGAGGATGAAAGACTGCTGGCAGATTAATCATTGTCCCTCGGAACAGAAACAAAAATGCCCGGCCTGGGAATTCCGTGCGGGCAAGATGTGCTGGTTCATTAACGGGACCATTTGTGAAGGCACTATTCAAAGAGACTGGCGTGAAAAAATGAAGCTTTGCAAGAAATGTGAGGTGTTTGCGCCTTTAAGTTACAAAGGGGCTTAAGCTGAGTAGCCTAGCCGGATTTTTCCGGCTTTCACTGTCATCATCACGTCCTTTCTTCCCGTTTTTTTTTTGCATAGACGCCCCCCTCGGGAAGATCAAAGATGAGTTCACAGAACCGATCCACACATTGGGCTCACAGTCCTGCCAACCGCTCCTTTTCCTTGACTGACTTGGGCACTTTTCATAGACTTCACTGAAAAG
>Ga0315542_1000156_pt1 | contig 38452 bp, 33 predicted proteins | sample SalMarSW160120MG_FD_202541 | JGI IMG/M metagenome (GOLD analysis project Ga0315542, IMG submission 202541) | Salt marsh sediment microbial communities from the Plum Island Ecosystem LTER, Massachusetts, United States - Salt Marsh Sediment SW1601-20 ...
TTCCCCCACCTGCCCGAAGAACCAACCAGTCGCGCCCTCCAGGGTAGGGTACGCTCGGCGGAACGTGCCATTCATGACATTCTCGCTGTACGCACTTCACGAGTTCATTGCGCTGAGGCGAAATGTCATGAGTGGCAATTCGCGGGCAGGGTGATCGGCTGTGTGGTATCAGCTTCGAGGGAGGCGCCTCGTTGCCTGCCCGGAGCGGGCCTTGAGAGCGATGATCCGGTGGAAATCCTTGCCCGCTCCGAGGCAGGTGACGACGGGCGTCTGCAGAGCAGACGTCCGGGCGCCGGAGTCTCGGAATAAGGGCCGCTCCCTCGACCCTTTGCGATGGGAGCATCGGCCACACGATTGGAGGAGGCGGCCCGAGTGGCTTCCGGCGGTCGCCACGGAGTCGATCATTCCCACTCGCTGCCTCGCGACCGCCGGAGAGGCGAGACGTGCGGTCGCCTTGGACCGCACGGCCGCCGGAGATGCAGAGTAATCTCCCAAGCCGTCCCGGCACCGGTCTCCCGGCCCACGGATCAGCAGTCGATCCCCCCCACCCAGATCCTTCTTCGCTCGCAAGCTCGCTCATCAGGATGACACCGGGGTGGTGGCGCTGGGGTCCCCTCGTCTGGACCATTGGTCGAGATGAGCTCAGGTGAGGGGTTCGTGTTGAGGCCGTAAGAACGAGTGAGGAGGGCGCCGTTGCTGTCTCGCAGTGAGCACCATAGCCCCTGCCTTGCCAGAAGTGCCTTGCCCGGTCATCATGCGGCCATGACCGTTGATCTGAAACGCACATATGTGATCGGCATGGGCGAAGTCGGGAGACGGCTGGCCGGAGCGCTGGAGCGGGCCGGGGTCGTGGTACATCCGGTGACCCGCGCTGATGGCTGGACGGAGGCCGCAGCTGACCCCGACGGGCTGCGCCTGCTGTGCATGCGCGAGCAGGACCTGAGCGGGGCGCTGGAGCGCCTGCGCGGCGTCAATCCCCGTCTGCTCGTCGCGGTGCAGAACGGCTGGGTGCGGCCGCTGCTCGAGGACTTTCCCGGCTGCGGACGCGGCCTGATCTGGTTCATGAGTAAGGGTGAGCACTACCATCCGTTGCGGCCGAGTCCGTTCTCGGGTCCGCACGCGAAGGCCCTGGTGGCGGCACTTCGTGCTGGAGGCATCGAGGCGGTCGCCGTCGACGACCACCAACTGGCTGTGGCCGAGGCCGACAAGATGGGCTTCAACTGCGTCGTCGGCCTGCCGTTGGCGGTCCACGGTATCACCCTCGGCGAGTACCTCGACCACCACGTAGAAGAGGCGCGGGCCGTGTTCTCGGAAGCGGTCAACGTGTGTGCGGCGGCGCTCGGCGTCGAGCCGCCCGCAGGGGCGTTCGAGGAGTTCGTGCGCTCGGTCGAGCCGCTGCGGTTCGTGGCCACCACCACCGCCAAGGCGCTCGAGCTCCGCAACGGCGCCGTCGTCAAGCTGGCCGACGAGCTCGGCCTTGACGCTCCGGTCAACCGGGCTCTCCTGGCGCGCGTATGACGGACATGCCCGCGGACGGTGCGGGAGCGTGGCTTATGAAGGTGGCCCTGGTTGCGGCCGTTCTCCTCATGCTCCTGCCCTCCCTCCCGTACTGGATGCACCTGTCGTCGTTCGGGCGGCTCCAGTACAACGACTATTACCCGATCGTTAACCAGGTCACGGAGGGAAACCACTTCTCACACGATCCGCTGACGTGGCTCGAGCTCAAGTCGAACGAGCACACGGTGACGCTGCCGGCGCTGGTGTACGCCGCCAACGCCATCGTCTCTCATGGTGACAACCGCGTTCTCTCCGCGTTCTCCCTGCTCCTTCTCACGCTGTGCGGCCTGTTCCTGATGCTGCTTCTGCCGGAGGAGATCCGTGGACGCCCTCTGCTGCTGTCGGCGTCGGGGCTCGTCATCGGTCTGCTGGTGTTCAACCTGGTTCAGTCCCACAACGTCGTCATGGGCTTTTCCGGAACGATTTGGTTCCTCTCGAACATGTGCGCGCTGGCCGCGATCGTGTCCTTCACCTGGAGTGTGCAGAAACGTGCGGTGAGGTGGGCGTGGTGCGCCGCCGGCCTCGGTGTTGCCGGCGCCTTCTCGTACTCGACGAACCTGTCCCTGTGGCCGGCTCTACTCGTCGGCGCTCTCCTCCTGAGAGCGCCGCGCCGTCACACTGTGATCGTGGTGGGTACTGGCCTGTTGGTGCTGGGACTGTTCTTCGTTACCTACCACACGCCTCCGTGGTCGCCCACACTGAACACGACCCACGACGTCACGCTGGCGGAGTACGTGGCCACCTACATGGGTGGTGTGGCCTTCGGCACGGCGCGCTTGGCCGCCATCTATGGCGCTTTCGTACTCGTGGGCGCTGGCCTCCTGATCCTCGCAATCCTCCGTAGCCGCGACCGTGCCCTGCGTCACGCGATGGCGCCGTGGATAATGATCCAGGTCTACGCCCTTGGAAACTGCCTCGGAACGGCGGTCGGCAGGTCCGGCTGGGGGCCGGGCCAGGCGCTCTCCTCGCGGTACGCGTCGCTGCCGGCCCTGTTCTGGGCGGCGACGCTGGTCGAACTGACGACTCTCCTGTGGCGCCGGCAGGTTGCAGGCTCAACCGGCAGGGCCCCTCGTGCGATTGTCATGGGCATTATTGTCCTCGGCCTGACTCTGCCCATGGAGTACTACGGTTTCGGCCGCTACCGGTACCACTTGGAACGAGCTGCACGGCTGCCGCTGGCCGAGCTGGCCATGCGCTACCACGTGAACGACAACCAAGCCGTACTGTTGTTCATCCCCTGGCCGAAGCATCTGCTCGACTCTCTGCCCTTTCTCGAAGCTACCAGGCACATCCCCTTCGACAGGCCTCCGGACCCGAGCATCGGGCACTCGTTCAGCCCGGGCTGCCAGGCCGCAGTCAGCGCTCCCATAGTCGATGGCCAGGCGACCACGCTCGAAAGGCTGAGCGGCAGCGTGGCTCGCATTCGAGGGTTCGCGGTAGCCCACGGAGAGCGGATCAGGGAGATCTTGGTCGTCAACTCGGCGTGCATCGTCCGCGGCAGAGCGTTCTCCGGCTTCCCGACACCCCCCTCGGGCCGCAAAGCCGCCGGGTCCAATGACGGCTTCCACGGATACGTGAACGCGGTTCCCGGGGAAACTCTGTTCACCTACGTCCGCTGTGAACCCTCCGGCAGCTGGACCCGGCTCGAGGGCTCGCTCATCGTTCCCGAGGCGCGGAGCGGGCCTTCATGAGCGAGGAGAGCCAGGGCAACGGCCCTGCATCACGGCTTCGCCGGTACGGCCCACGCATCGGTCTCGTCATTCTGATGCTCTCGCCGTCGCTGCTGTACCTGAGCAAGCTACCGGACTTCGGCCGTTGCCAGTACAACGACTACTACGGCATCCTCATGGTCCTCATGGACGGCAACAGAGTCACGAGGAATCCGGTCCGGTGGCTCAAGCTCAAGTCCAACGAGCACACCGTGACTCTCCCGGCTCTGGTCTACGTTGCCAATACCGTCCTGACCCACGGTGACAACCGCGGTCTGTCCGCCTTCGCGCTGCTCATGCTGTTCCTGACATGGGCCGTGCTCTATCGAATGGTGGTCCAATCGCTCGACCTTCCGCCACCAGGGCACTGGCTGGCCGGCTTCATCCTCGCGTTGTTCCTGTTCTCCCCCGCACCGACGCACAGCGTCGTGTTGGGGTTTTCCGGGACAATCTGGTTTCTGTCAAACCTGTTCACGGTCGCCGCTTTCGGCCTTCTGCTGAGAGAGACGGGGGAGAAGCCGCCGCGCATCGTGCCGGTGCTGCTGGCCGGCTTCCTGGGTGCCCTGAGCTACTCGACCAACCTCTCTCTGTGGCCGGCCCTGATCGTTACCGGCCTGCTGCTGCGGCGACCGCGGCGCCAGATCCTCGCGGTTGCCATAACCGGCGGGGCGATCTACTTAGTGTTCTTTCACTTCTTTCACCCGATGCGGGGACATCCGACGCTGGATACCTCCCATCCGCTGGTGCTGCTCGGCTACACCTTCACCTACCTGGGCAACCTGTTCTCGGCCCACGCGGCTGCGGCGGCCGTCATCGGCGGGATCGGTGCCGCGACCTTTGTGCTTCTCACCGTCCATGCGATCCTCTCGCGTTCTGAAACGCTGCAGCGGCGCGGCGCGCCGTGGATCGGTCTCCAGGTCTACGTCCTGGGCAACGCCCTGGGCACCGCGGTCGGACGTTCAGGCTTCGGCACCGACCAGGCTCTCTCGTCGCGGTACTGCTCGGTTTCCACTCTGTTCTGGGTTGCTCAGCTCGCTTTGCTGGCGGTCATGCTCATGTCCGGCAGGTCTGCTCGGGAGCAACATCGCCGTTGGCTGTCAGGTGCCACTCCACTGGTCGCCGCTGCGCTCCTTCTCGCGCTCACTTACCATCACGGGCTGGCGGTGTACCGCGCGTACCTCCATCGTGCGGCTCGCGAGCCATTGGCGGCCGAAGCCGTGCGCCGGGCGATCCCCGACTGGAAGGTCCTCCGAATCCTGACTCCGGCCCCCGAGCAGATTCGTTCGGTGTGGGCCTTTCTGAGAAGCCACGGCCAGGTCCCGTTCGACCGGCCGGTGCGACCGCTGCCCGTGGCGCCGATCCGGATCGAGGGTAGCGACCGGAACAGAGTCGCCGTGCGCGGACACTTCGACGCCCTGACCAGGGTGGACGACCACACTTGGCGAGCCTGGGGCTGGGCGTACGACGGCAGCAGTCCGGTCAAGGAGGTGCTTCTGGTCAACCGGCGAGGGGTTGCCGCAGCTCGGATCGTCATCGGCCTGCCGCGGCCGGGTATCGCCAAGGTCGTCGGTCAGGAGGCCTCGAGGTCCGGTTGGGGCGGATACCTGACGATTGGAGAGTCCGAGCCTCTTCCCCGCGCCGCGGTGGTTCTGGACGACGGCACGGCGGTGCTGCTGCACGGAACCCCGCAGGTGATCAAGGATGACACCGCGCAGTAGGGGGATCCTCCCCTGTACTCCGGCGGCCGTGCGGTTGTGTGGCGTGCGCGTTGCCGGGGTGGGCGGCGTCCCGGGAGGGGCAGGCGAGACGCCTGCCAACAAGATGGGGCCGACGTGCACCGCCCCTCTATTGTGGCGGCCGGCGTCTCGCCGGCCGGGGTGGATGGAGGATCGCTTCTGGCCCCGAGCGTGTTCCCGGGTGGGTGGGAGAGCTCAACCACTCAGTCGGTTCCCGCGGACCCGCACTATGAGGTCACGAAGCCCTGGGTAGGATATCGTTCCATTGAGGAGCCGGTGTGGCGATTGAAGGGAAGCAGCCCGACCAGCTGAAAGAAGCCGCGGCGTTCTGGGACCGCGAGGTCATCAACCCGACGCACGTCTCGTGGATGGCGCATCCAGCAGTTCGGCGGTATATCAACTCATCGATCTCCGGCGATCCGGGCTGCTGGCCGATCGACTGGCTCGTCCGCACGTTCCCCGGCCTTCACGTGTCGAGCGCGCTCAGCGTCGGCTGTGGTACCGGCGCGCTCGAGCGCGACCTGCTGTCCCGCGGGATCTGCGAGAGCATGGTGGCCTTCGACGGATCGCAGGTGTCGATCGATATCGCCTGCTCCGAGGCGCAGAACGCAGGGCTTGCCCATCGCGTCACCTACTACGTCGCGGACTTCAACAAGCCGAGACTACCGGTGAGCGCGTACGACGCGGTGTTCTTCCACCAGAGTGCGCACCACGTAGCCAAGCTCGAGAAGCTGTTCCGCGCCGTGCTCCGCGCACTCAAGCCCGGTGGCATGCTCTATCTCGACGAGTTCGTCGGGCCGTCGCGGTCGGACTGGAACGACGAGCGGGTCGGGGTTCTTCGCACTGTCAACGCCCTGCTGCCGCCGGAGGTCCGCCTTCATGACGAGCTTCCGCTGCCGATCCAGTGCGACGACCCCTCGGAAGCGATCCGGTCGAGTGAGATCCTGGAGCAAGTCGGACTCGGGTTCGAAATCGAGCACCTGCGCGGCTACGGCGGGAACATCCTCTCGGTTCTCTTCGAGGCGATGCGCAATCCCGGCGACGACCTTGTCGACCAGCTCATCGCGGCTGAGCAGGAGATCCTCCGCGCCGGTGAGCCGCCGTTCCACGCCGTCATCGTGGCCCGTCCCAAGGGGGGGGTGCGGAAGGCCTTGGCCAGTGTTCGGTACCTCATCGAGCCCAAGGTTAGTCTGCGAAACGCCGTGGCCGGCGCTCGGTACTTCGCCGAGCCGAAGCTCAAGCGCCTGGTTCGGAGGGTGCGACGGCGGGTGGGGTGATCTTGCGGCCGTGGCTGGTCGCTCCTCCCTCTCGCATCCGGCACGCCCCTCGTGTCATCCTGATGAGTAAGCGTAGCGAGCGAAAAAGGACCTGGTTGGGGGGGTTGGTGGCTTGACGGTCCGCTGGGAGCCCGGATGTCGGAGTGCCGCGGGGATCTTCTCTTTGACTCCGGCCGCCTACCTCAATCGTGGGGCCGATGCTCCCATTGCCAAAGGCCGAGGGAGCGCGGCATTCTCTGTAGATCCGGCGCCCGGACGCCTGCTCCGCAGACGCCCGTCGTCACCTGCCTCGGAGCGGGCAACTTGGGGACGACTCTGCGAAACCCCGGCGGCCGCGCGGTCCAGGACGACCGCACGTCTCGCGTCTCCGGCGGTCGCACGGCCACGAGAACGGATCGGTAGCCTCCTGGCGACCGCCGGAGCCTGCTCGAGCCGCCTCTTCCAATCGTGTGGCCAATACTCTCATCGCCAAGGGCCGAGATTACGCGTCGCCTTCGGCGCCGGTGACCCTTTGGAAAGCGAGATGGCCGTAAGGCCAGCCCCCACCCTCTCTGACACCCATGGCCACGGCCATGGGCTCGCTTTCCTGCAGGGGTGCCTCCCTTGAGGTTATTCCCCAACGGGTGTCGCCCGTCATGGCGCTTCAGAATAACCTCAAGGACGGCACGTCCGTCTGGAGTGCAGCATCCTCTGGAGCGCGCTACAGCTACGTTCTGCGGGCGGGCGGGGGAGCGTTTCCCGTCTTCCGTTTCCCTTCCCGGGCGGGTGGGGGAGCGACTCAATCACCTTCCGAGTCGGCGACAGCCGACTTCGGAACGTATCTCGGATACGGCTCCGGTCTTCCCTGCAGCTCACCGATCCTGATGACGAGCACCATGCCCTCGGGTGTGGCCACGAGCCACTTCTCGATGCTGCGGTTGAGCTTCAGGCGGGCGGCAGGGTTCAGGTCCAGGCCGACTTCCGCGAGGAACTCATCGACCAGCTCCTTGGCACGCGGCGTGACCTCCAGCGTGTCCTTCCACTCCACCAGGAGCGGGTCCTTGGGCGTGTCTTGGAGAACAAGCTCCCCGGACCACAGGGTCGTTTCGGACGGAGATGGATAGTTGCCGGCAATGGCTGCGGGTCCGCTCCCTTCCTCAGTCGTGGACCCTGTCTCGCCAGGCTCGCCGGCCGCGGATGCCGCGGGAAGAGCGGCGGCGATGGTCTGCCGAGTCTCGAACGCAAGGCGCGCGATGAGCTGAAGGCTGGTGAGCTCGTCCTCCGCGACGTCTGCGTCGGCATGATCGGAGAGCCAGTCGGCAGCTCGGTCGACGAACGTGCATGCGCGAGAAACCTCGTTCGCCTGCAGGGGCGGCCGAGGCTCGGTGTTGGTGACGGGCGCGGCCGAGACCGCGGTCGCCATCGGCAGGCCATGGCTTTCCAGGACGTGTTGCACCGACTGGCCGCAGCGCCTGAGGGCGTCTCCGAGAGAGCTCAGGGCGCCGGCCACCTCCTCATCCTCCGCCGGCACGGCGGCGGTCGAGATGCTTGCCCATATGACCTGGAAGCTGTCCGCAGCCTTGCGAAGCTTCGCAGGGTCGAGATGTGTGGAGTCGATCGCCACTGTGCACCATCCGATGAGGTTGGGCCGATGACCCGTTAGTGGGGCGAGTATATCCCAACCGGATCCCCTCCTGAGAGGGACGTGCATCGGAGACGGCAGGCGGCTGCTGGTGAGAAGTGCGGGCTACACGGTCCGGGAGTAGACCGGGCGGTCCGAGGGCTTGCGCAGGTAGGTGTCGAACGGCATGCAGATGTTGCGCAGGAAGAACCTTCCCAGGTCAGTGACCTGCAATCCTCCGTTGCTGATCTCGAGCAGCCCATCCGCGGCTAGCGGCTCGAGCTCGGCGAGCGCCTGCGCGAAGTGACGCCGGGGGTCGACGCCGAAGCTCCCGGCAACCCACCCATAGTCCAAGCCGAGATTGCAGATGATCCGCCGGATGACGCTGCCGCGGAGCTCATCCTCGGCTGAGCGGAGGATGCCTCGCTCGATCGGGAGCCGTCCCTCGCCGACCATCCGCTGGTAGCGTGCGAGGTTCTTCTCGTTGGCGGCATATGCGCCAGCCACATCTCCTATCGAGGTCATCCCGACCCCGAGCTGGTCGGACGCCGGCATCACCGTATAGCCCATGAAGTTGCGATGGACGCGTCCCTCCCGCATCGCGGTTGCCAGCTCGTCCTCGGGACGGGCAAAGTGGTCGAATCCTACGAAGCTGTACCCTGCTGCGAGGAACTCCTCGACCGCGCCGACGAAGATCCGGAACTTGTCCCAGCCGTGCGGCAACGTGCTGTCGTCGAGCTGGCGCTGGTGGGGCTTGATCCACGGCACGTGGGCGTAGGAGAAGCAGGCCACCCGGTCCGGGTTGAGCTCCTCGATCACCGTGCGGACGGTTTGCCGAAACTGGGCCTCGTTCTGGTAGGGGAGACCATAGATCAGGTCCACGTTGACGGACTCAAAGCCGAGCTCGCGGGCGCGTTCTACGTGGAGCCGGGTCAGCTCGAGGGGCTGGACGCGCTGGACCGCTTCCTGCACCCGGGCATCGAGATCCTGCAGACCCATCGAGATGCGGTTGAAGCCGAGCTCGGCCAGAACCTCCAGGTGCTCGAGGCTGGTCACACAGGGGTCCACCTCGATTGCCACCTCGGCGCCGGCGTTCAGCGGGAAGCGGTCGGTGATCGTCGTGAACAGGCGCCGGCACTGCTGCGGCGTCAGATACGTCGGCGTGCCACCTCCCCAGTGCAGCTGGTTGAGACTGCGGCGGCCGTCGAGAGCCCCGGCGAGGAGATCCAGCTCGCGATCGATTGCATCGAGGTATGCCACCTCGGGACCGCGATGGGGGGAGATCACGATGTTGCAGCCGCAGTAGGTGCAGCGGTGCTCGCAAAACGGCACGTGGGCGTACAGGGATAACGGCTCCGAGGCGCGGCCGGCGGCTTCGGCCAGCCGCTCACGGTAGGCCCCCTCGTCAAAGTCGGTCGTGAACTGGGGTGCGGTCGGGTACGAGGTGTACCTGGGACCGGGGCGGTCGTAGCGGTCCAGCAGCTCCGGGGTCAGGGCGGTGAGATCGAGCTCAGGCATGACGAAGCTCCTGCACGGTACGAACGAAGGCGGCCATGTGGCTCACCGGGACATCGGGGGTGATGCCGTGCCCGAGGTTGGCGATGTAGCCCGTGCGTGGCGCTGTGCGCAGCATCTCGAGCGTACGCTCGCGGATGACGTCGACAGGCCCCATGAGCAGGCCTGGATCGAGGTTTCCCTGCAGGGCGTGGTCGGGGAGGGTGTCGGCTGCTGCAGCGAGGTCGGCGCGCCAGTCGAGGCCGATCACCTCGCACGGCATCCCGGCGAGATCGGGCAATAGGTGGGAACCGCCGTTGGCAAAGTAGATCCTCGGCACGCCGAGGCCGTCGAGCTGCTCGAGCAGCCGGCGGGCTGGGGCCAGGGCCCAGCGCCGGGCATCGGCGGCGCCGAGAGCACCCACCCAGGAGTCGAAGACCTGCACGACCTGTGCGCCGTGCTCGATTTGGCTGCGGAGATACGCGGCCATGCCGTCGGCAACCAGGTCGAGAAGGCGGGCGAAGGCTGCCGGCTGTTGCAACGCGAACCCCTTGACCTTGGTGAACGAGCGCGACGTTGTGCCCTCGATGAGATAGGTTGCGAGTGTCCACGGCGCGCCGCAGAAGCCGATCAGTGCGACGCCTGGGTCCAGCTGGGTGCGTACCCGCTCGAGTGTCTGGTCGAGGAACTCGGTTCCGTGCCACGGCCGCGGCAGCGCGAGCCGGTCGGCATCCTCCGCAGTACGGACGGGGTTCGAGATGTGCGGCGCTGGAGAGAACGTGAGGTCGATCCCCATCGGTACCAGCGGTGTGAGGATGTCGGAGAAGACGATTGCGCCGTCGAGACCGAACCGACGCACCGGCTGCAGCGTGACCTCGGCGGCGAGCTCGGGGGTACGGCAAAGGGTCAGAAAGTCTCCCGCCCGCTTGCGCACCTCGCGGTACTCCGGCAGGTACCTTCCCGCCTGGCGCATCACCCAGACCGGTGGCCGGTCGACGGGGCGGCGGTAGCAGGCGTCGAGAAGTCGGTTGGTGGTGGCTGTCGCAGGCTTCATGTTCCCCCTGAGCAGGCAGCTCAACGTTTCAGATAATCACGTCATCCTGTAGATATTTCCCTGACCGCCTCGCCGAAGGCCTTGATCGTGTCGTCGATCACGTCCTCGTCATGGGCGAGGGAGACGAAAGCCACCTCGTAGGCCGACGGCGCCAGGTAGACGCCGCGTTCGAGCAGGGCGCCGTGCAGGCGGGCGTAGATTCCGGCGGCCTCGGGCCGGATGTCCTCGAATCGGCGCGGCGTCTCCCCCTCCTGCAGCGACATCCACAGGATCGAGCCGGCACGGGCCACCGACCAGGAGGTGCCGGCCTCGTCGAAGACCCGCTCGATCCCCTCCTGAAGGCGCGAGCCGAGCTCCTCGAGGCGGGCGTAGGCGGCGCCGCCGTCGGCCAGCAAGTGACGCAGCGTTGCCGCACCGGCGGCCATCGCCACCGGGTTGCCGGACAGCGTCCCCGCCTGGTAGACGGGGCCGAGTGGTGCCAGCTGCTGCATCAGGTCGCGGCGACCGCCGTAGGCCCCGACAGGCATGCCGCCGCCGATCACCTTTCCATAGGTGGCCAGGTCTGGGACTACACCGTAGCGCGCGGCGGCGCCGCCCGGGCCGATCCGAAACCCGGTGATGACCTCGTCGAGAATCAGGAGGGCGCCGTGCTCGTCGCACAACCCGCGCAGCCGGTGGAGGAGCTCGTCCCGCTGCACCAGGAGCCCGGAGTTGGCGGGAATGCCCTCGATGATGACGGCCGCGATCGAGCTTCCCCGTTCGCTGAAGATCCTCTCCAGCGCCGTCTCGTCATCGAGGGGGAGCACGATCGTGTGCTCCGCAAAGGAAGCGGGCACGCCGGCAGAGGATGGGGTGCCGAAGGTGGCGAGGCCGGAGCCGGCGGCGACCAGCATGTGGTCAGCGTGACCGTGGTAGCAGCCGGTGAACTTGACGATGTCGTCGCGGCCGGTGACGCCGCGCGCGAGGCGGATGGCCGACATCACCGCTTCCGTGCCGGAGGATACGAAGCGCACCATCTCGAGGTGCGGGACGGCGCCGATCATGAGCTCGGCGAGCTCGATCTCGTGCTCGCACGGCGCGCCGTACGACAGGCCTTTGCGGGCGGCCATCGTCACTGCCTCGACCACCTCCGGGTGAGCGTGGCCGAGGATAAGTGGGCCCCACGAACCGACATAGTCGATGAAGCGGCGTCCGTCGACGTCGGTGAAGTGGCAGCCGCCGCCGGAGGCGTAAAAGAGCGGACCACCGCCGACACTGCCGAAGGCACGAACGGGTGAGCTGACGCCGGCAGGCATCAGCTCGCAGGCGCGGCGATACAGCTCGCGGGATTTCGGCCCGGCGCTCACAGCCAGCCTTCCCGGAGCGCCTGTCGGCCGTGGTAGGTGATGATGATGTCGGCGCCGGCGCGCCGGAAGGCGTGCCAGTTCTCGAGCACGACAGCCTGTTCGTCCACCCACCCGCGGGCGGCTGCGGCTTTGACCATCGAGTACTCGCCCGACACGTTGTAGACCGCCAGCGGCTGCGAGAACGCCTGGCGAAGATCGGCGACGACGTCGAGGTAGGCAAGCGCCGGCTTCACCATCAGGATGTCCGCGCCCTCGCCGATGTCGAGCTCGGCCTCGAGCAGTGCCTCGCGCCGGTTGCGCGCGTCCATCTGGTAGGAGCGGCGGTCGCCCTGCGCGGGGGCCGAGTGCGCCGCCTCACGGAACGGGCCGTAGTAGGCGGAGGCGTACTTCACCGAGTACGACATGATGGCGGTCTCGACGAGCCCGTCGCCGTCGAGGGCCTCGCGGATCGCCGCGATCCGGCCGTCCATCATGTCCGAGGGAGCCACCACGTCGGCGCCGGCCTTCGCATGCCCGAGGGCCATGCGGGCGAGATGCGGGAGCGTGGAGTCATTGTCGATGCGGCCTTCGCGAATCAGGCCGCAGTGGCCGTGATCGGTGTAGGCGCACAGGCAGACGTCGGTCATTACCGCCAGACGGTCGCCGAAGCGCTCCTTGAGAGCCGCGACCGCTCGCGGCACCGCGGCGTCGCTGGCGTACGCCGCGCGGCCGTCCGGCGCCTTGTCGCCGTCCTCGGGCAGGCCGAACAAGAGAAGGCTGCGGATCCCGAGCTCGAGGTCGGACGCGACCGTCCGCAGCAGGCGATCCACCGACTGGTGCTCGATGCCGGGCATGGCTTCGATTTCCTCGGAGATTGCCTCTCCCGGGACCACGAAGTGGGGCTGCACCAGCATGCCGGAGTCGAGGCGCGCCTCGGCCACGAGGTCGCGAATGACGGCGCTCGCGCGCAGGCGTCGGGGACGGGTGATCAGCTCTTGCATAGCTCCTCCGCTAGGGATTCAAGGTCCGGCCGCGGCGGGATCTGGCAGTCGATGCCGAGTGCGCCGGCGGCGTCTCGTGTTGTGGGTCCGAGCGCCCAGTGCGGGCATGTCAGCGGTCGCCCGCCGATGCTCTCGAGGTAGAACCGGGCCGCTCTGGGAGAGGTCAGGACGACTGCGTCGACCCGGGGGCCGAGTGGCGGCAGCTCCCGCGGCGGCGTCTGCCGCATGCGGTAGACGATGACCGGCAGGACGGTATGGCCGGCGGCGGTTAAGGTATCGGTCAACTCCCGGCGACGGTTCTTGCCGCAGGCGAACAGGAAGGTCGACGGACGCTGCAGGCGCCCTGTAAGCAGTCGCGCCAGATCCTCGCCTATGCCGGGACCGGTGACGTCGACGGTGAGCCCGGCCTCGCGCGCCGCGGCCGCCGTGCCGGGGCCGACCGCGGCTGCCGGCCAGAGCAGCACGTCGTCGGCGCCGTGCTGGCGAGCTATCTCGATCAGCGGTCGCGGTGCACGGGGCGAGGCGAGAAGAAGGCGGCGGTCGGGTGCGGAGGAGCCGGCTGCGAGTGCCCCCGAAGCTAACGCGGCCTTCCAGCCGGCGGTGTCGTCGACGGGCTCGAAGCGGAGTACGGGGTAGGGCCGGATGAGCAGGTCGCACCCGGCCACCAGCTCCTGGAGCCGCTTGGAGTCCTCGCGGCTGCGCGTGATGAGGACGTGGCGGGTCATGCCTCTGCCACCTCCGGCAGTGCGAGGCAGAGGGCCTCGTAGCACGCTCGGGCCGCCCCGCCGGGGGTCGGCGCCACGGCGCCGACGCGGGCCACGCGGCTGCGGGTGATGTTCTCGTCAACCTCGCCGAGGACGGCCTGGAGACGGATTCCGCCGTCTGCCTCGACCGTGGCCAGGCAGCCGAGGGGGAGATGGCAACCGCCTCCGAGGAGGTCGAGGAGCTCTCGCTCGGCGCCGACACAACGAGCGGCAGCTTCGTCGTGGAGGGTGGCGAGGCGCTCTCGCACCGGGTCGGCGGTGCGAGTCTCGATGGCCAGCGCACCCTGTCCGGGCGCCGGCAACATTACCTCCGGTGCGAGCTCTCTGGCGTCGAGGTCGGCGAGGTCGAGCTCGAGGCGTCCGACGCCCGCTGCGGCGACAACGATGGCGTCATACCGGCCCTCGCGGAGCTTGCGCACCCGGGTCGGGACGTTGCCACGTAGCGCCGCCAGCTGGAGGTCGGGTCGTAGCGCCAGGACCTGGGCGGCCCGCCGCAGGGACGACGTACCGAGCCTTGCCTCCCGCGGGAGGCCGAGCGGATCGGCAGCCGAGGGGGTGAGAGAGGCCTTGCGGGCGAGCAGGAGATCGGCAGAGGTCGTGCGCTCGGGGATGGCGGCGACCGTGAGCCCGTCCGGCTCCTCGGTCGGCAGGTCCTTCAGGGAGTGGACCACGAGATCCACGCGTTGCTCGAGCAGAGCGACCTGCAGCTCCTTGGTGAAGAAGCCCTTGCCTTCCATCTTCTGGAACGCGACGTTCTGGATTTGGTCGCCCTTGGTCTGGATGACGATGAGCTCGCAGGTGGCGCCGAGGCGCTCCTCGACGAGCTCAGAGACACGTCTCGCCTGCCACAGTGCGAGGTCCGATCCACGGGTGCCGATACGGAGCTTGGGCGCTTCGGTCACTTCTTCTTCTCCTTCTCGTCCGGACCCGGAGGTCCCTCGCTCAAGCTCTTCTCGAAGCTCTCCAAGGCACCGCTCGAGTAGTCCCAGGCGACCCCCTTGAGGCCGCGGAGAGGAACCTGGACGAGCCGCTTCACCAGCCCCGCCGTCAGCTTCTCCACCGCCACGCGGTCCGCCTCTTCGAGGTGACTCAGGTCCTTTCCCAGAGCGTGCTGCACCGCGCGCTCGGCGAGGTCCGAGAACGCCTGATGGAGGCTGCGCGCGACCGGCGACAGCGACCGGTCGAGGAGACGTCGGCGCAGGATGACGATCTGGTGCTCGACCAGGGCGTCACATCGGTCCATCTCCTGCAAGCGCAGCGTGCGGTTGCGCTCCGCCTCGGCTCGCATGCCCTCGATCCCCACCAGGTCCACTCCGTCGAGCCGGGACGCTGCGGGATCGAGGTTGGGCGGCATGGCGAGGTCGATGAGGAGCATCCCCTCGTCTGCGGGCAGTCGTTCCCGCATCGCCGCCACGTGCTGCGCGGTCAGCAGGAGCTCCCGCGAAGAGGTGGCGGCAACCACGAGACCGACCCGCGGCGGCTCCAGGGACAGCGAGTCAAGGGTCAGCGGGTAAGAGTTCTCGTCGCCGTGCGCCAGCTCCTGCGCCCGCTCGGGCGAGCGGTTGGCGATGAGGACGCGTCGCTCGGAGTCCGCAGCGCGGATCAGCCGCAGCGCCTGCCCGGCCATCTCTCCGGCGCCGAGGACAAGCGCCGGGGCGGAGGTCGACAGCAGGTGGTCGTTGAGCTTGCGCTCGACCAGCGTCACCAGTGATACCGGCCGCCGTGTGAGCTCCGTCTCGGTGCGAATGCGCTTTGCCAGATGGAACGCCTCGTGGAAGGCCTGGTCGAGGACTCCTCCGAGCAGCTGTGCTCCGTGCGCAACCTCGTGCGCCTGCTTGATCTGGCCGACGATCTGCGCCTCGCCGACCATCATGGAGTCGAGGGCCGCGGCGACACGGAAGATGTGGCGAACGGCGGCTTCCCCCCTTTGCATGTAGAGCTCATCGTCGGCAGGCAGCTGGGAGGCACCGTCGGTCAGGTCGGCCAGGGTGTGACGGAGGTGGAAGAGGGTGGATACGGGGTCGTTGACGGTGTCCGAGCGGAAGTAGAACTCGACCCGGTTGCAGGTTCCGAGGTAGACGAGCTCATCGAAGCCCGCCAGCCCGGCCAGCTCGACCAGGTTTTGGTGGCTGAAGTCGGCCGGCAGCGCGGCGGCCGCGAGCCGGTCAACGTTCGTGGTGCGGTAGCTCGTCCCCACCACCCCTATGCGGTCCAATACGCACCCCCCGCGCGATCATACGCGACATGTAAGCCGTTTGCAGTCACAAGAAGGTAAAACCCAGCTGGCAGCGGTGAGGAAGGGGCGTCTCGCCGCCTGGCAGACTGCACCGGCTGGAGGGTGGTCGCCGGACCTTGAAATTTTCTTCACAAAGGGGTACGGTTCGGCGAACGCAGCCTCGTCTGTCGATGTACTGCGGGGAAGGAGGGGTCGGAATCGGTCATGAGCTCAACCCAGTCTTTTTACGGCTCGACGATCGGCAAGAAGATCCTGATGGCGGTCACCGGGGTCATACTCTTCGGCTTCGTGCTGGTCCACATGCTCGGGAACATGCAGATCTACATCGGACCCGCACGCCTGAACGCGTACTCGAAGCTGCTGCACGACAATGCGCTGGAGGTCCTGTGGCCGGCGCGGATCGTGCTGTCGTTGTGCGTTCTCGTCCACATCATCGCGGCGGTGCAGGTGTGGCTGAGGAGCCGCTCGGCACGGCCCGTCAAGTACCGTGTCAAGGTGGACATCGCCACCGACTATGCGGCACGGACGATGGTGTGGAGTGGACCCATCATCCTGGCGTTCGTGGTCTTCCACATCCTGCACCTGACCACCGGCAACATCCTTCCCGGCCAGTTCATCGAGCACGATGTCTACCACAATGTGGTCGCAGGCTTTCAGCTGTGGCCCGTAGCGCTGACCTACATCATCGCCAACCTCATGTTGGCGTTCCACCTCTACCACGGCCTCTGGAGCCTCTTCCAGACCCTGGGCCTGAACCACCCGCGCTTCAACACCTACCGGCGCGGGGCAGCCCTGGTGTTCGCGGTGGCGATCGCTGCCGGCAACATCTCGATACCCGTGTCGATCCTCGCGGGTTGGGTCCACTGAGGGGAGGGGAGACGACATGAAGCTCGACGCACGAATCCCGTCCGGTCCGCTCGAGTCGAAGTGGACCAGCTTCCGTGATCACGTGACGCTGCTGAGCCCGGCCAACAAGCGCAAGCACTCGGTCATCGTGGTGGGCACCGGGCTGGCCGGCGCCTCGGCCGCGGCGACGCTGGCCGAGCTCGGCTACAAGGTCAAGGCGTTCTGCTATCAGGACAGCGCGCGGCGCGCGCACAGCATCGCCGCGCAGGGTGGCATCAACGCGACCAAGAACTACCAGAACGACGGTGACTCGGTGTTCCGCCTCTTCTACGACACCATCAAGGGTGGCGACTTCCGCGGCCGTGAGGCCAACACCTACCGTCTGGCCGAGGTCAGCTCGCAGATCATCGACCAGTGCGTGGCGCAAGGGGTACCGTTCGCACGCGAGTACTCGGGGTACCTGTCCAACCGCACTTTCGGCGGCGCGCTGGTGTCGCGGACGTTCTATGCCCGCGGCGCCACCGGCCAGCAGCTCCTCCTCGGCGCCTACTCTGCGCTGTCGCGCCAGGTAGCGGCCGGGCAGGTGGAGATGCACGCGCGCATGGACGTGCTGGACCTCGTGGTCATCGACGGCAAGGCGCGCGGCATCGTGGCGCGGAACATGACCACTGGCGAGCTCGAGTCCCACGTGGCCGACGCGGTCATTCTGGCTACCGGCGGCTACGCCAACGTCTTCTACCTGTCGACCAACGCCATGGGGTGCAACACGACGGCGATCTGGCGGGCGTACCGTCGCGGTGCCGGCTTCGCCAACCCCTGCTACATGCAGATCCACCCGACCTGCATTCCGCAGTCCGGTGACTACCAGTCCAAGCTCACTTTGATGTCGGAGTCGCTGCGCAACGACGGCCGGGTGTGGGTGCCGCGAAAGAAGGGCGAGACGCGGGCGCCGAACGACATCCCCGAGGCGGAGCGCAACTACTACCTCGAAGAGAAGTACCCTGCCTACGGCAACATGGTGCCGCGCGACGTTGCCTCTCGGAACGCCAAGTACTGGTGCGACGAGGGCCACGGCGTCGGCACCTCCGGACGCGGTGTCTACCTCGACTTCGCGGATGCCATCCGGCGGCTCGGCGAGGACACGATCCGCGAGCGCTACGGCAACCTGTTCGACATGTACGAGCGCATCACCGGCGAGAACGCCTACCAGATCCCGATGCGGATCTACCCGGCGCCGCACTACACGATGGGTGGCCTGTGGGTCGACTACCACCTCATGAGCACGATCCCCGGCCTGTTTGTGCTCGGAGAGGCGAACTTCTCCGACCATGGCGCGAACCGCCTCGGCGCGAGTGCGTTGATGCAGGGGCTGGCGGACGGCTACTTCGTGATTCCGAATACCCTCGGCGCCTACCTCGGAAAGGAGAAGCTCGCGAGCGCTTCCGACGACGCTCCGGAGGTCCGCGAGGCCATGGCCGGCGTCCAGGCCCGGCTCGACAAGCTCCTCGGTGTCAACGGCAGCAAGACCGTCGACCACTTCCACCGTGAGCTCGGCCACATCATGTGGAACGACGTCGGCATGGGGCGCAGCGAGGCCGGCCTCAAGGAAGCGATCGCACGGATTCGCGAGCTGCGCGGCCAGTTCTGGGAGGACGTCAGGGTGCTCGGCTCGGGCAACGAGATCAACCAGGAGCTGGAGAAGGCGGCGCGGGTTGCCGACTTCCTGGAGCTCGGCGAGCTGGTAGCTCAGGACGCTCTGGCTCGCGAGGAGTCCGCCGGCGGTCACTTCCGCGAGGAGTACCAGACGGAAGAGGGCGAGGCGCTCCGCGACGATGAGAACTTCCAGCACGTTGCGGTGTGGGAGTACACGGGTGAGGGCTCGGAGCCTGCGCGCCACATCGAGCCGCTCGTCTTCGAGGCGGTCACCCCGACGCAGAGGAGCTACAAATGAGGTTGACTCTTCACATCTGGCGCCAGAGTGGCCCCGATGACAAGGGCCGTTTCAAGACCTACCAGCTGGACGCGGTCAACGAGCACATGTCGTTCCTGGAGATGCTGGACGTTCTCAACCAGCAGCTCATCGAGCGGGGCGAGGATCCGGTGGCCTTCGAGCACGACTGCCGGGAGGGCGTCTGTGGCATGTGCGGGTTGATGATCAACGGTCTCCCGCACGGCGGCTACAAGGGAACCACTACGTGCCAGCTGCACATGCGGCACTTCAAGGACGGCCAGCAGCTCACCCTCGAGCCGTGGCGGTCGGCCGCGTTCCCGGTCCTCAAGGACCTCATTGTCGACCGCAGCCCCTTTGACCGCATCATGCAAGCCGGCGGCTTCGTCTCGGTGAACACAGGCAGCGCGCCGGACGCCAATGCGATCTCCGTTCCCAAGGACGACGCCGAGCTCGCCATGGACTATGCAGAGTGCATCGGTTGTGGCGCCTGTGTGGCCGCATGCCCGAACGGGGCGGCGATGCTCTTCATGAGCGCCAAGGTCGCCCAGCTCGCGCTGCTGCCGCAGGGGCAACCCGAGAGGGAACGTCGCGTCCGCGCGATGGTCGAGACGATGGAAGAGGAAGCGTTCGGCGCCTGCACCAACTTCACGTCGTGCGAGGCCATGTGTCCGAAGGAGATTTCGATCTCCGCCATCGCCCGCATGAACAAGGAGTACCGGAAGGCGTTCCTCCCCGGCAGGCCGGTCGGAGGCGGCAAGGTCAGCTAGCGATTCGCTGCGCGAATCGCTCGTGGACTGAGGGGAAAGGAAGACTCCATAGCGGTGATCCAGGGGCGGCGGCACTGAAGCGCCCGCCTCCGGTACCTCTCGGAGAGCTGCTCAAGGTCCAGCACACTCATTTGACTGTCAAATGCATTGGAGCGCGCTTCGCGCGCACTCTCCTGGGCGGGTGGGGGAACCTCTCGCGTCTTGCATCTCGCCTCTCACGCGGCGGGCGGGCAGCGAATCCACCCCGGTTCAGGTACAGTGAGCTGGTGCGGTGGCACGAACGCCGCACCGTGCTTGGAGGAGCCGTTCCGTATGACCCGTTCGCGTCGCCCATCGTTCGCCGCCGTAGCCACGGTGCTGGTCCTCGGTCTCGCGGTCGCTGCGGGTGCTCTGTTCGGTGAGCGCACTCGTGCCGCGGATGAGCACGCCGTGGTGTCACACGCGGCCGAGATCGTGAGCACGATGTTGGAGTGGCTTCCCGACAAAGAGCAGGCGTCCACCCTGATCTATGACGGCATCGACGGCATGCTCGAGAAGCTCGACCCACACTCGAATTTTCTCGATCCGGGCTCCTTCTCGAGGATGAGGGACCGTCAGCAGGGCGCGTTCTTCGGCGTCGGTATCATCATCTCGAGACGTGCCGGTCAGGTCACCGTGATCGCCCCGATGGCGGGCACGCCTGCCGCGCGCAAGGGGCTGCGAGCCGGTGATGTCATTGCGGCGATCGAGGATGAACCGACCGATCAGATGTCGCTGGACGATGTGGTCGATCGGGTCCGAGGTCCGGAGGGAACGGTCGTCAACCTGAGCATCGTCCGCCCGGGCCTCAAGAAGCCGCTCGAGGTGGCGATTACACGCGCCCGCATCCCGACCAACTCAGTCCGCTTCGCATTCATGCTCCGTCCGGAGGTCGGGTACGTCCGTCTGTCGGAGTTCTCCGCCACCAGCTCGCGCGAGGTGCACAACGCGGTGCACCGCCTCGAGAAGCAGGGGATGCGTTCACTCATCCTCGATCTTCGCGACAACCCGGGCGGGTCCCTCGAGGCCGCTATCGGTGTCAGCGACATCTTCCTGCGGCCGGGACAGCTGATCGTCTCGACGCGAGGTCGGACCCAGGACAGCATTTCGACTCTCAGGGCCCCCGGTCGAGGAGAGATCTTCGAGGGTCCGCTCGTCATCCTCGTCAACACCGGCACCGCATCCGCCTCCGAGATCGTGTCGGGCGCGGTTCAGGACCACGACCGCGGGCTCTTGGTCGGTGTGGTCACCTGGGGCAAGGGCCTGGTTCAAACCGTCTACACGATCCGCGACGTCGGCCTCGCCCTCACGACGGCCCGCTACTACACGCCGTCGGGACGCTGCATCCAGCGCGACTACCACTCCTACCTCGACTACATCACCCACCGCAACGGCAAGCCGGCCCCCGACACTCCGGCCGCCTACCACACGGACGACGGCAGACCGGTCCGGGGAGGCGGAGGGATCACTCCCGACGTCACCATCGACGCGCGTGTCGTGGCGGAGCCGGTCGCGAGGCTCTACGGGCAGTCCGCGTTCTTCCGCTTCGCCATCGACATCGTGAAGGGGTTTCCGGACGGCGAGCGACAGCAACGAGCGAAGGATTTCGTCGTCAGCACCGAGCTCCTCAACAGGTTCTGGGACTTTGTTCGCAAGGAGAAGCTGCTCGACGACGAGATGTTGAACAACCTCCGTTCCGACCCCCAGGCGGTTGACGATGTCTCCCGCGCGATCAGAACCGAGGTACTCAACTCGGGGGTCAGCCTCGAGGCCGGCTACCGCCTGGCCATCGAGGGAGACAACCAGCTGAAGGCGGCCCTCGACCACCTGCCCCAGGCGGAGAAGATGTGGGAAGCGTGGCAGGCCGAGGCGAAGAAGCCCGCCCCAACGGGCGAGAAAGTAAGTAAGTAAGGACGTTAGAAGGTCCAGTTTCCCCTGCCAGGTGACGGAGTGACGGGATACCGGGGGCCCCACCTCACCCGGGACCGGGAGTATACTTGCGGCGGAGGTGACCGTGTTCGGTTCTCTCGGGCTCCCCGAGCTCATCTTCATCTTCGTGATCGCGCTGCTGCTGTTCGGTCCGAAGCAGCTGCCTCACATTGGTCGCTCCCTGGGGCGTGCGCTGGGAGAGTTCCGGCGCGCCTCGAACGACTTCAAACGGACGATCGAGGAAGAGGTCGCCGCGGACGAGATCCGAAGCGTTGAGCGCGACCTCAAACGCTCCGCCGACGAGATCTCGGAGTCGGTCAAGGAAGAGAACTCGCCGGCTGCGGAGGAGGAGAGCTCGCCGGCGGGCTCCGGACAGGAGCGGGGGGACGGGTGACGGCGACCGTCCGACAGCTTCAGGAGTCGGGATCCGAGCACGGGGAGGAAGATCTCGCCCGCATGTCGCTCCTCGAGCACCTGGAGGAGCTCCGGCGTCGTCTGCTGGTCAGCATCGCAGCCGTGTTTGCTGCCTTCGTCGGCTGCTGGTACTTTTCGCCGCAGATCTTTGGCTGGCTGGAGAAGCCGATTCTGCAGTTTCTGCCCAAGGGGGAGAAGCTGGCCTTCACCGGCCTCGTCGATCCATTCATGCTGTACATCAAGGTGGCCCTGCTGGCTGGAATCTTCGTTGCCTCCCCGATTCTGCTCCTCCAGCTGTGGCTGTTCCTGAGGCCGGGCCTGTACCGGAGTGAGCGCCGGCTGGCCCTACCCTTCATCGTCTTCACGACGCTGTTCTTCCTCTCCGGCGGCTACTTCGGGTATCGCGTCGCCTTCCCGATGGTCGTCCGTTTTCTCCTCACCGTCGGGAAGGATTTCAAGCAGGTAGTCACCATCCATGCCTACTTCGGCATGATGTCGAAGATCCTGCTCGGCCTCGGTCTCGTTTTCGAGCTGCCGATCCTCATCTTCTTCCTGGCCCGCATCGGGCTGGTGACTGCCGGCATGTTGCTGCGCTGGTTCAGGTGGGCGATCCTCCTGATCTTCATCATTGCCGCCATCATCACACCGACGCCCGATGTCGCCACGCAGACGGTCTTTGCGGTGCCGATGATCATCCTCTACCTCCTGGGTGTCATCATTGCGGCCATCTTCGGACGCAAACGCGGGGAGGGCCGCTCCTCTGGTTGAGGCTGATTCTACTGCCTGTCGAAAGGCGCGCGGCCGGCTGCTCGGAAAGATGCGGCGGGCGTGCCGTCGGTGGCAGCTGTTGCCCGCCGGGGAGCGGATCGCGCTTGCGGTGTCGGGCGGCTGGGACAGTCTGGCAATGGTCGACCTGGCCGCAGAGCACGCGCGCTCGGTGAGGCCGCGCTGTGAGCTGCTCGGTCTGCACGTGGCTCTGGACGGCGCGGGCGGCACGGGCCCACTGCCGTCCGAGATCGTGAGCTTCTGCGGTGAGCGGGGAGTCCCGGTCGAGTCCGTGAAGGCGAGGCTCGACCCTGCCGAGGAGGCGCCGCAGGACTGCTTCGGTTGCGCGCGGCTGCGCCGCCGGACCCTGCTCGAGGAAGCGGATGCACACGGATGCCGGTACCTCGCTCTCGGTCACCATGCCGACGACGTCGTCGAAACGTGGCTCCTGAGCCTCTTCTTTACCGGTACAGCGGAAGCGCTGGCGCCGATCCGGAGCTACTTCGGCGGCGCGGTTCTGCTCGTGCGCCCGCTGCATGAGCTTCGGAAGGGAGAAATCCGCCGTCTCGCCGAGCACTGCGACTACCCCCGCGCCGCCGATCGCTGCCGACTCGAGACCAGCAACCGCCGGGAGCAGATACGGCGCATGCTTGCAACGCTGGGTAGGGATCAGCGCCGTGTGCGAAGACAGGTCTACTGGGCTGCTGTGCGTCAGCTGGAGGCCGGCGGCGATGGCGGCGCTGAGCAGGAGTTCGTGTGATGGGTTTTGTGTTACGGTGAGAGAACATGAAGGCGGACGAGATTCTGGCCGAGTACGAACGTCTCTTCAAGGCGGGCGTCATCAGCCAGGAGGAGTTCGAACGCCAGACCTCGCGCGTCAGGGACCAGGCACGGGTGCGCCGTCTGGAGGAGCGCGGCGTCGGCACTATTCTCCAGGTCGAGCCGGCTTTGCTGGCACGGATCCTGACCTCGCAGGTGTTCTGGGTCGTGCTCGTGCTGGCCATGATGCCGCTGCTGCTGGCGGCGGTCGAGATACCCGCTCAGCAGGGCATGATCCTCTACTTCGCTTTCCTTTGGTTCTTCCTCTTTCTGCGCCTCTTCCGTCTCCATCTGCGTGGAGCATCACCGTTCGACTATTCGCTCGTGATGGCGCTCGTCATTGTCCCCGGGCTGGCCGCGATCCTGCCCGCTCTGCGCTGGCTGGCGGCCCCGTTCTACCGCTTGGTCGACACGCCTCTGATCACCGCTCGATGGGTGGGTTTCGTGTTCGGCGTTGGGATCAGCGAGGAGCTGACCAAGCTGTTGCCGGTGCTCATGGTGGTCATCCTTGCGCGGCGCGCGGGCAGGCATCTCGGGCTGCAGTCGACGCTCATGCTCGGCATTGCTTCCGGCCTGGCGTTCGCGGGCTTCGAGAACATCCTATACTCCGAGTGGTTCGGAGCACGGATTTGGGGTATGACCTTCACGCGTCAGGACGTGGTACTGTCACGGCTCCTGATGACGCCGTTCTTGCACGCACTTTGGGCGGCACTGACGGCATTCGCCGTCGGGCTGGTTGCGGTGACCGGCTCGATGCGCCTCGGGCGGCTGCTGCGGATCGCCGGCCCCAGCCTGGCGCTGGCCGCCGTTCTGCACGGCTCTTACGACACGCTGGCGGCGGCGCCGGTTCTCGCCGTCCTGGTCGGCGGTGCTTCCTACTTGATGGTGGTGCTTGCAATCCTCGCGGCCAAGCGGTGGGAGGGGGGAGACGCGGGGTTTCTTGATGAACGTGTGTTGTAGCCGTCCACGGGAGACGGGATTTGAGACGGCTCGAAAGGAGTACGAGTGATGGCACAGTGGGAAGAGGGGCTCGCCCTCGATATGCCCGCAACGTCGCGTGAGGAGGTTCTCTACGGCCTCCTGGTCAAGGACCTTCTCAACGGTGGCTCGTACGATGTCGAGGTCGAAGAGCCGCCGCTGACCTTCACGGTGGACTACACGTGCGGTGATGAGCTGGAAGGGGACGTCTACCGGTTGCTCATCGTCGCCGAAGTGGACGGCGAGGAGGATCACGAAATCCTCCACCAGTTCACGGAAGAAGTGCTGCAGGAGCTCACGGAGGAGGCTCGCAACCTCATGGACCAGGTCGAGCCGCTCGGAGCGCAGGCGTCCGGCGGCGTGGTGTTTCGACGGGTCGATGAGGACGACGAACGCTGGGACCTCGTCGTGCCTGACTGGCTCGCGCCGGACGGCGCGGAGGTTCCGTTCGGCTTCCGGACGTATCTCAAGGAGGGTGGGGGGGCGTGGCCGGAGGATGCGGCCCTCGACGCACATGGGCGCGTCCTCGTGGTCCCGTTCGACGGCCAGCTGTACCTGTTCGGAACCCCGATGCCACCCGATGAGGACGAGGACTAGGACCGCGTACCGCGTAGCCCGTCCCAGAGGCGGGGGTGGTTGCGGGGATTATCTGGCGGGCTCCGCGGCACGCGCTCCTTCTGGATGCGGTGCGCGCATCCTCGCGGGGCAGCAACCGGCGAGGAGGGGATGTAAGGAAAAGACCTCGGGCAATGAAAGGTCCGAATCGAACTCCTCTGGCTGCTCGTCGAAAGTTCGGACCTCTCGCCGAGAGAGAGCAATGAGGTCGTGGGCGTGAGGCCCACCGTGAGAGCTCCAAGAGCCCATGCCCCAGAATCTCGGGTGGGGGGGGTGCTTTGCGCTCAGGTCGGGTCGACGCCCTCGGGACTCACGCCGGCCATGCGGTCGAGGTCGAGAATGTCATCGAGCTCCTGCTCGGGGAGCACCTTGAGCCGGCGCGCGGTGACCGCCACCGAGGTGCCTGTCGCCTCGGCCTCCTTCGCCACCTTGGCCGCCGCCTCGTAGCCGAGGGCGCGGGCCAGGGCGGTGGCCATCGCCGGGCTGGCCGCGGCGTGCGCCCTTGCCGCCTCGGTGTTGACGGTGAGGCCGGTGAGGCAGCGGTCGACCAGTGTCGCGCAGGCGCGGGCGAGTAAGCGGGCCGAGGTGTCCAGGTTCCAGGCCAGGAGAGGGTTGGCGTGGGAGAGGTCGAGCTGGTGGAGGCAGGCCGACATCCGGCATGTGGTTGCGAGGCCCTCGACCTGCAGCGCGACCTGAACCACGGCCTCTGGGATGACGGGGTTCACCTTGCCGGGCATGATGGATGAGCCCGGCTGCACCGCCGGCAGGTAGAGCTCGCCGAGTCCGCCGAAAGGTCCGGAGCCCCGCAGCCGCAGGTCGTTGGCCACTGCGAGCAGCACCCTGCCGATCGCGGCCAGCGCATCCCCATGGCGAATCGGGGCGTCCTGGGCGGCGATTCCGACGGCGGGTTGCTCATCGACAGAGACGGCGAGGCGGGTGTCCGCGGCCAGCAGCTCGACGGCTCGGTGTACCGACCCGGCCTGCGAGCCGAGGCCGGTTCCCACCGCAGTTCCACCGAGGGGAAGGGTGAGGAGGCTGTCGGCCGACGCGTCGGCGGCAGCGACCGCCTGCCGCAAGCGGCGCGCCCACTGGGCGAAGACCCTGCCGTAGGTGGTCGGAACGGCGTCCATGAGATGAGTCCGGCCGAGAGTCACGGCGTCGGCGTAGCGTTCGGCAAGCTGCTCCAGCTCGGTGGCGGCCCGCTGGACCGCCGGCTTCGCCGAATCGCGCCACACGGTCGCTGCGGCGACGCGCAGTGCGGCTGGAATTGCGTCGTTCGAGGACTGTCCGAGGTTGACGTGATCGTTGGGATGCACCGGGGTGTGTGCGACCGGATCGCCCCCGAGCGCGACGTTGGCAAGATGGGCCAGCACCTCGTTCATGTTCATGTTGGTGGAGGTTCCGGAGCCAGTCTGAAAGACGTCCACGGGGAACTGGTCGCGATGCTGGCCGGCGGCGATGCGGGCGGCAGCCTCGATAATCGCGTCCGCCCTTTCGTCGGAGAGCAGGCCGGCCTCGCGGTTGGCGCGTGCGTAGGCGGCCTTGATCCGTGCCAGCGCTTCGAGGAAGGCGGCCGGCAGGCGCCAGCCGCTGATGGGGAAGTTCTCTACCGCGCGGGCGGTCTGTGCGCCGTACAGGGCGTCGGCGGGAACCTCCATCTGTCCGAGGGTGTCGCGTTCGATGCGAAAGGCATCCGGTGATGAGGCTTTCATGGGCCCTCCCGTTCCACCTTCAACAATGAGCGGTCGAGGCGGCGGCATTCCCTGCATAGCGCGGATTGTTCATGAGCGATCATAGCGGGACCGGCGAGACGCGAAGAGCACGGCTAGGCTCGCCTATCGCCGGTCGCGGTAGATTGCGAGTGAATGATGCGGGCTAGGCGGGATCGAAGAAGCCGCCGAGCTTGGCGGTGTCGAGGAGAACGCTGTCACCGTCGACGACGATCGGCAGGACGCGCAGATGCGAGCCCCGGCAGGGGCCGGCGGTGCACAATCCGTCGTCGGGTCGGTACATCGCACCATGAGACGTGCAGACCAGGAAGCGGTGGTCCGAATCCCACAGCTGGCCGGGATCGCGGTCGTCCAGCGGCATCGGCAGATGGCGGCACTCGTTCTTGTAGGCGCGGATGCCGCCGCCGGGCAGCTTGAGGAGGATGCCTTCCTCATCGAACGGCCCATCCCTGTAGGTGAAGCGGAGGCCCTCGCGCGGAATCTCGTCAATGGTCCCGATCTTCTTCATGTCGGATCATTGCCGAACGGGTCTGGCGGAGCGGCGGCCGACCATGATGGACGTGCGTTCGTCGATCCGGTGGAGCTGCCAGCCCTCGAACCACTCCGGTGTCAGCAGCTCCTCGAGCTCACGGGCGCTGTAGCAGTCGCCGGTCGCACTGTTGACGAGCATGTTGAGGGCGAACAGGGTTGCGGACAAGGGGCTGGTGTGGGTGTCGTCGTCGAACAGGAACTCGCGGATCACGACGAGCCCGCCGGCGGGCAGGGCGATGGCCAGGCTTCTCGCCAGGCGGGCGATCTCCTGACGGCCGTACGAGTGCACCACGCTCGACACGAGGGCGGCGTCTGCCTGCGGCAGGGGGTCGTTGAACGCGTCGCCCGCCACGAAGTGAAGGCGGGACCGTTCGGGCTCGTGCGCTATGACTTCGTCGAACGCCTGCTCGGACTCAGCGATGTCGACGACGACTGCCTCGAGATCGGCAAACCGGCGCACCGCCTCGAGAGCGAAGCGCCCGCCTCCTCCTCCGATGTCGAGAAGCCGCCTCAGGCCCTGCAGGGAAACGGTGTCCCATAGCTGCTGCGCATGGCGCCGCGCGAGATCGTCCATCGCCCGGAGGAAGACGGTCTGCCGCTCCGGGGAGCGGCGCTCGCGCGGCACGGGTTCGCCACTGCGCACCGAGTCCGCGAGCTGGGCCCAGCGCCGCATCAGGACCGCATGATGGCGGAGCATGGCCGCGATACTGTCCGGTCCGTCGCCCGCGATGGCTCCCTTGACCTCCGCCGGAAGGTAGTAGTTCATCCCCTCTCGACGCAGCCAGCCGCCGGCCACGAGGGCATTGGCGACACGGGAAATTCCTCGAGCCGAGCATTGCAGCCGGGCGGCGAGCTCGTCGTCTTGCCGCGGGCCCTTGGCGAGCTCCTCGAACAGCCCGACCTCGACGGCGGCAAGGAGGGCCGCGGATCGCTGGTATGCTCTGGCCTCGTTCTCCAGACGTACCGGAATGTCACGTGGGGATGAGCTCATCTCGGCATCATACACAAGGCACAGACGGCACGGCCGCCGCCGGTCAGCCGCCATGACCGGGTACAATCCGGCCATGGCACGGTACAGCGATGACGACGCGCCCCAGGTGGGCGGACCTCGGATCGGCGTCGTCATACCGACCTTGAACGAGGAGGCGACGATCCTCGCCTGCCTGGACAGCATCGTCGCCGGCGGGTCGCCGGTGGACGTGGTCGTCAGCGACGGTGGCAGCCACGACAGGACTCTCGAGCTGGCGGCCAACCGGGCCGGTGTGAGAGTCGTGGCGGGGCCCGCGGGGCGAGGTGCGCAGCTCAACCGCGGCGTTGGGGCCGTTGATGGCGATCTCCTGCTGTTCTTGCACGCTGACTGCCGACTGCCTCGCGAATGGCCGGAGGCGGTGACGAACGCGTTGGCGGATGCGCGAAACGCCCTCAGTTGCTTTCGCCTCCACACCGAGTCGAGCGAGCCGTCTGCCGGTCGCTGGCGACGGCGGTGGCTGCGTCTGGTCGACCTTCGGTCGCTGGGGCTGGGTTTGCCATACGGCGACCAGGCATTCGGAATCCGGCGCCGGCTCTTCAACGAGCTCGGGGGGTTTGCGGACCTGCCACTGATGGAGGATCTCGAGCTCGCGCTCAGGTGCCGGCGTCGGGGACGGATCGTTCGCCTGCCGCTCGAAGTGAGGACGACGGCGCGACGCTTCGAGCGCTACCCCGTGCGGACTCGCCTCATGACGGCGCTGTTTCCGAGCCTGTTTCGTTGTGGCGTTCCGGCCGGCACGCTGGCCCGCTGGTACCGGGATGTGCGGTGAGCGGCATTGTCGTCTTTGGCCGTGAGCCGGTTGCCGGTGGCACCAAGACCCGGCTCGCCGAAGCGATCGGCAGACAGGCGGCGGCGCGGGTGTACGCACTGCTGCTGGAGCACACCCTGCGCTGCGCGGGTGAGGCGTCGGCGAATGTTGTGCTGTCTTTGGCAGCTCACCCGTCGCCGGGCTGGAACCCTCCCGTTCCAGTCACGGTCGAGGTTCAGGGGGAGGGGGACCTGGGTACGCGCATGGCACAGGCGTTCCGGCGTCGGTTCGAGGACGGGTGGCGACGGGTAGTGCTGGTCGGATCCGACTGCGCGGAGCTGTCGTCGCGGCACCTGCACCGCGCGATGCAAGAGCTGAAAACGGCTCGCTTGGTGATCGGGCCCGCATCGGACGGCGGCTACTGGCTCATAGGACAGCGGCCACCGGGCCTCGATCTGTTCTCGGGAGTACCGTGGTCGTCGTCCCGCACCCTGGTGCGAACGTGCAGCCGAATCGCGGAGCTGGATGCCGACTGCGTCGAGCTCGAGACTCTCGCCGATGTGGACACGGTCGATGATCTGGAGAGGTTGATGACCCATTCCGCGGGCATCGACCCGGCGCTTTCACGCCGGCTGGCGGAAGCGCGGGACCTGCCGCCGACTACTGGCGGTGGCTGGAGGGATGAATGAGGACGGTTGGACTGATCACTGGATCGGGTTTCTACGAGATCGATGCCGGTGTCCATCCGAGGCAACGTCGCCTCGAAACCCCGTACGGCGAGGTCTCGCTGCAAGAGGCGGAGCTCGTCGGGCACCGCCTGCTGGCCCTCGCCCGGCATGGCGCCGGCCACGAGTTGCTGTCGCACCAGGTACGGCACCATGCCAACATCTGGGCGCTACGGGAGCTGGGAGCCGACGCCATCGTGGCCACCAGTGTCGTCGGGATCATGGACGCCGGGCTGCCGCTGGCCACCCCCATTGTCTTCGACGAGCTCTACTTCCCGTCCAACCGGCTGCCGGATGGGCGCCCGACCACGTTCTTCACCACCCCAGGCGATCCGCGGCGAGGACACCTGATCCTGGCCACTCCGTTCTCGCCGTCACTCCGTCACCGTCTGATCGACGCGGCCCGTGCCGAGGGGATCGATTCGGTGGAGGGCGGGTGCTACGTTCACGTTGACGGACCGCGCTTCAACACGCGGACCGAGATCGCGGCGCTCCGCACCGCCGGCGGTACGGCGCTGAGCCAGACGTGCGGACCGGAGACGGTGCTCGCCGCCGAGCTCGAGCTGCCGTTCGCGCTGCTCGGCTTCGGGGTCGACTACGCAAACGGCGTCCAGGAGTCGCCGACGCCCTCCGAGGAGCTGTCGGCCAACCTGGCCCGTCACTCCGCAGTGGCCACCAGAATCATCATACGGATGATGACGGATCTTGCCCCAGACGCCGAGCTGCCGTTCGACACGGGATTCGTGTTCAGAATGGAGAGCTGACCCGGACCATTCGCCCGCGTTCCTCTGGGTGGGTGGAGGAACCGAATCACCTAGTCACTCAGTCACTTAATCACTGGGTGGGTTGGGTGGGTGGATCACTGGCTCAGCAGCAGCCGGATGGCCATGGCGACGACGGCGACCGCGAAGAAGATCTTGATCAGGCGGTCTCCTCCCTCAACGGCCATATGGGTGCCGATGAACGCTCCAACGGTGGTGCCGACGGCGAGGAGAACTCCGGCCGTCCACTCGACATCGCCGCTGAGGACGAACACCAACAGCGTTGGCAGCATGTAGAAGCCGATGATGAACACCTTGTGCATGTTGACCCTGACCAGATCCAGGTTGAGGGTGGAGACGAGCAGGACGATGAGAAGGGGACCGGTCCCGGCCTGGATCAGGCCGCCGTAGAAGCCGATGCCGACCGCGCCGATGTGGGCGAGCAGCTTTCCCCTGCGGGGGCAGCTCGCCCGCACCTTGCTGGTGCCTCCAAGAACGAGGGGCAGCATCGCGATCATGAAGAATGCGAGCAGGCGCTTGAACCACAGAGGGCTGAAGTGGACCGCGGTTACGGCGCCAAGGACGGCGCCGGGCAGTGTGCACAGGGCCAGGGACAGGCTCAGGCGGAAGTCGGAGAAGCCGCGGCGCTTGAACTCCGAGACCGCGGTGATGTTCTGGGCCAGCAGCGCCACCCGGTTGGTGCCATTCGCCATCGCCGGCGGCATGCCGAGGAAGATCATGATCGGCAGCGTGAAGAACGATCCGCCGCCGGCGAGGACATTGAGAATCCCCGCGCCAACGCCGACCACGGTCAGGATCGCGTAGTGCCAAAGCTCCACGTCGCCACCCCCGCTCAGAATGTACCGGCCCGGCCGGCGCGACACAAACCTCGGGCCGAGTATTCCCTGTCGAGGGTGGCGATCAGTCCCGCCACTGGGTTACGAAGACGTTCGTCTCGTGGGGATGGGAGTTGTGGCGATTCGAGCAGAAGACGAAGGTGTGACCGTCCGGCGCCCACATCGGAAAGCCGTCGAACTCGGCGGAGTAGGTGATCCGCTCGAGCCCGGTCCCGTCGAGGTCGACCATGTAGAGCTCGAACTCACGACCCTTGGGATCGCCATAGTTGCTCGAGAAGATGACCTTCTTGCCGGACGGGTGGAAGAACGGCGCGAACGAGGCGACGCCGAGATGGGTGATCTGCTGCTTGTTTGAGCCGTCGGCGTTCATCACCCAGATCTCGAGAATAGACGGGCGGATCAGGTTCCGCTTGAGCAGCGAGGTGTAGTCCGCGATCTCCTCTGGCGTCGTCGGGTGGTAGGCACGGTAGATGATCTTGGTCCCGTCCGGGGAGAAGTACGGGCCGCCGTCGTACCCGAGCTCGTGCGTCAAGCGCCTGACATCCGACCCGTCGAGGTTCATGGTGTAGATGTCGAGGTCGCCGTCACGCATGGAGGTGAACACGATCCTGTCGCCCTGCGGGGAGATCGTCGCCTCGGCGTCATAGCCCGGCGTGTCGGTGAGCCGCTCGAGTCCGCTGCCGTCGGCGGAAGCTCGGAAGATGTCGTAGCTCGGGTACAGCGCCCAGACGTAGCCACGCGAGTGGTCTGGCGGCGGCGGGCAGTCGGCACCCGCGAGGTGCGTGGATGAGTAGAGGATTTGGCTGTCGCCAGGGTAGAAGTACGCACAGGTCGTTCGGCCCCTGCCCGTTGAGACCAGGTGCATGTCGTTGCCATCGGTGTTCATCACGAAGATCTGGTCGCACGAGTAGGGGGGATGGGTCGACTGGAAGATCAGCTTGGAGGAATCGAACGAGAAGTACGCTTCGGCGTTCTCGCCACCGTCGGTGAGCATGCGCAAGGGACCGAAATGGGTCTCACCTTGCTCCGGCTCGACCGTTCGCGCTTCGTGTGCGGTCGGCACGGGCGTGACGACGGCCGGCGCCTGCGTACGGGAGCACGAAAGGACTGCGGCCATGGCAGCAGCGGCGGTGACTCCGGCAGCAATGGCAGCTGGGGCGCGGTGCGACATGTCAACCTCCCTCGGGACGCGGCATATGATGGCACGCCGCAGCGGTCTCGACAAGGTGGCGGCAGGCAAGAGCATGTGATAGATTTCACGTGGCGGGCTGGCCCGCCGATTCTGTGTGGGAGAGTGCGGTATGGTACGGATCGAACCGTTTCGGGCCTGGCGGCCAAGGCGAGAGCTGGCGGAGAGGGTCGCGAGCCCACCCTACGACGTTCTTTCGAGCGCAGAGGCGCGGCTGATGGCGGCGGGCAACGACATCTCCTTTCTGCACGTCAACAAGCCCGAGATCGATCTGGACCCAGACGTCAATTCCTATGCGCCGGAGGTCTATGCCAAGGGCGCCGAGAACCTGCAGCGGCTGATCCGCGACGGCGTCTTCCTCCGTGAGCGGAAGCCAGCCCTGTACCTGTACCGGCAGCAGATGGGCAATCACGTGCAGACCGGGATCGTCGCCGGCGCCAGCGTGGCCGAGTACGATGCCGACATCATCAAGAAGCACGAGCACACGAGGCGGGTGAAGGAGGATGACCGTACGCGCCACATCGAGGCCACGAACGTCAACGCCGGTCCCGTGTTCCTGACCTACCGTGCGCGTCCCGAGATTGATGCTCTCGTCGATCGCCTTACTGCGGCAGAGCCCACCTACGACTTTGTGGCGCCGGACGGCATCCGGCACACGGTGTGGGTGGTTGAAGATCCGGAGAGCCGTGATCTGTTGGCGGCGGCATTCCGGGAGGTACCGGTCCTCTACGTGGCGGACGGCCACCATCGCTCCGCATCGGCGGCCAGAGTCTGCGCCGAACGTCGCGCCGCGAACCCCGAACACACAGGAGACGAGCCTTATAACTTCTTCCTGAGCGTTATTTTCCCGCACGATCGGATGATGATCCTGGACTACAACCGTGTCGTCAGGGACCTCAACGGCCTCAGCCGGGAGGAGCTCATCGAGCGGGTTCGGGAGAGCTTCGAGATCACCGTCGCGGACGACGGCAGGCCGGCCGCCGCGCACGAGTTCGGAATGTACCTCGGCGGGAGGTGGTACCGGCTGAAGGCGCGAGCGGGCAGCTACGCCGCCACAGACCCGGTCCGAAGTCTGGACGTCGCAATCCTACAGGAGAACCTGCTTGCGCCGGTGCTCGGGATCGGCGACCCGCGCGCGGACGAGAGGCTCGACTTCGTCGGTGGCATTCGCGGCCTCGAGGAGCTCGAGCGGCTGGTGGACGGAGGGGGCTGGGAGGTCGCTTTTGCGTTCTTTCCTACATCGATCGAGCAGCTGTTTGCCGTTGCCGACGCCGGCCTCGTGATGCCGCCCAAGTCAACGTGGTTCGAACCAAAGCTGAGGTCGGGCCTACTCGTCCGGCCCCTTGAAGACTGATCAGAACCGGAGGTGGGTATGAAGATTCTGATTTCTGACGCGTTCGATCCCTCTCTCCCCGCGAGGCTGGAGCGCTTCGGCGAGGTCACGGAGGACAAGGGTCGACTGGCCGAGGTCGATGTCGTGCTCGTGCGCTCGAAGACGAAGTGCCGGCAGGATTACATCGATGAGGCCACCAACCTCAAGCTGATCGTCCGCGGCGGCGTTGGGCTCGATAACATCGATGTCGAGTACGCTCGCTCGAAGGGAATTCGTGTCTACAACACGGCCTCCGCCTCGGCGATCGCGGTTGCCGAGATGGCCTTTGCGCTGATGCTCGCCGTTCCTACTCGCCTGTGCGAAGCCCACATTTCTATGCGGGAAGGACGCTGGGCCAAGAAGGAGCTGAAACGGACGGAGCTCTACGGCAAGACCCTGGGTCTTGTCGGCGCCGGTAACATCGGCACCGAGCTCGGACGCCGGGCGGTGGGGTTCGGGATGCGGGTTCTCGCCTACGATCCGCTGGTGAAGAGCCACGAAGTGGCACAGCTCGTGCCGCTGACAGAGCTCTTCGAGCAGGCCGACTACCTCTCCCTTCACGTGCCGCTGACCGATGACACCAAGGGAATGATCAACCGTGAGACCATTGCCGCGATGAAGGACGGGGTGGTGATTGTCAACACGGCGAGGGGCCAGTGCGTCGCCGAGGAAGATCTGGCGGAGGCGCTGGCATCCGGCAAGGTGCGTGCCTATGCAACCGACGTCTGGTACGCCGATCCGCCGGAGCAATCGAGCCCGCTCCTGACGGCGCCGAACGTCGTCATGACGCCGCACATCGGTGCCTCCAGCGTCGAGAACATGTTGCGGATCGGCGACGTCGTGATGAAGATCCTCGAGGACTTCGAGCAGCAGATCGCGTGACCACAAGGAGGAAGCAATGAGCAAGGTCTGGAACTTCTACGCGGGTCCGGCGAAGCTGCCTCAGGAGGCTCTGAAGCGCGCGCAGGCGGAAATGCTCGACTGGGAAGGCACCGGGATGTCGGTGGCAGAGATTTCGCACCGCTCCAAGCCTTACGATGCGCTCCATCACGAGGCGATGTCGCTGGTGTCGGACCTCCTGGGCCTGGATGAGGACCACCACGTGCTGTTTCTCCAGGGCGGGGCGTCCTTACAGTTCGCGATGGTGCCGATGAGCTTCATTCCTGCCGGAGGCTCGGCCGACTACATCATGACCGGGTCATGGTCGGAGAAGGCACTCAAGGAAGCCAGGATCGTCGCCTCGGCACGTGAGGCGGGGACATCGGAGGCTGACGGCTTCACCCGCATCCCGAGGCAGGACGAGCTCGACCTCGACCCCGCAGCGGCCTACGTCCACCTCACGAGCAACAACACGATCCGCGGCACCCAATGGCGGGACTTCCCGGAGACGGGAGACGTTCCCCTGGTGGCCGACATGTCGTCCGACTTCCTGTGGCGCCCCTTCGATGCCAACCGCTTCTCGTTGATCTACGCTGGCGCGCAGAAGAACGTGGGACCGGCGGGCGTGACCGTCGTTATCGTCCGCAAGTCCTGGTTGGAGAAGGCCAACTCCAACCTGCCGACGTTGCTGAAGTACTCGACCCATGTCAACAAGGACTCGCTGTATAACACCCCGCCGTGCTTCGCCATCTACCTGGTGCGCAACGTTCTTGCCTGGATCCAGGCCAGCGGCGGTCTGACCGCTATGGAGGAGCGCGCCAACGGAAAGGCCGGCCGCCTCTACGGCGTGATCGAATCGCATCCCGATTTCTACCGCTGCCCGGTGGCTCCGGACAGCCGGTCGGTGATGAATGTCGTGTTCCGGCTTCCCAGCGAGGAGCTCGAGGCGAAGTTCGTGGCCGAGGCCGCTGCCGGCGGCATGGTGGGTCTGAAGGGGCACCGCTCCGTGGGCGGGTGCCGGGCGTCGATCTACAACGCTATGGAGCCTGAGGGTGTCGAGGCCCTCGCCGGGTTCATGGAGGAGTTCGCCAGAAAGAACGGATAACCCGGGTCATTGCGCCCCGATCTCGACCGCAAGCCAAGCCTGCGGACGGTACCGGGGTTTCCAGCCGGGTCTCGAGAGATCTTGCAAGGAACGTCAACAGAAGAGGCGGGCCATGGGGCCCGCCTCGTTGCTCTTCAGCCTATTGGGTTTGGAATGACGCGGCCGGCAGGTAGATGCCGTCGCCGCTGTCGTTGTCGATCAGCGTGCCGTAGGCAGTGAAGGCGCCGCCATTGCTGGAGGCGTCGAGGAAGAGGTCGACCCGGGTGTTCGCCTGCGCGGCCGCCGCAAGGTCGGTGAAGATATCGTTGATGTGCAGCACCTGGTAGGGACCGAGGGTCACGCTCTTGACGCCCAGGGTGTGCCCCTGGCTGTCCTTGAGGGCGTAGCGCACGGTGACCGTGCCGCCTCCGACCTCGCAGATGCCGAGGTTGCTGCGGAACACGGCAGTCTTGTCGAGGTTGATGACCGTGACGCCCGTGCTGCCGTCGAAGCCGCTCGTCACGGCCGGCACGAACTGGCCGTAGGTGCCGGCGCCGCCCCGGTTGTAGGTGCGCGAGGTGATGAGCAGGGGCGAGCTGCCCGAGGTGCGGGTGATGTGCAGCGAGCCCTTGGTTTCGCTCTGGCCAAAGATCTGGCCCACGATGTCGTCCAGGGCCAGCTCCTGCCCGGGGTTGATGGTACGAGTGATCGATGCGACGGTGCCGGAGCTCTGCATTTCCGGCTGGAAGTCGATCTTCACGGTTGCCGCCGCGCTGCCGCCGTTGAGTAGCCGCAGGTCGCTGACCCAGAAAGTGGTCTGGTTGCCGTGGGTGCTGGCGACGATCGGCACCACCTGCGAGGCCGCAGAGCTGGTATGCGTGCCGGGTACGTAGATGGCGTCTCCCGTGACCTCGTCCACCGTGGTAGCGTAGGCCTCGATGCGGCCGTTGCCGCCGACGACCTCGACGGTTGCGTAGGCGTTGTCACTGGCGCCGGCGCCCAGAGCCGGGAAGATGCGGTTGATCTGCCGGTTGGAGAACGCTGCCAGGGGGTAGGTCGCGGGCGTCCCGATGACGGCGCCGGTATCGCCGTCGTGCAGGGACACGCGGACCTGCGCGGACTGCCCGGCAACCTCGGAGAACCCGACGTTAGTGTGGAAGCTCGGGTTACTGGCCAGCTGGAGCATGACCAGCGCCGGATCGCCGTCACCGATGCCGTCGATACCGCGGGAAGCGCCCACGAACTGGCCATAGGTTCCCGATGGACCGCCGCTGTTGTAGGTCCTCGAGGTCGCGACGAGCGGGATGCCGTCGGCCTGGAGCAGGATGTTGGCCTGGTCGTCGGTCAGCCCGAACTTGCTCGCCAGCAGGTCCGGGATGCTCGCGATGGATCCTGCCGGGACGGACATCTGAACGCCGTAGTATTCGGTCGTGCCGTCCGCGCCTTCCGGCACGGCGTAAACGGTGAAGCTGGCCGACGAGGTCGACGAGGGGTTCAGAACGCGCAGGTCGGTAGACCAGAAGGTCGTCTTGAAGCCCGGCTTGTGGGCGCCGACGGGGATCACGTAGTTAGCGAACTGCGGTGGCCCGACGCTGCTTCCGGTGTCGACGCTGAGAGACCATCCGATCAGCTTCTGTTGGCCCGACACGGCCGTCGGCTGGCTACTATCGTCGACCACCTCGAGGGTCCAGGTCCCAGCCGCGGTCTTGCCGACCAGGGCGCCGAGGCTCTCTGCGGGTGCGACCTCGTCGGGGTAGAGGGCGAAAATGCCTCCCGATGCAAACGTGTGGTCGTGTAGCTTGACCCGATTACCGTCAGGCGCGATCAGAGTGACAACCAGCTGCGAGGGATCGGGATGGATGATCTCGACCCGCACGTGCACCGCCGTGATGACCCCGGCCTGGTCGAGCGTGACCTGGGAGGTGGCGGTTCCGGTCTCCGCGCCCTCGGGCACGATGTCGACGTAGGTCGGTTCGCCGAGGCCGGTGAGCCCGGCGTTCAGGGCGGCCTGGAGATCGATCAGCGGCCGCGTGATGTTGTTGCTATCGGTGATCGGGGTGCCGGTCATCGCCAGCAATAGGCGCGCGTTGGCGGCGTCGAGGCCCGGGATCGCCTCGTGCAGGAGCGCAATGGAACCGGTCACGTACGGCGTGGCGCCGGAGGTGCCACCAAAGTTCCCATAGCCGTTGGAGTCTTCCGTGACCTCGCCGCCGGCCTTTGCGGCGGTCAAGAGCTCCGACGGCGCTAGCAGATCGAGGTACTTGTCCGAGTTGGAGTAGCAGGGAACTGTCTTTGCCTGGGGGAATTCATCGGTGCACAAGGTCTCGGAACACGAGTCGTTCTTGCAGAACCTGAGCGTGCCTGGGACGTTCGTGTCGTACACCGAGCCGACGCTGATGGCGCTGCTGATACAACCAGGAACGTCGATTCCTGACTTGTTGTTCTCGTTTCCGGCGGCAGCTGCGACGGCGACCCCGGCCTGCGAGGCTGCACTGATGGCATTGGCATAGGCCAGTCTGTCCGAGTTGCCGTAGTCGCAGAGGCCGGTCGAGCTGGTACCCCCTATTGAGAGGTTGATGGCCACGAGGTTGTAGGTGTCCCGCTGGTTCGTGACGGCATCGTCGATGGCATCGACGACGTCTCCGGTGTAGAAGGTGTCACAGTTGGCATCGGGGCTCGCTTTGTAGGCCA
>Ga0315542_1000158_pt1 | contig 38401 bp, 28 predicted proteins | sample SalMarSW160120MG_FD_202541 | JGI IMG/M metagenome (GOLD analysis project Ga0315542, IMG submission 202541) | Salt marsh sediment microbial communities from the Plum Island Ecosystem LTER, Massachusetts, United States - Salt Marsh Sediment SW1601-20 ...
GTATTCAGTTATGGTAGGTTCATGGGGATCGTGACGGGATTCGGGGCAGGCTCGAGCCTGGCCGGCGATCTTGCCGACGAGACTGTAAAGCTGATCAGGGAGTCGGGAGCGGGGCCGGAATAGACCGTGACCGGAGCGGATGCGCGCGGCCGGCGGACAGGCTGGATGGGAAAATCATGAGGGACCGGAAGGATCCGGTCCCTTTTTCATGTTCTGACATCTTCGCGCGATCGGTCAGTCGTTATACATGCTCTTGATCGCTCCCCATGTGCGCGCGGCTGTGGCGGTAGCTTCGCATTCGGGGTCGATGCCGTCGGTGTAGTTCGTGTAGAAATTGTTGAACACCACTGCCGGGTACTGCGGCCGGTCGGGCTCTTCGCAGCTGGCGAAATACACATCGTGCGACAGCGGATGGTCAACGATACTGATCGTGTTCCTGTTGCCGCCCGTATCTATCAGCAGCACGTTGTAGATCCAGATCCAGTCGTTCTTGCATTCGAGGAAACAGAAGCTCACGCCTGAGGCGAGGTCGCCCAGGATTACCGAGTATCCGGCCTGTGCGGTCGCGTTCGCGAGGAGCAGCGTGGGATCCGTGGGCATCTGAAGCTTGAACTCCGCGCAGTACATGCCGTCTGACCGGGGCAGGCAGTAGATGTACATGTTCAGGCTCCCGGGGACGGATGCCGCAGCTCCGCACCAAGAAGTATGCCCTACGTCGGCGAACAGGCCTATATAACCGTTCGATTGCGCTGAAGCGGCGGGGGATATCAGAAGCACCGCGAAAACGACCATTAGAAAAGATTTCATATCGGCTCCTCCCGACAGTTGAACGCTCTATCTTGTCCGGAAAGGCCTTTCGCCCCGCCGGAAATCTCCGTCTATTGCTAGCTTATGTTCCGATCCTCCCCCTCTCTCCCCGGGGTGACCAAACACTCACGGGCCGGCAGGATCCCGTCCAGCCGTCGCCGCTGCTCGCTGGTACTCCCGCACGGACCTGGGGGCTCTGAAAGCCCGCCTCGCGGCCGATCTCCTCAGATCACAACCATCTTAAATCCGGGTTTCTCGGTGCTGTCAACAGGTTTTTAAAGTCGATATTACAAGATGCGTGCCAGAGGCCGCGGCAGGTTGTATATATCATTTTTCCAGAAGCCGTTGTGCGCGCTTCATCAGATCGGGGACGGGCAGGCCGTACGGGCATTTTTCAAGGCACTCCCCGCACGCTGTGCAGTCGCTGTATTTCATCTTCTGGGTCTTGAGCCTTGAGACGGCCCAGTCCTTCAGCCCGTAACGGTTGTAGTACCCCTCGAGAAGGAGCAGGAAGGGGATGTTCAGCCCCGACGGGCAGGGCATGCAATATCCGCACCTGCGGCAGAAGAGCTCTCCCCAGGCCTCCTTTTCAGCGGCCAGGCCTGCGAGCTCCCCTGCGGAGGGCTCGGTCAGGTCTCCCGCCATGATGTTCTCGTCGACCTGCTCGATGGCATCCATGCCGGGGATCGATATGTCTATACCACCGGTAAGCGTGAACCTTATCGCTGAGGGCACGTCGGCAAGGGCTCCGCCCGCGACAGGCTTCATCCCTATCGTTCCCATGCCGGCCGCGTGGGCGGCGGGGAGGACCTTGTCCTTCCATTCCGTCTCTATCGCGTTGAAGGGGCACTGGACCGTGTCAAAAAGGCCCATACCGGCCGCATGGAGAAGGATCTCCCTCGAATGGCCCGTTATCCCTATCCACCTGATCCTGCCTTCCTCGCGGGCCCTGGCCAGTGTCTCGTACGCCCCGCCGGGCCCGAGGATCCTGTCGAGCTGTTTCATGTTTCCGACCGCATGGAACTGGTAGAGGTCTATCATCCCCGTACGCAGGTTTCGCAGACTCGTCTCGAGCTCTCCCTTCATCCCCGATGCGTCCCTCGACATCGCCTTGGAGGCGATCCAGACAGAATCCCTGCGCGACTCGAGCGCCCGGCCGATCTTTTCCTCGCTGTCGGTATATCCCCGGGCCGTATCGAAGAAATCGATCCCTCTGTCGCAGGCGTGAAGGAGAACCCGCTCAGCTTCCGCGAAGGTGAGCCCCTGCAGCGGGATGCCGCCGAATCCGACCACTGATGCGGTGATATCTGTCCTGCCGAGCTTCCTCTTCTCCATCCGTTCTCCTCCATTGTTTTTCTTCGCGACGCCTTCCTATAATGGTAGTATACATTGCGGGGCCTGATCGGCGCAACGAAGAGACGCGGGCCCCGCGTACCGGCCGCAGAGCGGAGGTCGACTGTGAAGAGGGCAAAGATAGTCTGCACTATAGGACCAGCCACCAGGGACATGGGAACTCTGGAAAAGCTAGCCGAAGCGGGTATGAACGTCGCGAGGATCAACTTCTCCCATGGAAAACATAACGAACACGCAGAGGTCTGCCGCCGCGTCAGGGATATCAGCTCACGGATAGCCGTGATGCAGGACCTGCAGGGTCCGAAGATCCGCGTGGGCGAGATCGAGGACGGGATGGAGCTTGCCAGGGGCTCCGCGCTGATCCTCACCTCCGGGGATCCGGCGGGAAGGCAAGGCGTCGTGCATATCGATTATCCGAAGCTCGCCGGCGACGTGCGGCCCGGCAATGATATATTTCTCGCCGACGGCATCATACATCTCACCGTCGACCGGATCGAGAAAGGAGATGTTCTCTGCAGGGTGCTCCATGGAGGCACACTCACCTCGCGCAAGGGAGTCAATCTTCCCGGCGTAAGCATAAGCGCGCCGGCCCTGACTGACAGGGACAGGGAAGACCTCGATTTCGGCATAGGCCTGGGCGTGGACTATGTAGCGCTGTCGTTCGTAAGGAGCGCCGGCGAGGTCGTCGAGCTGAGGAAGATACTCGAGGCCGCCGGATCAGAAGCGAAGATAGTGGTGAAGATAGAGAAGCGCGAGGCGGTAGAGAACATCGACGGCATCATGGAAGCCTCGGACGCGGTGATGATCGCGCGAGGGGACCTCGGAGTGGAAGTCCCGACCGACCAGGTCCCGGTCATCCAGAAGGAGCTTATCAGAAAGTGCCTCGCGGCAGGAAAGCCCGTGATCACGGCGACGCAGATGCTCGAATCGATGACGACCTCCGAACTTCCCACAAGGGCGGAGGCCAGTGACGTCGCTAATGCGGTCTTTGACGGGAGTGACGCGCTGATGCTTTCTGCCGAGACGGCGACGGGGAAGTACCCGGTCGAGACCGTCTCGATGATGGCAAAGATCATCGAGACAGCCGAGGGATATGCTCTCGGGCCGCAGTGGGCCTGGCACACGGAGGATGTCCTCTCGAAGCCGGAGAACGCCGCAGATTCCGATACCGACGCGGTCACGGCGGGAGCCGTGAAGATCGCCGGCGAAGTGGGGGCAAATGCGATCGTCGTCCTCACTCATTCGGGAAGGACAGCCAGGCTTATCGCCCGCAGGCGCCCCGCTGTCCCCGTGATCGCCCTTACAGACCTAGAGCATGTAGTAAGGCAGCTCGCCCTCGTCTGGGGGGTCGAGACGATCCCGATCGAAAGCCTGGATACGACCGACCAGATATTCGCCGCGATAAAGGAGAAGGTTGCAGGCGCGGGATACAGGGGCCGGATCGTCCTTACGGCCGGCATCCCGACCACGGAAAGGGCTCCCACAAACACCGTACACCTGGTCGATATCTGAGGAAAGAAAGTTTACGCGCGCCGCGGCACAGTCAAAATATTTAATTACCGGCCCGGTGAGCCTTTCCTGCTGGAAATCAAGAAATTACGGCACCATAGCAGAGCCGGCACCGGTGCCGGTGGCTATACAACCTCCTGCATAATAAGCCATTAGGCGGATTATCCACGGGGGGCTCGGCGGGTCCGGCCCGGTCCCCGACACGCCGTGTAATGATCTGAGGAAACTGGCACAGATATTGATGTTAAGAAAGCGTTAACCTGTTGTTGAGCCCGCGGAAACTCTTTGATGAACGGGGCCTCCCCCCCAACGTTAAGAGAAGGCTCAACAGGTTGCCGCGTAGCCGAAGGGGGCAGTGAGCAGCAGGAACGCATGACTTAGCCTTCGGGACCTGGGGACGGACCTTTAACGGGTCCGTCCTTTTTTTCTCCGCCGCATTTTTTGCGGTATGCCTAGACAAACAGGTCTGTATTGTTTAGATTATCGGCTGGTGCGGCGGCCGGACGGCCGCCACTGACTATTTCACCTTGTGAGGAAGGGAATGGGACGCCCCTTATCACGAAGGAAGAAGCGGCTGATTCACCCCTTACGATCAATCCCGGAAGTGGACAATGAGTGATTCTGTTCAGGCCCGCGCAGGCAGGGAGGGCAAGAAGGGCGACCTTGCTGTCCTCCTGGATGAAAAGGACGCCGGCGGTATCGAGATATCGGTCGAGAGCTCCGTCGGCCACATGTTCGGCAGCCAGATCGAGAGGACGGCCAGGGAGACACTGGAACGCCTCGGCATCAGGGACTGCCATCTCGCCGTCGATGACATGGGAGCGTTGGATTATGTGATCATGGCCAGGATCGAGGCCGCCGCGAGAAGGCTCCGGAAGATACCCGGCCCCGGGTGCCTGCCCGAGCGCAAGGTCGAATACGGTCCCCCGCGGAAGGAACGTCTCCGCAGGACTCGCCTGTACATGCCGGGCAACAACCCGGACCTGATGCTTAACGGCGGGTTGTTCGGAGCCGACAGCGTGATACTGGACCTCGAGGACTCTGTCTCTCCCGGCGAGAAGGACGCGGCAAGGGTCCTTGTGCGCAACACGCTGCTGACGATAGATTACTTCGACTGCGAGAGGATAGTGAGGATAAATCCCCTCTCGACTGAATACGGCGCCATGGATCTAGAGATGGTCGTCCCTTACGGCGTCGATACGATCCTCGTGCCGAAGTGCGAATCCGCCGCAGACGTGAAAGCCGTGGAAAAGATCATCGCCGGGCTCGAAAAGAAACATTTCCTCGAATACGAGGTCCTGATAATGCCGCTCATCGAGACGGCGAAGGGGATACTGAACGCATTCGAGATAGGCTCAGCGAGCGGACGTGTGGTGGCGCTCTGCTTCGGGGCGGAGGATTTCACCGCCGACATCGGCGCGGAGAGGACGAAGGAAGGGACGGAGAGCTTCACCGCGCGGTCGATGCTCGTGCTGGGCGCTAAGGCGGCTGGCGTGCAGGTCATCGATACGGTTTTCTCCGACGTCCAGGACGAGGAGGGCCTGATAGCGAACACAAGGGAGGCTATGGCCCTGGGATTCGAGGGCAAGGGTGTGATCCATCCGGCGCAGATCGCGCCTATCCACTCCGTGTTCAGCCCCGCCCCCGAGCGGATCGAGTACGCGAGGAAGGTCGTCTCAGCGATAGAGAAGGCGCGCTCCGAGGGCAGCGGCGTCGCTACGATCGGGAGCAAGATGATAGACGCGCCTATCGAGACGAGAGCGAGGAAGATACTGAGGCTGGCCGAAGCGCTCGGGCTGCTCGCGGATGATGACGGCGAGGCCGGCGGGAAGACAGGGGGAGTATCATGAAGATGGTCCCTAACTCTCTGGGAAGGATGATCCCGGAGGAGATAGACGGAAGAAAGCTAAAGCCCTTCATGGGCGCGCACGCCGGGCACGGAGGAGGGCGCAAGGCATCCCCGCAGATAAGGGCGGTCCCGGATTACGCGGACAAGCTGAGGGGATCGCTCGACGAGGCGATCGACGCGTGCCGGATCAGGGACGGGATGTCCGTCTCGTTCCACCATCATCTGCGCAACGGCGACTACGTGGTCAATATGGTCGTCGACAAGCTCGCCGAACGGGGGCTCAAGGACCTCACGCTCGTGCCGTCGGCGCTCTTCCCCGTACATGAGCCGCTGATCAGGCATATCGAGAACGGGGTCATCTCTCACATAGAGGGATCGATGAACGGCCCGGTGGGAAAGGCCTGTTCTCTCGGAAAGATGTCGAAGGCGTGCATCCTCCGTTCTCACGGCGGAAGGTACAGGGCCATACAGGACGGAGACATCCACATCGACGCGGCTTTCATAGCCGCTCCTGCCGCCGACAGCTTCGGCAACTGCAACGGGCACAGCGGCCCTTCGGCATGCGGCGTGATGGGGTACGCGCTGGCCGACTCGCTCTATGCCGAGCAGACGGTCGTCATCACGGACAATCTGCAGCCCTTCCCCGTATTCCCGTGGGTGATAAGGGGCGGGAACGTGGACCATGTCTGCACGGTCGACAAGCTGGGCGATCCTGAGCAGATAATATCAGGGACGACGAGGATCACCCGCAGCCCGACAAGGCAGCTCATAGCGGAGTACGCGGCGAGATTCGTCAGGGATACCGGGATGCTCGAGGAGCCCGATTTCAGCTTCCAGGCAGGGGCCGGCGGGATATCACTGGCCTTTCTCAAGTACCTCGGCGATATGATGAGGGAGACGGGAGTGGTGGCGCGGTTCGCCCGCGGCGGCTCCAACAAGTACCTCGTCGACATGCTCGAGGAGGGATTGATCGAATACATACTCGACGGCCAGTGTTTCGACCTCGTGGGGGTCAGGTCGCTGGGCGAACACCCGAGGCACATCGAGACCGATCCGTTCACGTCGTATTGCTACCACACCAAGGGCAATTTCGCTCCTCTGGTCAAGCTCGGCATCCTAGGGGCGACGGAGATAGACACTGATTTCAACGTCAACGTCAACACTCATTCAGACGGATGGCTTCTGCACGGCATCGGAGGATTCACCGACGTGACCGATTCGCAGATCACGATGATAGCGGCCCCGCTTCTTCGCGGAAGGCTGCCCGTTATTACGGACAGCGTCACTACGGTGACAGCGCCGGGAGAGGTTATCGACGTGCTCGTCACCGAGCGCGGCGTGGCGGTCAATCCCGCGCGCGAGGATATCCTTGCCCGCCTCGAGGGGAGCGACCTTCCAGTCAGGACAATAGACGAACTAAGGGATATCGCGGTCGGTCTCTCCGGCATTCCGGAGAGGCCGGAGTTCGAGAACAGGATCGTCGCCCTGATCGAATGGCGGGACGGGACCGTGATAGATACTGTCAGGCAGCTTAAAGTGCGGGAATGAGATCCCGCAGGAGGATTCTTTTTGAGCAACAGTGACACGCCCCTCGCGAGGGAGCTTGCCTCGAAGATCATCGCCCTGGCGGAAGAGAAGGGCAGTTTTATCATCGACCGCCGGGAGATCTTCGATCTCGCGCTGAGGGACCCGGTCACCCTCGAGACCCGCGGGACCGACGATGTTATAGACAGTTTCGGAAGCCCGGCGTTCGTGACCAGAACGACCAGCCGATCGGCCGCCATGACCGAGGTCTTATTCGGCGAGGTGGACGAGCGGCAGGCGGGGATCCTCCAGGGCGCCTTCCGATGGCTCGAAAAGCACCTAGAGGGTGGCGGAAAGCTCCTCGTGATGGACAAGATGATGGGGCTCCACCCGGAGCATTCACACCACTGCAGGACGATCATCACGCCCGACTACGCCCGGATGCTCGTCATGTGGGACAAACTGATATTCGATCTCCCGGAAGGCCGCGAAGCAGGAGAGCCAGATCAGATAGAGATCATGATCCCCGAGTGGAGGGAACATGCCGGCGAGCACGGCCTGCCGCCCGTGAGCATCCTGGCCGACGCCGACGGGATGGCCACGTGGGTCCTTGGGAGCGACTACTTCGGGGAGATAAAGAAGGGCCACCTCAGGATGGCGATGTACCGCGAAAAGGTCCTGATGAAAGAGGGCAGGGGAGGCGGGCTCGGGATCCACGCCGGAGGGAAGCTCATAAGGGCCAGAGACGCCGCGAGTGAAGAGCTAAGGGAAATGGGGGCGCTCTTTTTCGGCCTCAGCGGGACGGGGAAGACGACGCTGTCGGTCCACCATTTCTGGCTCGATCCTGACAGGGGCGAATCGGTCGTCATCAGGCAGGACGACTTCTTCTCCCTTTCGCCGGACGCCCGTGCCTTCGGCACGGAGGACAACGCCTACATCAAGACCGAAGGGTTAGAGGCGGAGGGGCAGCCACTACTCTACGCGGGGGCGACGAGCCCGAACGCGGTTCTCGAGAACGTCTACGTCGATCCCCAGACAAGGGAAGTCGATTTTTTCAGGTACGATCATCCGTTCGTCCCGGGCGGGAAGTGCTTCAACGGCCGCGGCATCGTAATACGCCGCGAGCTCGATTACACCGACGACAAGGTCGACCTCGACCACGTCGACCTGATCTTTTTCATCACGCGGCGGGAGACTGTCGTGCCGCCGCTCGCCAGGCTCGACACCGAGCAGGCGGCCGCCTTCTTCATGCTCGGCGAGTCCATCCTGACGTCGGCGGCGGATCCGACCAAGGCGGGGCAGTCGGTCCGCTCTGTCGGGACTAATCCCTTCATAGTCGGGTCGAAAGGCGAGGAGGGAAACATCTTCTACGATATCCTCAGGAAGAACCCGGGGATCCAGTGCTTCCTGTTTAACACGGGCGGCTTCGGCGGCCGCCAGGTCGACATCGAACGCGAAAGTCTGGGAAATCCGGGCGCGGTGGAGATTCTCCGCCGGTACCTCGGCGGGTTCTGGCACATTGACAAAGGCCTGGGGATAAAGAGAGCGCTCCTCGACGGGACGGAAGAATGGTCCCGTGTCAATCAAGTCCGGTTCGAACTGGTCGGTAACGGAGAAAAGCGGCTGCGCATGAAGGAGGACATCGAGAAGGTATTCGTCGATATCGAGAGCGGCAGGAAGAGCGCGGTCGATTACGAGCTCGTCAAGATATACTGCCTGGCCGGGCAGAAGGTGCGGATACAGGATTCCGCCGCGCTTATCAGGGAGATCGCCCGGAGCGGGATAAAGTGGACCCGCGAGGACTATTGGGGGTACGAGGTGCCGGCGGAGGTACCCGGCCTCGACCTTCGCAGGTTCGACGAACACAGGTACTATCACGACAACGAGATCAGGAAGCTCAACGACCAGCTCCGCGAAGAACGGATAAACTGGCTCCATTCTTTCGATGATCTCGATCCGAGGATCAGGGATATATTCGGGTAATTCAGATTAAAGGAGGAAAAATGTCGTGCACGCGAGTCATGTTTCTTTCTATCTTGACAATTCTCCTCCTGGCAGGGAACGCGGAGTCGGCTGATCAACGCAACACGTCATGCCTCAAAGAAAAATTCAATCTCATTTCAGTTCTAGACCTGGACATGTTTTCGTTCGAGACTGCAGCACTTCTCGAAAGTGGTGACACGGCGGCTGCCGAGGACCTCATCAGGTCATATTTCATGAAGAAAAAAATATCCTGCGTCTTCTCAAGCTTGGGAAGATGTACTGACGCCGTTGCAAGAGCAGACGGCATACTTTTGAACAGGTACAGGTTCTGGATATATGATGAATATGAATTACCGGAAGACCTCATGTGGAATGAGGACCCTCCCAATTCGAGAAACTGGACATATTACCTGTTAAGTTTCGAGTTCCTGTGGATACTGAACGAGGCTTACAAAGAGACCGGAAACACAGAATACCTCGAAAAAGGAAGAATATTGATTGAAGATTTCTCGCAGGACAATCTTGATCGATTCTCACTTCCCAGCCGCAATGCCTGGTACGACCATCCGGCCGCGAACAGACTTGTATATCTTGTGGACTTTTGGTTTCTTTATAATTCAGCCTGTGAGGCTACTCCTGAATTCACATCTCTCTTGCTCGAGCTTATTTGGAGACATGCCAGATTCCTGCAGACTCCGGACAATTATAATCCAAAGACAAACCATGGCCTCTTCAACTGTCTGGCGCTTGAAAGGGTCGCATTTGCCTTCCCTGAGATGGTGGAATCGGATGACTTTCTCGCGTTCTCGCTTGCCCGTTTCGAGAAGCAATTAGAAGACAATTTCGACAGAGATGGTGTACACAGAGAGTATTCCCCATGGTATCAGATATGGATCGCGGGGCTCCTGAACGTATATGCTGATGATTGCAGGTATAACGATGTTCAGCTTCCGGATACCAGCATACAGGCAATAGAGAAGATTGTGGGTATCTGCGTGAACTTTTTCCATCCTGACTGGACCGTAGCACTTTTTGGAGACTCAGACCTTTATCTGACAGAGAAGATGATGGGCCCTGTCATGGAAAGCCATCCATGGCTAGAGTACATATCAACGAAAGGTCACAAAGGCGAAATGCCCGCCTCCAGTTCTGTGGCGTTTACAGATTCTCATATATACATCATGCGGAGCGGATGGGGCGAAATGAGGCCGTGCCAGGATGAAAGCTGCATGATGGCATTTTTCACTCCCTCAGCGTTGAATCATGATCATGAGGATCTGTTTGAATTCGAGCTGTACGCAGGGGGAGTAAAATGGATCACGGATCTGGGCAGATATAACTATAACTATCTGACGGAAGAGAGAAAATATATCGTCTCCGCTGAGGCTCATAACGGGATCATTCCCTATAGATTAGTGACGCAGCAAGAGTTCAGAGCGGGAAAGGCCCCGATCACAGAGGGAAGCAGAAATAAGCCTAAAAATGAGGGATTTGTTCCGAAAGACACAAGTTCTATCTCAGACAGGAGTAATCTCGAATCCGCGATTAACAGGATCTCATTGGAAACAGAACCGGATAAAAAAGTGGATTTATACAAACGGTTGCTCAAAGACGCGGAAGGTGATGATGCGATACGGATCAAATTCGCAATCGCTTTTGTCGTTGCGGAGGAACTCGGAGACAATAGGGAGGCCGCGGCTTATCTGAATGATATTATCAGGGATTCGAAGGACGAAGAACATATTGCTCTCGCCCGTCAGTACCTTTCTGTGATGGACGGAGATCAGGACGAGTTGTTGAAATCGGATGAAAGTTCAGAGAGAGAGATCTCTTCTGTAGAGAGAAAAGCAGATTTGTACACGAGCAGGCCGGAAATAGAAAGAAATATTGAAATAAAGACCATTCGCAAAGAAGTCAAGTACCCTTCCGGGATGGGACCCAAGGTACTCTCGTGGATATCCAACACGAGATTTGATTATTTAGAAGGGCAAATGCGATATGAAAGAGAATACCTGCGTCATGGCAGAGCAATCCTGTTCATCAAGCCGTTCTATTATCTTGTGGTGGACAGGTTTTCATCAAAGAAAAAAATGCTGATAAAGCAACTGTTCCATTTCGCCCCAGATGTTTCAGTCACAAGCAAAGGCAAATTCGACTATATTCTTAAATCGCCCAGTGGGCGATCCTGTATTATGAAAGGGAGCTGTCTGGTGTCGGAAATCGAAGAGAAGATCATACGCGGACAAACAGAGCCGGAATTCCAGGGATGGTATTCTGGCATGTTTGGCGAATTTGTCCCGGCAGACGCGCTGCAAAACCATATTCTTTTTCTGGATGAAGCCTACGCAATTTATCTGTTCGTGCCTACCGGGCAGAGATCCCCCTCGGCTTTCCAGGTCTCGATCGATGACAGTGATCTTAAAAGATCCTCTGGAAGTCCAGGGGGGCGGCTTAGGATAGCGATAGAAACTCCGCGCGAACGGATAAAGATCGATTATACCCCCACGCCGGAATTTCTCGATAACGGGGCGACAGAGGGAGGCGACCCATCGATCAGTATCAGAAAAACCCGGAAATGATCTGGCATTTTGCTATTGGCTCCGAGTGTTGATAATCGTGTAGACCTTTCCAAGTATCTCATTGACAACGCTTCCAGCGTCTGCGAGTACCGATGCGGATGTCACGGCGTCGAAATTTCCTCCTTCCATGTCCGGTTTCCAGTCTCCGGCCCCCGAAGTGATGAGGACCACGATATTGCTCATATCGCTGTTCATCCGCAGAAATGATTCGGTGGCGGGGTCAAGGCTCCACTCACGGCAGTCGGTCAGGATGATGACGGCCGAATACGTCGAGGCATATTCACCGTCGAGCTGATCGATCCCGATGAATTTGACGAAGACCGGCCTGTCCTTCAGGGACTCCCCAATCCTTCCGGCGACGTCCACCTTGAAATCACTGTCCCGTGACGCGAGCAGGATCCTGGTCCCGGATTCCACATCTCCTATCGTGTAAGCTGAGATATCGGACCGCGGAACCATCTCCCGCCTGGCCGAACAGGAAATCAGTAACAACGGGACAAGTACGGGAGCCGCGAGTCTTGCCGCTTTCATTTCCCGATTCCTTATTAAAATAAAGTCTCTATCCCGAGAGTGAATCTGGGCGCCCATTCCTCTTCTTCGCCAGACAGCTCCGGATTGCTGAGCCACAGGGGAACCTCTGCCTTGATGGTCCAGATCTTCATGCCGATGCCGAAGTCCTGCAGCCAGGATTCGAAAAAGACCGGGCCGAGATTCTCCGCCAGGCCGGCCGGCAGCGCTTCAAAAGGCCTGTCGTCAAGGACCGTCCCGACGTCATAGAAAAGGTAGAGCTGGCGATCGCTCAGCGTTTTTTTCAGGAACCGCGGCACCCAGAACGGAAGCCCCAGCTCGGTGTTGACCGCAAAGGTCTGTTTGAAGGCGTAGTCGCCGTCGAAGTAGCCCCTCAGGTTCGAGTTTCCCGGAAGGAGCCAGTTGGAGTAATAGTCCTTGGGGAAGGCGCCGACGCTGCGGAGCCAGAAATATTTCTCCTTCTCAAGCACTCCCGCTCCTGCGAGGTTCCGTTTCTCTTGAGCCGGCGGGTCGATGGCGCTGCTGCCGTACCAGAGGCGCAGCTTGGGCTTGAGCCACGCGCTGAATCTGTGCGTGGGCCATATGCGGGCGTCTACGGAGAACTTCTCGTAGCTGTCCTCGCTTCCCCAGAAGGACCTGTCGAAATCGAATTTCAGCGACGTGGCCAGTATGTCGGTCTTCGGCGCGAGCTCGAAGCTTCCGCCGATCCTGAGGTTTACGCCCCTGTCGTACGTGCCGGGGTAGACATACCTCGCGTCGAAGAACTCGTGGTAGACGAACCTGAGCTGCCAGTATTTCGGCATCGGATCGCTGAGGCTCTTTCTCTGGATCTTGTCGAGGACGAACGATACACCCTTCCTCCCCTCCCTGTAGAAGCTTTCGAGACCGATCGTGGTCTCGCGCCCGAGCCAGCCGACAGGGTCGCTGTAATTGAAGTAAAAATCGATGGTCTCGCTGTCCACGCCGTAGAGGCCCTGCAGGATGAGCCTGTCGTAAGTGTCTTCATAGCTGCTGTTTAGCCTTATGCCCGCCTTTATCCCGTCGACGTCGTTGTACCAGCCGATCGGGGCGAACGCTATCAGTTTCGAGGCGCGAGGCCACTCCGAACGCCACGGATTCTCGATGGCGAGTTTCCACCTGCCGGAGGAGTTATTGTCAAGCTGGTATATGTCGAGGATCTCGTTCCGCGGGTTTATCGAGACCGATCTGGGTTTCGATTCGAAAGAGAACGATCTTTCGGTCACCCGCGGCATGCCGTCCAGACGCTCCTCCGATACGCTTCCATCGGCAAGCCTGAACTCGAGCGTGATGGGCAGTATCATGTCTCCCTTGCGCTTTATTCTCACGTCGGCCCAGTGCAGCCCGCCCTCTTCCCTGCGCTTGAACCTGTCCAGCCTGTAGTCGCAGCTCTTCGCGGAATATATCCATTGCTTGAAGAAATCGTCGAGGTCCAGGCCCGTCACGTCCTCGCACACCGCGAGGAAGGCCTCTCCGTCGACATGCTTGAACTTCCATGTCCTGAAATATTCCTTGAGGATCTCGTCGAAGTCCTCATCTCCGACCATGATCCTGAGGGCGCGCAGGAAGAGAGCGCTCTTGTTGTAGACCATCGTGCGCCCACCGCTCTCGAAATCCTGATAGGGCGTCGCCACGGGCTCCGCGTAACCGCTGCGCTGCAGCTCGATCACGGAATCGCCTATCCTGTTCCAGAGGTCTTTCTGGCCGGTGTTAGCGGCGAGCCAGTCGAACATGAAGTACTGGGCCGGCCCCTCGTCGAGCCAGGCCTCGTCGCGCTCGTTGTTCGCGAGCATCCCGTAGAACCACATGTGCGTTACCTCGTGGACGATCAGGGCCATGTCGGGACTGCCGTTCATCACGAGCATGGGGTATTCCATGCCGCCGTGCGTGGGGGAGTCGACGATACTGATCTGCGGCCACCCGTACGGGCCTACGAGGCCGTCGAGCCGTTTCATCGTGCTCACCGTCCGGGAGAGGACCGAATCGGCCCAGGCGCGGTTCCACCGGCGGTAGAAGCTTCTAACCGAGTAATCGCCGATCTTCGTCTCCTCAACGACGAAGAGAGGATCTGCACACCACGCGAAGTCGTGTACGTCCACCGCCCGGAAACGGACAGTCTTGGGAGACAGCGAGAGGCCGGCGTCGTCGCGGCCCCGGTCCATCCCGCCCGAGTCCGCGACGGGGGCTCCGCCCGGGTGTCCTCCGGGGTGACCGCCGCCGCCGCTTTCCATGTGCTCCGGCTTCTTGTTGCGGGTCCAGCCGGGGTCACCCTCGACTGGAAGACCAGTGGCGGCTATAACGTACTGGTCCGGGAGGGTCATGCTCACGTCGTACGTTCCAAACTCGCCGTAGAATTCGCCCAGACGGAACTGGTCCTCATGCCAGCCGGTCTTGTCGTAGACGACGATCTTCGGGTACCATTGGGCCATGTCGTAATGGTCACCGATATATCCGGCCCGGCCGATCCGCCTGCGGATCTTCTCCCTGAAGGACATGTCGAATATCACCGTGCCGCCTGGCGGCAGGGGACGGGGGAATCTGCCGGCGAGGAGGGTGCCGCTGACCGTGAAATCCGCTGGCTCGCCTCCGACGGTCAGCGTGTCGATCTCCAGCCACCCTCTTTTCTCCTCGGGGAGGTCCCTCAGGAAGGCCCATGTCCCGGGGTAGAAATCCCGGTAGAGCTCCGAATCGGCGGACTTGTAGGCGTTCGGGTAGAGATGGATAAAGTAGCGCCTCAGTGTATCGGGGGAGTTGTTCGTGTAGGTGATCCTCTCGGTGCCGGATAGCATCTTCGCTTCGATGTCGAGGGTGCACCGTATGTCGTAGTCGGACCGCTGCTGCCAGTAATCGGAGAGCAGGTCCTGCGAGGCGGGTCCCTGGGCGGCGGCTGGCCCATGCAGCGCCGTAAGGGCCGCGGCTGACGCTAATATCGTAAATATCATGGATTTGGGCATTTCAGTCCTTTCAAGGGGCCTCGATATCGATACCCGGGATACGGGACCGGGTGCCGGTCTGCTCAAGTTAGCATATGGACAGCTCCCCAGCAAGCGCAGGTTCCGGCCGTTTCGTGTTATACGCCGAAATCGATTGAATGATTCCCCCCCTGCTGTTACTATTCGGGTCCCGAAAATCCATTCAGAAAGACACGGATACGGACCTACCAGAGAGGAGGACGGATGAGCTTGAGACGCAGGGGCCTTGTCACCACCATGGCGGCCTTTCTCGCGGCGCTGCTGCTGGCGGCGGCCGTGCTGGCCGGATCGCTGGAGGACAAGGTCAACGAGTTCGAGCTGGACAACGGTATGAAATTCCTCGTTGTCGAGCGCAAGGAAGCTCCGGTGGCATTCATGTCGATCGTCTTCAACGTGGGCTCGGCCAACGAGTGGCCGAACGTCACAGGGATATCCCATCTGCTCGAGCACATGATGTTCAAGGGCACCGAGATGATGGGGACATCCGACTACAAGAAGGAGATCCCGTACATCGAGAAGACGGACGAGCTTGGAGAGAAGTCGATCGAACTGCGCAAGGCGATCGGCGAGTGGCGCTTCGAGAAGTTCGAGGAGCTGCGCAAGGAGGTGCTTGCCACCTTTACCGACGCGGATAACGAGGAGGTCGGGACAGACAAGTATCTCCAGAACAAGCTCGTCGTCGAGAAGATCAGGGCGATGGACTCCCTGCCCGGCGAACTCGAGTCGGAGAAGTACCTCATCAATGAAGGAGAGAGGGATTATCTCGCGCTTTATCTCGAGTATCTCGAGACGTGGGGAGAGATCGTAAGGCTTACCGACGAGCAGCGCTCGAAATTCGTAGTGAACAACGAGCTCTGGGAGACCTACATGAACAACGGCTCCCGCATGCTCAACGCCGGCACGTCCAACGACTTCACCGTCTACTTTGTCTATCTCCCGTCGAACAGGCTCGAGCTCTGGATGACGATGGAGTCAGACCGCATGGATACCCCGGTCTTCCGGGAGTTCTGGATCGAACGCGACGTCGTGATGGAGGAGCGCAGGCTCGGAGAGAACGATCCCGACGACGTTCTCGACGAGGCGTTCAACTCGGTCGCTTTCACGGCCAGCCCGTACAAGTGGCCCGTCGTCGGCTGGATGAGCGACCTGCAGACGATCGACCGCAAGGAGCTTGCCGCTTACCATAAGAAATACTACGCGCCCAACAACGCCACAGCCTGCATCGTCGGCGATGTAGACGTCGAGCAGGTAAAGAAGATGGCGAAGAAGTATTTCGGCCCGATCAAGGCGCAGGAGCCCCCGAACCCGGTCGAGACAAGGGAGCCGGAGCAACGGGGCGAGCGCAGGGTCGTAGTCGAGAATGACGCCAATCCGGCGCTGAAGATCGGCTGGCACAAGCCGGTATACCCCGATCCCAAGGCCGTTGTATTCGACGTAATAACCAGCGTCCTCTCGGATGGCCGCACCTCGCGCCTCTACAAGTCGATCTATGAGGAGCAGCAGCTCACAGCGGAGCCGCCCGCGGCATACACGGGTCCGGGAGACCGCTACGATAACCTGATGATCATCTCGGCGGAGCCGAGGCACCCTCACACTCTCGACGAGGTCGAGAAGGCGATTTACGTCGAGGTCGACAAGCTCAAGACAGAACCCGTCGACGAGAGGGAGCTGCAGAGGATAAAGAACCAGCTCGACGCCAACCAGGTGCGTCAGCTCGGCTCGAACCTCGGCATCGCGTTCACCCTCCTGATGGGCGAGATATACATGGGTGATTACAAGGCGATGTTCCGCTACATCGACATGGTCAAGGACGTCACGCCCGAGGACGTTATGGAGGTCGCGCAGAAGTATCTCACCGAGCAGAACAGGACGGTCGGATGGCGTGTCCAGGTCGTCGACGAGAAGGATGAGAGCCCGCCCGGGTCGGCTGATGAGGATGAGATGATGAAATACCGCGCGGTGCTGATGCAATACATCCAGTCCCTCCCCGAGGATGAGCGGATGGAGATCTTCCAGAAGTTCCAGACGATGAGATCGGAGCAGGAGCAGATGGAATACGCGAAGGAACTTATCCAGCGCGCCAGGGACGCCGGATTCATCAAGGAAGAAAAGACGGAGGGCGAGTGATGAAACGCAGTATCCTGTTTACAGTGATCGCGGCGGCGCTCATGGCCACACTCGCGTCGCCGCTTGCCGCCGGGAAGCGCCAGCATCCCGACAAGCTCAAGTACCCCCCCATCGAGATAACCTCGCCCGAGGTGATAGATATATCGTTCGCCAACGGGATGGAGGGATTTCTCATAGAGGACCACGAGGTGCCGGTAGTGGACATCGTGATCCTCTTCCCGACCTATTTCCCCGAGGAAGATAAGTACGGCCTGAACGAGATGGCCCAGTGGGTCATCCGCAACGGCGGCAGCGAGAACTGGCCGGCTGACAAGCTCAACGAGGAGCTCGAGTTCCTCGCGGCGAGCGTCGAGGTGTACGGGGGCGATCTCAACACGAGCGTGGCGATCAACTGCCTGACCAAGGACATCGACACCGTCCTGGCGATCGCGGCCGACCTGGTAAGGAACCCCGTATTCCCCGCTGAAAAGATCGAGAAGAAGCGGGGAGACATGCTCGAGGAGATCCGCCGCAAGAACGATCAGCCGCGGGCGATCGCGAGGCGCGAGTTCTACAAGCTCATCTACAAGGGGCATCCATACGGATGGGACACGACGGTCGAGTCGGTCGGAGCGATCACGAGGGACGACCTGACGTCATTCCACGCGGCGTACTTCCATCCTGACGGGGCTATCATCGGCGTGAGCGGCGACGTGACGAAAGAGGAGATCACCGCGAAACTCGACGATATTTTCGCCGGATGGGAACCGGCCGGGACGGTGATCCCCGAGGTCCCCGATATCAAGCCTGTATTCACGGCGAGCTGGAACTACGCTTACAAGGACATCAACCAGGCGTACATGATGCTCGGCCATTACGGCATCAACTCGAAGGACGAGGACCGCTGCGCCGTTGACGTGATGAACTTCATTCTCGGCGGCGGGTCGTTCACATCCTGGATCGTGACCGAGGTGCGCGAGAAGAAGGGTCTGGCCTATTCGTCCGGCTCGAGGTTCGGCGACGACGCGTTCACCCTCGGCGTCTTCTACGCCTTCGCCCAGACGAAAGGCGAGGAGTACAGCAGGGCGATGCAGATCATTATAGAGCAGATCGAGAAGATGCGCGACGTCGGTCCGGACAAGGAGGAATTCAGGAAGGCGATAGACTCGTACGTCAACAGCCAGGTCTTCGACTACGACTCGAAGAGCAGGATGGTTCGCCGCCTCGTAATGCTCAAGTTCCAGGGAATGCCGCTGGATACCCCCGAGAGGGACATGGAGAGGTACGCGAACATGACCCTCGAGGATGTCAGGGGGGCGGCGCGTAAATATCTTCACCCCGACAAGCTGACCGTCTTCGTAGTCGGTGACGAGGCGACCTTCGACAGGCCGCTCAGCGAGTTCGGCAAGGTGAACGTGATCGATCTCGAGGAATAGAGACAGGGCGGGAAGGCCCCGGAGGCAGACCTCCGGGGCCGCCGCCCCGGAGCGACTCATGGACGATATAACCGCCGTAGTGCTCGGAGGAGGAAGAGGGACCAGGCTCTACCCCCTGACGAAGGACAGGTCGAAACCGGCCGTGCCGCTTGCCGGCAATTATCGCCTGATCGACGTCCCGGTGAGCAACTGCATCAACTCCGACATCAACAGGATCTACGTCCTGACGCAGTTCAACTCTGCGTCGCTGAACCAGCACGTCTCCGAAACCTACCGGTTCGATACCTTCAGCCGCGGATTCGTAGAGGTGCTGGCCGCCGAGCAGACCCTGTCGTCGTCGGACTGGTTCCAGGGCACGGCCGACGCGGTGAGGCAGGTCATGCCCCATCTCGAGAACTTCAGTGCGAGGGACGTGCTGATCCTCTCCGGAGATCACCTCTACAGGATGGACTACAGGGAGTTCGTAAGGCACCATCGCGAGAAGGACGCGGACATAACGATCGCTGTGCACCCGGTCTCCAGGGCGAAGGCGCCGGACCTCGGTATCCTCCACGCGGACAGCACGGGCTGGATCACCGAGTTCATGGAGAAGCCGCGCGGCGGCGAACTCCTCTCGATGAAGACCGACACCCGCTCTCTCGGCCTCAGCGCCTCCGAGGCGAGAAAGCGCCCCTATCTCGGCTCGATGGGGATCTACGTCTTCCGGTCCGAGGCCCTGGCGGAGTGCCTGAGCAAGGACGTCTCGTCGATCGACTTCGCGCGCGAGATAATACCCGACGCCCTGCGCACGATGAAGGTCAGCGCATACGTGTTCGACGGGTACTGGGAGGACATAGGGACGATACGTTCCTTCTACGACGCGCACATGGCCCTTCTCTCCCCCGTCCCGAAGATGAACCTCTACGATGCGGGATTTCCGATCTATACACACCCGAGGTTCCTGCCCGGCTCGAAGATAAATCAGGGGGAGATAATCCGCTCGATGATCAACGCGGGCTGCATAATCGACAAGGCGACGATCAGGCATTCGATCGTCGGCCTGCGTGCGAGGATAGGGGCCGGAGCGGTGATCGAGGATTCGCTCGTGTTCGGGGCCGACCTCTATGAGCTCGAGAAGAGCCGGGAAAAAAGGAGCGCCGTGCCGATAGGCATAGGCCGCGAGGCGATTATCCACCGGGCCGTGATAGACAAGAACGTACGTATCGGCCGCGGCGCGATCCTCGAGAACTCGAAAAAGCTGAGGAAATACGACGACCCGCAGGAGAGGTTCTTCGTGCGCGACGGGATAATAGTTGTGCCGAAGAACGCCGTCATCCCCGCCGGAACACGCTTCTGATATCAGAGCCTCATCTCGAAGTAACGCTCGACGCTGCCGGGATTGACGGGATCGATCGCGCGTGTCTTCTGTGCGGGAGAGAACCCGCAGCGGATGTAGACCTCCCGCGCCGTCTCGAATCTTATATCGGACCAGAGGCAAAGCTCCCGGCAGCCGTTCTCCCTGCACCACGAGACGGCGGTCTCTATCAGCCGCCTGCCGAGCTTCCTGCCCCTGTGAGTGGGAAGCAGGTAGAGCCTGTGCAGCTCGCATCTCTCCGCGTCCTCCCGAGTGACGCCTATGCATCCGGCGACAAGCCCTTCATCCTCGAGCACCCAGAACTCTCCGCCGCTGTCCTGGTAAGTACCGGGGATGTCGGCAAGGTCGAGGTCGAACTCGCTGAAGTCCATCGTGTATCCGAGCGTGCCGTACGCCGCCTTCACAGCGGCTATAACTCCGGGATTGTCCTCTGGGAGATAGGGCCTGATCGTCACGAGGATCACCGGTCCTCCGGCCGGTACCTGTTCGTGATAGGGAGCCTGCGGTCGCGCCCGAAGGCCTTCGGCGTGATCTTGATTCCTGGCGGGCCCTGCCTGCGCTTGTATTCGCTGAAGTCGATCATCCTGATGACCCTGCGGACGGTAGCCCGGTCGATTCCGGCGGCGACTATCTCGCTTGCCGAAAGGTCGCCTTCGACGTAGAGCTCGATTATCCGGTCCAGGACCGGATAGGGCGGGAGCGAATCCTCGTCGGCCTGGTCCGGCCTCAGCTCGGCAGACGGCCTGCGCCTTATCGTGGATGCGGGGATGATAGCCCTTCCCGCCTCGCGGTTTCTCCAGCGGCTCAGCGCGTAGACCAGGGTCTTAGGAACATCCTTCAGCACCGCGAACCCCCCGACCATGTCACCGTAGAGCGTGCAGTAGCCGACGGCGATCTCGCTCTTGTTCCCCGTCGCAAGCACGAGCCATCCGAAGCGGTTTGAGAGCGCCATCAGGATGTTCCCCCTGATCCGCGCCTGGATATTCTCCTCGGTTACCCCGATTCCCTTCTTCGGGACGGCGGGGCGTAGAAGATCGCGGTAGGAATCGAATATCTCCGATACGGAGTACTCGAACAGGTCTACCCGGAGGTTCTCGGCGAGCCGCCTCGCGTCACCGAGCGTCCCGCTCGAGGTGAACCCGGAGGGCATAGTCACGCAGTGGACGCTGTCCGGCCCGACGGCGTCGACCGCTATCGAGGCCGTCAGAGCCGAGTCGATCCCGCCACTCAGACCAAGCACGACTCCACTGAACCCGTTCTTGAGAATATAATCGCGCGTCCCCATGACGAGAGCGTCGTAGATCTCCTCTACCGGCCCGGGCTGGCCGGATCTTTTCCTGCGAGGCAGTGGAGCGGCTTTTTTATTCGGGAGGCCGGGAAGATCGACAGTCTCGACTGTTATCGAGGCGCAGGAAGCGCCCCGGCCGGCCTTCCCCGCCCTCTTGCGGGCGGGCACGTCGGCGATGATCATTTCCTCGCGGAAGGGGGCAGCCCTGGCGACGGTCTCTCCCCGCGGCGAGCAGATCACGCTGCTCCCGTCGAAGAGGAGCTCGTCCTGGCCCCCGAGGAGGTTTATATAACAGAGCCAGACATCGTTTTCCCGCGCCCTTTTCTGCATCAGCCGTTCCCTCTCGGGCCCCTTGCGGCGGTGATAGGGCGAGGCGGAGATGTTTATGATGATCCCCGCGCCGCCGGCGCCGGCCTGGCAGCCGATCGGGCCGTCATCGACCCATACGTCCTCGCATATGTTGAGGCCGACCTTCGTACCGGCGAAATCGAGGACGGTCGCTGACGAGCCGGCCGTGAAATATCTCTTCTCGTCGAAGACGCCGTAGTTGGGGAGGTTTATCTTGCGGTAGCTGGACGCCACCTTCCCCTTGTATAGAAGAAAGGCGCTGTTGTATAGCGGGCCCTGGCGCCTGCCCGGTCTCTCCGGGCAGCCGACTATCACGGCGATCCCGCGCGAGGCCCGCGCGAGGGAGTGGAGCTCCCTGTCGCAGTCCCTCAGAAAGGCGGGCTTGAGCAGGAGGTCCTCGGGAGGGTATCCGCAGAGGACGAGCTCCGGGAAGGCGAGGAGCTGAACGCCCCGTTTCTTCGCCTCGGCGATGTGCCACCTCACCAGGGCGGCGTTTCCCCTCAGATCGCCCACGGTAGGATTCACCTGGGCGAGCCCGACTCGGATCTTATCCTGCCTGTAGCTCATATCAGGGCCATTGTAACACCCGCCCGGCGGCCGGTGAAACAAAATCGCCCCGGGCCCGTAACCGGAGTATTAACGGTCAAGGAAAGGAGTTCCCGATGAAAAGGACCATGGTCATAGCGCTGTCGGCTCTGCTGGTAGTGATGCTGCCGGTGCTCGCGATGGCGAAAAAGGACGTCCGCAAGGTCGAGAAATCGTTCGAGCTGAAAAAGGGCGGGAATCTCGATATAGACATCAGACTGGGGGGCGACATCACCATCGAGGGCTGGGACCGCGACGAGGTCTCGGTAAAGGCGAGCATAAGCGGTAGGCACCGGGACGAGGTCGATCTCGATTTCGACGAGACCCGGTCCGGGCTGGAGATATCGGCCGGGATCGGCAGGCACGGAGACATAAAGGCGAGCTGCGACCTGTACATAATGGTGCCGGCGGAGTACGACATCGAGTTCGAGACGCTAGGCGGCGACGTGTCGATCAAGGGAGTAGAGGGAGAGATCTCCGGAAGGACGATGGGCGGCGACGTCGATTTTGAGCGCCTTGCGGGCAATCTCGACGTCACGACGATGGGTGGCGACATCTCGGTGACCGATTCCGAGGTGGACGGCAAGGTGAAGACGATGGGCGGCGACGTCGACATAAGAAACGTAAAGGGCGACCTCAAGGGATCGACGATGGGCGGCGACGTCACGTACAAGGACGTTGTACGTTCAGGCAAGGGCGACAAGGAAGTCTCCATATCAACGATGGGTGGAGACCTCGTCCTCGACTACGCCGGTAAGAACGTCACGGCGAAGACCTATGGCGGCGACATCGACGTCGACAGGGCCGAGAAGATCGACGTGGTGACGATGGGAGGCGACATCAGAGTCAAAAAGGCTCCCGAGGGCGCCAAGGTCAAGACGATGGGCGGGGACATAGAGATAGGGTCGGCCAGCAATTATGTGGACGCCGAGACGATGGGCGGCGACATCACGGTCGACGATGTCGACGGCTGGGTCAGGGCGGTCACGATGGGGGGCGATGTCGAAGTCACGATGACGGGCGACCCGGGCACGGGCGACCGCGACATCGAGATAAAGTCGATGGGCGGCGATATCGACCTGACCGTTCCGAAAGGGCTGTCGATGAAATTCGACATCGAGATCCAGTGGACGAAGAACGCCGACCGCAAGCCGAAGATCGTCTCCAGCCTCGGTATCGTTATCGAGGAGACAAAGGACTGGGTGAAGAAGCACGGCTCGAAGAGGAAGTACATTTACGGCACCGGCGAGGTCGGTGGCGGAAAGAATCTCGTGAAGATCAGGACGATCAACGGAGACGTGCGGATAAAAGAGGATTAGAAGCGCGAGCGACAGAGGCCGCGCTTTCATAAGGACCCCACCACAGCGTCAAGAGGTGGAGAGGGGGACGGGCCGCCGGCCCGCCCCCCTCTCCGTTTATTACAGGCCAGGGTAGATCTCCGGCAGGCGCGAAGGAAGGAAGAACCTGCGTGCGCTGCTCTCCCCTATCGAGGAGAGGTCGATGTCGCAGTAGAGGATGTCGTCCTCACCGGCGGCGGCCCGCGCGAGGACCCTGCCGCTTGGCCCGGCGACGAACGATTCCCCCGCGAAATCGAGGCAGTCCTCACTGCCGACCCTGTTGACCAGGGCGGCGAAGTAGCCGTTCTGGAAGGCGGCTACCTGGAGCTCGGCCTCGTAGAGCCCCTCGGGCCACTCACCGACCGAGCCCGCCTGGGGCACCACGACGACCTCGGCGCCCTTGAGCGCCAGCGCGCGCATGTACTCTGGGAAATGCCTGTCGTAGCATATTGCGACGCCTATGCGGCCCGCGCGCGTGTCGAAGACCCCGGCCCCGAGGTCGCCGGGGGCGTAATATCCCTTCTCGCGGAAGCAGGGGAGGTCGGCCACGTGGACCATCCTGGTCCTGCCCGCGATCGTGCCGTCCGCGTCGATTACCGGTGAGCAGTCGTACGTCATGTCGCCGTCACGCTCGAATAGATTGAGGACGACGACGGTTCCCAGCTCCTTCGCCCTGGAGCAGAAGGCGTCGGTGATCGGCCCGGGCACGGTCTCTGCCAGCTCGAGGACATTTTCGCCCGCCTCGTACTGGGGGAAAAACCAGCTGAAGGCCAGCTCGGCATATGCCACGAGCTCAGCCCCGGCCCCGGCCGCCTCCTCAAGGGCGGCCAGGCCCCTCTCGATATTCTCTTTCATATCCCTTGAGGCATGCTGCTGGACGAGCGCTATCTTCATCTTCATATCCCTTCAGAACAGGCCTGAGACCGGTATCGGGCCCTCTATCCATTGTAGCACCGCCCTGTGGGCGCGCAAGTATGAATTATCGACGGGAATATCACAATGTCCATTAACATTAGTTGACAATTATGCAAATTGTCTTTACTATCTTCTGCCGGAAAGGAAATATTCCTAATAATCCAAGGAGACCCGCGTTGGCTGCTGAAGTCGTGGATATGCACCCTGTAGACAGGCAGATCCTCGAGATCCTGCAGGAACAGGGGCGCATTCCGAACGTTCAGCTAGCCGAGCGTGTGGGCCTGAGCCCACCCGCAGTCCTCGAGCGAGTAAGGAAGCTCGAGGAAAAGGGCGTGATCACGGGGTACACGGCACTCGTCGACAACCGCAGGGTCGGCATGGGGACGGTCTCTTTCGTAGCGGTCTCGCTGAACCTGCACCAGAAGGATTCGATAGAGAACTTCCACGTATTCGTAGGGGAATGCTCGAGCGTGCGGGAGTGCTACCACATAGCCGGGACCGACGATTATCTCCTGAAGGTCTACACGAGGGACATCGACGACTACGAGAACTTCCTTCTCCATTCGCTCACGAGGATAAAGGGGATAGACCGGGTCAAGACGATGTTCGTCCTTTCGACACTGAAGAGGGAAACGGGAGTCCCGATAGAGGCGACCGGGTGCGGGGAGCCCTCGGCGGGCAGGAACGGGAACGGCAACGGCGAGAAAAGAAACGGCAGGAAAAACGGAAAGTCACAGAAAGAAGGAGGCGGCAATGGATGAGAAGAATCTGAGGTTCGACACGCTCGCGGTAAAGGGAGGATACCCCTGGGAGGAGCAGCTGAGGTACAACACGATGCCGCCGCCGCTCATCCAGAGCGCCGTGTTCCCCTACGAGTCGGCCGAGTGGGCCGCCGAGCTCTACAGCTACAAGAGGGAAGGATTCGCGTACGGGCGCATCAACAACCCGACCTGCGACATCTTCGAGAAGAGGATGGCGCTTCTCGAGGGGACCGAAGCGGCGCTCGGGACCGCTTCGGGGATGGCGGCGGTCTTCATGGTAGCCCATCATCTCGTCGAGGCGGGCGAAGAGATCGTCTCTTCGCAGAGGGTGTACGGCGGGACGCAGCAGCTCTTTGCCACGTCGTTCCCGAGGATGGGCATAAAGACGAACTGGGTCGTCGAGCCTGACAGGATAGAGGAATGGGAGAAGGCGATCACACCGAAGACCAAGCTGATGCATGTCGAGTCGCCGAGCAACCCGAACCTCTTCGTGGCCGACATCCCTGCGATCGCGAAGCTGGCGAAATCGAAGGGGATACCCCTGATGGTCGACAACACGATCTGCTCGCCGGCGCTGATGAGGCCCGCCGAGATGGGCGCCGACATTATCATCCACTCGGCGACCAAGTACATAAGCGGGAACGGCACGAGCCTTTCCGGAGTAATCTGCGGGAAGAAGGAATTCATCGACCATGTAAGGCACATCGGCTACAGGAACATCGGGCCGTCCATCGCCCCGTTCAACGCGTGGCTCTGCCTTCTCGGCCTCGACTCGCTGTCGCTGCGCATGAAGAAACACTCGGACAACGCGATGGCCATCGCGAAGTTCCTCGAGAAGCACCCGAAGATCGAATCGGTCAGCTACCCCGGGCTTCCGAGCCACCCCCAGCACGAGGTGGCGAAGAAGACGATGAGCGCCTATTCATCGATGATGAGCTTCAATGTAAAGGGCGGCCTGGAGCCGACCCGGAACGTAATCGACAACTTGCAGGTAGCAGTGCATACGACGCATCTCGGCTCCTCGCAGACGGTCGCGATCCAGCCGGCGGCGACGACCCACTTCCAGCTCGGCCCCGAGGAGCGCGCGAAGGCGGGAGTGCCGGAGAACATGATCCGCTACTCGGCGGGGCTCGAGGACGAGAAAGACCTTATGGAGGATCTCGACCAGGCGCTCAACGCGTAGGGCCGGTCAGCTTGTGATTTGACAGAAATATCCGAGGGAGGATAGCGATGCAGAGACTCGCGTTCATAGGATTCGGCGTGGTCGGGCAGGGCCTGGCGGAGATCCTTCTCAGGAAGAAGGACCAGCTGAAGAAGAAATACGGGCTCGACTACTCGGTGGTCGCGGTGAGCGACTTCAAGCTCGGCTCGGCGCTCGATAACAAGGGGCTGGACCTGGCGAAGCTCCTCGAGCTGGCGAAAGAGGGAAGGATATCGGAATACCCCGGGGCGACCACCGGCCTCGACGCGCTCGAGACGATAAAGCGGTGCGACGCCGACACGGTCATCGAGGTCTCGTACACCGACATAAAGACGGGCGAGCCGGCCAACAGCCACTTCAGGGCGGCCATGGAGAGCGGCAAGAACCTGATCACGACGAACAAGGGACCGACGGCGCTCTTTTTCACGGAGCTCGCCGCGCTGGCGAAGAAAAAGGGCGTGCAGTTCCGCTACGAGGGAACGGTAGTCGCCGGGACCCCTGTCCTCGATCTCTGCGAATTCGCGCTCGCGGGGAACGATATCACCGAGGTCCGCGGGATCCTAAACGGCACCACAAACTTCATCCTGACCAACATGGAGGCCGGCAGAGCCTACGAGGAAGTGCTCAAGGAGGCGCAGAAGCTCGGGTTCGCCGAGGCCGACCCCACTGCCGACGTAGAGGGATTCGACGCGATGGCCAAGGTGATTATCCTCGCCAAGAGCGTTATGGGCGCCGACATCTCCCCGGCTGACGTAGACAGGACAGGAATCACCAAGATCTCGCTCAAGGATGTCGAGGCGGCGAAAGCCGAGGGAAAGCGCTGGAAGCTTATCGGGAAGGTGACGCGCGACGGCTCGGGCGTGAAGGCGTCGGTAAAGCCTGAGAAGGTCGCGCTGACCGATCCCCTCGCCGCAGTAGGCGGGGCGACGAACGCCCTGACCTTCGTCACCGACCTGCTCGGCGAAGTGACGATCGTCGGCCCGGGCGCCGGGAAGATAGAGACGGGATACTCGTTGCTTATAGATATGCTGGCTATAGAGAGGATGGCATAGCCGGCGCGTACCGGCAGAGGGCGCCGGTGCGCCCCGGAAGGAATGGTGATCAAGGTATGAAGATGCTGATTGCTGGGAAATGGGTCGAAGGGAAGGAGAAGATCGAGGTCCGCGACCCTTTCGATGATTCGGTGATCGACACCGTGCCGGCCGGTACGGCCGCTGACATGGACGCGGCGATCACTGCCGCCGGGAAGGGATACCGGATCAGCCGCGGCCTTCCTGTCCACGAGAGGGTCAGGATCCTCAAAAAGGCCGCTGACATCATCGACTCCAGGGCCGAGGAGTTCGCCGTTACGATCGCGAGGGAAGGGAGCAAGACGATCCGGGAGGCCCGCAAGGAGGTCTACCGCGCCGCCCAGACGATGACGATATCGGCCGAGGAAGCCCGCCGGATAAACGGTGAGACGATACCGTTCGACACCAACATCGGCATAATCGCCGCGATCACCCCGTTCAACGATCCGCTCAACCTCGTCGCCCACAAGCTCGGGCCCGCGATCGCCGGAGGCAACTCGGTCGTACTCAAGCCGGCGACCGTCACCCCGCTCTCGGCGCTCAAGCTCTGCGAGGCGCTGATGGAGGCCGGCCTGCCCGAGAACATACTGAACTGCGTGACAGGTTTCGGCGCGAAGATAGGTGATCCGCTCGTGACCGACCCGAGGGTGAGGATGGTAAGCTTCACCGGGGGCGTCGAAGCAGGGCAGGAGATCGCGAAGAAAGCGGGCCTGAAGAAGATCGGGATGGAACTCGGCTCCAACACCCCGGTCATCGTCTGCGACGACTGCGATCTCGACCAGGCGGTCGAGAACACGGTCTCCGGCGCCTTCTGGGCAGCCGGGCAGAACTGCATCGGGGTCCAGCGCGTCTACATAGAGAAGGGGATCTACAAGAAGTTCGAGACCCTGTTCGTCTCGCGCACGAGGCAGTACAAAGTCGGCCCGAAACTCGAAGAGGACTGCGACATGGGGCCCATGATCACCGAGGGAGAGGCGAAGAGGATCGAGAAATGGGTCGCCGAAGCGGTGGCGAAGGGCGCCAGGGTACTCACAGGCGGGACCCGCAAGGGTGCGATATACGACCCGACCATCCTGGCCGATGTGCCCGAAGGGTGCAAGGTCGACAGGGACGAGGTCTTCGCCCCGACCGTGAATCTCTACCCGGTCAAGGACCTCGACGAGGCGATTGCCCGGGCCAACGCGGTCGACTTCGGTCTGCACGCCGGTATCTTCACGAAGGATATCGGCAAGGCCTACAGGGCTATAAGGGAGCTCGAGGTCGGAGGCATCATCATCAACGATTCGTCCGACTATCGCGTAGACCTGATGCCGTTCGGTGGGGTGAAGAACAGCGGGCTCGGGCGCGAGGGGATCAGGTTCGCCCTCCAGGAGATGACCGAGCCGCGCGTGGTCTGCTTCAACCTGTAAGCGGGCAGCGCTTACGGACAGCGGACAGATTCCGATATAAGCGACAAAAAGGGCGTTCCTGCCGGAGCGCCCTTTTTTATTGCTGTCCGGCCGGTCCCGTCAGAGACCCAGAACGTCCGACATGCTGTAGAATCCGGCCTGCTTGCCGGCGATGAACCTTATCGCGCGAAGCGTTCCCATAGCGAACGTGCGGCGCGAATGGGCCCTGTGGGTCAGCTCGATCCTCTCGCCCTCACCGGCGAAGACGACCGTATGCTCGCCGGTGACGTCTCCCCCGCGCAGCGAGTGCATCCCTATCTCCCCGCGTGGCCGCTCGCCGACCATCCCCTGCCTCCCGTGCACTACGTTCGCTCCTGCGCGGGTCCTCAGGGCGGCCTCGGCCAGCTTGACGGCGGTGCCGCTCGGGGCGTCCTTCTTGCGGTTGTGATGGATCTCCGTGATCTCGATATCGAACCCGGGCAGGGCCCTTGCGACATCCTCGGTGATCTTGAAGAGGAGGTTGACGCCGAGCGACATGTTGGAGCTCACGAGCACCGGGATTTTGCCCGAGATCTCCCTCGCTCGCAGGATCTGGTGGTGCGACAGCCCCGTCGTCCCCGTTATGGCAGCGACGCCCGCCGCTGCGCAGGCCTCCAGGAAGGCGGCCGTCGAGGCGGGATTCGTGAAATCGACCGCCACGTCGGCACCTGAGAGCGCGGCCGCCAGATCGCCGGTCGCCTCGACTCCACAGACGAGGGTCCCGATACCTTCATGCCCCGCGGCCCCGACGGCGCCCGTGAGGGCGAGATCATCCGCCGCGTCGACCTCCCGGGCGACGATGCCGCCCACCCTGCCGAGAGCCCCGTTTATAACCACGTTTATCATGTCGTGCCCCTATGCCGGCGGGCTCGTTACCTTGAGGCCGTATGCGGTCAGAGCGGCCGCCAGTTTTTCGAGGTTCGCCGGAAGCATCCTTACGAGCGGAAGGCGGACGTTGCCCACGCCCATGCCGAGCATGTTCATCGCTTCCTTGACCGGCATCGGATTTGTCTCTATGAACATCGACTGGTTGAGCGGGAGCAGCTTGTAGTGAAGCTTTCGCGCCTTGTCCATATCTCCCTTTTCGAACGCCGATATCATCGCGCGAACGTCCTTCGGGACGATATTCCCCGTGACGCTCACGACTCCTGTTCCGCCTATCGCGAGTATCGGGAAGGTGATAGCGTCGTCTCCGGAGAGAAGGTCTATCCTGCCCTCGCAGCGCAGGATGATCTCGGCCATCTGCTCCACCGAGCCGCTCGCCTCCTTGACTGCCACGATCAGATCGTGCTTCGAGAGCCGTGCGACGGTAGTGGGCTGCATGTTCAGCCCGGTCCTTCCGGGGACGTTGTAGAGCATCAGTGGGAGCCCTCCGTCGTCTGCGAGCTTCATGAAGTGCGCGTAAAGCCCCTCCTGAGTCGGCTTGTTGTAGTAAGGCGTCACGGTCATAGCGCCGTCGGCGCCGAGCTCTTTCGCCTTCTTTATGTTCTCGATCGATTTTGTCGTCGAATTGGTGCCGCATCCGGCGACGATCTTGAGCCTGCCGGCCGCTTCCTTTACGACGATCTCGATGATCCTGAAATGCTCCTGCCAGGTGTAAGTGGGGTTCTCGCTTGTGGTGGCGCAGGGGACCAGTCCGTCGGTCCCCGCGTCGACATGAAACCTTACCAGCTCGCGGAGCTTCTCCTCGTTCAGGTCTCCGTTCTCCTTGAATGGGGTGACGAGAGCAACGTAAAGACCTTTGAGCATAACACCCTCCTCCTTCATTCACAGCCCTGTCCGTGCAGTCGCGGACGCCTGGACGCGTCTTCGGGGCGCCTTCAGGCACCATCGACTCTATTCCGACTCCTCCGCGATGTCAAGGTCTACAGGGAAAATGTGGCCACAAGCGTGAAAAACCGAGAAAACACCCTTGACAGAAGCGTAATATTAAAATATCTTAATACCCTTATGAAGAAGGCGAGAACAGAAAAGAGAGGAGCGGCGGTGTCGCCAAGGCCGTTGAGAGAAGACGAGATAGAGAAGTCGGCCGAGATCCTCAAGTCTCTGGCCAACCCAGCGAGGCTTCGGCTCGTCAATCTGCTCGTCGGCGGCGAAAGGACCGTCTCCCAGCTCTGCGAGATGTCGGGGCTGAAACAGTCCATGGTCTCACAGCAATTGAAGAACCTGAGACTTAACGATATCGTGGAGCGCAGGAAAGATATTTCAAGGGTCTATTACAGGCTCAAGGAAAAGAACGTGGTCAACATGCTGAACTGCCTAGGTAGATGCGGGTGCTCCCGCGACTGACGGCAAGGAGGGAAAGATGAGCGACAAGGTAATTCATGTCGGAGAAAACGAATTCCAGGCGCAGGTGCTCGATTCGGCCATACCCGTGGTAGTCGATTTCTGGGCGCCGTGGTGCGGCCCCTGCCTGATGATCGGGCCTATCGTCGAAGAGCTGGCCGGCGAATACGCGGGCAAGGTCCTTTTCGCCAAGGTCAATACCGACGACGCGAGAAACATCGCCATAAAATACGGCATCATGGGTATCCCCACCCTCAAGATCTTCAAGGGTGGCGCGGAAGTGGCTTCCGTATCCGGAGCGCTTCCCAAGGAGCACCTGAAGCACTGGATAGACGGGGCCATCTAGCCGGGTACCTGGCGCCTGAAACGAGAAGAAGGCAGACGGCGGGCCGCAGGGGATGTAATTTTTACATCTTGCGGCCCGCCTGCTATATTATACTTCTCCCGCGCGCGGGTATCTCCGGGCAGGCGTCGCCCGGCCGTTGCGCCTGAATAAAGACCCTGGAATAAAAGGAGACCGGGAAATGAGATTCTACAGATGGATGGCCGTCGCGGCGTTCGCGGCCGCGATTGCTTCGGGGTGCTCCCGGCAGGCCGATATAGGCGGTAAGGGTCTGGTACGGCTCGACGCTGGGGTCTATGCGATGATCGCGGCGGGGCCTTCGTCAGAGGGGGGCCTGGGCGCCAACTCGGGGTTCGTAGTGGGAGATGAGTCGGTGCTCGTCATCGATTCTAGGTTCACGGACAGCCACGCGAGGCAGCTTCTTGAGGCGATCCGCTCGGTTTCCGATCTGCCGGTCCGGTATCTCGTGAACACGCACTATCACCCCGATCATGTATGGGGCAACTCTGTCTTCCGCGCCGAGGGCGCGATTATCCTCGCCAGGCCCGAGGCGAAGATCGAGATGGAGAGGTTCAGCCCCATCTACATGGAGTATTATAAGCAGCGCAAACCCGACGTATTCGAGATGATAAAGGACGTAGAGCCCGTCCTTCCCGATTCGCTCGTCGGCGACGAGTTGCGCCTCGACCTCGGGGGAATCGAGGCGGTAGTCTCGTTCTTCGGCCCGGGGCATACGGCGGGCGACCTCGTCGTCTCGGTCCCGTCGAAAAAGATAGTCTTCACCGGCGGGCTGGTGAGCAACGGGTACCACCCCAATATGGGCGACCAGGGGGCCGATTTCAGCAACTGGCTTCTCATCCTCGACAGGATAGAGGAAAGCCATCCCGCGATAGTCGTTCCCGGGCAGGGCCCTGCCGGCGACACCGGAATGATAGAACGCCAGAAAAGCTACATCATAGATCTGACCGGGCTCACGGTAGACGCGATAAGGAGGGGAAGGCGGCTTTCGGACTCGATCCTCGAGATAAAGGTCCCCGGCACCGAAGGGTACCTCCAGGAAAACCTGCTTCCATTCAATATCCAGGCGATATACAGGGCGAAGGGGTTTGAGACCGTTGCGCCCCGCATCGATATCGACATACCTGCCGGGCTGGTCGTCAGCGACGCCGAGGGAGGGCCCGACGCGGGGATGGTCCAGTGGATCGCGCAGTCTGAAGATGGATATCTCGAGATGGAGATGAGCTGGCAGCCGACGAGCAGGAGCGAAGTGATCCTCGAGGACGTATACGACAAGATCTCGAGGTATGCGGGCACTACCGACGGACTTTACAATCTCGAGGAAGAAGGTTCGAAGAGGCTCATCGTGGGTGACGAGACGGTTCCCGCAGTCTATGGCAGGTGGACCTACAGGAAGGGCACCCAGATGAGGGGGGGCGGGGCCTGGTCATGGACGATGGCCCTGATAGACGGCAGGATCTATTCGATCAGGATGATGACGAACACGGCGGACGACAAGGCTCTCGAAGAGCGGAACATCGCCTTCCTCGAGGAGACGGCCTCGACGATAAGGAGGAAGTAGGGCCTCCCCGGACCTCACGCGCCGTGCTTGATCAACCGTCCCGCGTTGGCCATGGCGAGCGTCATGATGTCGACGGCGGGAAAGACGCTCAGCGCTCCCCGGTCGCATTCGGCCTCGCTGAAAGACGAGGCTTCGTCGATGCCGCAGTGTTCCGACTTCAGGAGAAAAGGCACCGGATGCCACGAGTGGCTCTTCATGGCGCACGGCGTCGAATGGTCGCCGGTGACGATGAGCACGTCCGGTTTCAGGCCGAGCAGTATCGGAAGGCTGGCGTCGACCTCTTCGATCACGCCCTTTTTCCCGTCGAGGTTCCCGTCTTCGCCGTAAGAGTCGGTCTTCTTGACGTGGATGAATATGAACCCGTGCCCTCCCCGATCGAAGACCTCCGCGGCGGTCTCGAACTCCTCCTTCACCGTGAACCCCGTGTCGAAGAGATCCATGCCGCAGAGCCTCGCGACGCCCCGGTAAAGGGGGTAGGCCGCGACGGCGGCGCCTGACATCCGGTACCTTTCCTCGAAAGGCTCGATGACGGGCCTGCTCGATATCCCCCTCATCAGGACCGCGTTAGCCTTCTTCTCATCCGCGAGGACCTCGCCGGCCCGCTCGACGAATAGCGCGATCACTTCCGCGGTGCGCTCCGCCTCGGGGATCATGGCGACAGGCGGGAGGGGCGCCTTTCCCGTCACCTGCGGGTCTGTCTCCTCCACTGCCGGTGAGAGCCCCTTGCCCCTGAGGACCACGCCGAACCTGTACTCGCGCACCGGCATGATGATGATCTCGACGCCATCGATCTCCTTTATCCGCTCGCCAAGCTTCGCGCATATCCGTTTCCCCTCTTCGTGCGGTATCCTGCCGGCCCGCCTGTCGGTGAGGATGCCGTCGCCGTCGATCGTCGCGAAGTTGCCCCTTATCGCGACATCGCCGGGGAGGAGGTCGAACCCGACCCCGGTCACTTCCACGACCCCCCTGCCGGCGTCGTTCTCCGGCGCCAGCGGATCGTATCCGAAGAGCGCGAAATGAGCCGGGCCGCTTCCAGGTGTGATCCCCCCTGCTATCGGCGTGGACCTTCCACATATGCCGCCGGCTGCCAGGGCGTCCAGGTTGGGTTTTACCGCAGCGTCAAGGGCCGTCCGCGGGAAGGATGGAGTCCGTATCCCGCCGAGGCCGTCCATTATGAGCATGATTATCTTCGAGTCGTTCGCGCGGATGAGGTGGCGGATAAGCATCTCGTTTCTCCTTTTTTCCATGGAGCCGCCGGCCGTTCCCGGGACAGGCCGCAGGAGCAGAGATTACCCCCGCCGGGCCACCCTGTCAACCTGGTCCTGCCGCCTCGCGGCCTCAATCGGGTTGGGAATAAGGCGGAACGGTGTTACAATATCCGTGTACATGGTCAAAGCACGTGAACAATGGAGGAACGATGATTTTGATCAATAAAAGGGCGGGGCGGGCGGCGGCGCTGCTCGCCGCGCTGGCGCTGGCTGCCGGATGCGGGCAGAGATCCTCGATAGTGCTCGAGAAGCCGCTGCGTAACGTGGTCAAGACGGAGAGCAATGCGATGACGCTAATGGTGTGGACTGACGCCGGCGTAAAGGCCGGTGTGCTCGTGCACATCGACGGGACCGACGACCTGGCGGTCTTTCCGACGTCGCTCCACGAGACGATCGAGAATACCGCCGACCACCTCGAGAGGAAGAACTCCTCGGTCATCAACAGGATCGCGACGATCATCGAGAACGGCGGCACGGTGAATCTCGGCGTGAAGTCCGGGATGTTCAGGAGGGTCATCTGGGTCATCCCCTCCAGGGGCTCGGTGACCGACCTGCCGCTGGAGAACTTCAGGCAGGCGCTGATGCTCAAGCGCGGGTTCCCGGAGCAGGCGCTGGGCGACCTGGCCGTTTCAGGCAGGCATATCACGGGCACGATCGCGGGGGTCCCCCTGACGGTCACCAGCCTCGAGGACCTCGACGACGTAGAAGAGACGGCCCTGCTCGACATCGACCTCTCTTATTTCGCCGGGCTGCAGGCGGTGTCGCCTGACTACAAGCCGGGGACCTCGTCCCTTCTGAATTTCCTCAGGGTGCTCAAGCGCAAGAGGATACACGCCGTCATGGCCACGATAAACCGTTCCTCGATAAACCAGGCGGCGCCGCTCGACACGAGGTACTTTGCCGACATCATAGAGGAGACGCTCAGGGACCCGTCACTGCTCGAAGGGCCCCTCCCGGAGAAGTATAAACTGATGATCCAGGCAGAGAGTGCGCTGGCGGCGGGGAATTACTCCGAAGCGTCGGCGGTCTACGCCGGCCTGGTCAAATCGTATCCCCAGGATGCCGGCCTGCGCTTCTCGCACGCGATAGCACTCGGATTCCTCGACAAGGGCGAAGAGTGCAGGGAAGAGATGCTCAACGCTTACGCCATCGATTCGACATATATGAAGGGCTTCTTTCAGCTTGCCCGGGTCCTCGGGGCGAACGGCCGCGTAAGTGCCGGGGAGGCGCTTCTCGAAACCTCCGACCTCAACAAGACCCTTCCTGAGATAGAGATGGATTACCAGAGAGGGCTCTTTTATGCGCAGGCTGGGCTTCACGTGCAGGCCGCGGAGATACTGGTGAATGTCGCAGCGAAGAGGCCGAAGGATTTCGCCATAAGGACGGTGCTCTACAAGTCGTACGAGCAGCTGGACGACACGAGGCGGATGTACAGCACCCTGGAGGACCTCGTTCAGCTGGACAGGGGCAGGGTCACCAGAGACATGCCGTGGGCGTTCAAGAAGCTCGGCGATCTCGCCTGGAACTTCCATATGGATCTTTTCGCGGCAGGCTGGTACGAGCAGTATCTCGCCGTGGTGCACGATGATCCCGACAGCACGAGGATGCGGGAGATCGTCAAGCGCTGGGAAGGCGTGGACAAGACCCCCCGGACGATGAAATAGGGCCGTGCGGGTCGTGCGGAGATCTAAGGCAGGTGAAGGGGCGGCCCGGGCCGCCCCTTTCTTTTTCGATGTGTAACAATAACGGCCGCAAGGCCGTAACCTCCTATAGGAGACATGGATCCTTACCTACCATCTGCATCTGGCGGTGAAGAATGGCCTCGAGACCAAAAAGCAGAAAAAAGAGAGTTATATGGACCGTCGTAGCGATAGTGGTCGCTGCCGTGGCGGTCGTAGGCGTGATGTCGAAAAGGCGCGCCTCCGGGAACGGCGATCTCGGCCCTGTCGTCCTATGCGAGCGCGGTAATATCGTCGAAAAGGCGCTTGCGGTCGGCTCGATAGTCCCGCGCAACGAGATCTCGGTCAAGTCGAAGGTCTCCGGCGTGGTCCAGAGGATATTCAAGGAACCCGGGGAAAAGGTCCGAAGGGGCGATCCGCTTCTCGAGATACGGCCCGATCCTACGCCTCTGGAGCTGGCTGGGGCCAAACGCGCGATCGAGATGGACGACATAGCGCTCAGGAATGCCCAGAAGAACATCAAACGCAGCGGCGAGCTTCTCGAGCGCGGGCTGATCTCACAGGCCGAGTACGACAGGGCCGAGAAGGAATACGAGCAGGCGGCCCTTCAGCTGAAGATAAGCAGCGAGCATCTCGCGCTGATCGAGGAGGGGCACATCAACATCGCGGGCAAGCAGATAGAATCGATCATCAAGGCGCCGATCTCCGGGTTCATCCTCGAGAAAAGCGTCAACATAGGTGATCCGGTCGTGCCCCTGACGTCCTACCAGGAGGGGACGGTGCTGATGACCCTGGCTGACATGGACAGCCTCCTCTTCAAGGGGACGGTCGACGAGATAGACGTCGGCAAGCTCGACCTTTTCATGCCGGTGGAGATAAAGATAGGGGCACTTCCCGATAAGAAGATCCCCGGCGTCCTCGACAAGATCTCTCTGAAGGCCCAGCAGGAGAACAACTCGAGGATGTTCCCCGTGGAGATAAGGATCTCCGACACAAAGCTCGCGGTGCTCAGGGCCGGCTACTCGGCAAATGCCGACATCATCATCAACAGAGCCGAGAACGTTCTGACCATTCCCGAGAGGGTCGTATATTTCTCCGGGGACTCTACGTGGGTAGAGATGGAGGGGAGCGACGGGACCAGGCAAAAGGTCATGATCGAGACCGGCCTCTCCGACGCGATACGCATCGAGATAAGATCAGGGTTGGAGGAAGGCCAGGAGATCCTCGAGAAACCGCAGAAGAAGATCTGATGAAGAGTCTCAGAGCCCTGATAGTTAATGTTCTCTACGTCTTTTCCCTCTTCGGCGAATTCGTGCGCGATATGAAGGCGCAGAAGAAGCGCACCGCCATGACGATATTCGGGATCATCTGGGGCACCGCCGCGGTAGTGCTGATGATGGCCGTCGGCACGAGCACCCGCAGGCAGAATATCACAAACTTCCGGGGCATCGGAGACAACATCATCCTCGTGTTCGGCGGGACGACGACGAAGCCTTTCGAGGGATTCGGCGTAGACCGTGGTATACGGCTGGCAAAATCCGACGTCGAGATGCTCCGCAGAGAGATCCCCGAGATCGACCTTATCAGCGAGGAGCTGAGCACGTGGAGATCATACCTGAGAGTCGGAACGATAAACCGCAACCCTATGATCGCGGGGGTCGCTCCACACTACTGGAAGATGAGGAACACGATCCCCCGCCTCGGTGGGAGGTTCATAAACGAGAAGGACGAGGCCGAGAAGCGTCGCGTGATATTTCTGGGGAACAAGGTAAAGGACTTTCTCTTCGGCGAGGAGGCAGAAGCGGTCGGAGAGACGCTATTGCTCGACGGCGTGCCGTTCCGCGTGATAGGTGTCCTGCAGGACAAGGTCCAGAACTCCAGCTACAACTCCCGCGACGAGGACAGGGCCTACATCCCTTCATCGACATTCATCACCATGTTCGGCCACCGTTACATCAACAACATGATCGTGACGCAGAAGGCAGGTACTGGCAAATCGACGCAGCTCGTCGGAAGGATACGCGAGGTCCTCGGGAAAAAATACAGGTTCGATCCGACCGACGAGAGCGCGCTGCAGATCTGGGATACGGCAGAGTTCTTCGAGGAGTTCATGCTCTTTTTCACGGGATTCAACGTCTTCCTGGTCATCATGGGCGCGGCTACCCTTGCCGTCGGCGGGCTCGGCGTCTCGAACATCATGTACGTTGTGGTCCGCGAAAGGACGAAAGAGATAGGCATAAAGAGAGCGGTCGGAGCACGCAGGTGGGTGATAATGGTTCAGTTCTTCGCGGAGACT
>Ga0315542_1000159_pt1 | contig 38292 bp, 29 predicted proteins | sample SalMarSW160120MG_FD_202541 | JGI IMG/M metagenome (GOLD analysis project Ga0315542, IMG submission 202541) | Salt marsh sediment microbial communities from the Plum Island Ecosystem LTER, Massachusetts, United States - Salt Marsh Sediment SW1601-20 ...
CCGGCGAACCTACTGAGTGAGTTGCTTCGATACTTCAAGCCAGGCACAGAAGGACACAGAAGCAAGACGGGCCACCGCACCCGGCGTAGAATGCAAGGCGGGAGAGCATGTGTCCATCGGGTCTGCTCAGGTTCCTCGCGGCGTCGTCTTCAACGTCCAGAGGGCGTCGTTCCACGACGGCCCCGGAGTCCGCACCACCGTCTTCCTCAAGGGATGTCCGCTGCGCTGTCCGTGGTGCCACAATCCGGAGGGCATCGCACCGCGGGCGCAGGTGATCGTCAACGCAGCGCGCTGCCTGGGCTGCGGCTCCTGCGCGGACGCCTGCCCGAGGCCTGCCGGTCCCCTATCCTCCGGAGAGGCGGTGGGCGACCGGGACTGCCTCGCCTGCGGCCGCTGCTTCGACGCCTGCCCGGCCGAGGCGCGCCAAACCGTTGGCCGGGAGTGGACGGTTCCCGAGGTGCTCGCCGAGGTGCTGCGCGACCGGCTCGCCTACGACACCACCGGGGGTGGCGTGACCTTCTCGGGAGGCGAGCCGCTGTTTCAGCCCGCCTTCCTCTCCGCCAACCTCGAGGCCTGCCGGCGGGAAGGGATCCACACCGCCGTGGACACCTGCGGGTTCGCCTCCCGGGAAGTGGCAGCGGCGATAGCGGAGCGGACGGATCTGCTGCTGTGGGATCTCAAGCACCTCGACGCGGAGCGCCACCGGGAGCTCACCGGCGTAGCCCTGGACCCGATCGTCGCGAACCTCGAAGCGGCGTCGCGGCTCGGGGTGCGGATCTGGTTGCGCATCCCGGTGATTCCCGGCGTCAACGACGACCCCGCCAACCTGCGCGCGGTTGCTTCCCTCGCGTCGGCGCTGCCGGCGGTCGAGCGGGTGAGCCTGCTGCCCTACCACCGCACGGGCACAGGCAAGGCGGCGCGTCTCGGACGTGAGGACGGCCTGGCGCCCGTGCCGCAGCCGTCGCCGGAGCGGATGCGCGAGGTCGCTGCGCTGTTCACGGAAGGCGGCATCCAGGCCGTCATCGGAGGGTGACGTCATGAATGAACGGACCATGCGGCTGCGGCAGGAGAGCCTGGACACGGTGCCGTCGATCTCGTGCGAGCGCGCCGAGTTGATGACACGCTTCTACCAGGAGAACCTCGGCCGCTGGTCGGCCCCCGTGATGCGCGCTAGAGCATTCGAGAATCTCTGCCGGCACAAGACGATCTGGATCGGCGACTGCGAGCTCATCGTCGGCGAGCGCGGGCCGTGCCCGAAGGCGACGCCGACCTACCCGGAGCTCACCTGCCACAGCCTGGAGGACCTCCGCATCCTCGACTCGCGGCCCAAGACCTCCTACCGGGTGCCCGACGAGTGCCTCCGGGCCTACGAGACGACGATCATCCCGTACTGGCGCGGCCGGTCGCTGCGCGACCGCATGATGGCCCACCTGCCGGCGGAGTGGCACGCCGCCTACAATGCCGGCGTCTTCACCGAGTTCATGGAGCAGCGCGCGCCGGGGCACACCGTGCTCGACGGCAAGATCTACTCGCGCGGGCTGCTCGACTTCAAGGCCGACATCGAGCGTGGGCTGGCCGCTCTCGATTTCGGCGCAGATGCGGAGGCGCTCGACAAGCGCGAGGCACTCACCGCCATGGCCATCGCCTGCGACGCGGCGATCCTCTTCGCCGGGCGCCACGCCGATCTCGCCGAGCAGCGGGCCGCGGAGACCGCCGACCCGGTACGGCGCGCCGAGCTCGAGCGAATTGCCGCCGTCTGCCGTCACGTCCCGGCACACGCGCCGCGCGACTTCTGGGAGGCGCTGCAGTCGTACTGGTTCTGCCACCTCGGCGTGATCACCGAGCTCAACGGCTGGGACGCCTTCAACCCCGGCCACCTGGACCAGCACCTGCTGCCGTTCTACCGGAAGGGACTGTCCGGCGGCACCCTCGACGAGGCCTCGGCGCGCGAGCTCCTGGAGTGCTTCTTCGTGAAGTTCAACAACCACCCGGCACCGCCCAAGGTCGGCGTCACCGCCGCCGAGAGCGGGACCTACACCGATTTCGCCAATATCAACGTCGGCGGGCTCCTCGCCGACGGCTCCGACGGCTCCAACGAGGTCTCGCACCTGCTCCTGGACATCATCGAGGACATGCACCTGCTGCAGCCGTCCTCCAACGTGCAGGTGTCGCGCAAGACCCCCGATGCGCTGCTCGCTCACGCGCTGCGGGTGGTGCGCCGGGGCTACGGCTTCCCCTCGCTGTTCAACGCCGACACGGTGGTGGAGGAGCAGCTGCGGCAGGGGAAGAGCCTCGAGGACGCCCGCGCCGGCGGCTGCTCGGGATGCGTCGAGGTCGGCGCCTTCGGCAAGGAGGCGTACATCCTCACGGGCTACTTCAACCTGGTGAAGGTACTCGAGCTGGCACTCCACGACGGCGTCGACCCCCGCACCGGCGTGCGCCTGGGACCCGCCACCGGCGACCCCGCATCCTTCGCCACCTTCGACGACCTCTTCGAGGCGTTCCAGCGCCAGCTCGCCCACCTCCTGGAGGTCAAGATCCGCGGCAACCTGCTGGTCGGGCGTCTCTACGCCACCGACATGCCGGCGCCATTCCTCTCCGTCCTCATCGACGACTGCATCGCCCACGGCCGCGACTACAACGCTGGCGGCGCCCGCTACAACAACACCTTCATCCAGGCGGTGGGAATCGGCACCATCACCGACGCACTGGCCGCCATCCGCACGCACGTCTTCACAAACGGCGCAATGCCCCTCGCCGACCTGGTCGCGGCGCTCGACGCCGACTTCGAAGGCGCCGACACGCTGCGAGCCCGGCTGGTCAACCGTATGCCCAAGTACGGCAATGACGACGACGGGGCCGACGACCTCATGCGCCGGGTATTCGACGCCGCCTTCGAGCTCATTGACGGCCGTCCCGACGCGCGCGGCGGGGTGCACCGCCTGGAGATGCTTCCGACCACCTGCCACGTCTACTTCGGCTCGGTGTGCGGCGCGACGCCGGACGGCCGGCGGGCAGGGATGCCGCTCTCCGAGGGGATCTCGCCGGTGCAGGGCGCCGACCGCCGCGGCCCCACCGCGGTGTTCCGCTCGGCCGCCAAGATGGACCACGTCAAGACCGGCGGCACGCTGCTCAACATGAAGTTCTCCCCGTCGCTGCTGGAGGGCGAAGAGGGCATCGGCCGGCTCGCACAGCTGGTGCGCACGTATTTCAAGGCCGACGGCCACCACGTCCAGTTCAACGTCGTCACCGCCGAGACCCTACGCAAGGCCCAGGCCGACCCAGAGGCCTACCGGGGGCTCATCGTCCGTGTCGCCGGCTACTCGGACTACTTCTGCGACCTCTCCGAGGCGCTGCAGGACGAGATCATCGCCCGCACCGAACACGGATAGCCCGGGCCATCCAGTCGCGACCTACTGCGACCGACGATCCGCCAGCCAGGGCTGTGCTCTTCACGCCTCGCTGTCCTCGACATACAGGAAGTATGCCTCCGACAGCTCGACGCTCAGAACCCAGCCCTGACAGAGGTCTCGCCGCTCTCGCTACGATCGCGCCCAGATGACCCGGGCTCGAGAATTCGAAGTGCTCCAGAGCGAGAAAACGCGCACCTGACACCCGCCTCGCGGATTTCGCTGCGAACGGGCTCTCCGCCCGAACCTCAAGGGATTCTCAACGACTCGTATCGCCTCGCCGTGACGCGCCGGCGGGAAACCTCGAGCTTGGCAACCCGCGGGTAGCGCGTTTTCACGTGTGGCCACAGCTGCGAGGGAGGCGCCTCGTTGTCTGCCCGGAGCGGGCCGCGATGGCGGCTCAGGAGCTGAGGTCATCGCCCGCTTTGGGCAGGCGACGACGGGCGTCTGCGAAGCAGACGTCCGGGCGCCGGGTTTGCAGAGTAAGGGGCGCTCCCACGGCCCTTGGCGCGCGCAGTACGGCCCCACGATTGGGGGAGGCGGCTCGAGCGACCTCCGGCGGTCGCCGCGAGGCCGACCATCTCTCCTCGTTGCTTCGCGACCGCCGGAGACGCGAGACGTGCGGCCGCCAGGCGACCGCACGGCAGCCGGGACCTCAGAGTAGGCTCCCCCTCTCCCCGCAGGACCGACCCTCTCCGCCTTCATCGCCCACAACGGCTACTCATGGCCTGCAGCCGGCTTTCACCGGCTGAGACGGCCGTTCATGCGGAAGGCGGGTCGCCCGTACCGGCGAACCTATTGAGTGAGTTACTTCGATACTTCAAGTCAGGCACCGAAGGGGGCCGATGGCCACCAACAAGACGCTAATGTAATCCCGGACCTCACTCCTCTACCACGTCGAGGTAGAGGCGTTCCAGGTCGGGCCGCGCCAACAGGGTGCCCAGCTCGTGGACCCGGAGGCCCAAGTACGACCAGTCGATCTCCTTGCGTCGCCGACCAAGCAACGCCACTACGTCGGCAAGGTCGGCGAGGACCCGCCCAAGCTCAGCCGCGGTACGGCTTCAGCACGGCGAGCGCCTCTCTCATCCGGCGGACCCCCTCGAACTGCGGGTCATCCTCCCTGCGTCGAGCCCCGATCGGTACGCTCGATTAGCTCCGCAGACCCAGGGACGGTAGCAGCAGGCTCCGGTCGATGACCGAGGCCGCGAAGCCGCCGGCGGCGCCGGTCCAGAAGGCTGCCGACTGCCACAGGGGGTCCGCTCCGGGCACCAGGGTGGCAACAACCACGAGAACGGCTCCGGCGGTCACGGCGACGCCCAGGTCATACCATCCCAGCAGCGGCCGGGCGGGAGGTTGCAGGGCTACCGCGGCGGCTCTTCGGACGAGCGACGGCGGCGGCGCCAGCTGCAGGTCGCGGGTGAGTCGGACGGTGTCGCGCGCGGCCTCGGCCCATGTCTTGCGGCAAGCGGAGCAGCCCGCGACGTGGTCGGCCACGTCCTCCGGCATCGGGGCCGTGCCGAGGAGCGCCCGGCGGCAATCCTCGTCGTACAGGCGGAGCTCGAGGTCGTCACAGATCATGGCGTTCCTCCACGGCCCTGCGCAGAGCCGTGCGGCCCCGGTGCAGATGCGACTTCACGGTGTTGACCGACATCTCCATCTCCTCTGCAATCTCGCGGACCGGCGCCTCGTACAGGTAGTAGGCGGTGAGGATGGAGCGTGCGGGCTCGGGCAGGCCGGCGAGCGCCCGCCGGGTGCGCGCCGCCTCCTCGGCGGCAGCGGCTGACGACTCGGGATCGCGCTCCTCCGCCGGACGGCCGGCCAGGCCGTTCGAGGGCTCGCCCGGCCCGTCCACCGACACCAGGCGCCGCTGTGGCGAACGGAAGTAGTCGGCTATCCGGCGGTGGGTCAGCCGGTACAGCCAGGTGGCGAGCGCGCAGCCGCGGTATGAGGCGAGCGAGCCCAGCGCCGAGATCAGCACCTCCTGGGCGACGTCCTCGGCGTCCTGGGGGTTCAGGCCCGCGAGCCGGCAGTGAGAGAAGATCCTGCCGCCGTGGCGGGCCACCAGCTCGCCCCAGGCGCTCTCCTCGCCGGCCAGGCAGCGGGCCGTCAGCGCCCGGTCCCCGGCCCACCGGCCGGGTTCCCCGACGGTCATCGCGGCTCGCCGCCCTCCCGCTGAACAGTGCCGTCCGGCGCCGCCGCGCGCGCGTGCATGAGGGCGAGATCGGCCGACCGGGCTTCTTCCCACTCCCTGCGGCCACGCACCATCCAGTAGGTGATGTGCGCGACGCCGACCAGGATCACAACGAGCCCCCAGCCCCAGAAGCTGCTCCCGGGGCAGGACATCAGAAGAGCGATCACGATGCCAACGCCGAGGGCCACCTCGACCAGTCCGGTCCTCAGGGAGTTTCGCTCCCTGCGGCACCGACTCTCGAGGAACGCCTCCGGCGGCAGGTGCACCCCGCGCTCCATGGCGGCCAGCCGTTCCTGACTGAGGACCGCCCTCTGCCGGGCGGCCATTCTGAAGACCAGCCAGATGATGAAGGCGCAAAAGGCCAGCGCCATTGCCGGGAACACCACCGACGGCACGAAGGGAAAGACGGGTTCGTACGACATTCTTGACCTCCTCGAGCATACCGAACGTCGCGCGTTCGGGTTCGAGAGTTGATCGTTCGGTACCCCCCTGTGGTTGCAGGGGGCTGCTGCGAATATCCGGACGTCAGGCACCGATTCGGATGACGCGTTCGTAGCGGGTTTCGTTACAGCGGCGAGACCAGGCTCACGATGAACACGATGGCGAAGCCCCCGAGGAGGGCGAGGCCGGTCCAGGAGAGCGCGAGGAGCGCCTTGCCGGGCCGATGCTCCGGTGCGACCTCGGGCGCGGTAACCGCGCGGAGATTGAGGTAGCCCAGCGCAGGCGCCACCAGGAACGACACGATCGTCGCGAAGTCGATCATGGTCCTGAGCGTGCCCGAGAACAGGGCGATGACGACGACGGTCCCGATCGCCAGGCTCACCAGACCGACCCAGTAGACCAGTCCCATGTCGTTTCCTGCCCGGCCGCCGATGCGTCCGGACGTCACCACGCGGAGCGAGCGATCGATCGCGCGCGGAAAGCCGTCGATCACCGTGACCGCCGTCGACAGCATCGTCGTGAGGACGGCGGTGATGACGATCGGACCCGTCCACGCTCCCAACGTGCTGGTGTAGAGCCGGACGAGCTGCGCCGCGAACGCTCCTCCCCTGGGGCTGAAGGCGTGTCCCGACCCATGCATGACCGTGGCGCCGAGGGTGAGGAAGGCGAACGCCATCACGACGGTGCCCACATAGCCGATGCGGAAGTCGAGCAGCGCGCCGCGAACGCTGACCCGCTCGCCGCTGGCGTCGTTCTTGGCGAGTGTCCACAGCGAGCTCCAGACGGCGATGTCGAACGCCGACGGCATCCAGCCGACCAGCGCGAGCAAGAACGCGAGGTGAATGCCGGTCGGACCTCCGACGTGGGGAAGCAGGGCGAGCGTCGACCAGTCGGCGCGCGGCAGCGTGACCGCGGCGGCGACGAGGGTCGAAACGGCGAGCAGCGCCAGGATCAGCTTGATGAGGATGTCGAGGAGCCGGTAGCGGCCGACGAAGAGCAGCACGCCCAGCAGGACGCAGACGAAGGCGGCCACGAGCGGCATCGACAGGGTGAGCCCGAACGCGAGCTTCAGGAGGAAGCTCGTGAGGAGCACGATAGCGGTCTGAATCACGATCCCGGTGCTCAGGGTGATCAGCAGGTAAAGCCAGAGCGCCCACTGGCCGATGCGGGCGTATCCCTCGACGAGGCTGTCCCCGGTCGCCGCCGCGTAGCGCGGTCCGTACTCGAAGAACGGGTACTTGAAGATGTTCGCGAGCAGCACGACTCCCGCGAGCCCGAAACCCGCCATCGCCCCGGCTCTCGTCGACTGGACGAGGTGTGAGACACCGATCGCCGCGGCCGCCCACAGCAGGCCCGGGCCGAACGATTTCCAGAAGGAAGAGCTATCGGTCGTCATGAAGCTGACCGAGTGTACCAATGACGCAACGCGACTCTGCAAGATGCTCTGTAAGGTGTCGGGAAAAGGAAATCGTGTCCCCCAGCGAGATCCACGGCTTCCTGCGCTGGCAGGACCGCCTGCGCGCCGACCAGGCGACGGTCGCCTTCCTGGCGGAGAAGCTCGCGACTACCGCTGCTCGGAAAGAGCAGGAGCCGCCGCATACGACATGAGGGGATTCAACAGATGACCATCCGGCTGAAGGACGAGACCGAGAAGCAGCTGATCGCCTCCATCCGGCGTTTCTTCCGCGAGGAGATGGAGGAAGAGTACGGCGACCTCAAGGCCCGCCTCGTGCTCGACTTCTGCATCAAGGAGATCGCACCCTCCGTCTACAACCAGGCCGTTGCGGATGCCCAGGCCTTCGTCCAGGCCAAGCTCGAGGACTTGGAAGCCACCTGCTGGAAGCCCGAGCTCGCCTACTGGGTCAAGAGAAGGTAGCGTGACCGGATGCGTATGATGGCTTCGATCGAAAACTCAGCAACCTCTACCGGATAGGGTAGGAGATGGAAGCGCTTTTTGTTGCAACCGTGTCGATCTCGGTGGTCACCGTAGCCTGGGCGATTCGCGCGCTGGTGCTGGGGAGGTGGGCCGAGCTTCGTTGGGCCCTGCTTCTCATGGTGATAGGCGGTGCGGTGGGTTACGTGACTGTGAATCACGACCAGGCCACTTTCTTCAGAGAAAGACTGCTCGGAATAACGGTCAGAATCGACGTCCTTCGTGTGTACCTCGGCGTGGTCTTGGCCGGGTTCCTCGGTTTTGTCCTCTCTTCTCTTGGCGCCAGGCAAGAAGCGCCAAAGTAGGGGCCTAGGGCAGCTCGATATCACCCGGGCAAGCACGGCCGCATCGTCGTCGCGGTTGACGCACGGCCCCCGAGCGGAGCTCGAGGGCCGTGGCCGTCATTTGTCCGGCGCCCTCACTCCCCGCTGGTCGCGGGCTCCTGGCCGGTGAACAGCACCGGCAGCCCCTGGGCGGCGGCGGCCTGGTTGTACGCCGCCACGTCGCTGGTGAGCAGCGACGAAAAGGCGTTGAGCGTCTTCGCGACCTCGGCGTGGAACGCTGCGATCTCCTCGAGTTCGACGGGGCGCGGGCGGGTGTCGTAGGACATTGCCCCGATCATCATCATCCCCGACGCCCGGTCGTGCAGCCGCGCCAGGTAGTGGATGTCGTCCTCTCCGACGCCCGGCTGCATCTCAGTGTTGTAGACAGATGCCATGAAGTCGGTGAGCTTCTTGTCGAGGGCCGCCCCCTTGTCAAGGACGCCCTTGTACGCGGACGGAGCCTTCGCCTCGGCCTCGTTCTTCCCGCCGAGGTGGACGGCCTTGCGGGTGGATGCGAGCTGGTCCCTCAGGTTCTGGACCCGGTTGAGCATCGCGTTCAGGTCGGAGACGTCGGACCGTACGCCCAGCGCCGCCTTGAGCTGCGCCTCGGCCGCGTCCTGGTCGAACGGGAAGCGGGGGTCGGGCTTGACCGCCACCGTCGTCTTCTCCGTTCGATCGCCGGCGCTCACCGAGACCGTGTAGGCGCCGGGGATCACGAGCGGCCCCCCGGGCCGCCAGCTCTCGCGTGGCTTCTCCGGCGCCTTGGTGACCTCACGGGAGAGCTTGGTGGGTGGGCCGTAGCGCAGGTCCCAGGCGACCCGGTTCATTCCCTGCTTGCCGGCTCCGTGTAGCGTGTGCACGACCTCGCCCGAGGCATCGGTGACGACGATCTTCACCGGCCCCTTCGCGTGTGTGCCTTTCGCCCCGGCTGCGTCCGCCTTCTCACCATTCGCCGCGTGGGCCGGCTTGACCTCCTCCTTCAACCAGTAGGTGATCACGGCGCCGTTCGGAGGGTTGTGGCCCTTGTAGGCGCTGGCTCGGTTGTTCTCCGCCTTCCGCCAGACGTGGAAGAACTCGGCGGGCTGCGGTTGGAACAGGTGCAGGTCGGCCTTCTCGATCTGGGAGGTGAGTACCTCGACAGGGGTGATGTCGTCGAGGACGAGGACGCCGCGCCCATGCGTGGCCACCACCAGGTCGTGGCGCCGCTTCTGGAAGGTGAGGTCGAACACCGGCGCCGGGGGGAAGTTGCTCTTCAGCGCCAGCCACGAGGCGCCGTTGTCCGGCGAGTAGAAGAGGCCACTGTCGGTGCCTGCAACGAGCAACCCCTTCACGTTCGGGTCCTCACGGACCACGAAGACGGGAGAGTCCGCGGGGAGGCCGGCAGAGATCGCCTTCCAGCTGCGGCCGTAGTCGTCGGTCCGGAAGACGTAGGGACGGTTGTCGTCGAGCATGTGGCGGTCGACGGAGGCGTAGCACACCGCCGCGTCGAACGGCGAGGGGTCGATCTGGTAGATCCGGCCCCACGGCTCGAGGCCCTTGATGTTGCGGGCTACCTCGGACCACGTCGCCCCGCCGTCGCGCGTGACCTGGATCAGCCCGTCGTCGGTGCCCACCCAGATGACCTGCGGGTCGACGCGGGAGAGGCCGATGCTCTGGATGGTGTCGTAGTTCTCCGCCCCCGACAGGTCCAGGTTGACGCTGCCGCCGGTGAGCTGCTGCTTGCTCTTGTCGTTGCGGGTGAGGTCCGGGCTGATCGCCTGCCAGGTGAGGCCGCCGTCGATGGTCTTGAAGAGAACGTTGGCGCCGAGGTAGACCTCGTCCGCGTCGGTCGCGGAGACCGCCAGCGGCGCCGTCCAGTTGTAGCGGTACTTGAGCTCCGACTGCGGCTTGGAGGGCTGGAACCCGCCCGCAACGGTGGGCCTGACGCTACGAGCCAGGCCGGTCTTGGTGTCCAGCCGCATCACCCAACCGCCCTGCATGTCCACGTAGACGATGTTGGGATCGCTCGGGGCGGGCACGGCGTACTCGCCGTCGCCACCGCCGACGGTGAACCAGCCGGTGCCGTCCATGACACGGCCGTACGGGTTGCGCGAGGGCCCCATCCAGGCGCCGTTGTCCTGCAGGCCGCCGCTGATGTTGTAGGGGACCGTGTCGTCCACCGCCACCTGGTAGAGCTGCTCGATCGGCAGGTTGTCGAGGAAGCGCCAGCTCTTGCCACCGTCGCGCGAGCTCCATACGCCGCCGTCGTTCCCGTTCACCATGACGTCCGGGTCCTGCGGGTCGATCCAGAGCGCGTGGTGGTCGACGTGGACGCCCCTCGCGATCACGTGGGCGGTCTTCCCGCCGTCGTCCGACTCCACCAGGTTCATCGAGCAGAAGAAAAGCTTGTGCTCGTCGTTCGGCGCCACGACGAAGTGGGAGAAGTAGAACGGTCGCACGTCGAGGAGGTGGTTGTCGCTCACCGGCCGCCAATGCGATCCGAGGTCCTCGGAGTCCCAGAGCATCCCTTTCTTGGCCTCGACGAGCGCCCACACGTGCTCCGGGTTGGTGGGCGCCGCGGCGAGCGCGATGCGCCCGAACGGCTTGTCGGGCAGCCCCTCGTGCAGCTCGGTCCACGTCGTCCCGCCGTCGGTCGAGCGGTAGATGCCACTGCCCGGCCCGCCGTCGTCCAGGCGCCACGGGTAGCGCACCACCTGCCACATCGCGGCCAGCAGGACCTGCGGGTTGCCCGGCTCCATGATGAGGTCGGCGCACCCAGTGGTGTCGTTGACGTACAGGACCTTGTTCCAGTTGGCGCCACCGTCCGTGGTCCGGAACACCCCCCGGGTGGGATTCGGGCCCCAGGCGTGCCCTACCACCGCGACGAACGCCCGGTCGGGATCGGTGGGGTCGACAACGATGCGGGCGATCTGGCCGGCGTCCTCAAGCCCGGCGAACCGCCACGTGGCCCCGGCGTCCGGTGAGACGTAGACGCCGTGCCCCGTCATGACGTCGCTGCGGAGGTTGGCCTCGCCCGTCCCTACCCAGACTACGTTCGGGTTGGACGGCGCGAGCGCGATGGCGCCGATGGACGCGACCGGCTGCTTGTCGAACACCGCCGTCCACGAGTTGCCGCCGTTGGTGGTCTTGAACACGCCGCCCGCGGCCGCCCCGACGTAGAGGGTATCCGGATGGCCCGGGACGCCCGCGACCGCCGTGACCCGCCCGCCGGCGACGGTCGGGCCGATCGCCCGGAACTTCAGCCCCGCCATGACGTCGGGCGCCTCCTTCTTGTCTGCGACAACACCGGCAAACGCCGTCGTCGTCAGACAGAGGATCGCCGCCCCAAGGGCGGCCTTGCGCGCGCCTCGTCCTGTTGCTCTCATGGTTTTCACTCCTTCCGTGGTCATAACTGCTACCGAAAGATCGCTGCGAACGCTCCCCTTGAGCGCCAGAGCAGCGTCTCGGTTGCAGGTCGATTGACCTAACAAGGTTCGTTGTATCACCCTTTCCACACGTCAGCCCGGAAAGGCGCTCCGGTGTGACCATCGTATGACCCGAAAAACAAAGACCACCCCGGAGGGTGGTCTAACTCATTAAAAGAAATGGTGCGCCCGGCGCGATTCGAACGCGCGACCTTCAGATCCGGAGTCTGACGCTCTATCCATCTGAGCCACGGGCGCATGTTGGGGTGGGCGATGGGACTCGAACCCACGGCCACAGGAGCCACAATCCTGTGCTCTACCAGCTGAGCTACGCCCACCGTATTGCCAGAGATGGTCCGCCTGAGAGGACTCGAACCTCTGACCCACGGATTAGAAGTCCGTTGCTCTATCCCGCTGAGCTACAGGCGGGTGGTTCGTGTCCGGCCTCGGGATGGTCGGGGCGAGAGGATTTGAACCTCCGACCCCCTGCGCCCAAGGCAGGTGCGCTACCAGGCTGCGCTACACCCCGATCTCAGGTTCCCACAGACCGTTTGCAAAGAGCCGCCGCCATTTGGCGAAGGATGAGTATACGGAGCGTTTCGACGAGGTGTCAAGAAAGCGGAGTGCCGTGGCCCCCCTGCTCACGGCAGAGTTACATCGAGGTCTCCCAGCGTCTCCTGCAACGCCAGCCGCTGCGCCGTCATCACCTGCTGTGCGCCAAGCCAGCCCGCAGCCACCATGCGTGCCAGCTGCTCCTGTGAAAACGGAGCCCCCTCAGCGGTCCCCTGCGCCTCGACCAGGTCGCCGTCGCCGGTGAACACGAGGCTCAGGTCCACGTCGCACTCGAAGTCCTCGCCGTAGTCGAGATCCACCCAGATCTCACCGCCGGTCAAACCGAGCGAGATCCCCGCAATCTGCCGCACCAGGGGCCACTCGGCCAACATCCCCTGCTCCCGCATCCGTCCAAGGGCGATGCCCAGCGCCACCCAGGCGCCGGAGATCGAGGCCGTCCGCGTCGAGCCGTCCGCCTGCAGCACGTCACAGTCGACCTGCAGCGTCCGCTCACCGAGGAGATCTCGACGCACCGCGGCGCGCAGCGCACGGCCGATCAGACGCTGGATCTCCTGGCTGCGGCCGGAAGGTCGCCCTCGGGTGACCTCGCGCTCGCAGCGGTCCTCGGTGGCACGCGGCAACATGGCGTACTCGGCCGTGACCCAGCCCTCGCCGGTGCCACGCAGGAACGGCGCGGTGCGGTCCATCAGTGAAACGTTGCAGAGCACGACGGTGTCGCCGGCTCGATACAGCACGCTTCCTTCCGGATAGCGGATGAAGCCGGTCTCGATGACCACGGGGCGGATCGCTTCCGCCGCCCTTCCGTCCGGTCGCATTGGTCCTCCTCACTTCCCAGATCGGCCCGCGGGTACGGGCCCGTCAGTATAGCGTGGACGGACTTAACCACGGATTTCACGGATTTCACGGATTTTCTAAGAGGGCGGCAGAAGCTCCTGTCGGGCACGGGGTGGCCTGAGCCGTCCGACATGAGGCTGGTGGCACCGGGCACCGCAAACAGCCGTCTGTCTTCCCCTTCTAATCTGTGTCATCCGTGTAATCCGTGGTTTCTCTTTCATGCAACCCGTGGCTAAGTCCGTCCTCCGGGGCGGGTATCGCGGACGTCCACCAGCTCGAGGTGCTCGGGGACATCTCCGAGGATCGCCCGGGCCACACGCAGGAAGTTCTCGGACGCGTCGGTGAGGTGGATGAAGACCTCTCCCCCGCCCGGTGCGGTGTCCAGGCGCCCAACGTGGTCGCCGGCCACGGCCTCCGCAACCGAGGAGGCCGAGTCGATCAGACGAACCTGTGCTCCCACCACCCGCTCAAGGGAAGGACGGAGAAGGGGGTAGTGGGTGCAGCCGAGGATCAACGCCTCGGCGCCCCAGTCCAGCAACGGGCCGAGGTAGTGGCGGGCCACCTGGTCGGTGACGGGGTGATCCCCCCAACCCTCCTCCGCCAGCGGAACGAAGAGCGGGCAGGCGGCGGCCCTGATTTCTACCCCACCGTCGAGGCGCGCGAGCGCTCGCTGGTAGGACTCGGAGCGGATGGTTCCCTCGGTGCCGACAACCGCGACCCGCCGCACGCCGAGACCGAGGGCGGTGCGCACCCCCGGCTCGACCACGCCGATCACCGGTACGGGTGAAGCCGACGTGACCTCGTCGAGGGCGTAGGAGGTGGCCGTGTTGCACGCGACAACCAGCAGCTTGACCCCGTGCTCGATCAGGTACCCGGCGGCGTTGAGAGCATAGTGCCGGACCGTGGCAGCAGACTTGGTGCCATAGGGCAGGCGGGCGGTGTCGCCGAGGTAAAGGAAGGACTCCGCGGGCAGGCGCCGGCGCAGTGCGCGCAGAACGGTCAGCCCCCCCACCCCGGAGTCAAAGATGCCGATCGGCTCGTGGGCCCCGATCCGCTCCCTCATGAGGCCGCAATCAGTCCCTTGTTCAGCCCGAGGGGAGCGGACAGGTCGAGGTGACCGGTCAGCGTCGGCACCTCGTGGCCGCCGAACAGGATCTGCACTCCGACCAGGTCGGGACAGTTGAGGAGGATGGAGTCGACGATCCCGTAAGCCAGGACGAGCTCGGTGTTGCTGCCCTCGAGGCGATGGTCCGGCGGGCTCAGGTCGACAAAAGCATGGCCGTCGGCATCGATGAAGACGTCCAGGAGCTGGGCCTCGTACGGCACCACGGGGAGCAGCGGTCCGGTTGGACCGGCGAGAATCTCGTGCACCACTGCCCGCACCCGCTCGTCCGTCTCGGCCGGCAGCGACACCATGTGCAGCTCGGGATGTAGCAGCCCGTCGCGGCCCAAGAAGAGCAGCATCACCTTCTGCTCGGGCGCCGGGGTCGGCGTCGGCAGCACACCGGGCGCCACCGCCTCGCCGCCGCCTCCGCCACCTGAGCGCAGAACCAGATACAAGATCACGACAAGTGAAGCCAGCGCCACCGCGATGAGGCCGACCCGGCGGTTCATGGGGCCGACCGCAGGAAGCCCTCGATACCGCTGGCGATCGCCGCAGCCAGCCGCTGTTGGTAGCCGCTGTCGGCCAGCTGCTTGGCCTCGCGCGCATTGGACAGGAAACCCACCTCCACGAGCACCGCCGGCATCGTCGCACCCTTCAGCACCACGAACGGGGCCTGCTTGACGCCCCGGTCGGGAAGGTTGAGGAGTGTGTTGAGCTGCTGCTGGACATCGAGTGCCAGGCGTGCGCTCTCGTTGAGAATCTCGGCCTGCGCCATGTCCCAGAGGATGAGATCGAGCTTGGAGTCGCCGTTGCTGTCGGCGCCGTGAGCGGCGTTCTCGAGCCGCGCCGCCGCCGCGGCATCCTCGTCGCTCGCCTTGTCGAGGCTCATGTAGTAGGTCTCGGCGCCTCGCGCCGAGGTCGCCCGCGACGCATTGGCGTGCAGAGAGACAAACACCGTCGCATCGAGACGGTTGGCGAGCGCGGTGCGATCCGTCAGGGCCCTGGTTTGGTCGCCGTCACGGGTCAACCGCACGGCATAGCCGCGCGCCAAGAGGTCCTTGGCCAGACGCTCGGCTACCGCCAGCGTGAGGTCCTTTTCCGCCATCCCGACCGCTGACTCGGCACCGGTATCCTCGCCTCCGTGACCCGGGTCGATGACGACCAAGGGCATCGCCCGCCGCCGTTGGGGGAGCAGGGGCGCCGGGGTGGGCGTGGGCGGCCGCTTGCCGACCTCCAGAATGATCCGTGAAGGTGCTTCGAGTCCGTGCCACGACAGAACGGCGACACCGTCCGTAAGGCTGATGTCCAGGTCCTGTTTGCGGGCCGTCACCGCCCGCACTCTTCGCGACCGCAGAGGGAAGGTCGTGTCCAGCTGTGGCGTGGCGTCCGCGAAGTGAACCACGGCGGTGCCCGGAGAGTCCTCTCGGACCTCCGCCTTCGCCACTCGTGAGAGGGTGATGACCAGGGTCGTGGTAGCGCCAAAGTCGGCCGCCGCCGCCCGCACGCCGACCACATCCGGGAACCTGGCACCCTCGACAATCCGGTAACCTTCGGACTCATTCTCCAGGTGGAAGCCGAGCGGACTCAGCAGCACTCGTTCGAGGAACTCCACCGACACCGCCACGCCGCCAGGTGAGGCCACGGGAGCGTCGGCGACCTCCTCCAACTGGTCGTCAACCAGCACGTGTCGCTGGTCGGGGGCGAACTGGATCATGTGGTCGCCGAACTGGACACCGTACGTGCCGGCGGCCGGCGAATAGGCCGCCTCGGCCCCGAGCAGCTTCAGAATCGGCACGACCTCGACCCTCGTCCCCACCCGCGGAACCGAGACCGCGTTGCCGCGAAACTCGAACGTGACCGAACCACCCTGCGCGGCCGCCGGTAGCGGTGCGAGCAGGGTGGCGATCAGCAGAGCTCGAGAGCAGTAGTCGCGTCGTCGCATAAAAAAACTGGTGGAGGCGGTGGGAGTCGAACCCACGTCCGAGAAACTCCGGCCGACGGTGTCTCCGTGCGCAGCTCGCCGCATTTTTCTCGTCCCTCGGGTGGACGACGAGCTCCCCTCCCTCGGGACCAGCCCGTGAGTCTTAGCTGCCGCTTCCGGGCGCCACGGCAGAGCATCCCGCCAAACGTCGCCGGGCCCAGACCGGCGGGCGGAGCCTCGGGCCCGGCGTGGCTACTTACGCAGCCAGAGCGTAGTCTGCGTTGGCAGCTATGTGGTTCCACCTGTTTTACGAGGCGGTGGACCTCGGCACGCTGCCGACGGCCGGACTTGTTCCCCGTCGAACCCGGTACGCCCCCGGATCCACGGACACACTCATTGTATCACCGGGCGCCCACCTCCGCACCAGAGAAACTAGGCAGAAGAGGCACCACGGATTACACGGATTGCACGGATAGAAAAGAAGAGACAACAAGGAGTCTGCTTGCAGCCCCACGCGCCGGACCCCGCGACTTCCAGCTTAGAGTACCCCGTGCTTGGCAGCAGCTAACGCCGCCTTCCCTGGATAATCTGTGAAATCCGTGAAACCCGTGGTTCTTCTTGGGTTCAATCCGTGGTTTCTCCTCCTTGAAATCCGTGGTGAGGTCCGTCCTTCGCTTGACCCAAATGTCTGTGGGTCGTAAGATGCTTGCACCCACCACGCTGCTCCTGGAAAGGAGCGGAACATGCTCGCCAAGGTTCTCGGCGCGACCCCGTGTGGCGTCGGTGCGTTGTTCGTCACGGTGGAGGTCGATCGTCTCCACGCCACCCTCCCTTCAGTGACAGTGGTCGGATTGCCGGACACTGCGGTCCGAGAGGCGCGTGAGCGCATCTTCGCCGCCATTCGTCATCTCGGTCACCACGCCGAGCCCGCCAACATCGTCATCAACCTGTCGCCGGCCGACGAGAAGAAGGAAGGGGCCTCCCTCGATCTGGCGATGGCCGCCGGCCTTCTCGCGACCGCCGGCGAGCTGCCCCCGATTCCCCTCCACGTGCTCCTCCTCGGAGAGCTGTCGCTGGAGGGCCACCTGCTGCCCGTGCGCGGCGTCCTGCCCGTGGTTCTGGCGGCGCGCGATCGCGGTGTCGAGGACGTCATCGTGCCGCGGCGCAACGCGAACGAGGCGGCGGCCGTCGAGGGAATCCGGGTCCGTGCAGCAGAAACCCTCGGAGCCGTCGTCGCGCACCTCCGGGGAGAGCACGACCTGCCCCCGCTGGAACCGGCCCGATCGGCCCCGGCCGCCCGTGCCGCCATCGCGCCGGACCTGTCCGAGGTGGTCGGGCAGGAGCATGCCAAGCGGGCCCTCGAGGTTGCGGCGGCCGGCGGTCATCACATCCTGCTCGTCGGCCCCCCCGGCAGCGGCAAGTCAATGCTGGCGCGCCGCTTGCCCGGAGTCCTACCGCCCTTGAGCCCCGCCGAGGCTCTGGAGACGACCTGCGTCTACTCGGTCTCGACGCGCGCGCCACGACCGGTGGGACTACTCGACCGGCGGCCGTTTCGAGCCCCTCACCACACGATCTCAGCCGCGGCCTTGATCGGAGGCGGCACCAACCCCCAACCCGGTGAGGTCTCTCTCGCCCACAACGGCGTTCTCTTTCTCGACGAGCTCACGGAGTTCCGACGCGACGTGCTCGAGTCTCTTCGCCAGCCGGTTGAGGACGGCCGGGTCACCATCGCTCGCGCCCGCAGTGCCCTGACCTTCCCGTCGCGGTTCCAGCTCGTGGCGGCCGCCAACCCTTGCCCGTGCGGGCACCTCGGCGACACACAGAAGACCTGCACCTGCACCCCGACCGCTGTGGCGCGCTACCGGGCCAGGCTCTCGGGCCCTCTGCTCGACCGCCTGGATCTGCAGGTCCAGGTACCGGCCGTACCGTGGCGGGACCTTTCCGGAGACCGCCGCGGCGAGCCTTCGGCCGTCGTGGCACAGCGGGTCGCCGCAGCCCGATCGTGCCAGCAAGAACGGCTGGGGCCCTCGGGTCTCACCTGCAACGCACAGATGGGACCCCGCCTCCTCAGTCGCTGGGCACGTCCCGGCGATGCCGGTGGCCGCCTACTCGAACGCGCCGCCGCATCGCTCGGCCTGTCCGCGCGCGCCTATCACAGGATCCTCAGGGTTTCCCGCACGATCGCCGACCTGGCCGGTGATGAGGACATCCGCGCGCACCACATCGCCGAAGCGATCTCGTACCGCATGCTGGACCGGCAGCAGGCAATACCGGCGGCCGCGGCGAACGGATGAGGCAATCCGAGCAGACCTGGCCGTGTCACGCGTGAGTGAAGCTCTACAATAGGGCCGTGGGCCACCCTGGACCTCGCGGCAACGCGCTCGACGCCTTCCTCGTCGGCAGCCTGCACCGGCCGATGCACCTGTCGTCCGCGGAGGTCGCCGGCGGCTGGCGGGAGCTGTTCCCCGAGATCGCCCGCGTCGTGCCGGCGCCGTACCCCATCTACTCTCCCGACGAGTCCCGCATCGTGCTCCACGGCTACCCTGTACGCACCTCTGAGCTGATGGAACGCATCTGCAACGATCTCAAAGAGCAGGTCGTACGCGAGCTCTCCTACAGGGCACGGGCAGACCACGGCGAGGCCATCGACAAGCGCGCCGTGATGGAGGGACGCAAACGTCTGGTAGCGGCGCTGCGAGCCGTGATAGGCAACGCGATCCTGAGTGATTCCGGTCGCGGCCTGTACGAGATCCTCATCCTCTATCTCAGCCGTGAGGTTGCCCGCACCGTCCAGTCCACACACGAAAGGGCGGCCAACACGGGGTCGGAGCCGACCGGCCGCAGCTTCGCGACACGTTACCAGGTGGCCAAGGTCGTTGCCGACTTTCTGCAGCGGGCGGCCAACGATGCCTCCGATCACATCCGAGCGATGTCGCGAACCACCCGACCGCCGCACCGGTCGCCCCTTCTCAATGAGGTTTGCCTCGACCTGCTCCCGCTCGCCTTTGTGGGCCCGCCGCTCGAGACCGCTGCACTCGTCGAATACATCGGCCTACAGTACCGGCTGGATGGAGCCGCCGAGCTGGAGAGGGGTCGGTCCGCCCTCGACCGGCTCGCTGATCTCGTCTCCCGACGCCGCGAGCTGTCCGGAGCGCTGCGCGCCGCGACCCACGGTCAGCTCGACCTCTCCCGTCCGTCGGCGGCCTTCGAGCCGCGGCTGTGGACTGCCCTGCGGGCGATGGAGCTGCTCGATACTCTGACGATCCCAGAGAGGACTGCGGAGCTGCTGACAGACCTCGGGATCCGTCTCAAGCGGCTGGAGCTGGTCACGGCACTCCGCCGCGGTGTGGTCGAGGTGTCCCAGAACGGCCCCCACCTCGAGATCACCTCCCAGCAGCCGACCATCAGCATCGCGGGATCGACCCGCCCGTTCGACTATTCCCGCCCGGGCGTCGTGGACTCGACCGTGAGACGGTTCGGGCTGATCTACGACCTCACCCGTTTCACCGAAACACTCGAGGCAGTTCGCAAGGAAGGCCGACGCTCCGAGGAACGGGCTTTGCGCTTCATGTACATCTTCCAGCACCGTCTCGAGGAGATTCGTTGCCGCCGTCGTCTCACGTTCGAGAAGTACCTCGGCGACGGCGCGTTCTACTCGGCCCGGCGCGCCCTTCGTGTGCTTGCCGCCGCGTGCGAGATCCAGCGGCTGTATGACCAGCTCCGTGAGGACGGCTTCCCGTTCGACCGTGGCATCCGCATGGCCATGAACTACGGCACCTACCATCTTCTGGCAATGGAGCACCTGGGACCGGGCCAGGTGCGGTACGAGTTCTTCGGACACGGCGTCGTGGAGCTGGCGCGCCTCACCACCGGCAAGAGCGCCCGCGAGGTCGAGGAGATCGCGGAGTTCCTGATCCACTCGGGGTACAGCCCGGCCGCGGTTGATCACTTCCTGGCGCCGCTGGCGCGTGCCCGGGGCGGCGAGGACCACGCCGCTGAACGCCCACATGAGGCGAACCTCGACGCCCGCGGCGAGCTCATCAACGAAGGCATCGTCCTGACGACGCAGTTCCTCACCGAGCTCCAACGCGAGCTCGGCGAAAGCGAGAGCTTCACCGCCAACGACGGTGACCTGCAGTGGCTCGGACTGAGCCTTTGCGAGAGCGACCTCCAACCGGAGCACGTCGGCCTGCGCCGGCTCGGCGTGGCGCGGCTCAAAGGGCTCTCGCCGCTCGAGCTGATCGAGGCCATGCCGTGGCAGGAGCCGCCGCCGGAGAGCGAGCCGGTCCCGATGCCCGACGACATCCTGGCCACGGTTCGGCGTTTGGCAGCCAGCGATGACCGCGCGCCGCGACAGGCCAGGCAGCAGGTCCCGGCCGACCTGGTCGTCGTCACCTACCTCGACACGGACGGCAGCCGACGCTGGGTCTTCGGCCGCTACCGTGACACCGACGACGTTCTGATGAGCGCTGTCGAGGCAAGCCTGACGCCGCCCGACATGGGGCGCGGAGAGCCGCTTGAGACATGGCTGTTCCGCAACCGGGGAGAGCTCACCCGGCTGTACGAGGGGCTACTGAGAACCTCCGAGGCGGCGTCCTTTCCGCTTCGCTCCGTGCGACAGCGCGACGGCTACCTCGGGTGTTTCCTCGCCGCGCCGCACCGCTCCCCGGGCTGACCGGAACCCCCGATTCGGCTGCGATCTGCGCGTTCTCCGTGGTCAGGGATGAGCAGAGAAGCGGTCAGGTATCGGGGGCATCGACAAGACCGAAGATCGCCAGCAGGAGACGGGTGAGGAACGGGTCGAGGACGCTCCCGCATTCGATCTCGAGCGAGGCGACAATCTCCTCACGGCTCAGCCCGACCAGGGGCGCGCGCGCCGTATGCAGTACATCGAGCCGGTCGGCGGCCGCCACCAGCCGCGCGGCCGCGTGGGGCTCCCGCGGACGGGGTAGCGGCGGCCAGCCGCCGCCATCCTGGTGCAGGTGGTGCTCGAAGGCGACGACCGCGGCGATGGTGGGAAGCTGCGGCGATCCCAGAATGTGCTCGAATCCGGTGAAAGGGTGATCCGGGTAGATTCGACACTCCTCCCGCCGGCCCTCGACCTCCGCCGCGACCCGGTCGGCCGGGAGACCCGCCTTACCGACATCGTGCAGCAGGCCGGCCACGGCAAGCTCGCGGCGGGTCTCACCGTCGATCTCGAGCGACAGCGCTGCGGCCGACGTCATCACGGCAACGTTGTGGCCGTGCACCGCGGGCCAGTCGGCAATCTCGTCGAGACCGGCCAGTAGCTCCGTCGGCTGCTCGGTATGGCCGAGCAGGCGATCGATCTCGTCAACCAGCTGCTCACAACGAAGAACCGGAATCGCGTTCCCCTGCTCCGCCTCGGCCAGGATCTCGCGTGCGATTGCCACCCGGTCCCGGAATCGCACCGGCGGACGCTCCCCTCGCTGCCAACCGTCGATGGGACCTTCGTCACGAGCCAACCGTCCGAGCACGATGTGCTGGAGTGCGGGGAACTCCCCCTGAGTGCCGGCCAGTGCGTCGAGGAACAGCTTGGCTTCCTCCTCGCTGACCCCGCGGGCGAACGTCAACCGCTCCACACCGCGCCGGCGAAGCTGCCGTGTCAGCGCTTCGACCCTCTCCCCCATGCGCGTGAACGGGCGGCCCTCCACGAAAAGCTCTCCCTCGAGCTGGACCATGGTCATGGTGTCACTCCCACTCCCGGCCAGCAGCTCCTCGAGATGTGTGGCCAGGGTGCGGGCCGCCCGAATGGCCCGGGGGTGCATGGCCGAGTACAGGCGCCGCGTCACCACCCCGAGGGTGATCTCCGAGATCAGGCCAAGCACCTGCCGTTCCCAGCTCACGACCCGTCCTCCCCGGCTTCCTCCTCCAGAAGCCGACGCGCCACCTCCGAGGCGGAATCTCTGAGGCGCGCAAGATGCTCGAGGATTGGGCGTCCCTGTCCTGGCGGGACGCGGGCGCACGCACGCGCCACCGCCTCCCTCACCGCCGTCAGGCGGAAGGAATACCGCCACTGGTGAAGGTGGGCCAGGCGCTCGAGCTCCGCCACTCCCTCCGGCGTGGGGGTGGCCCCGACAGCCTCGATGAGGGCCGGAACCTCGGGATCCCGGAGACGAGCGCCGCTGCGCTCCTTGAGCTCGGCCAGCAGCATCCTCGCCACACGCGGGTGATGAAAGTGGCCCGACAGGCCCACGGCCTCGCGGACCGCGAGCGGCCCGCCGAGCTCCAGCAGCCGGACCACCCCGTCGACCCAGCGTTCGTCCCGGACGGCGGCCAGCGCCGTGGCCGCCTCGGCGACCACACGCGGGTCGGCATCCTTGAGGTGCCGTGCTGCCAGCTCCGGCAGCGACGGGTCCTGCAGACGGCCCAGCAGGAGCAGGGCGTTGCGGACCACGAACCACTCTCGGCTGTCGAGGAGCGCCCTGAGGTGAGGGATCGCGGGCTCGCCGACCGCTACCACCATCTCGAGCAGGCGCCGTCGGACCGACAGGCTCTCCTCGACCTCGAGACGGTCGAGGAGGGACGGCACGACGGCCAGCCCGAGCAGGGTCACAATCTGCATCACACCGGTGCGGCGGCTCTTACCCCACTCCGCAAGCGCCTCCAGCAGCGCATCGAGCCCGGCGGGAGAAGCGATCGCCAGCCGGCCTTCCGGGGCAACGCCGCGGATAATGATCGCCGCAAGCTCGGTGGCCGATTCGAACTCGCCCAGCTCGAGATGCTCGAAGTACAGGGTCCGCAGCCACGAGGCCAGGACTTCGCTCCCCTCGCTCCCAGGCCACAGCTGCTGTACGTCCTGGAGTGCCGCCTCGAGGTGGCGTCGGGTCGCGTCCGGCACGAGCTCGAGCTCGAGCTCCTCCGCCATCTGCTGCTGATCCAGGAACCTTCGCAGGGCCGGCAGCTCCACGAGCCGCCGGATCGGAGTTGCCGGCTCCGCATGGCCGCCACGGGCGCCCGGCAAACGCTGGAGGATGGTCCGCGCCCGATCCACGACATCGGGCGACACCTGTAGACCACGCCGGCGCCATGGGTCGCGTGCGCTTTCCAACGGTGCGGCCAGCTGGTAAACGAGCTCCTGGACCGTTTCCGGTACGGCAATCCCGAGGCCGACCAACGCATCGACGGCGTCGAGGACGAGCTCGGCCGGCAACAGCTCGGGCAACCGTGCCCGCAGAGACCCCTCGGGGGTCGCGCGCTCGACCAGCAGGCGAGCCACAAGCTGCCGCTGGTCGGGCGCCAGCGCCCGCAGCATGTCGTCGATGGCTGCCATGAAGGCGAGCCCGTCGAGCACTGCTCCATCCGTCTCACTCTCGCCCAGCAGCTCGAGGATATGGTCGACGAGCAGCTGCATGAAGCCGAGCGGGTCACCGGCGGCATCCGCCAGACTCGCCATCTCGCGCGGCGACACCCCACCCTCTTCACCCGCTGTCAGTGCGCCCCCGCTCACCCGCTCCACCAGCAGGCGCCACAGCGTCGCCCCCGAGCCGGCGAGCGCCGAGAGATCGGACGAGAACACAACGCGGCCAACGTCGATCGGCACCAGCTCAACGCCGGGCAGCTCATTCGCAGTAGCCAGGATCCGCTCCCGGTCGTCCTCGCTCGGGCGATCAGTCAGCCCGGCGAGCAGGTCTGCGAGGTGCTCCGCCGAGGAAGCCGGTACGGGCGGCGCCAGGCGCAGCGCGATGACCCCGAGATGGAACAGCTGGTCCGCCAGGCGATCTGCGTGCCGCGTGGTCCCGGCCAGGCGCTCGTTCCCGAGAAAGAAGCCGCTCGGCCTCACACCGACCACCTGCACCGCGGCGCCGAGCCTCACCGTGGCGTCGAGCAGGCGCTGCCGCGCCGGTTGCAGCGCCGGATGGCCGGACGGGTAGTATCGCCGGAGCCGCCGCGCCACCTCGAGCTCACGCAGCCAAGCGGCAACCGGCGGCACGGTCGCCCCTCTTTCCCCTTCTACCTTCATCGTTGCGCTCAGTGTATCAGGCGGTCGGATCACCGCCTTCTGGCTCCAACAGGCTGAGAACGTCGTCGACCCGCGCGAGCGGCAGGGCCGGCAGCGCCAGCGCGGCACCGCCGTCGCGAGCGGCGGTGGCGACTCGGGAGAAGCCGAGCGCCGCCGCCTCGCGTGCCCGCTCGGCGGTCCGGCTCACCGCCCTGACCTCCCCGAGGAGGCCGATCTCACCAAAGACCACAAGGTCGCCGGCGAGCGGCCGGTCTGTCGCGCTCGACAGCAGCGCTGCCGCCACCGCCAGGTCGAGGGCGGGCTCGCGCAGGGTCAGGCCGCCGACGATGTTGACAAAGACGTCGCGATCACCGAAGCGGACGCCGGCACGACGCTCGAGCACCGCCAGCAGCAGTGCGAGCCGGGCGTTGTCAAAACCGTCGGCCACCCGTCGCGGTGTTCCGAGCGGGGAGGGAGAGACCAACGCCTGCACCTCCACCAGCAGCGGCGCCGTGCCCTCGATCGCAACCGCCACCACTGATCCTGGCGCCCCGACCTGCCGGTCTTCCAACAGCCACGCCGAGGGGTTGCGGACCTGCTCGAGGCCATCGTCCGTCATCGCGAACAGCGCCAGCTCGGCAACCGTGCCGAAACGGTTCTTCCCCGCCCGCAACAGGCGGACGTCGTGACCCGGCTCGCCCTCGAAGGACAGCACCACGTCGACCAGGTGCTCGAGGAGCTTGGGCCCGGCAATCATCCCATCCTTGGTCACGTGGCCGACAAGCACCACGGGAACGCCGCGGGTCTTTGCCAGCTGCTGAAAACGGGCGGCCACCTGTCTAACCTGGGTCGGTGAGCCGGCAACGGCCTCGACCCCCTCCGCGACCATGGTCTGCACCGAGTCGACGACCACCACCGACGGCGCCGTGCCCTCGAGGTGGCCGAGAACGGCTTCGGTGGAGGTTTCCGGCAGCAGTAAGAGGTGGGGCGCCGCCACGCCGAGGCGGCGCGCCCGCAGCGCAACCTGCTGGGCCGACTCCTCGCCACTGACGTAGACGGCGGGGGCCTGGGAGCCGGCAAGCGCCGCCGCCACCTGCAGCAACAGCGTCGACTTGCCGACCCCGGGCTCGCCGGCCAGCAGGATCAGGGACCCTCGCACGAGACCGCCGCCGAGGACACGATCGACACCCTCGATCCCAGTCAGCACACGCTCCTCGAGCGCCGCCGCCGCATCCGTGATGGGCACCGGCGCGGCGCCGCGAGGGACCACGACGGGGCCCTTGCGGCGGGGCGCGGGCTGGGCGACGAAGCTGTTCCACGCCTCGCATCCGGGGCAGCGGCCGAGCCATTTGTGCGACTCGTAGCCGCACTCACCACAAAAGAAGAGGTCAGCGGGCACCGCACCTCGCCGCGTCAGCGAACTGCCGGGCGGCCATCAGAAACCCTTGCCGGCAAGGCCGAGCAGGTACTTCATGTCCTCATCTGTCCAGGTCAGGCCGGCGCCGAAGAGAACGCTCGAGTGCCTTGAGTAGGTCGGATCGTCCCAGCCCGCCGACAGGAACAGGTTCTGGTTGAGGAAGACACGTCCTTCGAGGCGGAGGTGCGGCGAGCCGGCCTCGTTGCGGTTGAAGTCGTACGCCGCGAGGCTGAGAACAACCGGGTGGTCCGCAACCTCCACCTGCTGGTCGATCGCTACCCCGCCCTCCGACTCGAACAGGCCCGCACGCACAAACGTCTGGGGCAGCAGGCGGTAGCCGATCTGGGCGTTGAAGGTGTTCCGGTAGTCGGTTCTCGCGCTCTCGCGAGTGTAGGTCTCGGTGTGGCCGTCGCCGTAGGTGGTGGTCACCGTCTCGCTGGTCGACTTCGTGCGCCCGAAGGGAGAGTCCACGTACTCGATGCGGAAGAACCTCTGGTCGTTGGTCCACAGGTCGAAGCCAATGGTCGAGCGAGACTCGTTCACGCTCGGCAGCGACTCTGCCGCCGCCGTCATGTCGAGGCGGTAGCGGTCGTACCGGCCGACGGTGTTCTTCAGAGTTTCGACCCCGCTCTCGATCGAGGTCAGCGTCTTGTTGAAGTTGTCGACCGTGGTGTCGTCGTTGACGAGCTTGCCGATCGAGCCCTCGCCGCTGGCGATCTTGGTCGAGATGGCGTTGATGTTGTCAGCCGACGTCTTCAACCGCTCCGAGATGTCGCGGATGTTGGCCAGCGAGGCGTGCAGGTCGCCGCGGTTATCGCTCACCACCCCCTGCAACGAGTCCGCGAGGCGGTTGAGCTTCTCCGCGATGAGCGGGAGCTGATCCTTCATCTCGGCCGAGAAGTCGCGGAAGTTCGCGGTGGTGGCGTCGATGTTGCCCTGGTTGTCGCGGATCAGGACCTTCAGCGACGCCGTCAGCTCCTGGATGTTGCCGATGATCTCGTCCAGCTTCTCTGCACCCTGCTGCCCGCCGATGGACTCCCGGAGGGCCAGCGTCACCTGCTTGACGTCGGCGCCGATGTCGGTGGCTGCCTTCAGCACCTCGTCGAAGGTCGGTGGAGCGGTGCCGTGAAGCTCAGTACCGGGCGGCAACGGTGGTGAGCTCGGATCCCCGGGCAGCACCTGAACGAACTTGTCTCCCAGCAAGCCCAGGCTCGACACCCGCACCGACGCTCCCTGGTGGAGCTGGACGTCCGGGTCGAGGGAGAGCGTCAGCACCGCCTCGCCGCCGACCAAGCGGATGTCCGACACCTTGCCGACGCGGACGCCGGCGATGCGCACGTCGGCCTTGCGGTCGATACCGGCCACGGAGGGAAAGCGAGCCTGAACCACGATCCGCTCGCCCCGCTCGCCGATCGGGATGTCCTGGATCTTGATGATGAACACGCCGAGGATGATCAGGCCGGCAAGCATGAACAGCCCGATCTTGGCCGCTGGCGTCATAGTGCTTCCTCCTCGTCAGCAGGCACCTCGCCCTTGAGGAAAGCCTGGAGGTATGGATCGGGGTGCACCCGGAACTGCTCGGGAGTATCGAGCGCGATGATAACGCCCCTCCGGAGCATGGCGATACGGTCGGCAATGCGGAAGGCAAGGCTCATGTCATGGGTGATGGTCACCGCCGTCACCTCGAGCTCCCGACGCATCACATTGATCACGTTGGCGATGGCGGCGGTGTTAATGGGGTCGAGGCCGGTGGTTGGCTCGTCGAAGAGGAGGAACTCGGGCTCCAGTGCGATAGCGCGCGCGAAGCCGACGCGTCGCCGCATCCCGCCCGACAGCTCCGCCGGGTGCTTCGTATCCACGCCGTTGAGGCGCACCAGGCGCAGGCACTCATGGACCCGCGCCGCGACCTCCTCGCGGTTGCGCTCGGTGTGCCGCCGAATCGGAAACGCGATGTTGTCGAAGACCGTCATCGAATCGAACAGCGCCCCCTCCTGGAAGCTCATGCCGAACCGCTTACGGAGGTCGAGCGCCACGCCGGGCGAGGCCAACGTGATGTCAACGCCGTCAACGACGACGTTGCCCTCGTCGGGGGGCAGCAGCCCGATCAGGTGCTTGAGGAAGACGGTCTTGCCGGCGCCCGAGCCACCAACCACCACCAGCGACTCGCCGCGCTCGACGTCGAGGTCCAACCCGCGCAGCACTTCTTTGCCGTCAAACGACTTGTGGAGGTCGATCACGCTGATCGCGGCGTCGGTGGTGGGTGGTCGTATCGCCATCAGGCACCTAGAATAGGATCTTCGTGAGGAAGAAGTCCGACAGCAGGATCGACACCGAGCCCATGACCACGGCCGCGGTCGTCGCGCGCCCGACACCCTCTGCGCCGCCGGAGGTGTAGAACCCCTTGGCACACCCTGTACCCGCGAGAATGAGACCGAAGAAGGCGGCCTTGATCAGTCCCGAGGTGACATCGTTCACCTCCAGGTACTGAAAGGTCCGATGCCAGTAGACCACGCTGTTGGCGTGGAAGACCCCAACCGCCACCATCCAGCCGCCGATGATGCCGACCGCGTCGCCGATCAGGGTGAGGAGCGGCAGCATCAGGACGGACGCGCCGACCCGCGGCACCACCAGATACTGGACCGGCTGCGTTGCCATGGCGTAGAGGGCGTCGATCTGCTCGGTGACCCGCATCGTCCCCAACTCGGCCGCCATCGCCGAGCCCACCCGGCCCGCCACCATCAGGCCGACCAGCACCGGCGCCAGCTCGCGGGTCAGCGACAGCGCCACCACCGAGCCGACGAATCCCTCCGCGTGGAACCGTTCGAAGCCGCGGTAGGTCTGCAGTGCCAACACCATTCCCGTGAACATGGTTGTCAACAGCACAACCGGAACCGAGTCGTAGCCGACACGGACCATCTGCCGGAACCACTCGGCAACGTCGAACGGCCGCCGGACCGCCCACAGCAGTGCCTGGGTGAGGATGTAGAAGAAGCGCCCCAGCTCCTCGAGCGCCTCCAGCGTCACCCGCCCGAGGGCATCCAGCCAGCCCATCATCACGGCCTCCCTGCCTACCACGGTGCTCCTCCTGGAGCATCGGCGTCGTCCCTGCTGAGGTCGGCATTCTCGAAGCGCGTGAACTCGTGCTGAAACACGAGCTCGATCTCACCGATCGGACCGTTGCGTTGCTTGGCGATGATGAGCTGTGCGAGGCGGCGGTCCTCGATGTCCTGGTCATAGACCGACGGACGGACGATGAACACCACGACATCGGCATCCTGCTCGATGCTGCCGGACTCCCTGAGGTCGGACAGCTGCGGCCGGTGATCTCCGCCGCGACGATCCGGCTGCCGCGACAGCTGGGACAGCACCAGCATCGGCACGTCGAGCTCCTTGGCTATCGCCTTGAGGCCGCGGGAAATCGCGGATACCTCTTCGTTCCGGCTGGGAAACCTGCCGCCGCCGGACATGAGCTGCATGTAGTCCACCATCACCAGATCGAGTCCCCGCTCGAGCTTCAGGCGCCGCGCCTTGGCCGACAGCTCCAGCACCGTCATCCCGGGGCTGTCGTCGATCCAAATGTCGGCGTCCTGCAGCGACTGCGCCGCCATCGTCAGCTTCGGCCAGTCGGCCTTGGCCAGGTAGCCGGAGGTGATCCGTTTCTGGTCGACGCGGGCCAGCGACGACAGCATCCGACGAACCAGCTGATCGGCCGACATTTCGAGCGAAAACACGGCCACTTTGGCGCCGCCGTGCAGCGCCACATGAGTGCAGATGTTGATGCCGAGCGAGGTCTTCCCCATCGACGGACGAGCCGCGAGGATCACCAGGTTCTTGCGCTGGAGACCGGAGGTCATCTCGTTGAAACGGGTGAATCCGGTGTCGAGACCGGTCAGCGTCGAGTGCGTGCTGCGCGCAGCCTCCAGCATCTCGACCTCGTGCTGGGCGAGCTCCCGGATATGCACGAGACCACCCTCGAGCGTGTCCTCGGCGATCCGATGCACGTCCCGCTGGGCGCTCTCGACCGCTTCACGGGCCTCCCCCTGGTCGAGCGAGCAAGTCGAGAGGATACGTTGTGCGGCCGAGATCAGGCGCCGCTTGACCGCCTTGTCGTGCACGATGCCGGCGTAGTGAGCGACGTTGGCGACGTCCGGCAACGTATCCACCAGCGACGACAGGTAGGAGGCGCCGCCGACGCGCTCCAGCAGCCCTTCTTCGCGCAGATGGTTGGTGGCCGTCACCAGGTCGGCGGCCTGACCCCGCTCGTGGAGCTCGACGCAGCCACCGTAGATGAGGCGGTGGCTCTCGGTGTAGAACTCCTCCCCGCGCAGCTTCTCCAACACCTGCAGCAACGCTCCTGGATCCAGCAGGATCGCACCCAGAACGGCGCGTTCGGCCTCGGGCTCGTGGGGGAGCCGAAGCCCACCCTCGCTCGCGTTGGGTATTGCGTGAACCTCTGTGCTCATCGGCTCACTATCCTACCTCACTCTGACCCGGATCATTCAGTCGCAATCTGCCGCGACCGGCGAAAGGCCTGCCATCGCCATGCTCTCCATGTTTCGCCGGTCTCGCTCCGATCGCTCTTGAATCACCCTGGGCGACTCTTCCCTGACAGCCGCCGAAGGACCTCACGCACCTCGTTGGACTCGACCCGCTGGCCGAGTACGACCCCGTCATCGGTGGGCAGCACCCAGGCGACGCCGGCGCGGTCACGCTTCTTGTCCCGGCCTATGTGATCCACCAGCGCCCCCGGATCGAGGTCGGAGATCGGCGGCAGGGGCCCGAGACCACGCACGGCAGTCTCCAGCCGCTCGCGGCCATCTTCGCTCAGCAGCCCGTGCCGGTGAGCGATCAGCGCCGCCGCTCGCAGCCCCCACGCCACCGCCTCGCCGTGCAGGAAGCGCCGGTAGCGAGTGACCGACTCGAGCGCGTGCGCCACCGTGTGGCCGAGGTTGAGGGCCTGGCGCGGACCGGCCTCGCGCTCATCGGCGATGACGATCTCGGCCTTCACCACCACCGCCAGCGCCACCAGCTGCTGCCAGCGCTGCGGCGGCAGGTCGCCGTAGCCCGTTACCCGCTCCGGGAGCAGATCCAGGAGACCGTGGTCGCCGATCCACGCCCCCTTTACGACCTCGGCAAGGCCGGCGCGCATCTCGCGCTCGGGAAGCGTCGCCAGCGCGTCGATGTCGGCCACCACCAGGCGTGGCGGCCAGAAGGCGCCGACCAGGTTCTTCCCCTCTTCCAGGTTGACGCCGGTCTTGCCGCCGACGGCAGCGTCCACCATCGCCAGCAGGGTCGTCGGCACCGCCACCCACTCGATCCCGCGCAGGTAGACCGCGGCCGCGAAGCCGGCGAGGTCTGTCACCACGCCGCCACCGATAGCGACCAGGGCATCCCTGCGATCGTAGCCGCCGTCGAGCAGCCACCTGCAGATTCGCTCCACCTGCTGCCAGCGCTTGAACTCCTCGCCGTCCGGGAGCTCGACCGGCTCGTCCCAACCGGCAGCCTCGGCCGCGGCACGTGCGTAGAGGGGGCCCACCGTCGTGTTCGTAACCAGTGCCGCGCGTCCCACTACACCACACTCTTCGGTCAGGGCGGCAAGACGGCCGAGCAGGCCCCGGCCGACCAGGACATCGTACGTTCCGCGCTCGCCGGTGACCCCGATCCTCTGCATCGTTCCATGGTACCTGCACCGGTGCGCGACAGGGTTCGCATGCGCCGTGCCAGTCGTGGCGGGGACGCCGCGTTGCACGGTTCGGCGTCCTTCTCTGCAGCTCCGGCGGCCTTCCGCCTGCTCCGCAGGAGCCCGTCTCACGATTCCCGGCGGTCGCAACACCACGATGGGGGATCGGCGGACTCGCGGCGACCGCCGGAAACCGCTCGAGCCGCCTCCTTCAATCGTGTGGCCTTTCTCCGAGCGCCAAGGACCGAGGGAGCCCGGCGTCGGAATTCCCCTCCCGCGGCGGCCGGCTGCCCATCGCGCTCCAGGGGAATGCCGCGCCCGGCACACCCGTTTGAGCGCACCCTTCTCTGAAGTGCGCTTCGTCCGCACTCTGCGGGTGGGTGGGGATGCTCTCTTCTAACGTCTACCGTCTACCTCCCCTACCGGGTGGGTGGGCGAGACCTCCTTACCTCCTTACCTCCTTACCTCCTTACCTCCTTACTCCCTTACAACAAAGGCGGGGCCCGCGGGCCCCGCCTTTGGTCACGTTCTCTTGAGTCGATCTAGAACCGGAACTTCAGACCCACCTGGTACTGGCGAGGCTGGCCGGGGCTGCCGATCGCCTCTCCGGTCGACGGGTCCTTGACCAGGCCGAAGGTCGGGTTGAGGTCGCCGGCGTTGTTCACCACCAGCTGCTGGTTGCTGCTGTTGACGTACCAGTTATCGTTGTTGAACACGTTGAAGCACTCTGCAATGACCTCGAGCTCGTAGTCGCCGAAGATCCGGAAGATCTTGGTCACCCGCAGGTCCATGTTGTGATACCAGCGCTGCCGGAACGAGTTGCGCGGGTAGTGGTACCAGGTGCCGTCGGACAGCTGTACCGTGGCGTGATCGTTGTAGAACGCGTCCTTGTTCAGGTCTGGATAGCCGGTGGCGGTGAACGGGAAGCCCGAGCGGATGGTCACGATGGCCGACAGCACGAAGTCATATGGCAGGGTCACGGTGCCGGAGGCGACGAACCGGTGCTTGATGTCGTAGTTCGAGGGGCCCCAGTCGGCGTTCAGGTTGTACTGGTCCTCGGGGTAGTCTCCCGAGCTCGACACCGAGCGCTCGTTGGAGTCGTTGTCGCGGGCGCGCGCGTAGGTGTAGGAGGCGTTGAACGTCCAGCCGTCGGAGAAACGCTTCTTGGCCTTGAGGATGATCGCCCGGTACTTGGCCCTGGCATCCGACTTGAACATGATCACGTGGCCGAAGTCTGAGTAGTTGGTGTGGTAGTAGTACGGGTAGTAGGTGGGGCGGCCGTCGACCGTCGTGCCGCCGTCCGGCGCCAGGTTCAGGTCCTGCTTGCGCTCGAGGTGGTGGGTGTGCGAGTAGATCACGTCGACGCCGACCGACAGGTCCGGCGCGATTTCCCTCTCGTAGCCCAGGGACATGCGCAACGTCTCCGGGTTCTGGAAGTCGGGCGAGAACACGAACACATCCGGGGTCGCCCCGGGCAGGTCGCCTAGCGAGGAGTAGATGTTGGGCCACTCGGGGCACCCGCCGTAACTGCAGGTTGCGCTGTAGCGGACCACACGGACGCCGTTCGCGAGCAGCGCGTTGGCGGTCAGCAGCGTCGGCGTCCTGTCGTAGAACATGCCGATGCCGCCGCGCAGCACCTGGGTGCCGTCGCCGTTGATGTCCCAGGCGAAGCCCGCGCGCGGCGCCCAGTTGTTGTTGTCGTTTGGAATGTCGCCGGTGAGCGGCAACAGGGAGTTGGTCTCCTGGGGCGTCGGCATGTCTTGGAGGTCGTAGCGCAGGCCGTAGGTCACGGTCAGGTTGGGCGTGACCTGCCAGTCGTCCTCGGCGTAGAAGGCGTAGGTATTGCCGTCGAACTTGACCGCGCCGTTGTAGTCGGAGAACGCCTGGGTGAACGAGTTCGGGTTGTTGTTGAAGAAGTCGTCCCAGCTGTTGAACATGTAGAAGCCGGCCGCGTAGCGGTAGAAGCCGTCATCGTACTTGATGAGGTCGAGGTTCACGCCCGCCTTGAGCGTGTGGTCGCCCGCGTAGTAGGTGAAGTTGTCGATAAGCTGTGTGCGCTTCTCGGTCAGGTAGTTTGGCAGGAACTGGTTCTGACCGAACACGGCGTCGTAGGAACGGGAGATCTGGGTCTCGGGAAGAGTGGTGGTGTTGGGGGCTCGCGGCCGCTCCTCCTTGGAGTACTGCACGATCAGCTCGTTGAAGGAGTTCTCGCCCAGCACCGAGTTCAGGGTCGCCACCAGGGAGTTGAAGTTGTTCTTCTCGAGGCCGTTATTGGAGCGCCCGGTGTCGACGTAGCTGCTGGTGAGGTTCTCACCCTTCTCCTTGGAGTAGTTGTCGCGAACCGTGAGCAGGTGGTTCTCGGAGGCCTGCCAGTCGATCTTGGCCAGCAGCACGTCGGCGTCGTTGGTCTGGCTATAGGTACCGACCTCGTCGGCGTAGCTGAGGCCAGTCAAGGCCTCCCACTCGGCCACGCGGTCGGAGGGGAAGTTGTAGAACTTGTGAAAGGTCGGGGTCGTGTACCGCTGCCCATCATACGAAACGAAGTAATGCAGCTTGTCCTTGATGATCGGGCCGCCGAGGTAGGCGCCGAACTGCTTCTGCTTGAAGTCCGCCGAAGAGCGGCCGTCGGCGTAGTCGGCGACGAAGCTCTGATCACGGTAGTAGGCGAACACCTCGCCGTGGACCTGGTTGGTACCGGACTTGGTGATGGCGTTGATGATGCCGCCGGAGGCGCTGTACTGCACGCTGTAGTCCGACTGCAGGACCTGGAACTCCTTGATCGCGCCCTGGGAGAAGGTGAACGGCGGGCGGGTGCCGCCGCGCTCCTCGCCGAAGAACGACGACTGGTCGTTGGCGCCATCGATGTTGAACGAGTTCTGGATCCCGCGCATGCCGCCGATGTGGACGCGGCCGACAGTGTCCGGCACCGAGGCCGGCGTGAGCGCCACGAAGTCGAGGAAGTCGCGGCCGTTGAGCGGCAGGTTGGCGATCGCCTGGCTGTTGACGGAGGACGTCACGCTGGGGTTCGTTGTCTCGACGATCGGCGCCTGGGCGGTGACGACGATCTCCTCCTTGACCTCAGTGATCTGGAGCGAGAAGTCGATCTTCGCGACCGATCCCAGGGTCACCTGGATCCCCTTCTTGATCTCGGTCTTGAAGCCGTCCATGTCGACCCGCAGGTCGTAGGTGCCGGACGGCAGGTAGTTGAGGCGGTAGAGACCTCTCGCCTCGGTCGCGGCGACACGGCTGAAACCGGTTGCCTCGTTGGTAGCCGTCACCGTCGCGCCGGGAAGCGCGGCCCCCTGTGGGTCGGCGACAATGCCCTGGATCTGACCGGTCGCCACGTTCGACTGCGCCTGCACGACAGCGGGCAGCAGCACGAAGGCGAGGGCGATCAGCCACACGACACTCCTTCGTAACGTCAACATCCTCTCTCCTCCTCCTTTGGGGCTTCCCCCAATTAATCTTCCTTCTTCCTTCCATGCACGGCAGGTCATCTTACCGTGCAACTCTAGGCTCCCGCGCCGGGGATGACAAGGGCGCCTCCCCCTTGATGCGGGGCGCGAGCCACCAGTTACCGTCTGCGTGCGGCGTCCACGGATCGTGCGCCGCCAGGTAGTCACCGATGAGGTCGGTCATCTCCTTTGCGCTGTGCCATACCCGCTCGGCCTTCGCGAGGTGTGGGAACCCGCTGCCGCCTGCGGCGCGGTAGTTATTGCAGACCAATGTGAAGCTCGCGTCAAGGTCGATCGGACGACCCTCGTACGAGAGGTCGCGGACCCGTTCGCCTTCCGGTGCCGTGGGATCGATGCGGTAGCTCACGCCCTCCATCGTGTCGACGTTGTAGTGACGCACCCTCGGGTCGTACAGAAGCGTGCAGCCGGCGTCCGGAGCGCAGTCGAGTCCGTCGTAGTAGCGTGCCGCGTACTCGAGGACATCCCTGACCTGCCGGCCGGTCAGCCTCACCACCACCAGCGTGTTCGGGTACACGTAGAGGCTATAGACCCAGCGCCAGGTCACCGCGCCCGGCTCGAGCTGTGGGGTCCTGTCCGAAAGCAGGGACGCCAGCGACAGCTGCGCTCCCGATGCGTCGAGCTGGACCGAGTGAATCAGGTCGAGCGCCGAGCAGTCCCCGAGCCGGCAGCCCTTGACCGTGACAGCCGCCGTTGTGTGGCCGACTGGCCCATCCAGAGCCGCCACGACACGACGGTGGAGGGGCTCGATGGCGGCGACAATTGCCCGGTCGGCCGGCACCCCCTCCGTCCGCAGGTTCTCTCCCTGCCAATGAGCGATCCGCCAGTGTCCATCGGCGTGCTCGAGGTCGAGATCGATGCGGGTCAGCCGCCGCGCATGGCTCGAAGGCTGCGAAACGATGACGCCGTTGAGGAGGCGGGGCGGGATGTCCCGGTGCGTGTGGCCGGTGAGCAGGACATCGATTCCCTCGACCTCGGTCAGCCGCCAAGCATAGTCCTCGGCCTCCTCGCCGTTCGACTTCCCACTCGCGAGGTCGCTCTCGAAGCCGGTGTGGGCGAGCACCACCACGAGGTCGCACCGCTCCTGTTTGCGCAGCACCGGTACCCACTGCCGCGCCGCCTCGTCCATGGCCTCAAAGCGCAGCCCCCGGTAGTGCTCGGGAAGCTCCCAACCAGGGATCTGGGGCGTCGTCAGCCCGAGGACGCCGACCCGCACCCCGCCCGCCTCGATCACCAGGTAGGGCCGGAAGGCGGGTTTGCCGGTGTCCTCGCGCAGGATGTTGGCGGAAAGGAACGGGAACTTCGCCTGCTGCTCAGCCCGTTCGAGCACTCCGAGGCCGAAGTTGAACTCGTGGTTGCCGACCGCCATCGCCTGGTAGCCGATCCGGTTCATGGCGGTGATGCTTGGGCTCGGCTCGGACCAGCGGACGTGGACGAACTGCTCGAGGGGGGTCCCCTGGAGCGTGTCGCCGGAGTCGAGTAGAAGCACAGGACAGGTTGCCGCCGAACGGATCCGCTCGACCAACGTCGCCACCTGCGCGAGAGAGCCGTTGGCCGGCCGGTTGCGGGCATCGTCGAAGGGGAGCACGGAGCCGTGGATGTCGGAGGTGTGGAGGAGGATCAGGTGCTGGGTCCGGCCGCCCGCGAGGAGCGTCGCGGCGAGCCCGAGCGCGGCGATAAGAACGAGCGCGAGACGGCGAGCTCCCCCCAACCGAGACCCTCCTTCTTCCTTCCGATGCGCATCATAGCATCGCGCGGTTGACCGTGCTCCTCGGGGGGCGCGAGGTTCATGCCTCGGCGCGCTGGGGGGGCGCGCCCGGGAGGGGAACCGACAGTGCGCGACAGGATCACCGTTCCAGCGGCGGTCGCGCCAACCCTTGCAGCCGTTGTCGCCGCCTTCGGCCATGCGCAGCAGGCCACCACGTTCACCGCCAGCACTGAGGTGATCGCGAGCCGGGTGACCGACCGGGCCGAGGAGGCCGGCCGCCGCGAGGTTCTGCTCACCCGCGACGAGATCCGGGCCCTGCCGGCGCACAACATCAACGAGCTGCTCGCCATACTTCCCGGCGTCGGCCTCACCCGCCGTGGCGCGTTCGGCGCGCAGGCCGACCTCAACCTCCGCGGCTCGACGGTCGACGTCGACCCATTGCGCTCCGCCTACGCCCTCGCCCACCCGCGCCTCGAGGTCGCGTGGACCGGCACCCTCGAGCTCGGCCGCGTCTGGAGCGGGGGTTGGAGTGCGCGGCTGCGGGATCCCAACAACGGTCCCGCGTGGGCCACCTTGGACCTCCGCCTCGGGCGGCGTATCCTGGGCGGGACCATCCTGACCTTGGAGGCTGCGAACGTGTTCGACCGCCACATCACCGAGCTGCACGGCATCCCGCTGCCGGGTCGCTGGCTGAGCGTGCGCCTTGACTGGCGCGAAGGCCGCTGATGCGACGCCTGCGCCTGCTCACCGGCGGCGAGTCGCACGGTCCGCGGCTGACCGCGGTTCTCGAAGGGCTGCCCGCCGGCCTCGAGCTCGATCGCGAGGGCATCGACCGTTGGCTCGCCCGCCGTCAGCACGGCTTCGGACGCGGCGGCCGGCAGCGGATCGAGCACGACACTGTGGAGGTCAGCGGCGGTCTGCGCGGTGGCGTCACCCTCGGCTCGCCGCTCGTGCTCCACATCGGCAACCGCGACTGGGAGAACTGGTCCGAGATCATGGATCCGTGGACGGTCGACGAGGCGGCCGCAGAAGGCCGCCGGGTCACGGCGCCCCGGCCCGGTCATGCCGACCTCGCCGGCGGCCTCGGCACCGCGCAGACAACCGACCTCCGCAACGTGCTCGAACGGGCCTCCGCGCGTGAGACCGCGGCACGGGTGGCCGCCGGGGCGGTGTGCGCACAGCTGCTCGGACGTTTCCGCATCGGCATCCGTTCGGGGGTCCTCCAGGTCGGCCCCCACGTCGTTCACGACGGCCCGCCCACCTGGGAGCTGCTCGGAAAGGTCGACCCCGCCTCGCCGCTGGTGACCGTGGCGCCCGACAGTGAGGAGGCCCTGGTCGCCGCGGTGCGGGCCGCACGCGAGGCCGGCGACACTCTCGGGGGCGTGGTCGGCGCCGCCGGCCACGGTCTGCCGCCCGGCCTCGGCTCCCACGTACACTGGGACCGCAAGCTCGACGGCCGCATCGCGCAGGCGTTGTTGTCGATACCCTCGGTCAAGGCGGCGGCCATCGGCGCCGGCATTGAAGGGGCGGGACGGCCCGGCTCACAGGCCCACGATCCGATCGTTCCGGGAGAGCGTGGCCTCGAGCGCACCTCCAACCACGCCGGTGGCCTCGAGGGTGGAGTCACCAATGGCGCCGACCTCGTTGTCCGCGCCTTCTTCAAGCCCATTTCCACTCTCCGCCGCGGCCTGCCGTCAGTCGATCTCAGGAGCGGCGAGCTCACGGCCACCGAGTGGGAGCGCTCCGACGTCACCGCCATCGGCGCCGCCCCCGTGATCGTCGAGGCGATGCTGGCGCTGGTCTTGGCCGACGCCCTGCTCGAGACCATTGGCGGCAACGCCGTCGTCGACGTCGACGCCGCCTGGGCCGCCTACTGCGGCCGCCTGGCGCCCTGGTGGCGCCCGGAATCCCCGGCGTGA